>OJMA01000031.1_pt1 | contig 106132 bp, 83 predicted proteins | sample 1596921 | NCBI WGS metagenome assembly OJMA01 (sample SAMEA3904682, study PRJEB24821) | metagenome | biome: Builtin; feature: hospital; material: surface | place: USA | collected 2013-06-06
TGCCTCCCTCAGCACAATCTTCCAGTGTCACCTTCTTCTCCACATTCTCCGGTACTTGCTTGTACACAATTTCATGCGATCCATCGTGCGATGGATCCTGCTCTCGAATAAACGAGTTGGTCAAACACTTCTTTCCGTCCTTTGTCTTTAATACTCCCCCACCCCATTTATAAAATTTCTCTGGCGCCTCACATTCGTAAAAGTCGTACTCTTCTCCAGGCAAATTGCTCTTTGCAAGCTTTCCATCCTTCATGTGGTAATATTGCGTCCAGCCAAACCCAACATGGCTGTCAAGAATTTCCGTGTCCTCCCATGTTGCCAACACACCCGTTGCATTCTTGTGGCACTTTAGCGCATTCGCTGTGTTTAGCGCCGCGGCTGCAAGTAGAATCGCAATCGTCGATGTCTTCATATCTCGTGTAGTGCTACGGCATGCTGGGGGCTCTTGACCTGCCCTTTAAAAGAGTTTTGCTCTCCACCTCGACCTATGGCCGCCGGTCGCAACTCCTACGTCACTCCGGAATTCCGTGTACTCGTTCATACGGTCTCCGCTTCCCTCTCGCACGTGCCATCGGCTTTTGCGCCAAGTGTGCTCCGTGTGCCATCTCCGCAAGCACGGATGTATAAATGCATCTATCATATGCTTCTACTTTGTGGAAAGTTTGTAGAGAATGAGCTCGTATCTGTGTTATGTTTGCATTTTTATTAGTCTTCACTCTACGCTTGGTTCATGTGCGACAAAACAATTCACTTGATGCAGTGATCGAGTGATGTTCGTTTCATGCGTGAGTCAAATCCCTTGTTTTATAAGAGTCTGTGCCCAGTATTCTTATAGCCAAGTGCATGCGTCTCCTATGGATGAGAACTGTCTTCTCTCGCGTGGCATCCTGGGTGTCGGTCTCGTCTGCTTCCATACCTGAGATTACATTTTGACTTCTCGTCGTCAAATGTTGCGTCTTCGCTTCATGTCATTCTGTTCGTTTCAAACGTTCATAATACATTACCTATTTTTCGTTAGTGATGTTGCACGGCTCGGTTGACTGAACGCGGCTCTGCCGTGGGAACTCCGGTGAAGGATTTTGGCCGATTTTGTACGAACCCACACAATGAGATCTCACGAAACATTCTAACGAGCTCATTTAATGCATGTACAGCCATATTACCCCGAAAGCACCAGCATCTAAAGCTTGGGTGTTCTATCATATATTGCAAGAATACCGCATATAAACACCCCTTGTCATATGTCCACGGCATTTTGAACTTTATCGGTTCCATGACACGTAGAGTCCCAGTTAAAGCTGGATACAGGGTATTAAGCATGTATGGTCTATCATGCATCGTGCGCGTACAGAATACCCATTCCCTTCGTCCAAGGAATGCATACATCTATCTGCTCATAAGAGCTGCGACGTGAGTCCTCCATGACAACACCACATCAGCGAGTCGCCCTCGATATATCCAAAGCATCCAGCGATAGTCAGATTCATTTGGTTTTCACTTATACATCAGAATGATTTTTTAAGCTTGTCTCTTTCCAGAAATCGCGAACCTTTCCTCGTTCAGGAGTGAATGGCTGCGACAATCTTTCGCCTGTTTCATTTCTCAAGTACATAGCCAAATCAGCTCCAATATTACGGAAGTAGTTCACACTTTACTACAAACCCTAGGGTTTGTGGACAATTCGCATGCAAATTTCGCCCGTACAGAACTTTCTTTGTCTACATTTCTTTGTCGTGGAGAACAAAGAACGCTACCACCTACAATTATATATATACAAGTTCATTTTGTGTGCGTGGTCTGCATGCGCTTCCTACTCGTTCTTGCCGCCGCGTCCGCTGCCGTGCTCGTCTCGGCTCAGCCCACGCCCCAGCCCACGCCTCAGACCACGAGTCTACCACCTCTTCCAGTGACTCAAGTTGGCTCGAAAACCATTTGGAATATATTCACAATATTATGATATGCGCTATGCGATTTCTTGAACAAGTTGTTCAGCGTGTTCATCATTTTCAGCCTTCTCAACTGCCTCATGAACATCATCCGGGTGTGCCTCAGGATACTTTCGACGAAGGCGAGACTCCCTGACTTGCTTGAGAATCTCCTGCGCGAAGGGCGACCGTTCACGGATCTGAGGACCCTTCCAATAAAACAGATAAATGGGTGCAATCACCAATATAGAGACAAATCCAAGGAATGTCGAGGCCCACTCGTAGTTGTACGATGATGGACTAATATTCTTATACATAGGCACCGCATACATGGCCGAGATACCTGCAAGAAGATCACGCGCCAGTGCATTTCCACCGGTGGCTGAAGCCGAATATTCTCCATACGCTTCCACCATGTAGTCAATCGTTGCCATATAAATAGCATAGTTAGCAATGGCGATCATCACGGAGAAAATCATGGTTCCGATCCAGTGCACACCGTGGGCATTTCCCATGGACGTCCACGCAAAACCGAACAGACCAATTGGCTCGAGTGGCGCCACCCACAACAGCCACCACAGACGCACCTCTGGCAAAAGTGCTTCTGGATCCATCCTACGCACCTTGCGCTGCTGAATAATGGTAGGGAAGAACGAGAAGAAGCCGAAAAAGTATCCCAAATTGATAGGAACAAAGGCCAAGCCAACGGCCCATGGCTTAAAGTCCCAGCCATCCTTGTATACATAATCAAAAGACAGAGAAAAGGTGAAAATGAGAGCATCCGAAAATCCACTAAGAAGCGAGAGGAACAGTACAATAGGCTCAGTCGCAATCATGTGGAATGGGCGAATCCAAAGCTTGCCGATTTGTTTTGGATGGAAACGATCTTTCACAAGCTCATGGGGACCATACACGACAAGATCCCGCTTATGAGGCTTGCACATCGGCGGTTTGTACCATAGCCGGTCCCATAATCCTAGCTCTTTTTTCGGGTCCGTCCCGTTCACTAGCGCCTTGGCCGCCGCACGACGTCGCCTGGCCTCGCGGTCCAGCATCGTCGAGCAAAGCGTTTCTGGCACCGTGAGTCCATGGACAAGCTGCGTGAAGCCACCAAAGATAAGCATGAGCCAGAAGATCCACCTTACACCGTTGAATGATTCCCCGTTGGCATTCTGTACAAATCCACCGACAATGGGACCGCACGATGTACCAATCACAGATGAGAGAACAATGAAGGCAATAGCAAACTGGTGATCCTCTGCGTCGTACAAATCTGCTACCATTCCCAACGTCACACTACCGCCAGCCGTAAACAGACCGCCGAAGAAACGCGCAGCGAGAAGGGTATTATAGTTATTCGCGTACACACCCCAGAGCTGAGTTATGTTGACGAGAAATAGCGACAGTTGCATGATGGGCCATCGTCCAATTTCTTCACTCCAGGGCGCCCAGAGTTCGGAGCCAAAGGCATACGCCACCAAAAAGATCATCTGGCTTGCGCGTGCGCCTTGATCACCGACTCCCTCGAATCGAGAGTCTTCCGGAATCATACCCGTAGCGTTCGGGTATACTGACGTATTAAAGTTCATACTCACTTGCACCAGAAACACGACGCAAAGAATGTACCATTTTTTCCACCCTGGGTATGCGTATGCAGTACACTCAGGTGCCAGATCCCGGGTCAATTCCACTTTTCCATCAGGACGTTTGGGACGGGGGTCGGGCCTTTTTTCATCAGACTTGTCATGTTCGGCTACGGCCTCATCACCTTCTGCGACGATATGAACCTGACCATCGTCATCTTCGTAGAAAAGGACATTCGGTGTGACCGGGCGCTCCGGCGTTTCCTTCGAATCTCCATCAGCCGAATCTTTCTCAGAGACGTCGGGCTCACTTTTTGAACCCTGTGTGTCAGCTCCATTACCCGGATCCTTCTCCGAGACTTCAGGCTGACTCTTCGACCCCTGCATGTCAGCTCGATGAGTCTGGTCTTTTTCAGACACTTCGGGTTGACGTTTGGGCCCTTGTGGGCCAGCGTGGTTGGTCGGCTCGACCATATGACACGTCCTGAGAAAGACCCGCCAAGCCAACAAAAGTCAGGTTTGGGCGGGCGAAACAATTTCCAATCAGCAGCTGGCTTCGTCTGTTTTCATTTCCTGCCGTTTGGGCCCATTTGCTTGGCCCACGTCCCTTCATTTATCTCAGTATGACTAATTTGTCCGCCTGCGAAAGTCCGTCTTGGGATTTTTTCTTTAATTAGGGCGTAAGGCCCTTATACAGGGTGTATCAGATTGCACTCTCTTGCCCATGGGCACGCGAGGGCTGAATTACGTCATAGACGTTTAGTCTAGTCTTGATTGGCCCTGCTTACAAAGGCTTCCTTCGTGATTGGCACCGGTATCACACGTGCACTACCTTCTGGCTCGCACTGCATGCCATTTTTGTCTGTTGCCGCGAAACGATGGAATCCTGTGGCCAAGATACCTTCACCTCCTTCCTGCATCTAGTATGCGTGGTGTGAGCGCTTTGCTTCTAGCAGCCGCTGCCGTGGCGCCAGCTTTTGCCGCTAACCAGACCAACGATGGCCTGAAGAACATCAAGCACATTGTTCTGTTCATGCAGGAGAACCGTGCCTTTGACCACTACTTCGGTACGATGGCCGGTGTGCGTGGGTTCAAGGACCCGAACGTGCACATCTCCAAGAACACGGGCAAGAGTGTGTTCCACCAGCCCGTGAATGAGAGCATGATCAAGGTCTCTGATGGCCCTGACACGGACTACAAGCCGCCCAAGAACGTGTCGGAGCTGATGCCGTTCCACCTGCCTTACCAGGGTGGCGACTACAAGGAGCGCACGCAGTGCATGCTCTGTGGCTCCAACTCGTGGCAGGCCAACCATGCTGCCTGGAACGAGGGCGAAATCGACCGCTGGGCGATGAACAACACGCCCTACTCGCTGGGCTACTTCCAGAGGGAAGACATTCCCGTCCACTTTGCTCTGGCTGAAAACTTTGTGGTGGCTGACGCTTACTACGAGGGTCAGATTGCCTCGACGGATCCCAACCGTGTGACCTGGTTCTCGACCACCATCAACGCCAACGGTAGTGCCGCCGGTGGTAACGTGAGCATGGGCGGCACTGTGCTCGACAACAACCGCGACCCTAAGTGCATTGAGGGTAAGAATGGTGACGAGTACTCGTGCCGCCCTCTGTACTGGAAGACGGTGCCCGAGTACATGAGTGATGCCAAGATTGACTGGAAGCTCTACCAGGACTTTGACAACTTTGGTGACAACACGCTGGTTGAGTGGCGTCAGTTCCAGCTGGCTGCCAAGAACAAGACGGACCTCGCTAAACGTGGTCTCTCGTTCAGTGGCATCAAGTCGTTCCTCGAAGACGCCAAGAACGGCACGCTGCCCGAGGTCTCTTACATTGTTGGTCCTCAGTACCTTTCGGAGCATGCCCCCTACACGCCCAACGACGGTGCTTGGCTGCAGCGCGAGGTGGCCAACGCTGTGATGAACGGCAAGGCCTGGAACTCGACTGTGTTGATGATTTCTTACGACGAGACCGGTGGCTGGGCTGACCACGTTATGTCTCCCCACGCCAAGCGCGGCACGCCCGGTGAGTGGATCAAGGACCCCTTCACGGCCGATGGCAAGCTGGCTCCCACCGGCCCTGGTTTCCGTCTGCCTTTCTACATCATCTCGCCCTTCACGCGCAAGGGTGGTGTGTTTACCGAGCCGACGTCGCACGAGAGTCAGACCCTGTTCCTGGAGGAGTGGGCCAAGGCGAACGGCAAGCCCTTCCACGTGTCGGTCATGAACAAGTGGCGCCGTGAGCAGCTCAGCAACCTTGTGAACGCGCTGGACTTTAACTCGACGGACACGAGCGTGCCCAAGATCCCTGAGGTGGCTGAGCCTACCAAGGACCCGATCACGGACGAGTACAACGGTGCCTGGAACTGCATACTCAAGTTCAAGGGCGATGTGCAGCCCAAGATCCCGTACGGCAACCAGACGGAGGAGAAGACGCTCTTCCAGGAGCCTGGCTTCAAGGCTGTGCGTGGTAACCTGACCGAGGGTCGCTACCTCAGCTTCGCGTCTGGCAAGCAGCGCCTGTCTATCCAGTCGGGCAAGCTCGGTACGGAGCCGCACAAGGGTCACTTTACAGAGAAGCAGCTCTTTGTCCTGCACTGGCAGGGTCAGGAGCCTAAGGACAATGAGTTCAAGGTGGCTGCGGGTGACAAGTACCTGACGTCGGACCTGTCGCTCACGAAGAACAAGTCGCACGGTGCCTCGTTCGCCATCTTTGACAATGGCAACGGCAAGGGTCACTCGGCTCAGGAGCTCAAGTCGGGCAAGTTCCTGACGCTCAAGGGCGACAATGTCACGCTCGAGAAGAAGCCGAGCTCGCTCAAGGTGTTCGCTGTTACTCTGTAAGTCGATTAGATGTTCTAGTTTCGCGTTTGGAAGAATAGGAAGATGGTTCAGTTTGTTCAGAAATGCGCCATAGATCGCGGGCACGGATCGGTGCCTCGGTGACAGGTTCCGCCAGCATCGATAGGGGAAAGGCATCGATCATGCCCTCATCACACCGGCTCCGGTGCGCCTCGATGCATCGATCAGCCATGTCCTGGGCACGCTCAAGTGCCTGCTGCTTCGTTTGCCTTCGCCGCATCCACCACCCGAACGCGACGAGCCCCGCCAAGCCGAGCACGACGCTCAGCGTCCCACCGAGGATGGGTGCCACGTGCGTCGCAGGATGCGTGTCGATGCACACATTCTGGGGGCAGGCATGACACTGATTGGGGTAAAGTTGACGGCAAACCTGGTGCTTCTGGCACGGCGGACACGCAGGAATGGCGCTACACGCCTCGCACGACATGGCGAGGCATGAGCGAGATGCGCTGCTGGCAGTAAGCCAGATGCGCGGCCCATGCGTCTAGGATCGGCCGATGTGGAGCTGTGATCTCGGCTCATGGCCACCGACTCGAATGTCACGGTCCAGCAGCGCGTCGTCATAGCGGCGGATACGGTAGTGCGTGGTCATGTTGTGATCAAGTCGGGCACGGTCGTTCATCCGCATGCTACGTTAGACGCGTCGCGCGGCCCCATGGTAGTGGGTGAGAATTGCATCGTGGAGGAACACGTCCGCCTAGTCAGCCCGCCGCAGGGTATGACAGTCGGCGACGGCAATGTCTTTCGCATAGGATGCCATGTATCTGCGCCTGATATTGGCAACTGTAATGTGTTTGAGCCGGCATCCCGCATATCCACGTCGATTACCAACTTTTGCGTGGTAGGCGCAGGATGCACGGCCGATGGGCCTGCGCTGCCGGAACGCACGGTCGTGTATGGCGCGGCGTCCGAACATCGCACGTGGAGTGGCGAGGGGATCGGACAGCAGCTCGCCTTGCACGCGAAGCACCTCGTCTACCTACGTGACCAGATACCCAAGTCGCATAAACTTCGTGTCATTCGGTAACTACAAAGCCCTTGCTGGGGAAGGGCTGGTGCAAGGCCTTTTCCACCTGGCGGGACAGGGCGTCCGACCGCACAGGAGGCGTGGGCCGCGGCGCACCTGCCGCTCGTCGCCCACCGGTATGCGGCGCCTCTAATGCGAGGTCAGATGCCTTGACGCGCGTCTCGATCGCTGAGCCGGGCTCTTGTCGAAGGAGCGGCGCACCGGCCAACAAGGCCGCCACCTCTTTAGCACGCGGCCATCCGTCGAGGATCGGCGGCATATCATAGGGTATCGTGGGCGTCCGAGATGGCATGTATTCTATCTCGGGCCATTCTTCTTCCACAGGCTCCATGTCTGTCGGCTCTGATGTGTCTGGGACCGTGTCTCGCTGCGCGTCGTACATCTCACCTAAACGCGCCTTGATTTGGCCTGCGCGGCCAATGTTATCAGCAGGCGTCACGAAACTCGTTGCTTGCCCCCGAAACGGAGTTTGGAACGCCTTGGCTGGCGACTGGTTGGTCTTGTCCGTCAACGCACTGCGGCCTGTGCGCGAAGATGTCGCTTTGCCGCCTTTCTTAAAAGGCGACATGTGCTTGCTGGGAGAGCCTTTTTCCGGAGAAAAGCGCTTCTCAGGCGACATGGCCCTAGACATCGCGTCATTCTCGCGGCTCAGGACATTCATCCCGACCGCAGCGACGCTACGAGCCCTGGCAGACGCGAACGCGCGTCTAGGGTCGAGTCACGTGATGAAACCCCTTTCCGTGCTGCGAGCGTGCCAGGCAATGCGTGACGACACGATGCCAGGTGTGTACGGTGGCGACGAGATCAATGCCGTTGTGCTGGATCCTGGTGCGTCCGTCTTCCGTGGTGGATGGGCCGGCGAAGATGCGCCGCGTGCGATGTTCCCGACGCATTATGGCTGGCTGCCGATGAGCGAGGAGGAGCGCGCGACATACACCGCGCCGGATATGAAGCAGGAGTCATCGCAGGGCGATGTCACCATGTCGGAGGCCCAACCCGCGCCACCACGAGGCGTCTCATTCGATGCAGCTCGTGGACGTAAGCGCTTTGTGGGAGACGTGGGTGTGTCGTACTGGCGTCGCGGTCTGGAAATCGATACACCCCTGGACGAACATGGCATTGTCCAGGACTTTGATGCCATGCAGGCCCTTTCTCACCACGCCCTCGATCTACTCTCGTCTGAGCCAACCGAAAATCCACTCTTATTCACTGAGCCTGCGACGAACCCACGGTCAGCGCGCGCCCGCACAGTGGAACTTGCCTTCGAGGGCCTGCAAGTGCCGGCCTTTTACCTGGCGAACCGCTCCGTGCTGAGTGCCTTTGCGTCTGGCCGACCTACGGCGCTGGTGGTGGATATAGGTGCGTCTCAGGTGTCCGCGATTCCCGTGGTCGACGGCTTTGTCTTGCGAAAGGGCATTCATACCCAGCCCAACGGCGGCGATGCCGTATCACGGGCCCTACTGTGGGGCCTCACGAACGAGATGGGCGACAAGAACCAGAGTGGCTGGCTGGCCGACAGCATCGTGCCCCAGTACCTCGTAAAGAGCAAGCAGCCATGTGAGCCTGGCATGCCCGCCCAGGCCACATTACGGGACGACCGCTTGCACGGCACGGCCCCCTCGTTCCGCATGTACCACACGATGGGCGTACTCAACGACCTGAAAGAGGCCGTATGCCAGGTGCTCGAGGCACCTTGGGACGAGGCGCAGGCGGCCGCTCGTCCTACCAAGATGTACGAGTTCCCTGACGGCTCGAACGATGCGTATGGCACGCTGCGCTTCAAGGCGCCTGAGGCCATCCTTACACCGAGTCTGTACGCGGACAAGTCGCAGGTGCTGCCGACGCGCGACGCACCGTACATGGGCCTCACGGACCTCGTCCTCCAGGCGACCAAGGAAGTCGACGTCGATGCGCGCGCCAGCATGTTTGGCAACATTGTGTGTGTGGGTGGTGGCACGCTTCTCCCCGGCTTTTTGGACCGCCTGAGCTACGAACTCAGTGTCGCTGCACCAAGCCAGCGGATCCGCATCCACTCGCCAGGCAACTACACCGAGCGCCGCCACTCGACATGGCTCGGCGGCAGCATCTTGGCCAGTCTCGGCACGTTCCATCAGCTATGGATCAGTAAACAGGAATACGAGGAGCATGGACAAGCCATTGTCCACGTCCGTTGCAGGTAGCACGTGAAATTTCCCTGTCTCCACCATCATGTCCAGCGAAGCGCCGAAAAAACTGAGCCGGCAGCAGCGGCGCCAGATGGCGAAGGACGCTCGCGAACAGGAACGACTGGACGGTATTCGTGCCGATGTAGAGCGCGAGATGGCCGAATCGCCGCAGGTGAACCAGAGCGAAGTCGAGGAGAAGCAGCTCCAAGAGCTGTGTGAGAAGCTGCAGTTGCAGGTACATGAGATCACACCGGATGGCCACTGTCTCTACAATGCGATTGCCGATCAGCTCAATACTCGATACCCAACACAGGAGCCATATACCTACGAAAGCATGCGTCGTGCGGCGGCCAGCTACATGCGGCAGCATGCGGACGATTTTATGCCGTTTATCTCAGATTTGGACGAGTCGGCCGCGGGCGTCGCCGAGGCCAAGGACCCCCTGACCAAGTTCCTCGACTATTGTGATGCCATGGAAAAGACGTCGACTTGGGGTGGTCAACCCGAGATCTTGGCGCTCTCCAAGGTGCTGTACACGCCCATCTACGTCGTCCAGCCGGGCACACCGATCATCAAAATCGGCGACGAGGAATTTGCGGACAGGTCGCCCCTGTGGATCGCTTACCATGTCAAGATGTATGGATTGGGCGAGGTATGTACCCCACGCCCACACTAACGTACAGCATTACAACTCCTTGCGCCCCAAGACGCACTAATCTTCCCCCAACAATCGCCGCTCATCACTCGATCGCCGCACGGCACTGGACAGCGCTCGTGACGCCGACTGATCGACACTGTCCGGCATGCGGCGAGGCCCTAGTCCAAATAGCGTATCATCCTCGATGGAACGACTTGTCGTGGCCGGTGTCTGCGAGGGAAGAATCGCATGAGAAGCATCGTCCTCACTCTCATCACTGTCGTCCTCGTCATCAGAGGCGGCCGAGGTGCGATTATACACTTTCGTAATGGTTGGCGGCGTCGGTAGCGAGTCGCGACGACGCGTCGTGTCCTTGACGAGAGGCGTACCCACGACACTCTTGCGCCGCGCAGACGGCGACACGTCGCCCAAACTCATATCACCGTCATCGCCGCCCACGGATTTCAGCAAATCGTTCACGACGCGCCGCGCCGCTTCCTTAGCGGGTGTCTTGAGGTACTTGCTCTGTGGCATACTGAACTGCATCGTGACAGGGGGCGACATGCCTTCCGGCATGGCCAACGACATGTCGTCACTATCGTCTCGCGGCGCCGGACGTAGCGGCGTCGTGCGCAAATCGGCAATGCCATTCCACGTCTTCTCAAATGGATTGGGCGCGCCAGATGCCACACTCACACGCGGACGCGCCGAGGATCGACGTCGGCCCTTGGCAGGACTCGACGATTTGGGAATATCAGACACGACGAGCGACGGATCCGTAGCGATCGACATATCCGCCATCTTGCGACTCGCCTCGCGCGACATGTCTTCCATCCGACTGGCCTCAACATCGCGCTTCAATCGCTCAAACGGCGTTTCGAGGTGCGCCTGGGCATACACACTCGTACTGAGCCGTGGCGGCGACGCCATGGGATCGCTGTCATGCGTCGCATGCGTGCTGTCATCGCGAGCACTTGGCTGCTCGCTCTGCTCACCAAAGGTATCTTCGAACTCTTCCAGAGGTTGCTGCGATAGCGACACCTGCGCAGATGCCTCAAAGAACTGCTTCCAAAAGCGCGCGCTCTGCCACGTTTGAGAGCACGATGATTCGTACTCCCGGATCGAAGGCAAAATACGCGACGTCACAATCTGGTGTGCTTGCGAAAAGTTCTCGTCAATTTCCTGCAGTGTCAATGTGATGGCCTGGTCCAGCTGCATGAGCTGCTCGCCCGCCGCCATCGCATCGGCTGGCGTATGGGCCATCAGAGAAACGACGCGACGCGCGTCCCTCGAGAGGAAGGGGCAGTGCCTGTCGGCCGACGAACCAGGCACCAAGGCCTCAGGCACAGGTTGCCATGTCAGCACCACATGAGCTCCTAGAGCAGCATCTCTTGCAGCCGGTGCGCCGCTATGAGCCTATCCATAACGACGGTGCTGAGTATATCTGGGATGCATATGATGAGCCAGATTATGAAGATCCTTCCGTGCAGTCCCTGCGAGCAAGCTCGTTCGACAAGGGCAGCTTGGAGCAGGACGACGCGGAGCTGCATCTCGATATGCCACCTGTCGACGAAGATCGGTGGGAGGCTCGCCAGCAGCCACCGCAGCACGGACGCACTCGTCAGGTACAGCTCACGGCCGGCAACTGGATTGTCGACTACCCCGTGCCGACGCCCGTGGCCAATGCCGTGCTGCCGGCGTATCGCGAGCAGAGCGCGCCCAAAGAGTTCACGCACATGCGGTACTCGGCTGTGACGTGCGATCCAGACGACTTTGTGCTCGAAAATGGCTGGGGTATCAGGACGAGACACGAGTACGAGCGGCCGACTGACATCTTGATTGCCCTGACATACTACAACGAGGACCGCAATTTGCTCACGCGAACGATGCACAGTGTCATGCTCAACATACGCGACATGTGCCGCAAGTGGTCCAAAAGGTACCCACACATGGACGACGGTCACCCTGGCTGGCAACGCGTGGTCGTCTCGCTTGTCTTTGACGGGATTGACCCATGCGACAAGGAAGCACTCGATGTGCTCGCCACCATGGGTGTGTACCAGGACGGCGTCATGAAGCGCCAGGTCAATGACAAGGAAACGGTCGCGCACTTGTTCGAATACACGACGCAAGTGTCTGTCGACTCGACGCCGCAACTCGTCCAGCCTTCGCCCACGTCGCACAACAACCTCGTGCCTGTCCAGATGATCTTTTGCTTCAAGCAGCGCAACGCGAAAAAGATCAATAGCCACCGCTGGGTATTCCATGCGCTCGGCCGCATGCTCCAGCCCGACATGGTCGTCTTGGTCGACGTTGGTACGAAGCCCGGCCACCTCGCCCTATACCATCTATGGCAGGCATTCTATCACCGACCCAACTTGGGTGGTGCGTGCGGCGAAATTCATGCTATGATCAAACACGGCATCAAGCTGCTCAACCCCTTGGTGGCGGCTCAGAACTTTGAGTACAAAATCAGTAATATCCTCGACAAACCGCTCGAGTCGCTGTTTGGCTACGTGAGCGTGCTGCCTGGCGCCTTTAGTGCGTACCGATTCCAAGCGGTGCTCGGCCGGCCGTTGGACCAGTACTTTCACGGCGATCATACCCTCGCGCAACGGCGCGGCGCGGGCGAGATGAACATTTTCCAGAAAAATATGTTTTTGGCCGAGGACCGCATTCTGTGCTTCGAGCTCGTCGCCAAGCGTGGGGAACGCTGGACATTGACGTACATCAAGCCCAGCAAAGCTGAGACGGATGTGCCGGAGCAGCCCGCTGAGCTTATTTCGCAGCGCCGCCGCTGGTTGAATGGCTCGTTTGCTGCCTCGCTGTATGCCCTTGTCCATTTCTACCGCTTTTACGGCAGCGGTCACTCGATCTTCCGCCTTCTCTTTTTCCATCTTCAGGCTTGCTACAATGTGTTCCAACTTGTATATACGTGGTTTTCTCTCGGAAACTTGTGGCTCACGTTTGCTATCATCATTCAGTACCTCCCCAGTGTGCTCCTCCACGGCTTTTCCGACGCTTGGTTGATCGCCTTTCATTACGTCAACCTGGTTCTCATGTGGGTGTATGCCTTCTTTTTGGCGCTCCAATTCGTCTTGGCGCTGGGCAATCGGCCCAAGAGCGAGTCCGTGGCGTATAAGCTGTCGTTTGGCGTGTTCGGCACGCTTGGCATGTATACCCTTGCCATCTCGCTCTGGATGACGATTCGGTCCCTGTCGCATTTGGCCGAAGAGAAGAAGAGCACGGTCGATATCGTGCTGAGCAACACGACAGCCGTGCTGATCGCGTCTCTTGCTGCCATGTACGGGCTGTATCTCCTGGCGTCGTTGCTCTACATGGACCCGTGGCACATGTTCACCAGTGCACCGCAGTACTTTTTCATGGCGCCCTCGTTCGTCAATGTGATCAATGTATACGCTTTCTGCAACCTGCACGACGTGAGCTGGGGCACCAAAGGCTCTGACAAGATCGAGGCCTTACCGAGCGTCCAGACCAAGGCACAGGACCAGCCTGATATGGTCGAGGAGGTGGCCATGGACCAAGGCGACATTGACATGCACTTCAAAAAAGTGGTGGACCGCGCCGTCGCGCCTTTTCATCACGAGCGCGAACGCAGCGAAAAGACGACAGACGACAGCTATAAGACATTCCGCACGCGTCTCGTGGCCTTTTGGCTCCTGTCCAATGCCATCCTGGTGGCCGTGATTATGAATCTGTACACCTACCGACCCAATGAAAAGCTCGATGACGAGGTCAGCGAGGGCCGAGACAATCAGGAAATCTACTTCAAAGTGATCTTGTGGTCGACCTTTGGCCTAGCCTTTTTCCGATTCGTCGGCTGCGTCCTGTTCTGGATCCATCATCTGGCTGTGAGGTCACGCCATTTATAGGGAGGCGCTCCTCATATTACATAAGCATATCACGCACGACCCAGCCGAGTGCCCCTGACTCCTGGCTCAGCGCCGTCATGTCTACGATCCCTGCACGGCCGCCTGCTATCCTGTATGGCACAGCATGGAAGGCGGAGAGGACGGCCGAGCTAGTGCACTTGGCCTTCCTACAAGGGTTTCGTGGCATTGATACAGCCGCTCAGCGGAAACACTATCGGGAGGACCTCGTGGGGCTGGGCGTGCAGAGCGCATGCAAGGCCCTCGGTCTGAGCCGCAAGGACATATGGCTCCAGACCAAATTTACTCCCATTAATGGCCAAGATATCCAAGGCCCGATCCCGTACGACCCGGAGGCCAACGTAGCAGATCAGGTGTGCTCGAGTTTCAAGCACAGTCTGCAGCATTTACATCCAGCCGCCACCCTTCCAGACATACGCCAACTACTCGTGCAGTACGCCGTGAGCGCCAAAAACGGATCCCAGCACCAAGAAGCGCCATTACAGGATGTGTACATCGACAGCTACCTCTTCCACTCGCCCCTGTCGACATTGCCAGCGACACTGGAGGCGTGGAGAGTCATGGAGGCCCTAGTCGATGCAGGGCTTGTGCGGTACATTGGCTTTAGCAACGTGTATGATCCCCATATTTTCAGCGTGTTGTTTGAAAAAGCACGCATCAAGCCATATGTGCTGCAGAACCGGTGGCATGCCTCAACGGGCCACGACGTATCACTATTAGCGCAGCTCTCGCCTGTACTCTCACCCAACATGTACCCATTATCCCTCGATTCGATCGTCGATGCCCCACGGGGTGTCACGTACCAGCCGTTCTGGACCCTGACCGGCAACCAGCGCCTGCTCCAGTCTGAATCCGTGGCGCGTCTCAGCTCCCGCAAGGGCCTGACTCCTGCTCAAGTCGTATATGCCTTTGTGTCTCAGGGGATGGGTCTACTTGGTCTATCTACCTGCGTCCTCAGTGGTACAAAAGATCCAGCTCACATGAAGGAGGCGGTCGAAGCTGTGCAATGCGAGCCCTGGGACGATGAGGAGCTGGCTTCCATACGTCGTGACGTGTATGGTGAATAGAAGCATAGGATGTGGAGGTATAACAGCCTTGGCCCGCTTCTGTGACTATGCTTGTGCCGCCGCCGAACTTTGGTATGGTGGAAGACAGCCTGTACCGCTCTGGGCAGCCGGACCAGCTCAATTTTCCGTTTCTGGAAAAGCTGGGACTCAAGAGCGTGATTTGGCTCGCGCCTGAAGAGCCCGATGTCGGCTTGTACGTTGAGTGAGCTAACGTGTCAGTCAGCACTTTTGCCACGACCAGAATATCACCATGCATCACCTGGGCGTGCTGTACAGCACAAACGCATGGGATCCCATCACGGAGGAGATTGTGCTGCAGGCACTGCATCTGCTTGTGCAGCCATCGACATACCCATGCCTGGTCATGTGCAACTTGGGCCGGCACCGGACAGGCACCGTCATTGGATGCTTGCGGAAACTACAGCACTGGAATCTCAGTGCGATTCTTGAAGAGTACCGTCGATTCGCTGGTCCCAAAGTGCGTGTCATGAACGAGCAGTTTATTGAGCTCTTTGACGAAGAGCTTGTGTTTGGTGAAAATCAAGCCTGATACCCTAAAATACATGTCTATATTGTGAGCCCAGCAGCAGCACAAATTCGTATATGGAGAAGGTCACGATGGCATTGGGTATGACGCGCATCAGATGCGCACTAAGTCCGCCATAGAATGCCATAGCGCCCTCTTCTTGCAGCACCACACGGAACGTCTGAACGAGGTTGCGGTACTTTTGCACACCATGCTCTGGCTGCTGCCGCAAGCGAGTGCGGATGACTTCATGGGGATAGGTAATTACGGTAGCCACGAGCTTGGCTGTGCCTGCGGACCCGATCGTCTGAGCCCATGTGGGCCGTTCTTGCGGCCGGCGTTGGATCCGCTTCAGTCGCTCATACAGCACCCACTGAATGGTACTTTCCGACACACCAAGGTAGCTGGCACTCAGGCCGCGGTACAAACCGGCCACGCCTTCTTTCCGCACAATATGGCTGGCCATACGCAGGGCGTTGGTGCCAGGGTGGGCAGGTGGCGGGCTTGATTGGAAGAATTGGGATCGCATGCGGGAGGAAGTGGATATCGTGCGATAAGGAAGATGAGAGGGTAAGCGCGAGGATGTCGGCATCACTTTGCCAATCGCCTCAGCGCGCGCTTTTCGCGTCTGTGCTTCGCGAAGCTGTGACTCGAGTTGCAGACGTGTCTTGACGACCCAGATAGGATTGGTAGCCGTCGCCGTTATGATGCCTGCCTGTGCTGCAGCGGTCAAGTGGACAAAGGCGGACTCTTCGCCAAAGTATTCGGTCAGAAAGCGCTTGCCGTTGCCGTAGGCATAAAAATTGATGGCTCGTGCAGGAATCACACCCACCAGAGTGGGTCCGAGTCCCTTGAACAAGGCAGACGAACCCTCACGCACAGAGATCTCCATGAGGAGCCGGCTTGTATCAACAAACTGGTAGGCGCCGTTCGCTAGCATGCCCAACGCACCACGGTACGGCACACGAAAAGTGGCGCGATGGCGATACAAGTCAGATTGAAGACGTGTCTTGACGACGTCGAGAGGCGACGTGATGATCGCACCACACATGCCTCCTATCCCGCCCGCCGCGAAGTGCAGCCACGGCGGCGGTTCAGCAGCTTTTCGACGCTGCATAGTTCGCGGTGGCGTCGCAGACGACATGAAGCGTCCGATGCGTCGGAGCTTTGCATCTGGCTTGGCAAAAAAAAAAATTGCTGACAAAAAGGCACCCCACGTGGCTTCCTCTTCCTGGCAAAACGGGGGTAGCAATTTTTCACGACCCAGACTTGGTGCCATGTGCGGGATCATTGCGATACTGCTACAGGAGGGTCACGTAGCTACGGAGCTGCACGAAGGTCTGGGTGTGCTTCAGCACCGTGGCCAGGATGCAGCAGGTATCGTGACGTGCGGTCCGAAAGGCCGCTTTTTCCAGGTCAAGGGCAATGGTATGGTCCGTGATGTGTTCGACCCGAGCAATGTCGCGAATTTGATCGGCTCGATGGGCGTAGGACATGTGCGCTACCCGACGGCCGGATCGTTTGCGCATGCCGAGGCCCAGCCATTTTATGTCAACAGCCCGTATGGTATTGTCATGGCACACAACGGCAACACCGTGAACCAAACCGAGCTGCGCACGATGCTCGACTCCGAAGCGCATCGGCATGTGAATACGGACTCGGACTCGGAGCTCCTACTGAATGTGTTTGCGAATCACCTTCAGCGCACGGGCAAGTTCCGTATCAACGAAGAGGATCTGTTCACGGCTCTCGAGGCCATGATGAACGAGACGGTGGGTGCGTATACGTGTGTCGCCATGCTCGCTGGCTTTGGCGTGATGGCGTTCCGTGATCCGCACGGCATTCGTCCCATCGGTATGTGCCGCCGAAAGTCAGATCGTCCGCAGGCCGGCAGCCACGGCTACGACTACTGCTTTGCCAGCGAGAGTGTCGTGGCCGACTCGCTTGGATTCAGTGAATTTGAGGATATCAAGCCTGGTGAAGCTGTCATCGTCACGCCCCAAAATGTCACGCGCCGCACGCTCGTCACGAAGCCGGCACCCAACACGTTCACGCCCGACATTTTCGAATACGTCTACTTTGCCCGGCCCGACAGTGTGATTGACGGTGTAAGTGTGTACCGAAGCCGCATGGCGATGGGCGATCGTCTGGCGCAGCAGGTGCAGCAGGAGCTGCTGAGCAAGGGCGAGCAGATTGATGTGGTCATCCCCGTGCCGGACACGTCGCGGGTGGCTGCGTTGCAGCTGGCGCAGACGTTGCATATTCCGTATCGCGAAGGCTTTGTGAAAAATCGGTACATTGGCCGCACTTTCATTATGCCTGGTCAGGGCATGCGTCGCAAGAATGTGCGCCGGAAGCTCAATGCTATGGCCCTCGAGTTTGCCGGCAAGAGCGTCCTCCTCGTCGACGACAGTATCGTGCGTGGCACCACGTCGCGAGAGATCATCCAGATGGCGCGCGATGTCGGTGCCCGCAAGGTGTTTATGGCGAGCTGTGCGCCGCCGATCCGGCACTCGAACGTGTACGGCATCGACATGCCGAGTCGGAACGAGCTCGTCGCCTACAACCGCTCGGTGGAAGAGGTGGCTGCCACGATTCAAGCCGACGCCGTCATCTACCAGTCGCTGGAGCAGCTCGTGGACTGTGTGCGGTCCCTCAACCCAGCGATCACCAAGTTTGACTGCTCCATCTTTGACGGCGCCTACGTGACGGGTGGCGTGGACGAGGCATACCTCTCGTCCCTCGAAAAGGCGCGCGCAGACAATGAGCGCAGCAAGAAGGCCGCCTCTTTCCTGACGCCGCATCCAGCGCCCGAGAGCATTGTGAGCTGCAGTGGCCCCATGAATGGCGCGGAAGATATCGGCCTGTACAACGGACGTACTCGTTAATATAGTATACACTACGCACATCGATCCCACCAGCCCAGCTCGTTGCGATCGGCGTGGGAGGCCAGAAAGCGGGGGAGCGAACAGAGGCCATCAGCGCGCTGCTCGCACTTGGACAGTTGGCCTAACGGCACGATCGCATCGTTCAGCTTCATGCGCACAAACGACTCGGGCGCACAATCAAACACCTCGAATACCATACGCGCGGCAAACGGGACCAGGAGCGATGTACGGAAGGCGCGATGCGCATCCTCGAGCTTCGGCGCCACTTGCAAGTCGCGCAGACGCAGCGCAGCCAGCACGCTAGTGAGCACCGAGTCGTGCGTAAAGTCGGCATAGAGGCTGCGATCCACAGGAAACGTGCTTGCCTGTGCGTTGAATGTCGCATTCTCCGACGTCTGCGTCCGAGCATTCCACGGCGTGCGTGTCAGGCGACTCACAAACTCGTTGAGCCAGCCAAGACCCATCGCCGCGCCTACCGCATTGCCCGCGCCATAGTCGTAGTAAAAGCGCTGATCCCACACATACTCGTACGCACGCCATTCGTCTTCGGTGAACAGCGGGCAAAAGTCGCTGCGTCCATACGCCACGGTGTCGTACGAACAGAGCTGTTGCATGCCATACACGATCTTCGGCGTGAGCTGTGCGCCATGCACATGGGCCTGCAGACGTGCCGTGGCATTCGCCAGGTACGAGTCAATCAAGTTTTGTACCTGGAATCCTTCGACCGCCGCGCGGCACGCAAAGTTCGGCGCGAGTGTCGTGTTGAAGCCAGGTGCCTCGATCTGCACCTCAAAGTCGGTCTTGTTCGTCCACGCATGCCCCCAAAAGCCAGTCGCCCAGGCCAGCGCACTATCGACGATCCGCTGTTGACTGCCTGTGCGCACGAAAAGGTGCTTGCCCTGCGCCAAGTCTTGCTCGGCCAGGCGGCCATAGTCCATCGCTGCCTTCGTGCCGGACATGTGCAGCTGCTCACGGCCGAGCGGGACCAGGAGCTCCTCGCCCAATCGATACTTGTAGTCGTTCAAGAAAGCCAGAGGCCCCGTAAACGTGCCTGGCGGCTTCGAGCGCAAAAAGTGCTCGACCCACTTGGTAGGCGCGCCGCCGGTCGGGTACCGACTGCCGTGACGATGCAAAATGTGGACCTGGGAGAGACGGCAGGTCCCATTCTCCATAACAGGCGTGGACTGGTATTTGGCATTGTCGATCGAGCCATGCTGCGCCGAAAAGTACGGCGACAGCGATCCCATGTGCTCAAACGGTCGGAACCGATCAAAGTGGGGCAAGGCTGTGTGGATCGCATCGACGCCGCGTGTAGGCGACGGCGCCGGCTTCCACTCGTCCACGAGCGAGGCAGGCGCGCCTGTCGCGTACGACCCCGGGTAACCAATGTACGTGGGAAAGGACTTGCCCACGGCCTGAGGGTGGATGACAGGGAGCGCCGTCGGTGGCGGCGGGCCCAGCGCAAAGGAAAACACAGCAGCTAGCACGACTGCCACGACAACAAGCCCAGCCACCTGAAGGAGGCGCCGCTGAGCCGTCGGCAAACGCTCGAGCCGAATGAGCCAGGCGGGCCGACCGGTATGATCAATATCCGTATCGATGCGCGGAGCAGCAGCGGGCGAAGGCGCCACCGGCACACTCACACCCGGCTCCGAATGCTCGATCGGACGTCCCTCGTCATCCGCATCCAGGTGATGCGAAATGAGCCGCGCCTGCTCTATCTGATCAAGCACGTCGTCGTCCTTCGCACGTGGATGCGGCATGCCAACGTCGTCCAGAGGGCCTGACCGCCGCTGGGGCCGTGCATCACGTGATACGCAACGCACCTCGCGTCGGACAGTGTTGTTCTGTGTGGCAGGACGTCCATGTTAGGGTACGTACGACGACGCTGACGCAGTGTATCGCGGCCTCCGCCACAGGCGTACATGCCGAATCGCACGACGGAGGGAAGCCGTGCCTTGTACGTATGCCGTGCACTGACTTAGTCAACTCCGACGCCTGGCCGAGTCGACGTTGGGCAGCGGCAACCTCCGTGTGGCGGTGCGTGTGCCGGACGGCGAGCTGTTGGAAGAGTGGCTCGCACTGCACACGGTGGACTTTTTTAATCACCTGAATATCCTGTATGGCACGCTCACCGAGTTTTGCACGTCGCGCGAGTGCCCCGTCATGTGCGCCGGGCCCCGCTTCGAGTACCACTGGCAGGACTCGAGCTCCGTCAAGTACCGCCGCTCGACCCGCCTGTCAGCACCCGATTACATCGAATGCCTGCTCAACTGGACACAAGCACAGATCGATGACGAGACGCTATTCCCGACCGCGCTGGACGCCTCGTTCCCACCCAACTTTGTGGATCGCATCAAGGCGATTCTGCGCCGCCTATTCCGGATCTACGCTCATATATACAACCATCACTTTGCACAGGTGTGTGCGCTGCGCCTGGAAGTGCACCTGAATACGTCGTACCGCCACTTTTTCCTGTTTGTGAGTGAGTACCAGTTGATCGATCCCAAGGAAATGATCCCCCTCGCCGAAATCAACGAAGCCATCACCGAAGAGAATGCGCGATCTATGTAGAACGAAGAACGAGTAGAACACTTTCCAGCACATCCATCGCCTCGTCGATGTGCGCGCGTTCGACGATCAGACTCGGGACGAAGCGCACCGCGTCACTGCCGGCAGTAAGGAACAGCACACCGCGTTCCCGAGCGAGGCGCACGACTTCGCCCGCCCAGGGCGCAGAGCGCATACTGATGCCGACGATGAGGCCACGCCCGCGAGGGGCGCTCACCATATCGCTGAACGCCTCAGAAATGCGCTCAAGGCGCTCAAAGAGGTACGTCGATACACTGTCAATGTGCTCCTTCATGCGAGGCTCGCCCAACCGGCCCAAGACGTGGTGCGCAATGCGGCACGTAAGCGGACCGCCACCGAACGTGGTGCCGTGATCGCCCGCGGCAATGGCATGCGCTATGTGCGGGCGCATCAGCACAGCACCGATAGGGAAGCCATTCGCGAGAGGCTTGGCCATCGTGACCATATCCGGATGCGCCTCGACGGGCATCGCAGAGTGGCACCACATGTGCCCTGTGCGGAACAGACCACACTGGATCTCGTCGTAAATCAGCGCGGCGCCCACAGCCGTGCACCGCTGCCTCAGCGCCGTGAGCCACTCGACCTCAGCGGGCAGAATACCGCCCTCGCCCTGGATCGGCTCGACAATGACACCCGCGACATCCTCGGTCACGAGCGACTCGAGCTGGGCCATATCATTCAAGGTGCCGACACGCACATCGCCGACCAAGGGCAGGAACGGCGCCTGGTACTTGGCATTGGGCGTCACGGACAAGGCGCCCATCGTGCGTCCGTGGAACGCATGCTGAAAGCACACCAGAGCCGTGCCCTTGGCCGCTTTGCGCGCGAATTTGAGGGCCGCCTCGTTGGCCTCCGTGCCACTGTTGGCAATAAACGCCCGCACATCTTGGCCAGGTGCAGCAGGTGGCGACTGGGGCGCCAAGCCAAGACCGCCATGCTCGCGCGTCATGGACGCAAGACGGTCGGCCAACTCGCCGCTCCAGGTGTTGTAGTACAGATTACTGCAGTGCACCAGCTGCGCGGCCTGCTCTGCAGCGATAGCGGCGACCTGCGGATCAGCATGCCCAAGGGCATTCACGGCAATGCCACCCGTGAAGTCGAGGTACCGTCTCGACTGAGCCTCGCCCGGCACGGTGGCGAACAAGTCGAGTCCACGACCGTGGGAAAAGACGATCGGTGGCCGAACGTACGTGCCAAGCGTCGTTTCGCGGTACCTGTGCACAGCATCATCCAACTTCACAGAAGGCTCTACATGCGTCGCGCGCATGTACTTCGTGCAGGGCGCATACGACGACGAGAAGCGCACACCGCGCTGGTACAGTGGCCGCCACATGACAAGGTACCTGAATCACTATGTGGAGGAAGCGGCCGGCGGGCATGACTCACCGAGGCCCGCCAAGCGACGACGTACACTTTCGCGCTTGCGCTCATTCTCCGAGAGGCCTTGCGACCAGGCGGGCGACTCGGTGCGCTTGTCCGTCCGTGTGCCCAATCGAATATCCGTGGCGATGCGTTCGACGCCCATGGCGTGCACAGCCTCGTGGCATCGCTGTAGCGCGCGCCACACGGATGAGATGGGGCCTTCGACATTCGTGCCGTAGCCGCTGTGGTGAGTGGCCATGTTTCGACGTACTGCAACTCGTAGCGAATGCCGTCATCGGCCATACTCGCCAGGACCCGCTGGCACTCGGCGACGTAGGCACCAACGGACGTCGTGGGCGTGCCCATGGGGATCACTGCCTTAGTCGCATATCACGTACAGCAAAAGTCGCTGTGGTTAGCGAGGCCTACGTACGCAGCAGCATAGAGTTCGGTCATGGTACGGAGGGAACGAGGTCCGTTCACCTGCACGTGATACGTCCCCTTTTTTTTGCCGCACCGGTTGGGCCCTGCCTACCATGTCCGCCAGGGCCGAGCATTTTCATGCGCTGGGCATCAGCATGCCGCTCGTGCGTGCGCTCAAGATGCTAGCGATCACCGTCCCTACGCCCATTCAGTCGGCCTGTATACCCGCTATCTTAGAAGGCCGTGACGTCATTGGAGGCGCAGAGACCGGCTCAGGCAAGACGCTCGCGTTTGCCCTGCCGATCCTGCAGCATCTGTACAAGGACATGATCGGTGGCTACGCGGTCATATTGACGCCTACGCGCGAGCTGGGTGTGCAGCTGCACGAGCAGTTCCTGGCGGTCGGCCAGGGCAGCCGCATGGGCCTAAAGTGCGCCTTGGTCTTGGGCGGCATGGATATGACGAAGCAAGCGAATGAGCTCGGCGAGCAGCGGCCGCATATCATTGTGGCTACGCCGGGACGACTTGTGGATCTGCTGACGTCGGGTGCGGCGCATGAATGGGGCCTAGAGCGATGCCGCTTCGTCGTGCTGGACGAAGCGGATCGCCTCCTGTCGCCTACCTTTGCACCCGCGCTCGCGTACCTGTTTTCCGTGCTGCCACCCGCCCACCTGCGCCAGACGCTTTTGTTCACAGCGACGCTGACGCCGGAAATCGAGCGGCTGACGCAAAAGACGCCTGAACCCGGCAAGCTGCCGCCGCTGCTCCGCAAAATTGAGATGGATACGTCGACGCCTGCGTCACTCACGCAGCTGTACACGCTCGTCCCCTCCCACATGCGGGAGCCTTACCTGGTACACTTGCTGCATCATCCGCCGTGCCAAAAGGTCGAGGTACGCACGGATCTCTCCGACGTGTACCGCACGCACAAACCCAAGCTGCCCCGCGAGGAGGCGCCGGCGTTTCCTCTCAGTATCATTTTCGTGGCTCGGTGCAAGAGTGCCGAGCTCCTGTCTCGCATGCTCACGGAGCTCGGCGTTCCGAACGTGTCCCTGCATTCTATGCTGCCACAGTCGACACGGCTTCACAACTTGCACATGTTTCGCGCGCGGCGCGTGCCGATCCTGATCTCGACGGACGTGGGCAGTCGTGGACTCGACGTCCCGGACGTCGAGCTTGTGGTCAACTGGGATGTGCCGGCGGCTTGGGAAGACTATGTGCATCGCGTGGGACGTACGGCGCGGAAAGGCCGGCCTGGCTGGGCCGTCAGCTTCGTGACGGAGCACGACGTCGAGCTCGTCCAGACGATCGAGGACAAGATCCACAAGACACTCACCGAGTGGGACATGCCCGAGTCCCAGGTCCTCGAACGCCTGTCGCACGTCTCGGCCGCCAAGCGCGTCGCGTCCATGGCACTTCATGACGAAAAGTTTGGCGAGCAGCGCGAACGCAATAAGCGCAAGGCGCAGGCGTCCCAGCCTCGGTCCAAGAAACATCATGTACAGTAAGTAGGGTATCATGGCGGCGGCCCGCGCATCGTCGGCGGCGGCTTGGAAAAATCAGGGGGCGGCAGCGAAGGCGGTGGGCGCGAAAAGTCGGGCGGCGGCATACCCGGCGGCGGACGCAGGGCCATGCCGCCCATGAACGGCGCTCGCCCATTGGGCATGTGCGATGGCGGCGGCAGACGGTACGCCAGCTGCGGAGCTACCAATTCCATCGGCGGCGGCAGCTGACGAGCCTGGTACTCCCTCAGGATGGTGTCTGCCATCATCTGCAGCTCCGCAGGCGGCAGCGATGCATAGTACTCACGCACATTCTGCAGGTGATTGCGCCCACAGTTGTGCGCTTTGCGAACTGACGTCGAGTCGTGCGTCAGAAACACGTCACAGTAGTCGCAGTAATGCTTGCCCATACCAACCTCGCCCAGCGATCGGCCGCCCCCTTTTTTGGGAGGTCCACGTGCGCCCACCTGGCCCAGCCCTCCACACGCACGGAGAGGTTGCCCAACGACCATACAGGCCGCCCATGTCGGCCTCTCTGCTCGCGCACCTGCAGCATGGGCTCACCCGCATCGCCAAGATCTCGCCACGCGTGCTGGAGAGTCCACCTACGCAGCCGCGTCGTGCGAGTGTGGCTCTGATTTTGCATGTGCGTCCGGCTGAAGAGGACGAGGCGTGGCTGCGGAGCAAGTGGCGTCACGGGCAGGTCAAGGACGAGGACGACGCGTACCTGTTCCCATCGACGATGCAGCAGGATGCGAACGGCACTATGGGTGTCGAGGCACGCCTGCGCCAGTTTTTCGCGCTGCCGTGGGTCCAGCGCGGTACGCCGGAACTGCTGCTCATCAAGCGCGCCGTGCGCGCCAATGACAACTGGTCGTCACATGTCGCGTTCCCAGGTGGACGCCGCGATGAAGAAGACGAAAACGGCCTATACACGTCTATGCGCGAGACGTGGGAGGAAGTCGGCATCGACCTTGCCGAGAAAGAGTTTCTCCACGTCGGCCACCTCGAAGACCGCGAGATTACGAGCAGCCTGGGCAAGCGTCTACTTATGATCCTAAGCCCCTACATCTTTCTACATCTCTCACCATTCTCCCCCACACCGAGTCTGCAGCCGAGCGAAGTGAGCTCACTGCATTGGGTGCCGCTCTCGCAGCTGTTCACGCCGACGCCCCGGTGGGGTACGCTGCACATGGATGTGGCGCGGCACATGCCGCAAAACTCGTACATGCGCTCGATGCTGAGCATGCTGATCGGGCAAATTACGTTCCGCTCGATCCAACTGCCGAATACGCCCACGGCCATCACGATGGCCATGGCCAGGGACCACTTTGCGCATCTCGCCAAGCCGCCGCCGGCCAAGGAGGCCGAGGAGGAGGAGGACACGTTCCTGCTCAATGCCGAGCAGCAAGCGTACCTCGGTCAAGTGACACCCCGGCTGCAATTGTGGGGTCTGACGCTGGGCATGACGCTCGATTTGCTCTCGCACATGTCGACGTATCAAAGGGAGAAGCCCCCGCCCGAGCCACCGACGATCCATGCCCTCAAGTCCCTCTTCTCCATCCTGCCATCCTCGCGACTCTTCGGTGACGCCTACAGCGCTCCGGCCAAGGCACCGAGCGTCGTCGAAGTGTTCCCCCGATTCGGGTACCCCGATATCAACCTCTGGCTCTGGGTGTTTGGCTGGCGCTACCGAGCAATTCTACGCAAGTGGAGGCAGAGCATCGGCACCGAACTCGAACGGCAAGCGCACTGGTCCGGCCTCGCGATCGCGGCCTTTTACTCGTGCGTGCGCCGCGCGTTGATTGTGGCGCTTGTGCTGCGTGCGATGGGTCTGGTGAGTCTCGTATCACTGGGCGGATACCTGGGCTGGCGCCGACTGTATCGTTTATAGGTTCGTAGCATTCAGAGCCTCCGACCGCTTCTTCAGTTCTTCGTCAGAAAGCGGCTGCTCCAGCTGCGACGCAGTCGTCGCGTCGAGCGTCTGGAGACCGGGTGGCGCCTGGACAGCGCCACTGGCGCGATCGAGGCCCGTGGGAGCTGGGTGGTTGTCTGGGGTGAGTGCGTGGCCACATACCTCGAGCAGGGTGCGGTCTGCGTCAGCGCGTCATCATACGTACTGAATATGCGCCGTGCCTTCCTGCGACGACATGGTCAAAAGGGCGGTGGCAAGATGCGCCGTGCGTCGACGGACGCGAGGCGTCGTGCCACGTGATGTATGTGGAGCGCTACGAGGCAGGTATCGACCAGGCTTCAGGAGGCCTGCTTGGGCATTTTGCGTGGACCGAGCGTCTCGGACGACATGGGAATACTCACGGCCGACGCACGCCACGAGCTCGGCGGCTCGGCGACGTGATCAGGCGAGCCTGCGAGGGGAGCCGAGACCATACGTCCGCGGGGATGCATGGACCATGCGCCACCGACAAAGGAGGCGGCAGAACGCCGCGGTGTCGCGGGCGACATGCTCGGCGCCATGGTCGAGACAGACCGGCGTGGATCTGTGCTGGGAGCTGACATCGGCTTCCGTGGTATCAGCGGCGGCATCTCTGTCGCCATACGCGTCGACACCCACCGACGAAATCGCACCGTGGGCCAAAAGAGCGGAATGCGCGCAGGCAAACACCAGGCCAAGGGGGTGTTTTGTGCGTTCCCGGCGCCATGGACCGTGGAGGGCAGCATAGCCGTCTGGGCGCCCAGCGCGGCACTGTGCGGTTGCGGCACGGCGAGGAACGCCAAGAGCGTGCATATGGGAAAGACGAGCATAAAGAGCATGAGATTCAATAGGCCACTTGGGTGGAAGAAAGATACGAGCGTCGAAGGCACGCCAAAGCCCATGAGGAAGGACCAGTGCGACTCGGCGAAGCGCAATCGCTTCTCCAGCGGCCACCCACGAACAGACCATACCTGCTCGAAGCAAAAGAAGCCATCGACAAAGCTCATGACGAGGAACGACAGGACGTGGCCGACCCATGGCAGGTTCTGGAGCAGGAGGCATGGAATGGAATAGTTGACGATCAGCATCGCTCGCACAGCATACTCACACCACCATACATGCTCGGCTGGTGGGCGCAAAGGCTGGATATGATGAGCTGTGAAGGCCGCCTCCGCCACACCGACACTCCATGTCGACGCAATAAAGTAGCTGGCAGCCATCACGGGATAGAGCCAAAATACATGGTGCGGTGAGCTGAACCAGGAGGGCGCAGCAGACGCGTGGCGCTCACCCGACATGTCGGGCCAGAAGTGATCCTCCTCCGGCAGAGACGGGCGCGGCAGCAGCGACACAAAGGTGTAGATGACGACGCTGACCGCGCCACTCAGGGCCAGTCCCTTGAGTAGGCCTACACGCAGTTCCCGCGAGGCCTGGACCAGATGCAACGCACGCTTGCACCGCGCCGCATCGGCTAAGCCACTCCATGCCCATCGCGCGTGCAGGTACAGCGTCGCAAGCACACTCAGACGCGACGTGTCATCGACGCTGGGCCCTTTCGAGCTCCACACACCTCGCCGTCCAAGCACGCCGAGTCCGTCGTCGTAATTCACGTCCAGCTGCACTGGCACAGAGTCATCCGTGTCAAAGTCCACAGACTGCAGCGCACTGCGCGGTCGGTGCGACATACACCTCGACAACGCCTGGCCAACGTAGTGGGTCGCCCGAGGCCTCACACCACCCTGCCCTGCCGCTGCCCTGCATACGCTTACGTCATCAGGCCACAGGCCCATCGCCGCGGGCGGCAGCGGTCCGCGTGGCAGCGTACCGCGACGATGCCCCGCGAACTGCCGCGCGTCGATCTCGAGCATCCCAGTGACTTGGATTTTATCGTGCAGGCAGTGCACAGCTACGCACGCGATGTTGGTGCGGAGCGACTGCGTACGCGCGGACGTGCTGCGGCGGCGCTCCAGGACACGCTAGACCAAGCGCTGGCCCGCTGGGTCTATGCGGCGCGGACGCGCCTGATACCCAATGTCCTCGTGAATGGACTCACGCTCGCAGAGTATGCGAAGCAGGAGACGGCGATGGAGCCATTTGACGAGGCGCTGTCACAGCGTGTGCAGACACTATCAGATACCATGGACGAGCAGACAGAGCGCGTCGTCGACTACCGCAAGTCGGTGCCGACCGCCTACGCCCACGCGGTAGCGCGACGTGCCGCGGCACGACGTGCACTGGCCGATGCAAAGGAGGACCAGCGGCAGCGGCGCCTGCGCACGTCCAAACGCCACGCGGCGGCGCCGTATCCTGCGATTGCCCGCGGCCAGCCGCTGCACCTGGACGCGGATGCCAAGGCCCGTGCCCAGGCGACGCTCACGAACGTGTACGCCACCTTGCGACGACTCCACACAGCCTTACCGGCGCGGCAAGAGTCGGCCTTGGAACAGGAGCGCCTGGTGCGCCATTTACGGCGCCACGACGACGCCACCCGACCTGTCTGACGCGGCCGGCGCGCTCGTTGGGAGGCGAATCTGCCTCCTCGGTCCACGTGGCCAAAGAAACCGACGACGTTTGATTGGATATACCCAGGCTGACTAACCACCAGCAAGTAGGTCGCAAAGCCCGTAGCGCTTTTTTTGCGAGTCTGGCGGCGCCGAACCGGAGGCAGACGCTGGCGGGCAGCGTTATCCACGTGAACTCCTGACCACCACCATACTGGCGCAGATCCTTCGACGTACCATGGTTCAGCAGAAGCAGAGGGTCGCGATCATAGGCTCGGGCAATTGGGGCAGTGCCATTGCCACGATTGCTGGCTACAACGCCATGCGCCATAAGGACGTGTTTGAGCCGACCGTGAATATGTATGTGTACGAGGAGATCATCAACGGCGAAAAGCTCACGGACATTATCAACCGTGAGCACGTCAACACCAAGTACCTGCCTCATGCGAGGCTCCCAGACAACGTGGTCGCTGTGCCGAAAGCGGAGGAGGCCGCTCGTGATGCGACGCTGCTGGTGTTTGTGCTGCCGCACCAATTCATCCTGAACGTGTGCAAGTCCCTCAAAGACGCCATTGCGCCGGGCGCACACGCCATCTCGATGATCAAGGGCGTGGATGTGGCCAACCGCCACATTAGCATTTATGCCGACGTGATTGAAAAGTCGCTCGGCATCCCATGCGCGGCTCTGAGCGGTGCCAACATCGCGAACGAAGTCGCGCAGGGCCTCTTTTCTGAGACCACCATTGGCTACCGCGCGAGTCAGCGCGACCTCGTCGACTACTACCAGAAGCTGTTCGATACGCCCAAGTTCCGCGTCGGCGCTATTGAGGACGTCTCGGGCGTGAGCTTGTGTGGTGCGCTCAAGAACGTCGTGGCCGTCGGTGCCGGCTTTGTCGACGGCCTTGAGTGGGGCGGCAATGCAAAGGCCGCCATCATGCGCATTGGTCTGATGGAGATGCGCAACTTTGCGCTTGAGTTCTTCGAGGGCGTGAAGCCGGAGACCTTCACCGAGACGAGCGCCGGTGTCGCCGATCTCATTACGACCTGCTACGGCGGCCGTAACCGCAAATGCGCCGAGGCCTTTGTCAGGACTCGCAAGCCCTTCCATGTGCTCGAGGCCGAGCTCTTGAACGGCCAAAAGCTCCAGGGCACAGAGACGACGAAGGACGTGATCGAGTTCTTGGAGTCGCACGGCAAGGTCGACAAGTATCCCCTCTTCAAGACGATCTACGACATTTGCTATAATGGACTGGACCCCCAGCAGCTGACAGAGCGTCTCTAGACCCATACCTTTAGTAACCCCGCCAATATGCCTGCTCCCGCTCCGTGTGGGCCGGCGAAAAGAGTCGACAGCGTGATTTGAACACGTCGAGGGACCGGCGGCGCACGATAGCCTCGATCGCCAGCTCGTTGCGCAGCTGCCGCATCGTGAATTCCGCGTCCGACTCGCCACGGCTCACTGCCGTCGCGGGCACCGAGGCAGCAGCCGGCGCCCGATCCAGATCGAGGCGGTCATCTCGGGACAGTGGACGTGGCATGTGCTTCGCATTTACGTCGATACAGTACTTGATCGTGTCTTCACGCCGCGTCCATAGCTGCACGAGCTCCGTCCAAATCGCCGCGCACATCGTGTCCGGGACGGACGCGTACGTCGTGCAGCCCAAATCCGTCGCGCTCGACGACGAAAACGACTTGTCATGACGCTGTAAAAGCGAAGGAGGGGCTGACGACCCGGTATCACGCGACTGTGCAAACGCACGGTTCAGCCGGAGCGTCACACCGTCGTCGACGGCGCGGAACTGGCGCAGCATATCCTTGAATTCCACGAGCGAGAGACAAATCGACGGCGTTACATCCGGTACGGACGCTGGTGTAGGCACCACGTGTGGCTCACCCGCTCGCTCCGGCTCGCTCGCCACATCCGTCCGCATCGGTGGCGTCCAGTACACGGTCGGCGCCATACCGACCGCCTTCGCAGCCCAGGCACGACCCAGGGATCGAATGTCACGTGACGCCCGCACGGACGTGCAGCAGGCCGGCCCCGAGCTCGTACGACACCTTTTGTGCCCAAGATTCTGAGTCCGACACGCACGCTGCTCCGAAACGTTGCCAGGATGTCGCACGACGCCAACTGTATTTTCTGCAAGATTGTGGATGGAAAGATTCCATCGATGAAGCTGTATGAGACGGACAAGTCGTATGCTTTCCTCGACATTGGACCATGCTCACCTGGTCATAGCCTGGTCATCCCCAAGTACCACGCGGCCAAGATGCACGAGCTGCCGGATGAGTATTTGCAGGACATTTTGCCGATCGCCAAGAAGGTGGCGATAGCGACCGGTGCGCCGGAATACAATATCCTGCAAAACAACGGCCGACTGGCGCACCAGGTCGTCGACCATGTGCACTGTACGTCTTTGCCACTCACGCCACAGTCCACGTCATCCCGAAGCCTTCGAGCGAGCAGGGCCTGGTCGTCGGCTGGCCATCGACCCAGCCACCGAAGGAGGAGCTGCAAGCCGTACGTACGCTTCTACTAACCCCAGGTGTATGAGCGCCTCCAGAAGAACATGCCCCAGTAAGCATGCTCTACGTATAGAGAGAAGACACCTCTTTCGTAGCTACTCGCACGATGTGCCGACCGGGTATCATGACAAGCGGCATGACGCGCTCGGCGCGCGGCCCAGGCTGGGCCGCGCCCACAACGTGCTCTGTCGCCTCTTGCAGAATCGCGTTGCCCTCACGGTCCACACACACGAGCACACCACGGATCGCACGACGCCCATCGTCCAGCTCGATGTACACGTCCCGCCGTAAAAAGGCCGCCATCAACGCGGGTGGCAACGATCGGCGCCGTCGTATTGCTGACTCATCATCAGGGCTCCAGCGCTCGACGCAGGCGCTGTCAAGCTGCTAATGTACAAAAAGGTCTATGGGGCATCGTGGGGCGGCGTCCAGTCCCAGAGACGCACCGTGCCATCGTCGGCGCAGCTGGCGAGTAGGCCTTGGACCTTGTTCCACGCAGCGCTGTACACCACGACCTGCTTCCGACCGCCCACCGTAGCCGCAGCAGGGTGACTGTCCGTGCCGTGTCCTTTGAGCGTCTGCAGAGCCAACGACGATTCTTGGCCCCACATGTACACAAGTCCATCCTCCGAGCCACTCACAATCAGACTCGGATGCGCAAAGGTACAGCGGATAAAGTTCTTGGACGTGTTTTGGTGACCCTTGAACCGCTGAAGCGGACGAAGCATGCGCATATCCCACAGGCGGTGCGAATTGTCCTTGGACGAGGTCAGCAGCTGGCGCCCATCATCGCTCATCTCGACGGAAGTCACCTCACCCAGATGGCCAGGCAGCGTGCGGACACACACGCCACTGAGCGTGTCCCAGAACCGCACACTCGTATCCTTCGCACCCGTCGCAATGAGACTGCCCTGGGGACTGAACACGGCGGACGACACACCCAGCTGGTGCCCAGGGAACATGCGCGTGACAGTGCCACTCGCAAGGTCATACAGCCGCACGAGCTTGTCGTAGCCACCCGTCACAAGTTGGCCCTGATCAGGACTAAAGCGACAGCAGTACACATCACCAAATCCACAGCGGAGCGTGAGATGCGGCAGCTTTGACTCCACGTTCCACAGCCGCACCGTCGAGTCGCTGCTCGCACTCGCGATCCACGCACCTGTGTGCGACGCATCCACGTCCCAAATGCGACTGCCGTGACCCTCGAGCACAGCGTCACAAGCGCCCGTATTCGTGTCCCACAGACGCACCGTACAGTCACTCGAGCCACTTACCAGCTTTCGGCCGTCGTCGCCGACGAAGCGCACGCACTTGACATTTTGCGTATGGCCACGGAGCGACATGCGGCATCGATTCGGCACGACAAAACCAGCATAGTCATGCAGCAGCGTCGACACAACCGGGACCGTCCGCTTCTGGTAGCGGGCAAACTCGACCTGGTACGCCATGGCCTGGTGCAACAGCGTGAGCAGACGGTGCGGCGGTATGTAGGCGGTATCACGCGTCGCGGCCTTCTCCTCCTTCTCAGAAAGAAGGAGTTCTTCCCGGTCCAAACGACCCGGCTCAAGAAAGGACGCAAACTCAGCCACAAGCGCCTCTCGGCCTGGCTGAATACCCTCCCACATCCGGAAGGACGGGGCATCCGTGACACTCTTGGCCGAGAGTAGGTAGCACAGATCACCAAACTCGGCAGCATGCGGCTGATAGTGTTCTAGGGGCTTGAGCCGCTTGATTAGAAACGTAAAGGCCTTTTGAAATTCGCGATTTTCAATAAACTCGAGAAATTGCTGCCGAAAAATGGCGTACAAAAACGCCTTGTGCGACTGCAAAAACGGCTTCGTCGACATCTTTTCCACTTCGGCCCAATTGCCTTCCAGTAAAAACATGCGCAACTTGTGGCGCTCATCGATCTCGTCGTCGTGTTCACGGACTTTGAGGTTGGCTTCTTCTAAGAGAGCCTGTCGCGTCGCACCAAAGCCCTCATCTGCAAGCCACTGAGTAATAATACGCACGATATCTTCCTTGATAGACGCACTAGCCCATGGCATGATGACCGCATTATTCAGGTTCTCGGACGTGGTCATATCCGCCAGGACACTCGATCCAATGTTGGTCATCGAGCTCGTAAGTCGCGCATTCGTATCCATAAGATGTGGCGTCACGCGCCTGTGCTGCCGATTCACAACAATTTGATCATCAGCCTCGGAAAGAATCTCCTTGCGTCGCTGCTCCCATTGCATAATGCTCTCTTGCAGCCCATGATGCGGTTGGGGATGCGGCGCTTGCTCCGCATCCTGAGACTTGATGTCTGTGCGCCCACTCTTTGTTTGCGCATCATATGGAAAGTAAGGTGCAAGCGAGTGGATCTCGCTAAGAATCGAATCTTCGCGCGATGCTTCCGGCGGCTCGGCCATTTTTCGTCGTGAGCCAACCTTGGGCCACGGGGCAACGGCCACCTCTGTGTCTAGGTGGAGGTGGAGTCCCGAACCATTCTTGGTTGCCTCTTTTTTTCATGACATCACTCGTGCCGTACCAAGCTGAATACATTGATCTCGCCCTCCAGTGGAATATTCTGCGTTTTGGTGGGCCGTATACGCTGAAATCTGGTCGCCAATCGCCCTACTTCTTCAATGCTGGTCTCTTCAACTCTGGTATGAAGCTTCAAAAGATGGCCGAGTGCTATGCCAATCGCATCGTCGATAGCGGCGTCGAGTTTGACGTGCTCTTTGGTCCCGCCTACAAGGGTATTCCGCTCGTTGCTGCTACGGCTCTAGCGCTGTCCAAGAACCACGGCCGCGACGTCAACTTCTGCTTCAACCGTAAGGAGGCGAAGACCCACGGCGAAGGTGGTAACTTGATTGGTGCCCCCCTTAAGGGCCGCGTCCTGGTGATCGATGATGTCATTACCGCAGGTACTGCTATCAATGAGGCCGTTGACATTATCAATGCCCAAGAAGATGCGAAGCTCGTGGGTGTCGTCATTGCTCTCGATCGCCAGGAGCGCGCATCAGACGACACCACGGAAAGTGCCATTACGCAGGTCGAAAAGCGTTTGGGCATCAAGGTGTACAGTGTGGTGACGCTTGAGCAGATCATCAAGCACATGGAATCAACGCGCGGTGACGCGGCTCGTGCCGACATTGAAAGCATGCGAGCCTACCGCGAGCGCTACGGATCATCGTAGAAAGCGCCAAAGAGGTGGATATGTAGAGGTCAAATCTGAGCAGCACTTCAGCGCATGCCAAGATGCGACGCGGGCATCGTCGCGACAGAGTGGTGAGGGGAATCGAAGCCCGCAAAAGGTACATAGTGGTATCCCTCTCATATCCTTGTATCGCTTGGGGAATTAGCTCAGTGGTAGAGCGCTTGCTTAGCATGCATGAGGTCGTGGGTTCAATTCCCACATTCTCCACACTTTTTGTCGCCGGTACCCACCCCACCCTGGGCTCTTGGTCTCAGCTCTTTGGCCGCTATTATCGTCACTATAGTTGCATAGAGGGGTATCTAGAGGAAAAAGAACCACAAGGCCCACAATCCTACAAAGCCACCGACAATCGCTGCAGTGATCCGGTGAGAGCCGGTATACTGCGCAATCTTGTCAGCAAATTGGCGCGTGGACGACGACACTTGGAGTCGCACCTGGTCAAAAGCACTCGACTGGATGTTAGGCGCGCATACATACCGTGTCTTGCAATAAACTGTGCTGCTGCTCCGCGTCGTTATGGATATGGAGCGTGATTTCGCGCTGGTGTGAGAGCGCATACGTACGTACCAACGAATGCACCTTATTGAACAATCGATTCAGCGAGTCGTCATTCTGTTGCTCGTGCGTGTGTTGATTCGAGTAGGACGACGACATGCTGAAGGATGTGGTCGTCGTGGAGGGTGGAAGCAGGTGCGAGGAAATAATTGCACATGACCCACCGAAAGGCGATGTCTCGTGCTGGAAGGCGATTTCTTCTTGCAGCGCCGTCATGTCGTTGGGTGCGTTTCTCAGTAGCGCGCGCGCATCTCTCGGAGCGCTTGGAGTGCCATCGAGCTGGCGTGCGCCTGGACAAGTACGCTTTTCATCGAATTTGGGTCCGCGCCGGACCAGGTACCGCAAGTCCCAAAAGGGCCGAGTCTCCTTTCCGATCGGCGGCTCCGTCAAAGGCACAACTGTGACGCAGGGGGTATATGGTCTGCGCACACTAGAGCCATGCCGCATCACAGCGACGCAGCTTACGGCGGCAGAAACGGCATTGAAGCGCAAGCTCAAGGTGGTGCGTGGATCGCAAGTTTTTATGCGTGTGTTCCCGGATGTGCCTGTGTGTGTGAAGGGCAACGAGACGCGTATGGGTAAGGGTAAAGGCTCGTTTGAATACTGGGCCTGCCGAGTGCCCATGGGCCGTGTACTCTTCGAGATTGGCGGACACGTGGAAATCCGACCCGAGGTCGCCAAGGATGCCCTCCGCCTCGCCGCGGCCAAGCTGCCGACGCGCACCGAATTTATCACGACGTCAACGCCACCGCGTCTGGGTCGCGAAGTCAGCCACGACCTGAGTCAGCTGGCCTCCCAGCTCCGGGACGTGCGTTCCTGATCTATAGTACTGTACAAAAAGGCTATTCCTCATCCTCATCGTCATCCTGAGCATGAGCGGCATTGCTGCGGCCCATGTGCGAGTCCTGTTCCGGGCCGACAGCATCTTTCCAGCATGTCACGATATCATTGAGTTTCTCACGGGCATCATCGAGCGACGTCGCAAGGCCTTCAAGCGTATGGTCCTGTTGGGGAACGCTATCCTCCCCTTGCGCAGGGTATGCACGATGCTCTGTGGTGGCGTCGTGTGTGTCAAAGGCCCACGAAAAGGCAACGTGGGTCATGGTGGGGTGGTGGTAAAAGCCACGTGACAGGACCAAGCCCCGCCGCGTCAGCACCGCTCGCTCCATTTGACACGGACCATGAAGATTGGTGCGTGGCTGGTGTGTGTGTTGGTCACGGCTTGCGTGAGTGTCCATGCAGCGCTCACGGCAAGTCAGTCCAGTCTTCTTGCCGAGGCGCGCAAGTCGCCGCATGGTATTTTGAAGTTGGATGAGCGCAAGTACCATGAGCTCCTCCAAGGTCCGCGTGACTATGGCGTGTTTGTCCAGATGACGGCCCTGCATCCGCGATTCCGGTGCGGAGCATGCGCGCTTCTGAATGATCCTTTTGAGCAGGTCGCGCGTGGCTGGAAATCGACTAAGCGGCGCAATGACCTCGTGTTTGCGACGATCGATGCGAACGACGGCATGGAGCTGTTCCGTCGAATGGGCATGACCTATGTGCCGGTCATGAACTACTTCCCGCCCCATGTGGATCTTCCTGAAGAGTACGACCTGACTTTGAATGGCTACGGTGCGGACGATATCGCAGAATTTGTGTCGGCGCGAATCGGTGTGCCGTTCCGCCCGAAAAAGCCCCTGATGCCCAAGCAGACGGCGGTGTACTTCATTCCCGTGGCCTTTGCCGTGGCCCTTGCCTCCATGATAATGCGTCAGCGCAGCTGGCAGGAAGGTGTGAAGACGCTCGGTCTCATGGCCTGCGTGAGTCTCGTGCTGACATTCACATCGGGCTACATGTGGACTCGAATTCAAGGAGCCCCCTTCATGTCGTTTGAGCCTACCGGTGCGCCGATCTACATTACAGCTGGATTCCAGGCGCAGTATGGTGTCGAGAGCCTGTTGCTGATTGCGCTGTACGCAAGCTTCGTCGCATCCATTCTCGTGCTGACGCGCTTCGCGCCCAAGATCGAGTCGCCGATCTTGCAGCGAGTCGTGGTGGTGGCCGGTGCCTTGACACTGGTTCTGCAGTACGGTCTATTTGCGCTCATGTTTTCGTACAAAAATCCAGGATATCCCTTCCGCCTCCTTCTATAGATCAATCACGCTTGAACGAGTGTCGGTCGTACGTCTTGAGCTTGCGTCGCTGGCGCATCGGTAACACGGGTTTCCGGGCCTCGGCCAAGCCACGAGCTTGGAGGCTTTGGAAGCGGTCCCAGAACAGGTTGCCCTCCGGCCTGAGTCGCCGCAAACTGTCGCTCAGCTCGTCGCCCGTCTGCACGTCAACACGCTGCGACGGCACAGCGTACTTGCCGATACGTGTGCCAGCTATGCCCTGGCTCCGGAGTCGCTCCTCCTTTTTCTGCCGCCGCTGCTGCACCAGTTCGGCACGGGTCTGGGCGTCCCGCTTCGCCTGCTTCATCTGGTTCGGCAGCTCAGATATCATGCCCTGGATTCGACGCTCCTTGCGGCGCTGCTGAGCCAGCGTATATTGCTCCTTGGCGCGTGCTTCGCGTCGGCGCTGAGCGGCCGTCTTGCGGGCAGGCATCTTGGGAGCAGCTCCTTCGTCCTGGACCTCCTCGTCCTCGTCCTCGCCGCCTTCCTCGGGCACATCCAGAGGCAGATCAAGAGGAAGAGGCACACCTTGTGTGACACCCTTCCATTGTGCATGAAGTTCTTGCGCCTGTTGCTCATCCAGCTCAGCCGCCTTGGCCTTCTCGTACGCCGTCTGGACTAGCGCCTCGTGGCTGTCAAAGTCGGGGTTGTATGACGTGCCAGGGTGCGGCACAGACACGGCAGGCATCGAGCGCGCGGCCGCATACGGTTCATGCTGCATGGATCGCGGGCGATGCACTGGATCTTTGGCGGCAGGAGCGATCCAGTCATTCTGCCGCGTCTTGGGCGCCTCGCCCCACAGGTCATGCTTCTCTGCCAGAACAGCATCACTTTGCAGCCGCCCCGCACGACCACGCTCTGTCTCTCCCTCAACACCCTCGTGCGGCCGCGACGCCAGCATACGCAGCCGCTTCTTGAACTTGGGCGGTAGACCTGCGGCGGCGGCTTTGGCCGCAGACGAGTCGTCAGGCAACTGGAACGACGAGCGCGCCTTTTGCTGCATGGCCGGCACGGCACTGCGGTGCGCGAGAATTTCTTGAGATTTGAGTTTGCGCTTCTCGCGTGCCTGCCGCGCCAGCGTCGTTTCCTGTCCGGACCGGTCTTCCATGAAGAGCTCGGCGTTGGATCGCTTGTGAGCGGGAACGCCTTCAGCTCGTTCCTGCTCCCGCAGATCCTCGAGCGCGGCTTCTGTCGCACTCAAGTCGATGTTTTTGCGCCATGCCTTTTTGCCCTTGCGCGATGCCTGCCGGTATTGCGCCGGTCGACCCAGCCCATCCGTGACTTGGGACATGGCAAGGGCCGAAAAAAAGATTTTCCCTCCCTCCAGTTGCAAGCCACGTGGGTTGGATCCGTGCGTCATGTCTTTGGTGGCGTACAGCGACTCGGAAGAGGACACAGCTCCAGGAAAGCTCCCTCCGGTAGCCTTGGAAAGCGATGGGTACCGAAACGAATGGCTCAGCTACGTGTATATACCCGTGTCACTCGACCTTGAAGACTTGTGGCGCCGTGTTGAGACGCCCAAGGCCGCGCTGCTCGAGGTCATCGATCACCTACACATATCGCTGACGCGGCCCCTGGTGCTTCGTAAGCATGAACAAGGACCCTTTTATGCGCAGGTTCGACAGGCCACTGCGTGTGTGCACCCTTTTTCTGTAGGCTTTGCGCGATTCGTGTGCCTGCCCAGCGACACATCCGAGCGCGTGTTCATGGCACTCGAAGTCAGTGCTGGATGGCACGAACTGACCGAGCTCGTACGTGCGCTGAATGAGCGGCTCAGTCGCCTCCTGCATGTCAGGCAATACTATGACGAGGCGCGTTTCCATGCAAGCGTGGCGTATCTGCACGGTGCGCCACGCGCCCAACTCGTCCAGGAAGGCGAGCGTCTCGCCCGAGCGTGGAATCATTGTCTTTGTGTTACAGACATCGGGCCGGTGACAGTCCGAGCTATATACACCAAGGTAGGTCAGGATATAGTATGCGCGGCCTTTCCCTAGGACTCAGACTCCTCATGGGACTCGCCCTGCTTGGTGCTTGTCAGATGCACGGGCGGTGGCCGCTTCTGAGCCTGAAGCTGGGCCTCCTTCAGGCGCTTTTCCCACGACGTGTCATCCGCCGAGTGCGTCTTTTCCAGCAGCTTGTCGCCCTCAGATGGGATCTGCAGCAGCGCAGCCATACCAATCATGCTGGCGACCGTCAGTCCCTGGGCCCAAACACGAGCTTGAACGAGCTTTTGCGCAAAGGATAGGGGCTGAATCTGGATGTAGAGCCACGAAAGACCCATCGAGCCCAGCCAGCTACCGAGCACGACACTGAACTTGTGGTCCTTTGCCCACGTAAGGCTCTTGTCAAAGGTCGAGAGCTTCGACCATGCCGCCTGGGCCTCGCTGGACGAGCGGCGATCGACATAGGCACTGGAATCCTTGTAGTGCATCTGATCAAACTTGATACTCGCCTTGTCGGCATAAATGACACCGACACCCGTGGCCGTAAGGAACACACAGCCTGCCTTGAGCGACATAGGCAGCTGACGCACATGCCTAAAGGTCCTTTGCAAATACCAACCCAAACCGAAGGCACCCGCTAGACCGCCAGCAAAACCCTGGGCACCGGCACGGATAGCATAATTGTACTGCCTGTATGGTGAGACACATGATATACGCACGCTTCACGATGGGCAACATCACCCACGTCATCACGATGCGTGCCGTACGACATGGTGGCAAATTGTGCAAGAGATGTAATTCTACGTGCGCGGATTTATAAATTTTTTCCTTCCGAAATACTCCGCTTAGCGCGTGGGCAAAAACTGGGGTAAGCTGCCAGGTGCGTACCTTGTAAGGATTTAGTAATCTCTGGGGATCAAAGAGCCGCTTCATCTCCTCCATGTATTTGACGGCGGTTGCGTGCTTCGTGTAGCCGATTTTGTCGGCCTTCATGACGCCCAGACCGTGCTCAGCCGAAATGGATCCGTGCATAGCCTGCACCTGTTCATAGATAAACGGCTCGAGCGCCGCTTCAACTTTGTTGCTGTACTGATCCGCGACGACGTTCAGATGAAGGTTGCAGTCGCCGACGTGGCCGTAGCCGCACACAGCCTTGACAAATCCGGGCTGCTTCAGAGCAGGCTTCATGCCCGTATCGACCATGCGGCGCTCGACGACTTCGACGAGCTCGTACATGTGCTCTAGCGGCAGACTCACGTCGTACTTGTAGACCTTGCCTTGGGCTGTCAGGGACTCGGGCACAAGTTCACGCATCGACCACAGTTCCTGTGCCTGCTTTTCACCTTGCGCCACGACACCGTCCGCGACGATGCCGTTCTCGAGCACATCTTCCACCAAGTCCTGTAGCTTGGCTTGGTCGTGATCCTGATTCGATCCACTCGTCTCGATCAGCACGTACATCGGATACCGCTTCTCAAAGGGGTCTCGGAAGCTGTGACTCGGGTTGTGCATCACACGGTCAAACGAGTCCTGGTCCATGAACTCCAGCGCCGAAAGAATCTCGGCACAGTGTTTTCGGACGTGTCGGGCTGTTTGGCAGACATGGTCAAACGACTCGACGCCAAACATGGCCACATTCACCGAGTTTGGCAGCTTGGGTGTCGAGATCGCGACACCTGTCACGATGCCCAACGAGCCTTCGGAGCCGATAAACAGCTGCTTGAGGTCAATGCCCGTGTTGTCCTTTCGCAGCGTCTGTAGAAGCGGCAGCATCTCTCCGTTCGCCAGCACGACTTCGAGCCCCAGAACAGAGCCATGCAGCGAGCCGTATCGCAGGAATCGCAGTCCACCCGCGTTCGTCGACACGTTGCCGCCAATCTGGCAGCTGCCTTTGGCGCCCAGATCAAGTGGCATCATGTATCCGCGCTCGGCCAAGTAATCGTCGAGCGTTTGCAGGACACAGCCTGCATCGCACACGAGAGTGCCGGTGGCCTCGTCGAAGCTGCGCACCCGGTTCATGCTGCCGAGGTTGAGCACGACCTCATCGTGCACGGGCACATTGCCGCCGACGAGGCCTGTACTGCCGCCCTGAGGCACGACGGCCAGGCCGTGCTCGGCACAGATCTTCATGATGCTGGACACTTCTTCCGTCGACTTGGGCCGAAGGACGCAGGCAGAGCGGCCGATGTACTTGCCCATCCAGTCCTTGTTGTACGCTTCGAGATCCGTGTCGTCGACGACCCTCCATTGCTGCGTCTCGGAGGGGATCGTACTTAGCAGCGAGGATTGGGGTGTAGAGAGCACTGAGGCAAACTGCTTCAAGATCGAGGGCGTCAGTGACGCATAGGCCGGGTTGCGGGCGGGCGTGGACGAATACGCGCGACGCGCCGCCGCGAACGCTGGCCGCGTCACGCAGCCCCAACGAGCAAGCCACATGGGAGAGTGAAACTGAAGCTGCGCCTGGCTCGAAGGGAGTCATTCACGTGCTTCCCCAGCCAGGTGACGCGAAAAAAGGGCCCATTTCCTTCGCGCATGCCATGCAGGGCCATCTGGATCAGTATGTGCCACGGCGCTGACGACAGACACATTGAGCAGCTGATCCGATGTGAGGCGCTCTCGGAGGCACAGGTCAAAGAGCTATGTGATCGTGCACGCGAGCTGCTCATCGAAGAAGGGAATGTCCAGCACGTGGATGCGCCCGTCACGATCTGTGGCGACATTCATGGGCAGTTTTACGATCTCTTGGAGCTGTTTCGCGTCGGCGGTCCATGCCCGGATACCAAGTACCTCTTTATGGGCGACTTTGTCGATCGCGGACTGTACTCTGTCGAGACGTTTCTCCTCTTGCTCGCACTGAAAGTGCGGTACCCTGACAGGATCATCCTCATACGCGGCAATCACGAGTCACGGCAGATCACGCAGGTCTATGGCTTCTACGACGAATGCTCGCGCAAGTACGGCAGCGTGAATGTGTGGCGGTACTGCTGCGAGGTGTTTGACTACCTGTCGCTTGGTGCGATCATCGACGGACGCGTGTTCTGCGTGCATGGCGGACTGAGCCCGCATATCCAGAAACTGGACCAGATCCGCACGATCGACCGGAAACAAGAGGTGCCGCAGGACGGCGCGATGTGCGATCTGCTATGGTCCGATCCGGACGACATCACGGGGTGGGGCATCTCGCCCCGCGGCGCTGGCTGCCTCTTTGGCGGCGACGTCGTCAAGAGCTTCATACACACGAATGGCCTCGACTTGGTCGCGCGCGCGCACCAACTCATCCTCGAGGGCTACAAGCACATGTTTGACGCCACGATTGTCACCGTGTGGAGCGCGCCGAACTACTGCTACCGGTGCGGTAATGTCGCTAGCATTCTGCAGCTGGACGACGCCCTGAATCAAAAGTACCAAACGTTTGACGCAGCGGAGCAGGCCATGTACGTACCCCGCACCACTGACGCAGCACGCCTGGCTTTCCGGCCAAACGGCCCGCGCCTGACTATTTCTTATAGGTGGAGGTCTGCACAGAGTCCCGTAGCTGACCTCTTCCCCACCATGACAGAGGTGCGTAGGGCGCGTCACTCACTCGGCAGGAGAAGCATCAGCCCCACCACCATTTGCACATGCCGCATTTCCATTCGCATGCCAGTGAGATTGAGACGGCGATTGACGAGCTGTGCTCGGACAAGTATGCAGAAACGTCCTACGACGGGATGGGCGAGCTGTCGGATCTGATTGCGTCGAAGCAGCACCCTGAATGGGACGTGACGCGTGCGATCAGCCATCACCTGCAGGGCGACTCGGTGCCGGCGCAGAAGCGCGCGCTCACTGTGCTGGAGGGCCTCGTGGAGATGGGCGAGCCTGCGTTCCAGCGGTCGTTTGCGACGCCGGATCTGGTGCGTACGCTGCGCAGCATCTCGAGCAGCTACGGCACGGACAATGGTGTGCGTCGCAAGCTCATGCTCATGCTTCTCTCGTGGCACAAGCACTTTATGCGCGATCCTGAGATGGCGCATGTGTCGAGTTTGTATGGCCTGTGCGGCGGTGTGGAGCGCGAGCATCTCATGGTCCCGAAGGCGGAGCCGCCGCGCCCGCGACATGAGGCAGTCGACCTCTTGCACTCGAGTGGCTCAAGTGTCGAGGGAACGCTGGAGGCGTCGAACCGCGAGACGGAGGCGCTTTGGCAGGCGGTCATCGCGGCGAGCCAGTCGAATACGCCGGTCATGGAGAGCGAGGATGTCAAGACGCACGCCATGCTCGTTTTGGAGCTACAGAAGGAAGTCGTGCAATACATCCACACGGTCGGTGACGCAGACTATATCGGCACACTGATCGACGCCAATGACAAGATTGTCGATGTTCTGCAGCGTCTGCAGGACGCGGCCGCTGGCATGCCCGTGCAGGCGCACGCACCGGGCACGTACCCCTCGTCGAAGGAGGAGCTTATCATGAACGCATCGCGCCGTCTGTCGCTGCCTGATGCCGTGCACTCGCCTGCGAATGAGCTACTTCGTGACATTGATCACTCGCTCATGGTGCACTCGGGCTTCACGACAGCTGCGCCATCGCGGAGCGCGATGGAGCCTGCTGAGCACGCGGACCCGAACGAGATCGACATGTCGGTCGTGGAGCGCAACACGCAGCAGGTCCAGGGCTCCGTGTCCGGTCTGCCCACCGCCCCGCCTGCCTAGGCCGTATATACAAGTATCTTACATAATCCCACGTGGTGCGGAGCCTAGCCGCACGGGCACCGACCGCTCTTGCCCTTTGTCCATGTCGGCGGAAGAGCCCCAGTTGCGGCAGCGCAAGCATTCGGACCGCAAGGAGGTGATCGGTGATCTGCGGGCGGATGCGGAGGTGCAGCTGAAGCGCTTCATCGAGACGAATGGGCATTTCAGTCTCGTGCGCAATTTCCACCTCGCCGATGCGTTCACGGTCATGAACGGGTTCTGTGGCGCCCAGTCGTTGTATATGTCGGCGCGCTTCCTGGTCACGTCACATCCGCGCTACATGTGGTATGCGCTGTGGCTCCCTGTGGCCGGTGCGCTCTTTGATTATCTCGATGGCAAGATTGCACGGTGGCGGCGATCGAGCAGCATGCTGGGCCAGGAGCTCGACTCGCTGGCCGACCTCGTGTCGTTCGGCGTGGCGCCTACGGTCGCGGCGTTCGCGCTTGGCATGCGTGAGCCGCTCGATACACTCGTCATGACCGTGTTTGTGTGCGCGGGCATCGCGCGCCTCGCGCGCTATAATATCACTGCAGCCAACATCCCCAAGGACGTGCACGGCAAGCAGCGGTACTTTGAGGGTATGCCGATTCCCTCGAGTCTGCTGCTGCTGGTCTTGCTGGGCGTGTGCCTGCTGACGGGTCGCTTTGACGCGCCGCAAGGCGGTGCGTGGACGCCACCGACCGATGGCACAGCCTACGCCTACACGGGGCGCTGGTACAGCTCCCTGGCTGAGCACCAGGGCTTCTTGTTTGGATCGGCGACGCTGGACGTGTCGAGCGCGCTCTATGCCCTGTTTCAGCTGGGCGGCGGCGTGCTTCCCCGTCTCGTGCAGCCCAGCCTACTCGCAAGTATCGCGAACGACATCGGTCGCATCACTATACATAAGATGTCGTTCGTGTGGCTCCTGTGGTCGATGGCCATGCTGAGCAAAACACTGCGGATACCGAAGCCCTGAGCCATAGTGGGGGCCATGTGGAGGGAGGCCTCTTTTTGTAGTCTCACACGACTGTCATGCCGAGTTTTGCGCTGCAGTTCCGAGGCGCGCTGACGAACGTGTCGGGTCTCGTCCCTGCCGAGGGCGTGGATGCAGCGCTGCTGATCCCGATTGAGTGCACGTCGTGCCATGAGGAGCACCCGAATGCCGTCGCACTCGAGCCATCCAACGTGGATGAGATGCAAAAGAGCCGGGGCGTGGCGAATCTCGTGATGCACTGCCCGGGCTGCCGCCGTGAGAATGCAGCGACCTTCGTCGTGAGCAAAGCCGAGAAGCTCGGTGAGGTGTCGCCGTGGAGTGCGATTGACACGGACGGCGACTGGGCGACGCTCTGTACGGTCGAGTTTCGCGGTATGCAGCCACGCACGCCCACGATCCATGGCCTTTTGACCGACTCGAGCTCATGGACGTGCCGAGGCACAGAGAGTGGCACGTCATTCACGGACGTCCAGTTTGAGGAGGACGGCGAGTGGCACGACTACGACGACAAGGCCGGCGACGAAGTCAGCATTACGGACGTGGAGCTACGGTGGCACAAGGTCTAGCGGCCCAACTCGGCGAGCAGTTCGCGCTCGCGCTCGGGCGACACGACGTCGAAACCATGCAGCGCCATCGTGTGCGAGCCTGCGCCCCCCGTCAGCGCACGCAGCCGCGAGCTGTAACGCAACATGCGGGCGAGGGGGATGTGCGCGTGGATCGTCATGCGCTGGTCCTGCGCCTGGGCCGCCTCGTCCGTCGGAGGCAGGTAGACTTGGTACGTAGGCGTGTCTTGTTGCGCCTCGAGCTGCATATCGAGAATCGAGCCGTGCTGCTCGACGCTAATGTCGGTCGAGAGCGCGCCTGCGTGCGTGGAAGGCGCCTCGATCGTGACGTGCATCATGGGCTCCATCAGACGCGTCGGACCGCTTTTGCCGCCGAGCGCACGGCGTATCGTCTGCACGACGGCCTGGCGGATACTGGCGGCGGGCGGCAGGTCGTCGTCCTTCGCCCGAACAGAGACGGTGCCCTGCACGCCATGCATCGGGTAGCCACTCCGAGGCCCGCGCGCCAGAGCGGCCCTAATGCCCTGCTGCACCAGGTGCGCCACAGGCACGCCGTCCACCTCGGGCATGTCGCCCACATCCACCGCCACCTGCTGCTCGCCCGCCGCGGGCGAGAGGGCAACGCGCACGGACAGCGCAGGCTCGTCGGACGTGGCCTCGACGGCCTCCGTCAGCGTCTCGCGGTAGCCGACGCGCACATGTCCGAGGCGCGGCTGCACCCCAAACTCGGACGTGAGGCGGTGGTGCGCGATATCGAGATGCAGCTCGCCCATGCCACTCAGCACGGTTTGAGTGCCGTGCGTGACATGCAGACTCGGATCCGTGCGCACGAGCATCTGCAGCGCGTCTTGGACGGCGCCCTCCTCCGCCTTGGATCGCGGCTCAATACTTGCGCTGAACACGGGCGGCGGGACATGCACGCGGCGCAGCCGCAGCGTGCGCCAGGCAGGGCTGCCGACGAGCGTGTCGCCTGTGCGTGTATCGCGCAGGCCCAGCACGACGCCAATTTGGCCGGCATGCAGCGCGCGCACATCGACGTACTCGTCCGCGTACGGCAGCAAAAGGCGTGCGAGGCGCTCCTTGTGCCGGCCCGTCGTGTTGATCACGCTCTGCGCTGCATGCAGCGTGCCCGCATACACTTTCACAAACGTGATCGGACCGCGTCGTCGGTCCCACACGACCTTGAAGGCGAGCGCCGCCGGCGTCGAATCGCTGAGCGCCACATCCACCTCTCGGGCCCTCGGTGTGTCGGGCTCCAAGACGCCGCGGACATGCGGCCGGTCAGCAGGGCTCGGCAAGTACCTGTGCACAGCATCGAGGAGCGGCTGGACGCCGATGTTCACGGCGGCAGCGCCGCACAGCACAGGGCATACGCGGCCCGCGAGCGTCAGACGCCGCAGCGCTGCCTGCACGAGCGACACATCCACCGCCTCGCCCTCGTCGAGCATCACGATGTGCTCCAGGAGATCGTCGTCAAGCGATCCCAACGTGTCGATCAGCGCCTGCCGAGCCAGCAAGGCACGCTCGTACACCGGCATACTGGCCTCCAGCGGGACCGCTTCCATGCGCTCGCCCGCCACGCCTCGGAAGCGCCACAGATGCAGGCTCAATAGATCCACGACGCCCACGAGGGGCCTATCGCCACTCGCATCCGACTCGCCCACATCGGCCGCATACGCTGGCAGCTGCAATAGCACAGGGCGCTCGTGCAGACCGGCATCGATGATCGAGCGCACGGAGCGCGATATACACGCGCCCGGACGATCGAGCTTGTTCACAAAAAACAGGTGCGCATCGACGCCGTAGCGCTTCGCCTGGCGCCACACATTCTCGCTCTGCGGCTCGACGCCCTCAACACCATCAAGCACGACGATCGTGCCGTCCACGACACGCACGGCACGCTCAACTTCAATCCCAAAGTCAATGTGACCCGGCGTGTCCACCAGCGTCATGGCCATATCGCGCCACCATATAGGACCGACCGCCGCACTCTGGATCGTGATGCCGCGCTCACGCTCCTCCTCCAGAAAGTCTGTCACAGTGCTCCCACTGTCGACATCACCTGGCGCCACATACGTGGCTGCCGCGTGCGTCGGCGCCTCGAGGCCGCGCTGCGTCAGCGTCAGGATACGCTCCGTCAACGTCGTTTTCCCCGCATCGATATGCGCAATAATACCCAACGTCCTCATCGCTTCCGTGGGTATACATACTCGCCGCGTCGTGTGCAAGCAGCAGCGACGCACCCACGCCACCGCCCACGCACCGACAACGCGGCGACCGACCATTACCTACGAGGTGGAGGGGAAGCAGATCGACGCCGAGGACGCGCGTCCCTCGATCGATCAGGGCGCGATCGATGCAGGGCCGCGGCTCGGCGCTTCCGCCACACATGCTGCAGTCGCGACACGCTCTGCGAAAAGTCGACCCAGATGCGTCGGTCGTCGATGAGCACGTTCTGCATCTTGGTGTAGGCCTGCTCTGCCGACGCGCGGTGCTCAAACTCGATAAACGCATACTGCAGACTGTCGCCCGTCTAGGAGTGAGCAGGTGCGCACGTACCTTTTTGTCGCGTATCACGTCGCAACTGCGAATCTCGCCAAAGCGCGAAAAAATGAGCTCCAGATCCTCGCTGCGCGTCACGGGATTGAGCTTGCACACAAAGAGCACATTCTCGGGCGGTTTGATGTCAGCGTGCGGCAAGTCGCCGACGATTTCGAGCGTCAAGGCGGCGGCTTCCGCGTTTCGGCGGCGTTCGATGGCCTCCTTCTCGTCGTCCTGCGCACGCTCGCGCGTCTGGTCATCGGCGTCCGCGGCGTCGGCCTTATCGCGTGCCTGCTTCGTTCCCTCGGAGGTACGCGCATCGCTGCCTGCGTCCTGACCCTGCTCGCGTGCCGCGTCGTGCGTCTCAACGCGCTCGGCGCGGCTGCCACGCCCGTCGGAGCTGGTCATGATGGTGGAGCTGATGACATCAGCAACGCGCCACGCCTCGCGTGACGCGCCGCGCTTCGTTTTCCTTCCCCCCCGTCATGTTGTCTACCCACGGCGGACTGGCTACGCCCGCGCCGTCGTCCGAGTACGACGTGCCATCGTCGCCTACGCACAAGGGGCCCCAGCACCGTCATGACCTAGCGACGCCACCGCCGTCGTCGCCCACGGCCGCTACCAAGAGGGCTCTCGCCACTACGCCGTCACCGGTGCACGCGATCGGCGTGTCGCCAACGAAGCGCGCGCCGCCACCCCCTGTGCATCGCCTGATGCCTACATCGAAGATCAGCATATCGCACGACCAGTCGATCCCGCTCGACTACACACATACTTTTGTCGTGGGACGATGCCGCCAGTTGGAGCGGACGTCCTGGGCCTTGCGTGGCATGCACACGTTTATGGGCACGAAGCCACTCGCCCTGCTGTCGCTGCCGCCGAGTGCGAAGCATGCGAGTCGCGTGCATGCGCTCATTCGGTGGGTCCCCTTCTCATCGCCTGAGGAAGGCGGAGCGCCTATCGGCACGTTTGTGCTGCGCGTCATGGGCCAGAACGGCCTGCTAATCCATGATCAGCGGTACCGCGCCGGCCAAGTCGTGCGTCTCGAGCCGGGCACGACGTGTCTCGACTTTTTCGGCATGCGCATGCATGTCGAGGCACCTATACCAACGCGCCCTGCCCCCCCGGCTCGACCGCGTGCGGATGGCACATCGCCCACCAAAGCAGCCCCGGTGGATGTGCCGTCCAGTCCGCCGAGATGGGCGCCCGCGTGGGTCGCGCCGACCCCCAGCGAGGCACCTACCACCAGCGAGACACCCATGACCAGCGAGGCACCCCCCACCAACGAAGCACCCACGACCAGCAATCCCGTGCCCACGACCAGCGAGGCACCCACGGCCAGCGAGGCACCGATGACCAGCGACGCAGCACCAGCCAGCCCTCGTAAGGCCTCGCCTCCCTCTGCTGTCTCGCCTCCCTCTGCTGTCTCGCCACTGGACACCGCGCGTAGGCTGGTCGAAAAGCTGGCCCCCACGTACGACTTGGCCGGCCTTCTCGCGGGCGCGATTGTCTTCCATCGCACCGCCACGATCTCGGCGAGCGAAGCTGTCCGCAGTGTCCTGGCCACGAACCCCTCGATGCTGCGCGGCGAGGCAGGGGCGTGTGCGGTCGCCTTCAGTCCGTCCAAGCGGCGACTCCTGACCGAGGGGCGGTCCGTGCCGGCGCATGGCGAGCGCATCCACGGCTGGCACGAGGCGTCCGAACACGCATGGCTCGCTGTGGCGCGCCAGGCATGGTACGAGTGCCTGGACCGTGTGCTGCAGCGTGCACCGATGTTTGGCGTGATCCAGCGGCCCGGCAAAGACACGCGCGGTAACCCGTTGGAATGCTGGTACTACTATGACAAGGAGCACGACCCTGATCGTGAGCGGGCTCTGAATCTCGGCGCGTTTGCCAAGCCCATGCGCAATGCCGTGCGGAGTCAAAAGCCCATCTTTTGGAAGAAGAGCGAGTACGTCCGCGCAACGAGCAACGGGTACACGTCGGACGACGACAAGATCCCGTACTCGCCACGCAGCGAGGAGGCGCGTCCACGCAAGCGGCGCGCCAAGGCAGAAGCGAGTCCATAGTCACCCTAGCACCTCGCGTGGCAGGATATCTCGTTCGACCCATCGCTCGATCAGATCACATACGCCGGGGTAGGGCTGCGGCTCGCCCGTGCATCCGATCGGCGCGGCGGCGACGTCGCGCAGCGCAGGCGTCTCCATAGCGGGATGCTCTGGGCCACCTACGCCGCCGCGGCACGCGGGTGGGCCGCCCTTGAACTCGGCAAACTGGAAGAGCTGGAACTCGTGGCCAAACACGAGAAAGTGCGCGAACAGCGAGTTGAGATGGCCCTCGCAACTGAGGTGCACGAGCTCGGGGAAGTGCGCGTGGTATATGTGGGCAAAGATGCGCAGCATGTGCTTGTACATGTGCTTCGCGGTCGTGGGGAACGTCGGGGGAAAGTCGCGGCCGGGGCGCGTGGGAAAGACAGCCTCGTCCTGCAAAAGCTGCGCAATCCACGTCATCACAAAGTCGATGTACTGCGCCGCCGGCAGATGGATCGGCTTGCGGTGGATATCGACCCAGGTATAGTGCATCCCGACGCCGGCCGACATTGTCGGCTGCGCCTGCGTCGTCATAAACTCGGTCAGCACGCCACAGAACAAGTTCAGGTTGTGGAAAAAGTCGCACAGATTGATCGCGACCCACTCGTACGGGTGCACATACTTGGGCAGCGCGACAATCGTGCGGAACGAGCCCTTGATCAGCGTGCTCCGCTCGAACGGCTGACACAGGTAGAGCGGCTTGTGCGGCGCGGGAACGGGCGCATCGCTCCACGGCCGCTCCAGCACCACAGGCTGCGGCTGCGCCCGCGGCTTGGCGGACCGCGATGGGAGGCCCATCGAGCGCCCAATCTGATTGAAAAAGCTCATGGTCGACCCCGGCGTGCCAGGGACGCTGACCGCACCGCGGCCCTGGGCGGTGTGCTTATCTAAGCCATGAGGCGGCGGCAGAACGGCCGCGGCTTTTTCTTCCTTCCGACGACCCATGTTGCGGCGCGTGGAACGAGTGGGATGGGCGCCGCTGCGCACGTTCGCCACGACAGCTGCCGCGCGTGCTGCGCCTAAGCCGGCCGCGCCGAAGAAAAAGGTGTCGGTCCGTCGCGGCCAGCTCACGGGCGAGCGCCGCACAGGCGGCCTGCGCCGAGGTGGCGTCGATACGTCGAGCCAGCTGTCCAAGGCGACGACGCACTATGCCCAGCAGCCCGACATGTCCGATCTGCCTGTCCTGAAGGGCGCCTCCGCGCTGCGCGAGGGCGTGCCAGGCGACGCCCTTGCGTGGTCCAAGCGCACCCTCGCGGCCTTCGATGCCTTTGGCCTCCCGCGTGAATTGTCGCGCGCGCAGGCTCTGCAGCCCAAGCCGCGCACGATCGTGCGCGAAGCGACGAAGGACGTGCTGCAGTGTGGCCAGGGAAAGCACCTGCTCATCGGCGAGCCGGGCTGCGGCAAGTCGACGTACCTGCTGCAGGCCGTCGCTCAGGCCGTCGAGTCCGAGTCGGCCGTGCTGTATGTGCCCCGCAGCATCGCCCTGATCAACTCGTCGTCGCCGTACATGTACTCACCCGCGTTTGCAACGTACCTGCAGCCGGAGGTGGCGACGCACCTGCTCCAGGCCCTCCTGCAGGTGAATGGCCGCATCCTGAAGCGGATCGAAGCGCCCGACGCGCACGTCGAAGGCGTGCGTGTGCCGGGCGGCACGCTCGAGAGCATGATCCGCCACGCCCTCGCGGATGAAAATGCGCATGTGCGGCAGCTGGCGCTCGAGCAGGTCCTGCGCACGCTGACGCAGCAGACCGAGGTGCCGTTCGTCGTGGCGATCGACGATGTCCAGGCCTATTTCATGACGTCCTCGTACAGGGATCCAGACTATGTGCCGCTCGAGGCCTACGAGCTCGCTGTGCCACGTGCGCTGCGCGACCTCGTCCTGGCGCCGCGCTCACAGGCTGTGGTGCTGAGCGCGCTGAGCTCGGCGCACGCCGATTTCCCGGCCCCCGATGCCCTGCTCGTCGCGCTGCGTGAGCAGTGCTCGGCGCACGGCGCGCCCGTGCCGTGGTCGCGCGTGTGGGCGACGCTGTCGTGCCGCGGCTCCGCCACGCGCGTGCGCGAGCCGCACGCCTACGCCCAGGTCAACGATACCCATCTGGCCTCGGCGCGCGCTGCGGCCTTGTCGCCCCTGGATGTCGGCGCGCCGCTGCACCGCAACGAGGCTGCCTCGATCCTTGATCTCCTGCATCGCGAGCGCGTCATCTGGACGACGCCGAACGACGAGGCGTTTTTGGCCAAGCTTGTCGAGAGCCACGGCAACGTCCATACCTTTACTCATAGCTGGCGCGCGACGCTGCAGTAATGGAGGCGTGTATGACCAACCCACGTGGATTGTGTCGCCCGACGCCAGGAGGCCCCGCGGCGGCGGGGTGGCTACGACCACGATGGCCGCGGCACGCAACGGGGTGCTGCAGCTCGCGCTATGTGCGCTAGCGATTTACACGGCGTTTCTTGTGTGGGGTCTGCTTCAGGAGAAGATCACGAGCACCGTGTACCATACGGGCGACCCGCTCGATGCGTTTCGTGTCGGCGAGCGCTTTGAGTACGGCGTGCTTCTCAACGGCGTGCAGGCGCTCTGTTCGTGTGTGATGGCGATGGCGTACCTGATGTATCGCCGGCGCGGCTCGACGGAGCGCGGTCTGTTGACGCGCCTGGGTCTCGATGTGCTCACGCCGTCTGGGTGTGACCGGGCGCTCGTGGCTCGTGGGAAGAAGCAGGTGCCGGTGCGTGGCGTGCGTCGGTACGTGTCGCCGCTGCTCCTGCAGTACCTGCTGGTGTCGGCGCTGCAGTCCACGGCGTCGTGGCTGAGTATTGTGGCGCTGCGTCACTTGTCGTTTCCTGCCATTACGCTGGCCAAGTCGAGCAAGCTCGTGCCGGTGCTGGTCATGAACGTGCTGCTGTACCGCCGCCACTTTGCCGCGTACAAGTATGTGGTCGTCGCGCTTGTGACGCTGGGTGTGTGGATGTTTATGGCGCTCGGCTCCAAGACGAGTCCCGGCGGCGTGCGGGGCAACAGTGTGCTGGGCATGGTGCTCTTGGCGATTCATCTGCTGCTGGACGGCACGACGAACAGCACGCAGGACGAGGTGTTTGCGACGTATGGCTCGTACGTGTCTGGCACGCAGATGATGCTCGTGATGAATGCCGTGTCGGCGACGTACATGCTCACGGCGCTGCTGGTGCCGTCGGGCGCCGTGTCCTATCTCGTGGCGCATGCGCGTCTGTATGTGGGCTCGCTGCTGCATCCTCACTGGGCTGCGCAGCTTCTGATGGCCGGTCTGCAGGTGCCGACGCTGTCGCTCACGCCGCAGCTCGTGTCGGGCGTGCAGTTTCTCGTGCGGCATCCCGACGCGGCGCGCGACGTGCTTGCGTACGCTATGGCCGGCGCGGCGGGGCAAATTGCGATTTTCGAAACGCTCGAGCGCTTCGGCAGTCTGACGCTTGTGTCGATCACGGTACGTACACACTACTAACGCCAGGTGACGCGCAAGCTGTTTACGATGCTGCTCTCGATTGTGGTGTACCAGCACCAGCTGCGGTCGCTGCAGTGGATCGGTGTGGCGATTGTGTTTGTGGGTCTCTTTATCGAGATGCGGGCCAAGCAGCGGCAGGCCAAGGCGAAGCAGTCGTAAATCGTGTCCTGCTCGCATCCGGTGCAGCCAACGACACGGCGGCGTCCGAGGCCCGTGCAGGCGGAGGTGGAGGTGCCTGCAGCCGAGCACAATCAGACGTGGGCGCCGGGGCCTCTTTGTGTGCGGCGCTGGACGGGTGGCATAGGTACAAAAAGGGGGCGTACGATGTAGAGCATGTCTGTATGGCCGCTGTACAAGCTGTGGAAGACGCTTCGCGCATCCCGTCGCACCGCATGCCGGGCGTGCGTGTCCAGCACCTGCGCGAGTTGGCGCAGCAGACCGAGACGCGCAAGGAGGACCGCCGTGCGGCGGTGATCCGCAAGGCGCGCGGGGATGTCGGGCGGCACTACCAGGTGGCCTCGATCATTGGCGAGGGCGGGTACGGCGTCGTGTTCAGCGCCGTGCACCGGCGCACCGGCGCGCGCGTCGCGATCAAGCGCGTCGCGCCGTTCGAGCACCACCTGCTGGCGGTGCGCACGCTGCGTGAGCTGCGCCTGCTGCGCTACTTTCACGAGCACAGCGGCTGCGAGAACATCATCAAGCTGCTGGACGTCGTCGTGCCGGGCGACCGCTTCTCGTACCAGGACATGTACTTTGTGCAGGAGATGATGGACACGGATCTGTACCGCGTCGTGCGCACGCAGGCGCTGAGCCACGATCATGCGCAGTACTTTACGTACCAGATCCTGCGCGGCCTCAAGCCGATCCACGCGGCGGGTGTGCTGCACCGCGACATCAAGCCCAGCAACCTGCTCGTCAACGCGAACTGCGACCTCAAGATCTGCGACTTTGGGCTCGCCCGCAGCATGGCGCGGCACACGCGCCGCGACTTGCAGCTCACAGAGTACGTCGCGACGCGCTGGTACCGCGCGCCGGAGATCATGCTCTCGAGCCGCTCGTACACCAAGGCCGTCGACATCTGGTCCGTCGGGTGCACGCTGTTCGAGATGCTCACGGGCGAGCCGCTGTTCCCCGGCAAGGACTACCACCACCAAATGATGCTCATTCTCGAGGTGCTGGGCTCCGCTTCGATCGAGAGCATCTCGGCGCAGTGCGCCGTCCGCGCGCTCGACTACGTACGCTCGCTGCCGTGGTGTGCCGGCAAGTCGTGGGCATCGCTGCTCCCGCACGTCCCCGCCGACGCCCTCGACTTTCTCGCGCGCACCGTCGTCATGGACCCGGCGCAGCGCATGTCCGTCGAGGCGTGCCTCGCGCACCCGTTTGTCGCGCCGTACCACGACCCGAACGACGAGCCCGGCGCGCCGCTCCTCGATGCGCCCCTCGCCGCGCACTTTGACGCACCGCCGCCCAGCGTGCAGGCGGACGTGTACCGCCAGGCATTGTGGGACGATGGCCAGTACTACCAGGCCAAGGCACGCACGTCGCGGGCCTAGGACGACTTGGCGCGCGTCGCGCGCTCCGACACCGGCACCATGTGCCCGTCCGCCCACGCACGCTGCAGGGCGGCGAGGCAGCGGCCGGGGCGGTCCGGCTCGTCGTCCACATGGTCCATATCCCAGGCCGTCACGTAGGGCAGAATGCGGCTCAGCAGGCACACGTCGCAGCCGAGCGCCGCGGCGACTTGGCGTCCATCGACGAGCGGCTTTGCGTGGATGTAGGCCGCGAGGCGCTCGTCGCGTACGTAGGCCCAAAACGCGGCATGCTCGTCGACGATCGCCGCGGCTTCGGGCGTGTCGAGGCCATGCGTCGCGAGGTCGTAGAGGAGCGCGACCAGCAGCGCATTGTCGAGCGCGACGTCCATCTTGGGCTGCGACACGTCGTGGTGCCGCAGCAGGAGGCCGATCGTCGAGCGGCGCGTGAGGCACGGCGCCGGCACGAAGCGCGCGAGACGCGGGCGCGTGAGCAGCGACGCCGCGCGCACGAGGCTCGTGACGGGGTCCTTCGTCGTGCGGTGCCCGAGCTTGAGGCCCGCGCTGAGCGTCACGGCGCCGGCCCACGCAGGCTGCTTTTTCGCTTGGATGTAGAGGTCCCGCAGGGGATACAGCGCGATCGCGTACCACACGAGGCGGCGCTGGGCGCGCCAGTCCGGCGAGCGCACGCGCGCGAGCCAGTCGGTCGGCAGGCGCGACCACAGGGGCGAGGTGCCGCGCAGGAGGCTGTCGAAGTGGTCGCTGAGGCTGAGCGCGCCGCGCTCGTCGGGCGCGTCGTGCACGAGCTCGTCGATGTGCGCGCCGTGATCGCTCGACCGGCCCATGCGCTGCGACAGCGCTGGCGGCGGCATAAAGACGACCCAGTACAGCTGGAGCTGCGCGAGGAGCTGCAGCGCATAGCGTGGATCGCGGCCTGAGAGCATCTTGTCGACTTCGATGCCGACGCGCTCGCGGCTCACCTTGCTCGCGAGCGCGGCGTGCAGGGGCGACGCGGGCGCCGCGAGGGCCGCGAGGATGTCGGGGTGGATCGTGTAGCCAAAGCGGCTGCCGAAGCGCACGCACCGGAGGATGCGCAGGGGGTCGTCGGTGAACGTCGCCGTCGGGTCCATCGGCGTGCGCACGATGCCGTCGCGCAGGTCCGCGAGGCCATGCTGCGTCCAGTCCTCGATCGCAGCGGTGTGCACGTTGTAGAAGAGGGCATTCACGGTCATGTCACGGCGCATCGCATCCTCGAGTGGCGTGCCGAACGACATGATGGGTATGCGGTGCGTGCCCTCGTACACCTCCTTGCGCAGGTTCACAAAGTCGAGGTCAAAGCCCAGGACGCGCGCCGTCGCCGTCTCGAGGTTCTTGCTCTGCTCGGGATTCGCGGCGATCTTGCCAATGTGGCTGATCCGCACATGACTCGGCGCCGCCTCTTGCATCTCGCGCGCCAGCGGCGTACGCGGAAACACCTCGCTCTCCAGATACGCCTTGAGGAACAGCGCAAAGTGGTGGCCCGTCATCGACGACAGCGACACGTCCAGATCATGCGACGGAAGGCCCAGCAGCTTGTCCCGCACCCAGCCACCCGCGATCCGCGCCTCACACGGCGTCGTCGCCGTCGGCCGGTGGCTCAGGTCCGCGTACGTGCGTGACGCGCCATCGACATCCACACTCGGATTCGTCGTCTGCATCCAGCGGCACGCATCGTCCAGCAGCGTGCACAGGAAACCCTCCTCACGCGTCAGCGTCACACTCGGTGGCATTCGGAGGCGCCGCAGCGTCGGCCACATGCAACGTGGTGGAGGCTATGAAAACGACGACGGCGGCGGCGGCGGCGCCACATGGCCCCCCTGGGCTCGGACGTGGCGCCACAGGGTATCGGCGGCGTCGAGACGCACCTTGTGCGCGATCGACTTGGTCACGCCAGCGCAGTAGCGCGCATGCGACGACGCACGCAGGACCTCGACGAGGTACGGCGCAACGGCTCGGACCGGCCACGTAGGCGGCACGTGCGCTAGGACGCGGACGAGGTCGTAGGACGCGGCATGCCGAGCGAGGAGCGCCTGCGCCGGCGCATCGAGGTGCGCGTCCACGTACATGTCCAGGAGCACGTACAAAAGCTGCGTCTGCTGAGCACGCGTCCATGTCCGCGCCGCCTTCGTCGGCACGAGGTGGGTATACGGCCCGCGCGCGATCGATCGCGCGCGCGGCACGGGCCATGGGCTGCCGTGCATGCACAGATCGTCGGCGGCCTCCCAGGCACGCGCACGCACGAGGCACGCCAGCGCGTCGACAAAGCGGTCGTGCTTCGCATGCACGATCGCGTCTTCCAGCGGGTGGCGCGTCGTCTGCGCTAGCAGCGCAGGCGGCCCGTACTCGAGCCACAGGCACGCCTTATGCACGTCGTCTCGGACGCGCGCCAACACGTCGAGCTGCATCGATACGTCCACGTGCGACGACGCCGTCAGCACGACGCGCTCCATCGTCGCGAGCGCCGCCGGCGTCTCGATCGCACACAGCGCCTGCCACGCTTCGTCGCGGTGCGGCAGGTCGTCCCACGGCAGCGACACCGACGGCATCACGTCGCGACGCACGAGCCACAGCCAGCACACCCACAAGTCCGCCGGCGCCAGGCTCGCCGCCTGCTCCAGCACGCCTGGCACATCGTCGTGCAAGCACGCATACTGCGCGGCGTCCGCGTACCGCTGGTGCGCGCGGTACAAGGCCAGCACGAGATCATGGCGGCCCAGCGACTCCGCCACGCCCCGGATCGTCGGCACGTCGCACGACGCCAGCGCCGGCAGCGCCGTGAGCGGCGCATGCGGATCGCGCGCCAGCGCTATTTGCACACGCGCCGTCGAGCCGGCGTCCTGCGACGCCAGCACCCACGCCAGCATATCGTCGGCACGTCGGCGCAGCTGCGCGTGCAAATACACAAGCGAGGCATCGTGCTCATCCAGGGCCGGCACATAGTTCCACGCGAGATGCTGCGAAATCACCTCGTCGATCGTCGCCGGCAGCCTCGCCCACACACCGGCGGCCGCCTCACACAGGTACGTGCGGTGCCCACCATACAGCGCAGGCCACAGCGTCAGCAGCAAAGCCGGCGGAAAGCGGCGCAGGTACGCCGCCGCACACGCAAAGCGTCCCTCGCGCAGGTGCGACACGCCCAGGTACTGCATCGCCGCCTCGTCGTCCACGCGCCCCGTGTCTAGGAGCGCAGCGCTGCTGGACATCGGCGACGCCAGCGCACGCAGACCGCGTCGGCCGCCCACCAGCACCGACACGGGCGACCATCCCAGCCATCCGCGCGGCAGCTCGGCCGGGTACACGCGCGACGGCAGCACCTGCGCGCTCGGCACAGGCCGGCGGGGCAGCAGCGCCTGCGATGGCGGCGCCACACGCACCAGGTAGCGGTCATCGACGTCAGCTCGGAGGATCGCGACGCGCTGCAGCGAGACAAGGTCGTGCAGGTGGATGGTATCATTGCGCAGAAGCGCCACGAGGTGCAGCGGACTCGCCACGACCGCCCGCGGATGCGACGGCCACTCGACAAGGCGCGCGGTAGGCTCGCCATCCGCGCGCAGAAAGACGCCCAACGTGCCGTGCTCCGAGTGCGACGTGATCAGGAAGCACGGCATGTCGCCCGGCACAGGCACGATCGCCGGCCTGTTGCGCGCCGAGCCCTCTTGCGTGCTTTGCGAAATCGGCAGGCCAACGGGTGTGCATGCGCCCGTCGGGAGGTGGACGAGCGCATACGCCGTCCGTGTCGCGAGGCACACCACGTCGCCGTAGCGGTGCGCAATAAAAGCGTCACGAGGGATAGGCATGTCCTGACGCACAAACCAGCCGGCATCGTCTAGGCCCACGACCCACAGGTTCTGCCGCTTGATGACGCACAGCGACGCACGGCTCGGGTCGCGCTCATCCACAGCGACTTGGACGACGCCGCGGATCGCCGGGTAGGCGTGGTGCACCGACGACATATCTGGGTACGTATAAAATTGCACGGCGTGGTCACACAGCACGGCGATCGCGCCATAGTCGCGCAGCACGACGATCTTTTCCACGGCTCGGCCCGCGGACGAGACACGCACACGCAGCGTCCACGGCTGCGTGGCGCGCCACCCACACACGAAGCCGTCCGTCGTCCCGACATACACCCTCTCGCCGTCCGTGCTCGCCGTCCGCGCAGCGCAGCTCTCCGACACCGTCGGCGGCAGCACACACGGTGTCAGCGCCTCGAGGACTGTGGACATGCAGAGACAAGGAACGCGATTCTATGAGCGCGGCACGCCTCCACACACGCGCTGCATCGGACGCAGGACGAGCGAGACGGTCGGCACGACGACCAGCACCATGACGACGATCATGTGGAGCGCCGTCGCGGGCAGGAAGCCAAGGTAGAGCCGCTCGAATACGAGGTCGATGGGTATGGACGCGCGCTCCTCGCCTGCGACGTGCGCCGCTCGCTCGACCGCATGCGCGTCGGTGGCGGGCGGTATAGGCACGCCCTGCGCTTGGGCCTCGATGCGTGCCAGCGCAAAGGCACAGGGGGCTGTGCCGCGCGCTGTGTGTGTCAGCACCTCATCGGGCGCGTGCATCTCTAGCGAATACGAAGCCGCCACCTAGTGTCAGTGCAGCATACATACAGGCGCTGGCGCAGATAGCCGCAGTTGGTACGAGCCGGAAGCGGGCATGTGCAGTGCTACCCACATGCCCTGCTCGTCGCGACGTAGCTCGAATCGGCGCGGCTCAGAACGCGCCTGCATGATCGGCCTGCGTCAGTGGCGGCCACCCACGTACCATGGCCCTTGTCGCACAAGCTCATTCGTCTCGGGCGCACATAGCGACGGATCCACCCGCACCATCTCGGTGTTCGCCAGCGCGCCGGCGGCCAGCAGGGCCGCGGCGCCGAGCCCCTGGCATCCGCGCATGGTGGAGGACAACCTCGGCCCCCGCGGTGGTTGTCCTCCACCATGGGACACGGTGCCAATGACAAGCTGTTCATTACGCCGTCCGAGTACAGCGGCGTATATGGGCAGCATGGCGCCACGAAAGGCGCACAGCGGGAAAAGCCGGTGATCGTGCCGTTCCATATGTGTGCGATCACGTACCAGCCATGGACGCAGCCGGCGTGCCTCGTCCGTGACGGCCTCGTGTGTGACAAGGAGGCCCTCGTCGCGTTTGTGCAGCACTATGGCAAGAGTCCCGCGAGCGGCGAGCCTGCGACGTTGGACGAGATGCTCGACCTGCACATATCGCGCAACGAGCGTGGGCAGTGGTACGACGCTGTCTCGATGCGCGAGTTCACCGATCACAGCCACATGGTCGCGATTCGGCCCTCGGGGCACGTATACCTCTTTGAGACCGTGCAGCAGCTGAATGTCAAGCCGAAAATGATGCGCGATCTCGCGACGGACGTACCCTTCACCAAGAGCGATATCATCACGCTCCAGGATCCGCATGACCTCGGCCGTCGCACGATGCAACAAATGTACCACGTCCAACACCACCTCACGTTGGCGCCGAAGCCTACGTCAGAGGACGTGAATGCCGCTGCGACGGGCAGCACACAATCCCTGCTGGCGCAGCTTCGTCAGCACCGGCAGCCCAAAGAACAGGCACGCGACACACCTCGAGAGGCGCAGGCGGCCCGTACGACGGGCACATCGACCGGCCGCACAGCCGCGAGCTTTACGTCGTCGAGTCTGACGCCTCGGACACGCACGGAAGAGATCGCCGTCGACGAGGAAGCCGCCATGTTCGAGGCGCTGTCGTCTCGCCAGACCAAGAATGCCGTCGTGCGTCTGCAAACCAACTTTGGCGCGTTGGTACTCGAGCTGTTCGTCCACAAGGCGCCACGCACCTGCTACAATTTTGTGGCACTGTGTCAACGCGGCACCTACCACCATACCACCTTCCACCGCAACGTACCGGGCTTCATGATCCAAGGCGGCGATCCTACGGGGACAGGGCGCGGCGGCGAGTCGATCTGGGGCCAGCCGTTCGAAGACGAGCTATGCCTTCCCGGCGCGCTTCGACACACGAGCCGCGGCATGGTGTCGATGGCCAACAAGGGCGTGAACACGAACGGCTCGCAGTTTTTCATCACGTACCGCGCGACGCCGCATCTCGACGCAAAGCACACAGTGTTTGGCACCCTACTCGGCGAGGACTCTTTCCGCGTGCTGGACGCGCTGGAACGCGTGCCGAATGTGCCGGACACGACGCAGCCCATTCGACCGATCGAGCTGATCGAGGCACAAGTATTCGAAGACCCCTTCGCTACGTACATCGAGCGCCGCGACGCCAAGGCGCGCCGCGAGCATCCAGACGACGAGGAACGAGCGCGTCGTGAGCTCAAGCGCCGCAAGCGCGAAGATGATCGGACCACGTGGCTCGGCACGCGCCTGCCCACCAAGGACGCGTCGTCTACCGATGCACCGCCGTCAATGACGGCGCCCGCGGACGAGCACGGCCTAGCGAGTCTCTCGACCCGCCAGCGCCGCCCAAGTCCGCCGCCTCGCCGCGCACGTCGCAGCGGCTTTGGCGACTTTCAGGGTTGGTAGAGATCACGTGACATGTCCGGCCGGCGAGCGATCGGCGGCGGAGCGTGTGGGGTTGGCCGAGGACGTTCACCATGGCGTTCCAGTCGATGCTGTTGGGCGCCGAGTGCTCGGCATCGCAAAATCACTTGTCGCAGTTCCTGAAACATACGCAGACAGACAGGTCCCTCCAGCAGGATGCCGTGCAGACGCAGCCGGGCATGATGCAGCGCCCTGGATTCCGCACGCGGCCGGGTGGCGTTGGCGGTGGGGCGCAGGACATGGACGCCTTTCTGCGGCAGCCGCCTGCGACGGGCGCGCTGCCCTTTGATATGCATGCCATGCGCTCGGAAATGGAGGCCATGCAAATGCGCGCGCCGCCATCGAGTGCGTGGGCCCAGGAGATGCAGCAGCGACCACCGGCGCCGGCGCCAGGCCGGCCGAGTGCGTGGACGGAGCAGTTTCACGCGCAGCGGCCGCCGCCCACGGCGGAGGAAGCAGCGCCGATGCGTCTTGGCATGCATGCAGCGGGACCTGGCCGCTTTGGCGGCGGTGTATACGCGGGACTCGCCAGCTATGCGCCACCAGCCGCGAGGACCACTTTGGAGCCGGCCGCTCCTCGACTCACGGAATGGGACGACGCCACGTGGGACGAGCAGTTTCGTCGCATGGAGGCTGAGGCGGCGTCAGCTCCAGCGGCCACCGACAAGGGCAAGCAGCGCGAGACGCAGAACGACGAGGACGCCGAGCTCCATGAGCTGCGAGAAATGCAGGCGCGGCTACGAGATGAAGTGCACGATTCGAATCCCCGCTTCGAAGAGCTGTGGAATACCCTGAAGGACCCGAGCCTGCTGGACAAGTCGGACGAGCTGGCCAAGTGGGAACGAGAGCTAATGGAGGCGGTGGCGAACGAGGATCCACTGGCCTCGACGCATCCAGGCGGCGGCCTGGGCCCAGGTGAGCTGGGTCTGTCGGAAGAAGACGGCCTGGGCGAGGCGGAGGCCCGGCTGCGGCGCGAATGGCTGGGCGACGTGGACGAGGCGGGTTTCCCGAGGCTGGGCGCGTACGAGTACGAGGCCCACAATCCGTTTGCGGGGCATGCGACGCCGTATGCGGAGGGCATGCGCCTACTCGAGAACAACGGCAGTCTGACGGAGGCGGCGCGTCTTTTCGAAGTCGCGACGCAGCGCGACGTCGAGAGTCAGCAGGTGTCGGACGAGATTGACCTCTCGCGGGCCGAGCGGTCGCGTGCATGGCAGCGGCTGGGCGAGTGCCATGCGATGAACGAGCATGAAGAAAAGGCGATTCAGGCGCTCGAAGAGGCCGTGCGCATCGACTCGTCGAATCTTGAGGCGCTCATGTCGCTCGCCGTGTCGTACATCAACGAGGGGTATGACCAGGCAGCGAACGTGACGCTGCTCCGGTACTTGGCACGCTCGCATCCGCACCTCGCTCCGTCGCCCGAGTTCCCTGCACTGCCGAACGAGCACACGGATCCCTGGGCACGCGTCAACTACGTGCGCGACCTCTTTCTGCAGGCCGCGCGCAGAGACGCAGCCCGCGGCACCATGTCGCCGGACATCCAGGTGGGACTCGGTCTGCTGTACTACTCGACGTACAGCTATGAGCAGGCGAAAGACTGCTTCCAGGCGGCGCTTGCGTCGCGGCCGAACGACTGCCAGCTGTGGAACCGGCTGGGCGCGACGCTCGCGAACGGCGGCAACTCGGAGCTCGCGACCGATGCATACCACCGCGCCTTGGAACTGCGTCCTTCGTTCACACGCGCCATCTACAACCTGAGCGTGTCGTGCATGAATCTAGGCGCGCACCACGAGGCGGTCGAACACTTGCTCTCCGCGCTGGCACTGCAGCGGTCGCAGTCGATGCCCGATGCACCTGACTCGGCGTCCATGCCTCTGTCACACGCCAAGGAAAGCGAGGGCTTGTGGGATACCCTGCGCAGCACGCTGCTCGTGATGAACCGCGCAGACCTCGTGCCGTCGTGCCGCGTCGGCTCGGATCTCGACGTGTTCCGCCAAGCCGGCTTTGACTTTTAAGGGCATGCAACGTGCTCACATGCCAGCTTCATCGCGGGGACAAACTGCTTCCGCGTCGCACGCAGGTCGTGCTGTATCCATGCCACGGCATAGCCATCGTGCTCAGGCAGGGCCAGCGGCAGGGTCGTCAAGTCGACGTAGTGCGTCCGGAGCGATGCCAGCGCGTCAGCCAGAGCCTTGGCACTCGGATGCCATGCAAAAAAGAACAGTTCGCGATGCCATGTGCCGTCGCGTTCGTAGCCAGCCAATATCATGAGCACATGCACAGCTTCTTGCCGTGCGTATGTGCGCACCTCGTCCAGAAAGGTCGGCGCTGACACCATCTCACGTAGCGGCTGTGTGACAGACGCCATACCGATGGACCATGCGCCATTCGGGGCGGGGCACATCATGTGCTTATAGTCGCGACGCAAGTGATCTGACACGGTCAAGTGCGATGTGTCGTTGCGTAGGCGCAACAGCTCGCGGTACAGCGCCGCATCATCATCGCAGGCCACGAAAGGAGCGAGGTGTTGCTGTGCAGCTCGGTCTATCGCATGGAACTTGCCCGCCTTTTCGTCCCAACACAGGGTATCGAGCAGCATGGCACCGTACAGCAGTCGAGCCACGGGCCCAGGCATATGAGATGGGCGGAAGTGCGTCACAAGGACACTAGCACAAGAGCCAGCGTCATGAGGCTCGCATACGACGCGGACACGGGCCTCTGGATGAGCGTGCTCATCCACATGGTGATCCCATATCGCATCGATCGTCGCAGACTCAAACGCCTTCGTCGCCCGATTATGATCCACCAGCACGACATGCATGCCGCGATGCATGTCGGGTACATCATCCAGACAGCACACCTTATCCATATCGATACCGCACTGCTCAAGGTACGCGACATTCTCCCGGCGCAGGCGCAAGTCACATCGACGCGCCTGGATCACCGGGATCCACTCGTGCCGCATGTCAAAGTACGCGTAAGCAATCGCACATGCCACGCTGTCCAAATCCGCCGCCTCATTGCCTACAACAAAATGCGTGGCGCTTGACGCATTCGACGCCTGACGCGTCGCCCAGAACCTGTCCCATGTCATGCTCAAAGGAGACACGTGTCGGGGCCAGCGGCGAGGAGTGGAGGTGTTGAAAAGGCAGGTCGAAGGGGGCGTCATCCATCCTAGGCGTGCCATTCTACCGTAGGCCTGTCCATCCGCTGCAGCATGTTGGTTACGGTATGAGCCCACGCATGAGGTGACTCGCTCCCACGTCTCTTAAAGCGTGTTATCAGCGGCCACCTCTGGCCCAGAAAACATTCAAGAGAGCGGTGGGCACCCTTAGGGTCCCTCCTCGGCGCACCCACCAGGAGGAAGCGCCGACTCCTTGGCCTAGATCATCACGTGCATTCTCGGACACTTTTCTTCTTGGCTTCTCCTAAGGGGCGCGGCCCGGACGACCCTTATCTATGCATATGGGTCCGCATGCCCCATGGAATGGCACGCGGCCCCTTCTCGGACCATTACATCACGACGGATGCCGCGCACATGCCGGGCGTCCATAAGCCTCCCTGCCTTCCAGGCACGGCATCCGCCTGGCGCCCGGTCCTTCATATGACTAAACATCAGTAGCAGGCATGCCTGCCTTCAGGTGGCGGAACCTTTTTTTGCAAAAACACTCCGACGCAGCAAGGCGCAAGCGCCTCGTTAATAAAGAAGCAGAGGGCGAGAGCCAACCCGATGTCCTTGCTCCATACCCATGGCGGATCTTTCCCCCGATACCTTTCACGAGCTACATAGTCACTCGGACGATCCAAGATGGTTCCAGCCATCAGAAGAGGAAAAGAACCTCCCTGATACCCTCGACCCTTGGTCCGAGCAAGTGAGGCATGCCAAGTACATGTCGTACTTGTTCTGCGCCTTGGTGATCGTCGGTGCGTTGATCCACGGACTTCGTCTGGCACGCCAGGTGTATCCACGCGTCGGTCTGTTCTTCAACAAAATACCAGGTGTCACATTCCTAGCGGCCGTCTGCCGTGGTGTGGGCTACTACAAGTTTCGCTGGGGCAAGTGGCAGTCACCTCCGGGCCAGTACTTGGTCATTAGTGCAGCCTTTATCATCGGAGTAGTCGTATGGGCTTTCGCCTTGACACCGCACTACTTTCCTCATAACGAAGACGGCTCACCACCATTGGCGATCCGAACTGGCATGATGGCTATTGGCATGATACCATTCATTTTTGCCATGGCCCTCAAGTTTAATCCCATTTCACTATTGACAGGGATCCCGCACTCGCACATGTTATTTTACCATCAAGTAGCAGCCATTGTGCTCTTGTTTCTCTCGATCGTGCATACGGTGCCTTTTGTTTGGCAAGCGTTACGCGAAGAAGGATACGAGCGACTCAAGTACATTTGGTCTGACTCGTACTCGATCTACTGGTCCGGCACCGTGGCGATATTCTTCTTACTTTGGATTGTCGTTTCGAGTCTCGGCATCTTCCGGTGGTTGAGCTACGAGTTTTTCGTGGTCCAACATGTTATTTCGTTCACGATTATGATGGCGTGTCTTTTTGTCCACGTTCAAGACCTTCTTAACGCGCATGTCTGGCTATGGGCCACGGTGGGTATTTGGATCTTTTCAGTTTTGAGTCGCTCTTTGATGGTGTTATTCTCCACGGAATTTTTCACCGGCGGACGCTCAGAAGTCGAGGTGTCTGCCTCGGTCGGACACTCGCCTGCAGTGGTGCAGGACGAGCCTGCCAAGTTCATTCGCATGAGCTTTGTGACACCGCTGCGCTGGCGTCCAGGACAACATGTGTTTGTCCGCTTTCCTGGAATGGCTGCTACGCAGGCGCATCCATTTACATGTTTGTCGCTTCCGAGCTATTCGCCCCACTTGCCCAACAACCTCGTGCTGCTGGCGCGTGTGCACAAAGGCATCACACGTCACATTCACAACTACATAATGAAGCATGGTGTGGATGAGACCAAATGCCAAGACGAAGAAATGTCAAGAGTCGCGTCGGAAAGCAGTTCAAATGATGTGAAAAAACCCATCTCTGATCGCACGCTATATGGAACCGAGAAAGACGTGTCGGATATCCGCTCAATGAGTTTGATAACGGCCTTAGATGGTCCTTATGGATATACATACAGCCTGGATATCTATCAACACTCTGTGTTGTTTGCCGCCGGATCGGGTATCACGTTCTGTTTGCCCCAGGTGACAGACCTTGTGCGCCGCGCTGCGCTCGGCAAGACAAGGTGCCTTACCAAAAGTGTGCGCCTTTTATGGTGCATTCGAACGCACGACATCATCCATTGGGTTCGTTCAGAACTGCTGGAATTGGCATTATTAGCAGAGAAAGTGCCCTTTGATGTGGTGGTGGAACTGTACGTGACGCGCGAACACAACGAGCACGTTGATCCTGATTTAGGAAAGCTCATGAGGGTATACTTCGGTCAGCGTCCAGACATAAAGACAGTGATCGGAACAGAGGCTCAGCATGCCATAAAGTGCGAGTCACAGAGCCTGTCCGTGTCCCTGTGTGGACCGAGCTCGTTTTCTAGCGAGGTGGCACGTGCTGTATCCGCGCTGAATTGGAGCATAGCTCTTGGTCGCGCAGGATCTCTGCGTGACGTGCACCTCATATCAGAATCATACAAAATGTAACATGAAATGGGAATCAATAGGAAAGGCAACCAATGATAGGACGACGCACGGCATACTTGTATCAACAGTGTTCACGAAGTAGTACGATGTGGAGGCCAAAAAGTTGACTTTTGCTTTCGTCAATTTTTTTCTGCAGACCATGCCATCCGATTCAGGATCAGGCGGGTTCCAGGCGTATGCGCATCTTTTAGACGCGCGAATTCTGCGTGCCTTGGCAGATAATAAGTTTGGTACACCGACACCTGTTCAAAGGGAATCCTTGCAAAATAGTTTGGGTGGTGCCGCGCGCGATATCCTAGCTCGGGCTCGGACAGGCAGTGGTAAAACACTGGCGTATGGGCTTCCAATCTTGCAAAAGATTGTAGCAACAAAGCAAGGTATCCCGAAATCAAGTACAGAATACTCCGCCACACGTGCATTGGTTCTCGTACCCTCTCGTGAGCTTGCCGAGCAGGCGACACGACAACTCAACGATGTACTGACATACTGTAAGGATATGGTCCGAGTGGCAAATCTTGCTCGACCTGTCAAGTCCTCCGTCCAAAAGCTGCTTCTTTCAGAGAGGCCCGATGTAGTGGTGGCCACACCATCGCGTGCACTTGCTAGCATGCAAGCTGGAGATCTGGTCGTGCGCGACTCGTTGCAATCGCTCGTCATAGACGAGACAGATCTGGTACTTTCATATGGTTATGGCACTGATGTCAAGACAATTTTACAAGAAGGATTTCTCTCTCGCAGTCACCAAACATTTCTCATGAGTGCGACGCTTGACGATGACACTGAGGCACTCCGTGAACTCATGCTCAAGGATCCCGTTGTTCTGCGTCTTGAGAATGACACGTCCCTCGCCGAAAATTTGTCGCAATACTATGTCGAAACATCGGAAGACGAAAAGTTTCTACTAGTCTACGTGATGCTCAAGCTGCGCCTCATTCGTGGCAAGTGTCTCTTATTTGTGAATGATATCGACAGGTGCTATCGACTAAAGCTATTCCTCGAGCAATTCGGGCTTCGTACCTGTGTGTTGAACGAAGAGCTGCCTGTCAACAGCCGCTTCCATATTGTGGAAGAGTTTAACAAGGGCAAGTACGACTATATCATTGCAACAGATGCGAATGCAGCACCAGAATCGAAGAAAACAACATCATCTCAACGGGGCAAGGAGTTCAACGTGTCGCGTGGTATTGATTTTGTGGCAGTCGCTTGTGTTATCAACTTTGATTTGCCCACGTCGACGCGCGCTTATACCCACCGCATCGGTCGCACCGCACGCGCAGGTAACACTGGTACGGCGCTGAGCTTTGTCGTGCCAAGGCGTGAATTTGGCAAGAAGAAGGCTTTGTGCTGTCCCTCGTGCAAGCACGACGAACAAATGTGGGAACAAATTGTGGAAGATCAAAAAAGCAGTGGCATGCAGATCCATCCATGGACTTACGACCGCACTCAAGTCGAGGCATTCCGCTACAGAATGGAGGATGCACTGCGTAGTGTCACCAAAGCCGCCATCAAGGAAGCGCGTATACAAGAAATCAAGCAAGAGATTCTTAACAGTGAGGCACTGAAAGCCCACTTTGAAGAGAATCCTCGTGACTTGGAGTATCTTCGTCATGACCGTGCGCTGCATCCTGCGCGTGTCCAAGCGCACATGAGACATATCCCATCTTACTTGCGCCCGCGCATCGCTTCGCTTCCAGGCACTGCGCAGTCTCATGTCGGGTATGTACCCAAGAACCGGCCTAAAGTGCCTCAACGTGGGAAAAAGAACACGCCCCGTGGCAAGAGCAAGAAGAAGAGTGATCCCCTCAAGTCGTTTACATAGTGGAGGTAGCTGTGCAAGGTTCACTCCATGCGACGAGCGTCGTCTGCGACCGATGCCTTGCAAACCTGCGAGCGGGAATGGCATCTGCTGCAGTCTTATATATCATACCATGATATACGCGCACAACATGGATTGGATGATATAGCTGCTAGTATGCGCCGCTTGTGTGAGACGGTTATACATGACGAGGCACAGGCGCCGCCCCATGCATTGGGGACATGCTTCGCCTACCTTGTGGAGAACAACATCCTCAATGACCTTGTAAGCCTCTGTCTTCCTGATGAACCTCTTGGTATTCTTGATGAGTTCTTACGTATGTGCACGACTCTGGTCCGACATATTCATGTGCCATGGTTTCTTGCCAACGAAGGTGTTGCACATGCATTGCTACAGCTCTTACGATCTTGTAACAAGAAACAGCAAAAACCACCAGGTCTTGTCGAGCTTGTGTATGCGCTATGTGCTCGAATACATCAGCAGCCAGATACGCTGCGCGTGCTTGTGCAATTAGGGGCACAACTTCCGAAAGAAAGACCGGCCGATCGGTTTCCGCTCATGACGTGCATTGTAAGGCATATCACAATGGATGGGCCCTCTGGCCGACATATGCGCACATCGCTTGTATGGGTTATGCATGCGCTACTCACATTGGGTACCAATCACCGGGCTGCGTGGCCGGCCTTGTATTTTGATCAAGCCACTTGCTCTGATTTGGCCAAATCTCTCAATGAGGCTGTGACGCATGCATTCAATCATTTGCCACTACATCTAGATGCGTCAGGGTCAAAGTCCCAAGAAACATGGGTCTATGATCGTTTCGATAAAAATGTCCAATGGTACGCGTCGACAATCGACATTCCGTGTCTCGGAACCTTTATTGACCTACTGTGGCTGATACAAAATTTATGGCGGTTGGGTCATGCGGCCAAAGATGGTCTCATCGGTGATCAAGTCGATCAGCTTTTGACCGAAATGACCGATCAGTTCAAGATGCGCTTTGTCGAGGCATGCCTAGAGCCTGCCATACATGCATCCCTAGAAGAAGCACCGAATGAAGTATCACTATATGCCATGTTATGTTACTTGGATGTACTTCTGAGTATTATGGAGCCATGCACGCCTCTGTCGCGGTGTATTTCATTATACAGAAGAAGCATGTCTGATTTGGTAACCAAAGGGCTACAGAGCCCACCGCCGACTATTTTCTGCGCGTTGCAAATGTCCAAAACCTTGTCTCGTTGGATACTTTGGCACGATACTACACTCGGCACAAGTATGCGCACTCATCACACCAGTATGGCATTCCCACTAATCGCCATGGCGGAGACATGTCAAACGCCCAGGTTCCGAGCCGCATTTTCGCACAGGTTTCTTCAGCATCTCTTGACGGTGGAACAAGCGATGCGTGACGATCCAGTATACCATGACATACCGAGCCTATTTCATCAACAGCACCTGGTCTATAAACCAATTGATATCATACAACAATCAGCCTTACCTTCCGAGCACTCTCTCAGGCCTCTTACGTACAAGCTGCGTCATTTTTTCTCATCTTCTTTTGAGGAAAATTTGGCTGTAATTGAGACATTGGGCACGCTGTGTCGCTCACCTCTGCTGCGTCTCAAGGGTCTGATTGAGGGCGGGCACGAAGAGATGGACGAAGATACTCTACCTATTATCACGTTTCTACTGTACACGCTCTATCTCCAGTCGCGCTCGTTGCGTAACCAAATACCCGAGTTTGACTTGTACCTGGAACATCGCAAAATTGAGTGTCTCGGTCATCCTCTAGAGGAGCCATTGTATGATGAGGATCACAGCGCATGTCCCCTATTCCATACAAAATCTCCAGAGCAAGGCATCATGATACTCCAAAATATGTTTGAATGTGGTCAATGGATACCCAACTCCAATCTTCGAACAGAAAATCCGTCATACGTCCTTGATTGCGTCTCTATGGAAAAGGCACGGTCCACCATGGTGCCAGTCTATCCATGCGATGCACCTACCAGAGGACCTTGGTCCGATGATATAATCTATGAACCTATCGACGTATCGCTGTTACACGTGCTAGATAACTCAATTGTTTTCGAAGAGGCATGTTTGGAAATGGCATGTATCCTGCTTCTTCGTGATGCATGGGGTATTCCGTCGTAGGGGAAGGCCACTTCGTTTCTGATACATGACGTCATGGCAACGCGTCGCAAGACACCGTGCTCTCCAATTGGTCTAGGGACCGATTTGGAGCGTGCATAAGTCTAACGATATTTTTGTATTGGCTATGAGTACAGTGGTACGTCGTGGACCATACATGCCTGGTGTGCTATGTGCTCCTTTCAGGCCATGCATGGTTCTTTGCTCGTACTTCTCTGCAAGGACGGGTACGCCGATAATTCAAGCTCTCGCGGGATGTTTCTGCAACTACGTAGGCCAACGCCGAGTGTTGTGCACCTCCAGAGTTCACCTTTGACCGTCTTTACAACGCATCGCCCATGATATCTACCCAGTGAACATGCACGATCTGGACTCAGTCGGCGCGAATTGACCTAGTTCCTTGCTACTCCTTGTGCAATTTGTCCACTTCCATTACTACGTAAAATCGAGAGCTTTGCGAATGTTCGGTGTCATCAATGGACTCAGGGATTGGCTTATGAATCCAAAATCAGACTACTTGTGCGAAGATGTTGAGCCCAAATGTATATCAGGTAACCCTTTTCAACGTTGAAACTTCTCGCATTAAAAAAGCTACGGTGCTTCATGTAAGATTTCTGTATATTACCTTGGTCATGGCTAATGGCTGTATCATGATGTTTCATGGATTGTTCATAGTTCACATCTTATTGTGAGGATAGACAACGGCAGGCTATTACTCATTTTTATGGTCAACAAGAAGAATCTCATGTTACACTTTGCAGGCATTCCCTACCTGCATTGGTTGGCACCCGTGAAAAGCAAGCGTGATTCAAATACTTTTTGCTCGATTTGTGCACGAAACACTGTATAACCTCGTGTGCCTTCCTTCACTAAGGATAGTCTACAAGAATGTTCCGAGGTGGCACTTGAACCGGTTCGTTTCCTAGTGAGCAATCGATTTAATATGTTCTGATAGAAAGCATGTGGATCATGAATAGTTGCGATTAGGATTGCAAAAGGACTTTTCGTTATGCGAAGTATTAGTGTGATTCATACCAGGAGCGACCCATGCGCCCAGGCGAGCCTATAATGACACCAAATAAGTCGCGGGCCGTGTTAATGATTTCGACAGCACTCGCAATAAGACCTCCCTCGTGCTCTTCGACGTAGTCCTCAGAAAGTGGCACAGGAGGGAAGTAGGTGGAGGGTGCGACAACAGCACCAGTGTTTCGATGACCCTGACTGTGGCGTTGTATTGCTCCCTGACCACTGCCGTGAAACACTGAGGCGCTGATGGGAGAATTTAGTGGCGTAGGTCCAACGAAAATAGGGGGCGGACGAATGGCGTCCTCATTAGCGGTATGTGGAATAGGACCATTGGTATCGTTGAGTGTAAGATGTGGTAAATGATCATCAAGTTTCATCGTAACTGGTTTTGTAGGGTCAGAGCTGTCGGTGGATGGTATCATGCTGGAACTTGGATGGAATGGATCATAGGGATCGCCACGAGCTCTTGTGGTCGAAGGAGCTGTGGAAATTTGTGCCGTGTCTGTGATTAGTACGCCGGTGCTAAGGAGTCGTACCTTGTTGGCCAGAGCTTCCGAGCAAGGCTAAAGACATGGGGTTGTCGTCTTCATTGTCGTCAACGCCGTAGTCGTAGTATTCAAACCCATCGTCCTGATCAATATCAAGTTCATGCGAGCCAGGGATGGGGTCATTGACAGAGTAGCGAGCATCCAACTCGCTGGTGTGCCGGCCGTACATGTCATCATCTTCATCAGATACTTCTGAGTCAGTGGAAGTCATGCATTCGTGGCCCATCTTTAAGTAGGTCGGTGGCATCATGGCAATGGTGATATGCCGATCAGACCGCTTGGTTAACGGCATGTTCTGACTTAAGTAGCGGTGCTGCTGCGTCTGATCCTCATACTCGTCTTCAGAATCAGAGCTCTCGCTTTCAGGGTACGATACTCCAATGGACTCGTCGTCTAGAGCGATGCATTGTGATACGAGGGTATTGAAGCTGATGTGACGTTTTCTCCGGGTTGAAGGGAGCGTATGATCATGCCCCAGGCTACCCATCTTGAGGGCTTTTTTGCGCGGTTGCTGCCCCTTTGTAGATGCATCCGGTAAAGATGGCTGGAACTTGGTTTGTGCTAATGCCTCATTCGAGGCTTTACGGTGCGATGCATTGAGTGGCGTTTGGAGAATATCGGTGAGCGTTCGATGCTTCAGGATGGGCTTTCTGTACGAAGAAGAGACATCAATACCAAGTCTCTCAGCCGTAGATGCAACTTTGGGGGGTGGTGTGGCTTGGGCCTCGCCATGCAGAGGTCCATAGAGCCATGTCACATCGCTTTCCTTCAGCCAGTTGAGTGTTTGAGGGCTCACAGTCTTCAGCTTACCACGATGCTTGGCCCATGTCCGCCAGCTTGCATTTTCGAGACGCACACCGTTTGCGATTTCGTTTTTGCGCTTGGTCATGGCCTTCCAGCTATTCCATACGTCCTCATCCTTCCAGTCATGGCTTAGATAGTCCACACAGATCTTAGGGGTAATACTCTCAATCTGCGTGTCATCTGGCGCCGGATTTTCAGTGGATACAGTTGGATACGGTGCTGGAGCTGAGAGCATATCCGTACGCCGGCGCGCAACGTCTTGCCCTGCACGATTGTCACACACCAGTTGGATCCCTCGCGGTAATATGCCTAACCCCACCCTATTTCGCCCGGGTTCGGGTTTCTCCACTCGTTCGATGACTAAGGCATGTAATAGACGCGCCCAGAGGAACGGCAGCGTCGGTGTAGAGACGCGTCGCGCCATGAAGACGAACCATGAAACGTCGGCGTACGTTGGGCGCGATGTGATGAGTGCTGCAGCCAAGCAGGGTGTGAAGGAATTGCGTGAAGCATCTTGGATGCATGCACAGCGACGCGCGTCGGCACTACAACGCGCTCAGTCGTCGAGTCTTGGTGCATGTGCTGAAAATGTCCAGGGCCGAGACTATGCACAGCGCGTGCGTCGCGAGTCCAACGACCTTTTGCGTTCTTCACGTTCTTCTGGTTTTGATCAATGTGCACAGACTGGACGCAATGAACGTCTGGAACTGACAGAGGACGTGGAGCGTGGTCCATACACTTTTGAAGCGCCTCTCGACGACGCCACGTTTGAGCGCTTTGAGCCTCATGCTCGTACTAAGCTGAGGAAGCGATACATTCCACACGCAAGTGTGAATGCATATATGAATTGCCGCTACGCCATCTCACCCAGCACACTATACTCTCTCACAGGCCGCAGTGGCTCTTCGTCCGAGTATGTACGCGACTTCTCCCAACCAGCCATGGACGGCGACTTTGAGGTGCCACTATATGGCGATTGGGTTCTTTTTGCCGTGATGAGTGAGAAGAGCGCGCTCAAGTACACTAATAAAACCCCCTCTGATGCCACACCCACGAAGTATTTTTCCTGTAAATTACTCGACCTCAACACTCAGTATACGAATATATACCACGAGCTTCCGGGGCACTGTGTTATGAATATGCTTGCATTCGAGTCGTCTCGTGGTACCAGTGCATTCGATAAGCTGTGGAAGGAACGAGACGGTGTGCTGCTTGCCATCCTTAACCCCCGCATCATGCGTGCCCGAAAAGGATCCAACGAACTGACTATTTCGCCGCGCTCTGCTGACTCTGTCCTCGTGCTGGGCCTGGCAGAACAATATGGCCGCTGTGAGGCGCATTGCAGAGACGGCTCACGATGTACAGCTTTTGTGTTGCGACATCCCAAGAGCCAGGGCGTATGCGCCATGCATCTCGAAAAGGCCATTGCTGGACACCAACGCTCACGAATGGAGTTCGCCACTGCCGCGGCATCGTATGTCGTCCCACCGCCGTCAAAATTACATCCTACGTATAGCCATCGACCGAGCAAGCGAGTTCGGCCCCCGATGGACGGGCTGCATTATGTCGTACCTGGCCTCACGCCATCCAACCACGATCCTAGCAGTCACATGTATGATGTATCCTCCCAGCTCGGTCGTGGCCTTGAACAAAAAAGGCAGCGCAAGCGTCGGGAGCTTGAAGAGGCAGGTCAGCTTTCCAAACTCCGTGCTCACGGCCCCGAACCCAAGAATCGGCGCATGTTAGACGCACAGCTTCTAGCAGGTATGGATCAGAATAGCAGTGCAGCTCAAGCTCTACGTACAGCACAGGCAACGCTGCGCGGAGAAGATCCCAAAAAGCAGCAAGTCTCGCATGCAAGCACAACAAGTATACCTGAAAGTGGCACAGCGTCGCGTCTGTTGGCGCGACACACGGCATCTGCTGCTTCGCTGCCACCCGCCAAGTTGCATAGCACACCGTTTCGGTCAAATGTACTGGAGCGCGATAATCCCGCTGCTCGGCATTTCGAGCTACTTAAACGAAAAGAGCCTTCAACTACAGATGATGATGATCTCGTTATCATTGCAGGCTAACTATGGCTGCGTACCAGTTGGCACAGCGTCCAACGCAAGTTTGAGGAGTGCAATCTTGCGACGCAGCACCTCGATCGAGGCGGGTAGCAACTGCTCCGGCTCATATATACCCGTAGACTCCACGCTAAACAGAAAGTGATCCTGAATTCGACCGAGACGCACAAAACCCTCAAACTCAGGATGCCGAAGTACTTCACGGCTCACCGTGTCTTTGCGTGCATCAACAACACGCACGCCGTTTTCACCGCCTTGCTCCATAACGCCTTCAGGGAAGCATGCGATGAATTTAGGAATCAAAGGCTCTGGGATTGGCTTGAGAATCTCAATCAGCGGCAAGAGCCGATATGTAGCCGTCGCTACGGGCGAGAATTTTGCGTGATCTTTGCCAATTCCTTTTTCGCAGTGCAATTCCATCTCCATACTCTGCCCAAGAGCCATTTTTGCGATGACAATATCCGAATGCACAGGACGTGGCGGGCAGTCTGCCATCGTCTCAGCCTGGTCGCCCTTGGGGTCCCACTCAAGCTGCGAGGAATACACGTAGCGACCTTCGATGCCCGCATCCTTCGAGGCGCCCCGCTTTTTACACTCAGCCTTTAGGTTGAATACAACCGTGTTTTGATCATTGGCTTCGTCGTCCATCTTAAACGACAACTTTCTGGGGTCAATCGCCAAAGGAATCAAACCCAATCGATGTGAAAGTACCTCATCCTGGATAATGGATGTATTGTTCCATATATACACATGCTCAATTGCCACAGTAGGCACTTCTGCAATAAGAACACGACGAATGGAATTCGCTATACTCGCATCGACTCCGACCAAATCAAATTCACACAGCTCGGTCGTCCACCTTGTTACGTCCACACGAAGATGCTGCTTGAACTCGTCATAGTCCCAAGCACCTGAGCCACCAGGATGGTGTCGCGGATACGATGTAGACGACACATTGCCTACCCTCTCTGGCAGGATTTCCACAACATTGTGTCTGTCCATGCTCTGTGACCTGCAGCTGGTCGATGGTCAAAATGCACAATGCTCGAGGGACCAAAAAAATGTGCCCACGTGACTCAGGATCCGCACGAACTATTCTACGATACGCCTATGATACAAAGCAGAACTACCAAAGTAGGTCAAAGTGGCCGGGGCGATACAAGAGGGGGCTCAATTCAATAAGCGCACCATCAATTTCGAATGGTGTAATGTTGCATGGTTGAGGTTCTATTGCTTCGGCCAGATTAAGTGCATCAGTGTCCCTTGTCGAATTGAATGAGCGCGTGGATCCTTGCAAGTAAATAATCTTGACATTGGCGCGTAAAACGGAGCATAAAGCCATAATTTGAACATGGTCCGCATCTTTACCAAAAGCCTCAACTTCTTGTAGACAGAATTCTTCCATGTTCGATACAGAGGCATTCTCACTAACAACAAACGGAAAATAGTCATCCTGATGAAGCTGTCGAATGTCAGCGCTTTATGTGCATTATAATTACCTTGAGATAGGCGCTAGCAATAAGACGCATATAAACAACGATACTGTTGCTGGTCTCAGGGTCATTGAAATCCCTCATCAGCAACTTTGAGCGACTTTGAATGTAAGCAGGTCCAAACTTCGTCGCCTCCTTTACAAGCTTTTGAAGCGGGTCAAAAAAGTCTCGAGCGATTTCCTCATCAACACCCGTTCGCTTTAACAGTTCAAGCGTGGATTCGACGTGTTGACATATTGCTTCCCTTCGACTCCTGTCACCAGTACAGATAATGGCGTTCACAAATGCGTAGCTAAATGCTCGATAAAAGCAATTACCATCTCCCTTCAATCGCTGCAGACTTTTATAGGTAGACAATTTTGAAAGCCACTCGATACATCCTAGAAACATGGGGTTATGTTTATACTCTTGCGCTAACGCTTCCACTGGTTCAACATCGTGGATGAGTGAAGACGATGACGATACTGACTCATCCATCATATCTTGGTTCAGCGCGTGAACTTGCGCATCATTCAAACTGTGATAGTCGCACATGTCAAGTTGTGCGTCAGCATCGTCTCCGAAATTGACATCATAAAAATCTATCCGTGAACTTTCAATAAATAATTGAGTACTCGTTTAAATTTTATAAAAATTTACATACATCGATGTCTTTGTATAGGCATAAAATAAAAGTGAAACAAAATAATTTATTTTAAAATTTATTAATAGTGTATTAAATATTCATCGTTGTTAATTAAATAATAGGCGTGGAAATGATGTAAGAATAAATGGAACAATATTTTCAAAATATTTAAAATGTTTTTGAGTTTTTATATTCAACTCAATCTGATCATTATTTATTTCAATAATTTATAAATTGATAATATTAAAACCTATGTAGTTAAAGAATGATTATATATTTTTGCGATCAAATTTTGGTGGTGGTGTCCTGTCCCGTTACGATCACACCCGTTTCATGTAATGGACCATGCGGCCGCGATGCCTGTTAGCGACCTCGTTTTCCCGGGAGATTTGAACAAGAAAATTCGAACAGCTGGCTTGTATGTTGACTAGACTCATCTCAGCTGTGTTGCCTACAACCATAACAATGCTCATGTTGTTCTTGAGCATGAACACGCGTATCTTATTGCTGATATCTCACTCTTGGTAGATGAAGGACTGTTGTCCTTACCTGCTTATTCCAAACTCGTATGCATCGGTACGCTCGATCGTGCACATGAGGATGAGATTCGTTCCGTTGATTTGACACTTGACCAAGCGCACAGAAATTATGCATCTTGGCCCATGATCCTGCGCGTCATATTTGCTAAGGTGGATGACGACCTTGATCTACGTCTTTGGGCATCTTCTGCGCGTAAGATTCGGGAGGCTTTCCCCATCAAGACTGGGCTACGAAACGGCTGTGTCTAGATACCCAACCTACTGTGCTGCTCTCCACTTGGTCACCATGATGAACGCATCTCGAGTGGATCGTGACCGTGTTCGAGATGGTCCGATGACGTACCATGGTGTGTATATGAATTACTTATGTAGAAACGGTTGATATGATAACAGAGCTTTGTACGTGAGTATGAGCTGATGCAGTGGAATGTGCCTTCCACACGATCTTATGTGTTCGCCGAGTATACCCCGCGAATGCGTTTGTGAGGCGCCGAATGTATGATACGCCCGTATATGAGAGCCGGCATCCAGGTCTCAGTGAATATATCCACAGCGTTGTGCGAGCCATTGGGCGTGAGCTAGAGGAGTCGACAGTACGTCAGGTTATCCTGGCTATATACCATGAAGATGCGCCAGATGAAGCACTCGAGGAATTTGTTTTTGTGCTTACCTTCCTTCTTTCAGACGCTGACAAGCGCGACCGAAATCTTGTAATTCGTGGGAACATATCGAGAGCTACTGCGGAGCTTGTTGCGCGACAATTTCTCCTGCAGATTCTCACATGTGAGTCTCGTCTAGAGCCCATGGCCTCGGATCGGCCTCGCACATTCCGCATCTTGTTGGATGTAGCAGAGGGATGTGCACCATCAGGTGGCATTGACGAGCCGACCTTTGGGGCATGGGTCCCAGCTAGTGGTATACCATTTAAGGCCAACGCCCAGGATGATGGTATTGCTACGGTATCTACGACAGCTCACAACAGTGTGGAATCGATGCCTCTGATACATCCTCTGCATATCCTGGAGTCGGGCATTATACATATGGCCCTGCATGTGGAAGAGTCGCGTGAGCGTAAAGAATACACAAAAGCTTATGTGCCGAGCGCATTCACGTCAAGCCAGCACAGCAGCACACCGGCTGCGTCTTTGCCGCGTGATTTGGACGATCCTACCATGGACGAATACGATCCAAGTCAGGTTCCCGTACGCAAGCGCAAGCTGTATGCACAGGTTCAGGGAGGAAACGGGCCCATGTCTGACGAGTCTAGTGAGTCGTTCTCGAGCGATGGGGGACATAGTGATACAAATTAAGAAGACACTTCAGGTACCGCCTCTTCTGCTGCTTTTATATTCTCTGCATTTGATGTATGTTCTGGGTGTGGTGTAGATTCTTCCGTCTCAAATTGAGCGACTTGCTCTGTTCGCACCCATTTGAGAATGCGGAATGGCGACGACGATCGCATGGCCTCAGCATCCGGACCAAGGCGTTCTGTCATGCTCTGGCCCGGTGCAACTGGGCGGTCGATAGCCGATGGGACGACCCATTCTTTTTTCCAGATGGACACAGGCTCACGGAAACTGCGCTGCAGTTCCTGCTCGTGTCCGAAGCGATGACTTGTCGAACGTGACATGCTCCCAGGTGGAGTTGGGATGGCAAGCTGTTTTTCCCTCCACTATGTACGTGTCTGTGACAGGGTTGGCCAGTAGGGCCGTGGGCGCCATAGGCCGTCGCGAGTATAACGCGGATTCAACGGAAAATGAACGCCTGTTGAGGCTCGACACACGATGGGCAAAACCCAGCCGTGCGGTGGACCAAGGCTGAGCTGCATATTCATGAGGAATGGTGGCCGCGTTAGCCATGTCCAAGCGGAGGGGATCAGCTTTGGCTGCATCGATGTACATGCGCCGTAGGACGTGTTGGAGTTTTGCGTACTGGACATGCCAAGCATTTTTTCTAGAAATGCCTCGCGCTCGTTCGCACTAAGCGATGCAGTGGCGTATTCCAGCTCGTCCATATTTGCGATCCACCATGGATTGCCATCGCGATGCGGGTCGCCCCACTCATAGTTCCATTCATGCAGCATCTGTCGCCGTGCGCGGAATCGGCGCCAGGCTGCCATTGGTCCGGTGCCGAGTGTGCCGCCTTGCCCCGAGGCTGAGAAGTAGCGATGCAGTGTGTATCCTTCACGAGAGCGAAACGCGTTGATTGCACGCTGCTCGATGGACGTGAGGTTGTGGCCGCTCATCTGGACATGTACAAAAACGAGGGAGCAGGTGAATAGGAAGAAAAAGAAGCCAATGACGAAGAGGCTGATCATGAATCCATCGACGGCCCAGTCGTGGATGATGTCGGACCATGACGACGATGATGAGTGGGACCGCACGCCGCGTGCAAAAAGAGGCGCCATGCTCACAACCACATACAGTGAGAGAATAAGGCCCCACAGAACGGTAGAGAAGTAGAAGTGGTAGTTGTGGGCTCCGACACATCCGCCAATCCATGGACAGTGGTGGTCCATGCGAAGCACACATGCACCGCATCGTCGGCAATGGTGGGCGCGGGGTGGGCGTGGGCGCTGGCAATGTGTGCAATAAAGATATGCGGGGCTGTACAGCGGCATGTCTGATGGTAAGCGATACGGCTTGGGCAGACGTGGGTCGATGGGCGGAGCGAGTTCCGCAGTTGCCGCGTCGTGAGCCGTTGGTGGTGTGCCGCAGGGAGTGTGCGCCGGGAGAGGTGGTGGCGGTGGCACTTCCTCAGCTGGGGTGCTGAACGGTTCGTCCTCGCCCAATGAGCTTGGTCCGGTGGATGGCGGCATCGTCGATAGCGGTACGGACGATGAGGTATCTTTGCCTTGGGAATGCGCACCTCCATCGATGGGTGACATGTCGAGACCGGCTTCCAAGTCGCGCCAGCGCCGCTCACGTTCCTCGGGTGGCGAGAAAAGCTGGGTATTTTGTACGCTGTGCACAGGCTCGTCACTGTGGGCGGGAGGCGCGCGCTCAATGTCGATGGGCGCGGACGACGCGAACTGTGCGGGCGGTGTCGGTACGTCCTTTGTGAGGTCATGCACGTATCCGGGGTGCGAGAGCACGACGGTAGTGAAGCACCATAGAAAGATGCACCATATGACGAGGAAACCAACAAGGAGGCCGATCCCCTCGGCTCGCGAGCCAAGGGCTCGTGGCTTTTGCACGATCATAGGGTAGCACACGCGCCACAGGTACATGGCGCATGTCCACAGGACACAGACGGCCACGATGGATGTGTAGGCATACCTCTTCCACCATGGGTCCGGCTGGAACTCGGAGCGGACGCGGCCGCGCACGCCGATGCCAAGACATCTCAGCACGGCCAGCGAGGCAGGCGGCATGGTCCAGGGACAGAGGCAAGATTCAAGCCACGTGACCACAACAGGGGCTGGGACCGCGGAGCTGGTTCAGGTGTGTGGAGCTGCGAACCATGTCGGACCGACGGCGGGTAGTGTCGCTGCTGGGTTCTGTCCTAATTGCCCTGTCAGCGGGCAGCACGTACGTGTTTAGCACGTATGCGCCGCAGCTCCAGGATGCGCTGCACTTGTCGAGCACGCAGCTGAACGTGCTGGGCCTGGCAGGCAATCTGGGCATGTATATGTCGGGCCCGATATGGGGCCGGTGGATCGACCGCTCGGGGCCGTACGGTGCGATCACCAGTGGCGCGTTTCTTGTGCTGATAGGCTATGGCATGCTGTCGCGTGCGTACAAGTACGGCTGGACGAATGTCCCTGTCGTGGTCCTGGCGCTCTTCTGCCTGCTCACAGGACTTGGTAATTCAGCCGGCAACAACGCCGCCATCAACGTGCAGGCGCGCAGCTGGAACGAGCAGCAGCGTGCGTCGGCAATGGCACTCGTGCTTTCCGCGTTCGGCCTGAGTGCGTTTGTGTATTCGACGCTGTCGCACGCCTTCTTTACCGATAATGTGACGGGGTACCTCGACCTGCTGGCTCTCGGTAGTTTTACCTGCTTCGTCACAGGTATGGCGCTGATCAAGACGGTGCCGCCGCAGCCCGTGTACCTGCCCGAGCACCCGATTGCTGAGGAGGAGACGCGCCCTGTGACGTCTCAGCGCAAGATGCGCCGCTCGACGTCCGAGACAAGCGCGCGAGTCATTGCATGGATCCAGGACGTGCACGAGTCGGAGTATCATATGCCAGAGGCGCAGCAAGAGGACGCGGTTGGGAATGACGAGGTCGACGAGGCGCCGCTGAACATTACGGGCCTCGCCCTTCTCCGTAACACGGACTTTTTGCTCCTGTTCATCGTCATTGGGCTGCTGAGCGGCTCTGGCCTGCTGCTGATCAACAACGTCGGCATCATGACACGCGCGCTTTGGGACTATGCCGAGAAGCAGCACAAGAACCCGCTCGAATCGACGCAGCTCGCGGCCATGACCGGCGTCACAATCGAGCTGCTCAAGAAGAAGGGCCGGAAAATGGCGATGCAAAAAGTGCAGGCGCTCCAAGTGTCGTGTCTCAGTGTGGGCAATGCTGCGGGGCGCATCCTCATTGGGTTCACGTCCGACGTTCTCGTGCACATGACACGAAAGTCGTCGCACCGCACCTTTTTACTCCTGCCGATCGTGCTTCTGGCCATTGTGTCGCAGGGCCTGGCGGCGTGGCCGAATGTGATCACGACGGTGCATCGCTTGCTCTTTGTGTCAGGCATCACGGGTCTCATGTACGGCTTCCTGTTCGGTCTGGGCCCTGTGCTTGTATTTGAATGGTTTGGTATGAGTTCCTTCAGTCAGAACTGGGGATGGATGAGTTTTGCGCCGGTCATTGTCGGCAATGTGTACAATATTATGTTTGGAAGGTGCGTACCAAGAGTGACTGACATGTGCCAGTGTGTACGATGCGCATGTGCCGAAAAGCGGCACACACAGCCACCGCTGCAAGCTTGGTGAGGACTGCTACCGCTCCGTCTTCAAGGTGACGTCGGTCGGGTGCATGATCGCACTCGTTGTGTGCACCGTCCTCATTTTCCGCCGCGTCCACGGCCTGCGAGCGAGGCTCGCGACGCTGTTTGGCCGGCGCAGGCTAGCTGTTGAATAGACGCGAATGCAATTGATCATGACGTGCTTGGATAATCTCGCCCAGCGGCCATGTCGTGCAGACCAAGTCGAGGTCCTCATCGTCGTCATCGCCGTTTTCGGCGATCAGCTTGTCGCCCGCCTCATACGCGACGCTCGCGGCGATGCGCTCGACAAGCGGACGCAGATCCGATGCCAACAGACGGTGCGCGAGGTACGGCCCGATCGTATTGAGTCGGATCGAGCAGGACATGAGGTTGCGTGCCTGCAAGAACACGTGGTGATGGATCATGCGCTCGAACGACAGGCCTACACAGCACGAGAAGACGCCTGTGCACACGGCGAGATGGCCCGCAAGCTCGTCGGATGGGAGTGCGAGGGCGCCGCCTGCTAGCCGTGCGCCGCCACGCCGGATACGCCGCCGGAGCTCCTCAACCAGGGCATCGGCGCGCGCCGAGTCATCCTGCAGGGCCGAGGAAAACGACCGCACGTACAGCGTCAGCAGTGCGATTCCCTGGATCAATGATGCGCGGCGCGATACGTGGTTCAGCAGCAGGGTATGATGGTGCCAGTCGAGGCGGCACAGCGCATCGAGTGCGTCGTCGTGGCCCTCGATGTACGAGCGGGAGAGACGGTACGCAGCGCACATGTAGGGCAAGACACTCGCCGCATAGTTCGCGAGCGTGTGCTCCACGAACGACAGCGTCGTCGACACGGTGTCGTGAGGCGGTAGGAACCCGTGTGCGTGGTACGATTCGAGGCCGCCCGAGGCAATGAAGCCGCCTGTCGGCAGGTTCGAGTCGCTCAGCAGCTGGACCAGATACGACTCGGACGCCATGGGTGGAGGAAAAAGACAAGCTATGATACATTGGGGCTACGTGCTGGGATGCTCGTCCGTGCGAGGCTTCTTGGATGCGGGCGTAGCCTCCTCGTAGTTCTCGATTTTCATGTCGTTGAGGCCGAGCACCTCGTTCTGCTCCCACGACCGCTCGTACGTTTCTGACTCGAGCTGCTCATCGGGGTCCGGTGCGTACGGGTTCTGGATGTAGCTGTTGGCGAGTGGGTCGTCGAGGATGACGGTGTACGGACATGCCTCGGCACTAATCGCGCGCTTGAGCTTGCCCAGGAAGCTCTCGAACTTGTTGACGTCGTCTTTCGCCGCCGAGTCGCCGCGCATCAGCACTTTTTCATACAGCTCATCGTACACGTTCTGCAGCAGACCCTCGAGCGTCGTGAAGCGGCCACCCAGCGTGCCGGGCGCGAGGTACAGGTCGATCTCGGGGATCGAGAGACCGGCACTCTCCGACTTGAGAATATCCCGCGAGAGGTCTTCGCTGTCCTGCACATGTAGCGTGAGCTTCCGGCCGCGCTCACTGATCGCCGAGCCAGACTTGACTTCGTTGTCGCGGTAGCCGCAGTGATCACACGACGTCGACATGATTAGGATGTCCTTAAAGTACGGGATGTTGACCTTCTTCATGTTGGTCGACACAGGCGCGTTACAGCTGGAGCAGGTGCCTGGGAACGAGTAAATCTCCTCGTTCTCAAACTCCGTCTCGCCCTCGTCCTTGCTGAAGCCGCCGCCATTCTCGGCAGCAGCGTCACCCATCAGGCCCAGCGCCACGTTCTGCTCCTTGGTGCGCGGATAGTCACGCTTGCTCCATTTCGCATCGGCGCCTCCGCTGCTCTCGATCGAGCCCGTGTACTCGACAAAGCTGTTGCCCGATGGATCATCCAGCATGACCTTGAAGGGCTGGACGGGATGGCTCGCGTCGGTCTCCTCGCCGAGAAGGCCGCGGATGCGCTCACAGAGCGCCTCAATCTTCTCGTACACGTCCGGCTGCATGTGCTTGCGCACCGGCTGGCCCATCTCGAGATCACGCACCGTGTCTTGCAGGATGCCCTCGATCGTCGTGATCTGGCCGCGGCGTGCAGGAATCTGCAGCTGGAGCTCAGGGATGCTGACCGAGCAAAACTCGCTCTTCACAATCTGTCGGTTCATGTCCTGCTTGGTCGTCACATGCACCGTGTAGATGCAGCCCTTCGGCTGGATCTCTCCCGCCATCTGCACTTCGCTGTTCCGGTTGCCACAATGCGGGCACGAAAAGCTCATCACAATCACCTCGCGAAAGTACGGAATGTACGTCGGCAAAAGTCGCGTGATGCCCTGCTTGTGGCACTCCATGCACAGAGACTCGATCTCATGCACAGGGCGCGCCTCCTGCGTGGCATCGTGCACTTGCTCGCCAATGGGGCGGAAATGTGTGTCGTCGCTCATGGAGGAACAAAGGCAGAAATCGTGGCGCACGACACCGACGGAAGAGACCCGCAGACTGGATGTGGAGGCCGTCTCGAACCCCGTCGAAGCGTGTGGATGACGCCAGCTTCGAGCCACCTCGATCATTTTCCGCTGGATTTTGCGCCGTATGAGCGACGCGAAGCGCATCAAGCTGGAGGGTCGCGAGCGCCCGGTCATTGTGACGCACTCAGGCACGTTCCATGCCGACGAGGCGCTCGCCGTTCATTTGCTCACGAAGCTGCCGGCCCTCGCTGATGCCGAGCTGGTCCGAACGCGCGACCCAGCCGAAATCGCGAAGGGCACCGTCGTAGTCGATGTCGGCGCAGAGTACCGCCCGTCTGCGCACCGCTACGACCACCACCAGCGCGGCTTCTTCGAGACGTTTGACGCCGAGCACAAGACGAAGCTGAGCAGCGCGGGTCTCGTGTGGAAGCACTTTGGCAAGGACATTCTGGCGGCACACATGCAGTGCGCCGACAGCGACGAGCGCATCCCGACACTGTACCGCAAGATGTACGACGACTTTGTTGAGGCTATTGATGGCCACGACAACGGTATCCCGCTGTACCCCGGCATCAGCGACCCACCCGCCTACCGCTCCCGCACGGATTTGTCGTCGCGGATCAGCTTCATGAATCCACGCTGGAACGAGACCTGGGACGACGCGGATCTCCTTGCGCGCTTCCGCCGCGCGTCGAAGCTCGCGGGGACCGAGTTCTTCGAGCGTGTAGACGACGCCGTCGAGTCGTGGCTGCCGGCCCGCCAGCTCGTCGTGGACGCGCTGCGCGCGCGCACGTCGTTTGAGGGAGCTGATCCGGCCGGCCGCATCGTGCTGTTTGAGCGCGCCGTCGTGTGGAAGAGCCACATCTTTGAGCTGGAAGAAGAGCTCGGCATCACCGAAAAGCCCCTGTATGTCGTGTACCCCGACGAAGCGAACAAGTGGCGCGTGCAGGCCGTGCCTGTGAATCCCGAGAGCTTCGAGAGCCGCCGCGCTCTGCCCGAGGCATGGCGAGGCATCCGTGACGAGCAGCTCAGCGAGCTCAGTGGGATCCCGCAGTGCGTGTTTGTGCACCAGTCCGGCTTTATCGGTGGTAACCACACTCGCGAAGGTGCGCTGCGTATGGCGACGCAGGCCCTCGCCTAGCTAACGTCTATTCTCTGAGTGCGCCTCGAGCCATGCCTCCATCTGCGAGGCATCCTTCGTGTCGCTCGTCGACAGGTGCCGACAGAGCGCATCCAGACGCCGGATCGCCGTGGCGCGCCGCGCCTCCGTCTCGGCATCGTCGCCGGCCATCGTCGCCTCGCCAAACATCTGCGCGGTCAGCGGCGGCAGGCCATACACGTCGTCCGTGTATCCCGCCCGGACGAGCCATCCACGCAACCGGTCCACGATGGCCTGGCCCCGTACCTGGGTGTAGGTAGATGTAGGCACAGATCCAGCTGTCGTCTCGCGAAAGTGCGCGACGCGTGTCGCTCGCGCACGCTGTGCATCCCACACGCTCTCCAGCGCCGCTTCCGGCGTGCGTGCATAGACACCCTCTTCGAGCGCCGCATCGTCCGGCGGCGGCTCCACGAGCTCGGCGCGGCGGAACGGCTGGTCGTCACACAGCCCAGCTTGTGCGCGCGCCAATTCCACGTGCATACGATACTGCTCGCGCGTCATACGCGCGCCCTGGGAGGGAGACGGCGGCCGCCACTCGTCGTCTAGTGCGGCCATGAGCGGCATGGCTGGCTGAGCGGTGGCGTGCTCCTCCTTCTCCGCCGCCGCGAGTGCTTCCAAGAACGAAGCACTCGCGCGCGTATCCACGTCCCGCGTGGTCTGCTGGTGGTGCTGCCATGCGCGCTCGAGCTGCGCTGGATCCGCGTTCGCTTGTTGAAACGCCTCGTATGCCAGATCACCGCTCTGGGGTGCATGCGACCGGCGTGCGTGCGATGGACCGAGGCGCATCGTCGCGCTCTCCATCGCCTCGCGCGACGGACCGGCCGGGCCCTGCGGCGCCTTGCCCTGCATGGCGAGCCACGCACGGCTGTCGTCCCCCATGGTGGTGTGTGGAGATGTGTCTATGGCAGGCCTATGGGTCGTCGTCGTCGTCCATACGAAACGTCAGGGGCCCCATGCGGCGCTGGCGCTTCTTTTGCGGGCGCTTCGTGTGAGGCGCCGTCGGCATCGTCGTTGTGACGGGTGCAGGATCGTCCTCTTCCTCCTCATCGCCAAACACGGCCTGGAACAGATCCTTGGGCGGGCGTGGAGGGATCGGCTCGACCTCCGCCTCCGGCAACTCAACGGGCGAGGAGGGCGGCGATGGCGAGGCCAGCTCATCGGGTATCTCCTCGCCGTCCTTCTCAGGATGCGGGTATGGCACGCCATGTCGCTTACACAGGAGCTGCGGCGGATCAAAGCGCTCGACGTGGCGCGTATGCGGCCCAAACTCGCCCCGCCGCGCATACTGCACCGCATCAGGGACGGCCGGCGCCTCCGTCAGCGTCGAATCAAGTGACGAGCCAGTCGTGAAGCGATGAGCCATGTCGCCGTGCACCGGCCGGTGACGACAAGCACTCTGGAAGAACTCGTCGACTTCGTCTTGCTGCGCAGCTCGCGGCACGTTCGGCGGCACGTACGCAGGTCCGTCCAGGAACGAGCACACGTACGCGCGGTACCGCTCGTCCTTGGCGCGGTCAGCGCCTGTGGGCCGAAACGCGGCCAACGCCCGTTGCGCCGTGGCGCGGTCCAACGCATGCACGACAAGACGCGCGCGCCCCGGCAAGTACGCGGACAGAGCCGGCGGAGGACCCGGGTGCTGTGCCTCGCCCAGCATCGCACGCCGATCCTCTGCACCCAGTGGACCTTTTGCGTCCTGGGGCTCGTCCGCCGTCCATACACGCCGCGGATCGGGCGTCCAGTCAGGCGGCACATCCACCTGCGGCCACGCCACGGCCGCCGCAGGCCCAGAGAGGGGCGGCGCCAGGACAAAGCCCGGTGGCAGGGGGCGCCCATCTGACCAAGTCGCACGCCCCTCGTGCGATGCGGCGGACGTGCGCGCGGCCGCGGGGGGCGGCACGTCGCCCAGCACCGTTGGCGGTGCCTCGCCATAGACATGGTCTTCCTCGTCCGAGTCAAGACCCGCGGCGCCGATCGCCGGCGCATGGTACCGATCCAAGGCCGCCTGCAGCGCATTCGCCCGCGCAGGAGCAGGCGGCCGGAGCGGCTGGGTATCCGGTGGCGGAAACTTGTGCCGCCGCGCCTCGTCATCGTCGTCCAGTGTGCCACGTGGCGCTAAGTGCAGCCGTGCCAACAGGCGATCGAGGTACTGGCGCTGGTCGTACGTCACGAGCGGCCCGATCCCCTGGCCCGGTTTCCAGCCCATGCGCTGCAGGAGCGACTGTCCCATGCGCGAGACAGACGCCTCAGGCACGGCCATGCGCATGAACGGGTCAGCAGGCTCCTCGTGCGTGCTCGCGTACGCGTCGCGCGTCTGTATCCCGTACTCGGCCAGGTCTTCGGCATCCATAAAGTCTTCGGGACGCGATGCCGTGGCGCTCGCACGCGATGTGCGTGAAGATCGAAAGGACGACGGCGTCCATCCTTCCTTGCTCCCGACCGTATTGAAGTAGCCCGCGGACCATCCGCCTGTGAACGCGCCGTGGAACCGACGACGGCCTTTCTCATCATACACTTCTTGCTCCCACAGCGGCTTGTACTCGTTCCTGTCCTTTTTCGTGAGCGACGGTAGCGGCGTGCCGTACAGGCAAAAGCTCTCCGTCAGGTTCACGCCACGCGGCACGCCATCCCGCTCGAGACGGTGCCGTAACGTCGTGGCCATGCCCAGGTGGCGAGGACCAAAATGGGCCGATTCCTCCACACCCCTGCGGTTTGCCCTCCCACCCATGGTGCTGTATTTGATTGGGTTAGGCCTCGCCGACGAGCGCGACATCACGCTCAAGGGTCTCGAGGCCGTGCGGTCCTGCAGCAAGGTATACCTCGAGAGCTACACGAGCATCCTGCACGTCGACGATGCCGTAGCGCGGATGGAAGCCCTGTATGGCCGCCCCATTACGCTCGCTCACCGCGAGACGGTCGAGCTGGAGGCGGACGACATTCTCACGGCCGCCTCGACTGGCCACGTCGCCTTTCTCGTCGTGGGCGATCCCCTGTCCGCTACGACGCACTCGGACCTCATTATCCGCGCTCGTACATTCCGGACGCCTGTGCCTGTGCGCATCATCCACAATGCCAGTATCACTACGGCGCTCGGCTCTAGCGGCCTCGCAGGCTACAATTTCGGGCAGACCGTAAGTATCCCGTTCTGGACCGAGGACTGGAAGCCCGACAGCTGGCTCTTCCGCATCGGCGAGAACAGCCACATTGGGCTGCACACGCTGTGTCTGAGTGACATCAAAGTGCGCGAGCAGAGCATCGAGGACATGAGTCGCGGCGTGCTCCGATACCAGCCGCCGCGGTACATGCTGATCCCCCAGCTGATCTCGCAGCTCCTCGCTGCCGCGCAGACGCACCGCGTTGACTACCTCGATCCTGACCAGACCCTGGCCATCGCGCTGTGCCGCATGGGCGCCGACGACGCGCCGCATCGTCGCGGCGAAAAAATCGTGGCCGGCACACTCGCCGAGCTTTTGCAGTGCACGGAGCCCGATGCGGCGCAGCAGGCGCAGTATGAAAAAGACGACGCGCAGTACGAGGAAGAGAACCCGATGGCGAGCGAAAAAGACATGGAGGCACGCCGCGAAGCACGCTTCGTGCAGCGCGCCCTCGACTATTGGGGCGAACCGTTGCACTCGCTCATCCTCGTCGGACGACGACTGCATCCCATGGAGGTAGAGTACGGCCGCGCACTTGCCCTGCCCGGCAGCCGGTGGGCCGACGTGGCGCAGCAAGTGTACGGAGCTCACTAAGGCGGCAAAAACTCGCCACGCCGCCATCGAGTCCACCGCGGCGTGCCGAGCCAGAGTGTCTCGCTGTCCGCTGCCGCACTTACGACATCGTGCAGCATGTCTACCGGGCACTGTCGTAGGGTATCTTGCTCGCGCTGCTGCTCCGCGGCGCGCCGCATCGTTTTGAGCGTGCCTCGTAGGTGAATGTACTTGTGCCGCACAGCCTGAGCGTGCTTGTGCTCCGCGCCGAGGGACTGTGAGAGGTGCTCCCACTCTTGGCCGAGCTGGGTCAGACGCTCTTGCAGCTCGCTCGTCGTCGTAGAGGCATCCCGCATGTGCTTCTCGGGCCGCTGACCGTCCCAATACGACGGGCGGTGATGCAGCGGGCCACGCACAGGCTTGGGCGGGACACGCAGCACATGCGGGTAGACGGGCGCGATATCCGGCACATCTGCCTCCTTATCCTGCAGGACCGAGGGCGCCTTGGGCATGGTATCTGCACTCGATCCACCACCGCGTCGAGGCTGCATGAGGGTATGCGGCGACACATGATGATACGCAAGAGAAACGAGGTGGTACAGCATGCGTCTGGCGAGCGTAGCGGCTCGTGACGTACTTGATGGGCGCCACACGCTAGAACCCCGGGCCTCGGGACCATGCACGGGTCGCCGACTCAACGAAGTCAGGACGAAGAGCGCCATCGTGCGCTCCGCATACGGCTGCCATGCCGCTGCAGGCACATGCATCGCCTGCTCCGCATCTGCGCGCAGCAATTGCCTTACACTACGAGCTGCCGTGCGCGAATGCCGCACAGCCGGGAGCGCCGCCCGAAGCAGGTGGCGATACGCCCCCCGAAGTACCTGCATATAAGGGGCGTGGAGAGGCGTGGCACCGCTGACGCGGCCCTATCACGTGCATGCTATGTCGAGGTCAGGAGCACGTCGCGAACACGCTGCTGATTCGCACGCAGCTTGATGTTTTCCATCTCGAGCTCGCGGATGTGCGTATCGCGCTCAGCGACCTGCGCCAGGAGGTCCTGTACCTGGCTGCGAAGGGAGGCGATGTCCTCGGCCTCGATGCCCGATGGAGACGACTCGGTGGTCGGGGCGCCCTTGGCCGCCTGAGGGGCGGCAGGGAGAGAGTCTTGGGTTTCGTGGGCCGACGCTGCAGGCACGGGCGTCGGGGCCGCTGGCGCCTCCGGAGCGGTCGTCTCTGCGACCTTCTTAGGAGCCTCGTTGCGCGCCTCGTGAGGGGCATCTGAGGGGCTCTCTTTCGGATCTTCCTTGGACGTCTCTGGTGCGCTTGTCTTTGGATCGTCCTTGGGAGCCTCGTCGGGCGCCTCGTGGGAAGCATCCGTGGGTGGGTCAGTCGGCGCCCCGTTCGACGCTTGGGCGGCCTCTGTGGAGGTGTCTTTCGCCTCCTGCGGCGCCTCCTTCGGCGATTCCCTGGGCGATTCCTTCGGCGATTCCTTCGGCGCATCCCTGGGCGTGTCCTTGGGCGCTTCCTTGGTCGCCTCCTGTGGCGCCTCCTGTGACGCTTCCTTGGCATGCGTCGACAGCGGAGTGGCTGGCTCTCCCTTGATGATAGTGCGCGTCTCAAAGTGGTACAGGTGGGGCGTCAGCGTCTTTTTGTCCACAAAGAACTCGTCCGCCGTCAGACTCGGCTCTGCCGAGCGTGCGGGAGGAAAGATGTCCGCTTGGAAGGCCTCCGACTTTCGAGGCACGTAGAATGACACGGGATGAATCGTGGGTGGCGACACTTTGTACGCACGCGCAATTTCGTTCTCGTCGACGTTGAGAGCACGGCGGGGGAGGAAGGCCATGCCGCTCTGTGGCTCGATCGACTTGTACTCGGCCAGGTAGTGCAGCTCGTCTGACTCTAGTTCATAGTACCGGATATTGCCATCGCCCTTGCCGGCGAGGAACACGATGTTGTTGTCACTCCAGAACGGCATGATGATGCCATTGCTGCTGTCCAGCGACACGGTTTTGATCGGCTTGGTCAGCTGCGTCACGTCCCACAGAAACATTTGGCGCTCGGACATTTTGCTGAAGCCCGTCGTGATGATCCGCGGCTTGTCGCCACACCAGATCGCACGCGCGCCTTTGATGCCGCCATGCCCGTCGGTCACCTGCACAGCGTCCGGCGCACGCACATCGAACATGCGCAGTTTGCGATCACGGCACGTCGCTACGATCGTGCTGCCGGTCTGGTCGAAAGCCATCGACTGGATGGCGTCGCCGAAGCCGTGTAGCTCGACTCGCGGCGCCTGCTTCTCGATGTCAAACAGCTTGATGGCATGATCGCCCGTCGCGGCCGCTACGACATGCGCGGCGGTCGGGTGGAACTCGACGTGGCCGACGCGGCGCTTGCCGCCGAGGAACGTGGCGCGTGGCTTGATGTCGTCCATCGAGCCGGACACCTTGGCCGCCTCGAGACAGCCGCGGATGTCTTCTGGCGTCACGTTCCACACACTCACATGCGCGTCGTCGCCGCCACTCACCACGACCCGGTCATCAAACGGACTAAACGCCGTGTCGAGCACGGCTGACGTGTGGCCGCGACACAGCGGGTACACATCAGGGAGCTTGCCGGGCTGCGCGAGTGGGATCAACGCAAAGGCACCGCCACCCGAGACGTTCCAGTTCAGCGAGAGGTACTCGCCGCTCGCGGATAAGAGATTCGTGTCCCATGCCTACTCGTCAGTATCGCTCACGTACGTTGTTGGACACTTTGACGTTATCGTACGACACTTCCTTCTTGGCAGGATTCCCGTAGACATGCCTGTACTTGGACGAGCGGACGAAGCGACCGCTCATGTTGACCGTCGCGGATCGCTCCGCCGCCGCCGCCGCACGGCCGCTGTCCCCACAAGGGCATAAATCCCCTTTCCCATCTTTACTCAGCCTGGGGATCACCGATCTAGTTGAATATATACGATGCATCTACAGTAGTCGGGGGGAGGGGGTCGTGAGCGATGCAGGGAGGGAGCCTGTGAGTTGAGCACGGGCGTATGATACAGGGGCTTAGTGCGCGGTGGCCGGGCTCTTTTGGGCCTGCACGCTTGCATCCGAGAGCGAGTCGACTTGGCGCTTCGTCGAGACGGCGAGAATCTAGGTGTGAGGGGCGGCATACGTACATGATAGGCAATGATCAGGACCAAGGCGCTGCTGCCGAGCGCGTTGGAGAGGTAGGAGAGCGTCGTGTCTGTGACCATGATGGTGATGTAGGAGAAAAGCCAGGTGCGCGTAAAAAAAAAAAAAATGCATGCGGAGGTGGCAAAAAAAATTGATCACGCAAGCATTTGCCATGGGCTAGCACGTCAGTGTTCGTGGCGCTATGATACCATCTCTGCACGCATGGCGACGCAGCTATGACCGCCTGGGCTTGGTCGTTTTGGTCTTTTTCGAAGTGTGCTGAGCGCGTTGTTGCGCGCGGCGCTTCTCGGCCTGAGCATGGTGCCGGGCGCGCTGCCGCTGCCGCTCCTGCATCCGCTCGGCCTTGGACGTGTATGTAGTGGGCCGCTCGCGCTCTGTGCGGGCGGCGACTGTAGGAAAGACGTGATCGGACATGGCTGCGTGCGCGACGTCCGGCTCGAGAATGCCCGTGAGGGAGCCGGAGGGCGCCGCGACGGTTGGGGGCGCCGTCGTTTTGCGCGGCGGCGGCGGCGTTGGGGCAGCGGCGCGAGGCGCTGGGCGCGGCGCGTCCTCGTCGAGCTCGAGCGTCTGCACGGTGACGTGTGCGCGGTGCTCGTCTGACTCAAAGTCGCGCTCCATCTCTTCCTGGTCGTCGTCGTCGTCGTCCTGCGGCGCACGATCGTCCGCCGCGCCATACGCGAGCTGTTCCGCGCGCACATTCTCGGCGGCCTGCCGCTTGCGTGCCTCTGCGGCGGCGAGTCGCGCCTGCCGAATTTCGTCGCGGATGAGGTGCTGGACGTGTGCATGCGCTGCCTGTCGGCGCTGCGTTTTGCGCTTGCTGAAGCCTGTGAGGTACTCGCGGCGCGCGTCCTCGTCGAACACGACCGTCTGCTTCTGGCGGCTGGGCCGCGTGTACGTGGGGGCGGCGCGCTTCTTGGGCGGTCGTGTGGCGCGTGGCTGGGCGGATTCGGTCAGCGACTCGAGTCCCATGCGTGGTGGAAGGGCAACCTGGCTTTTTTTTCCATGGTGCCCAAGCCCCGGGCGCAGGTGCCGACGACGTCGCTGGGCCGCGTCGGCCAGGCGCAGGTGCGCGATCGGAGTGGGCGGATCACCGAGTATGCTGTACGTGTGTGAGACTAACGCAGTCCTCGGACGACCAGTGCCCGATCTGCAAGACGGATAGGTACCTCTCGCCGCGTCTGCGTCTGCTCGTGAGTCCGTGCTACCACAAGATGTGTGAGTCGTGCATCGACCGCCTCTTTTCGCTGGGGCCTGCGGCGTGCCCGGTGTGTGGCCAGATCGTGCGCAAGCAGCAGTTCAGTGCGCAGATCTTTGAGGACCTGCAAGTCGAGGAGGAGGTGCATATCCGGCAGCGTGTCGCGCGGCTCTTTCACCGCCAGCCCGAGGACTTTCCTACGCTGCGCGCCTACAACGACTATCTCGAGGAGTTTGAGGACATTAGTACGTGTGCGCGACTGACGCAGCCTTCCATCTCGTGCACAAGATCGATGTCGAGCATACCCTGGCGCGGCTCGCGCACTACGAGGCGCTGAACAAGGCGCACATTGCGCAGCACCAGCAGCAGCGCGAGCAGGAGTCCGCGCAGCAGGACGAGGCCGATGCCGTCGCCCGGCATGAGCGCATGCGCCGCGCGCAGCAGGTGCGCGAGGAGCAGGAGCGCGAGCAGCTCGAGCAGGACGCTGACGAGAAGGCGCTCGTCGCAGCGCTCGAGGAGGGCCGCGACATTGACGACGCGATGCGCGAGCGCGAGGCACGTCGCGAGGCGCGCGTCGCCGCCGCGCAGCAGCGCGAGCTCGCCGCCGCCGCTCGGCAGCAGCACGACGCCGTGCCGACGGCGCCGCGCGTCCTCAGCGCCGAGGCGCAGGCGTATGCACACGAGGTCGGCCAGTCCGACTACGTCGGCGCGTTTGCGACGCTGCACGACGGCACGCAGTTGTGCGACGCGCGCGGCGCGCCGCCGTCCGCCGGCGGCCTCGGCGGCAGCGGCTACGTCGATCCGTGGTGGCGGACGGACGCGGCGCTGGGCGCCCAGTTCCGCGCCGGCGGCTACGACTGGCAGCACGAGGTGTGGCAGCGCGGCCTCGCTTCGCTCTGTGACGGCGTATCGCTGCGCCCTATGTAGTCCACATGTCCGCCTTGCACGCCATCGCCAGGAGCATGACGGCCGGCAGGTGAAAGAGGCTCATCCAGAAGCACTGCCGAGCGCTGCGCTCGCTCGGCACGCGCCAGAACCGCAGCGCGTAGTACGCAAACGCGGCATTCGGCACGAGGCTCAGCGCCGCGTACGTCACGGGCAGCACCGTGCCGGTCAGTGGCAGCGCCACGCCACACAGCGGCACGAGCGCGAGCGCGTACCGCGCGGCGACGCGCCGATTCAGCGCCGGATTCGTCACGGACATCATGCGGTACCCGCCGCGCGCGTACTCGTTGCCCATCGCGTGCGCGAGCGCATTAAAGTGCGGAAACTGCCACGCAAACAGGATGCCGGCGAGGATCCAGCCTGCCGCATCCGTCGGCTGCATCAGCGTCCCCGTGCACGACGCCCAGCCCATCAGCGGCGGCAGCGCACCGACCACGGCGCCGACCCACGTATTCGCGATGCTGTGCCGCTTCATCGGCGTGTACACAAACGCATACAGCGCAACGTTGAGCGCCCCAAGCGCCGCCGTCAGCGGATTCGTCAGCGCGCCCAGCACAGCGACGCCCCCCGCCGCCGAGCACGTTGCCAGGCTAAAGGCATGCGCCGGTGCAATCGCCCGGCGCGGCAGCGGCCGCGCCCGCGTCCGCGCCATCTGCGCATCGTACGGCGCCTCGACCACCTGATTCAGGGTATTCGCCGCCGTCGAACACAGCGTAATGCCGCCCGCCAGCGCCAGCAGACGCACGACGGACGGCAGCGCCGTCGTGGCCGCATACGCCGCCGGGCACAGCGAGTAGCCCATCATGCCCGACAGCACGACCAGAAACGTCAGCCGCGACTTGGACAGCTGGCGGTACACACGCAGCCACTGCACCGGCGTCCTCCGCCGCTGCTCCACGTAGCCCGCCGGCACCCGCCCCGCCACCCACGCCGCCTCGTCCGGCACCGCCAGCGCGGACCGCGGATCCGACGCGCTCGGTCGGTACGCCTCCGCCACTACGCGCGCCAGCGCATTCGGATCCACACGATTGCAGCTAAAAAACGGCATCCGCGGCGCGCGCCTCGTGTGCACGCCACGCAGCACGCACCCGAGCCACAGCCGCTGCTGGTGCATCAAAGGCAAGCCGCGCCCAGCTACGGCACGTGACGCAAATACGCGGCCTCCGCCGGCGTCGCCCACGCGCGGCACAGCCGCGGGCCTTTGCCACCGTACAGCGCCCACGGCGAGACGGCGACGCGCACGGCACAGCGCGCCGCGGCGCCTAGGCCCTCGACGGCCGCGTCCATCGCACTCCGCGCGCGTGCCGACGGCGCCGGCATGTCCCGCGCGCGCAGCGTCAGGACCGGCGCGCTCGCGAGCACGGCCGCCCACATGCGCCGGCGACCGCGCTCGCCGAACGAGACGCAGCGGCGCAGCACCTGCCGCGGCTGGGCCTGCACGGCCGCCGCGCGCGCGGCCGCCACGTACCGCGGCAGCTCGCGCCTGGGCGGCGTGCTGCGCGCCAGCGTCTCTAGCTGTGTATAGAGCTGCGCATAGTAGTCGTTCCACGCACGACAATCCTCGCTTGCCTCGTCCGCCTCTACGCGCACGCACAGCGGCGCACGAAGCCGCTTCAGCTGCGTCGCCAGCCACTGCCGATGCGCGCGCACCACGCGCCGGCGTCCGACGCGGCGACCGGGGATCCGCTCGACCGTCTCGATCGCTACGTGCAGCTTCGGTGGACACGCCAGCGACGCCGCACGCGGTGCCGAGCCGCGATGCGCATGCTGCGATACAAGCAGCGCACGCAGCGCCGGCGATACCGTAGGCACACGCAGCTCGGGGGGGTATCGCAGCTCCGCCTTGTGCGGCGTCACACGCGGCGCACGGAGCGCCCCAAGAAGAACGTGCCGAAAGGGGCCGCGCCGGCCGTACGCCTCGTCGATCGCACGCCGCACCGCCGGCGGAAAGCCCGCGTTCGCCTGCATAAGCTGCCGCACACGCTTGCGCGCGCGTCGCTCCCACACCGCGCAGCGGCTATCGGATGCCGGCCACACATCCATGTGCCGCCGCCCCAGCCTCGCATGCGCCTCGTACAGCTGCGGACACCGCCACACGGCCGCCAGCGCCCGCGCCTGCTGCCGCCAGGTCCGGTAGAGGGACGCGATCATCAAGGTAGAAGGCATATTTCCTATACACGTTCGCCCGTCCGCCACGCCGTCAGGACGGCCTCGTCCCACGACAGGAACGTGCCGTCCGCACCGACCGCCGTGCCGTCGTCTAGCACAGGCGCCGTGCGCGTACCGCGCAGCGCGAGCGCCGCTAGCATCTCGGCGGGCTTCTCGGGCGGGACAAGCTTGCCGTCGCGGTGCAGCGACGCAATCCATTCGCGCTGCGCCGCCGGCATCTGGTCGTTCGCACGGATCTGCACCTGCATGTCCGTGTCGACGATGCCAGGATGGATCGGGAAGCACGCAATATCGCGTTCCTCGTTCGCGAGCGTGCGTGCGTACGCATTCACGGCCGCCTTGGACGCATTGTACGCGGCCCACGACGCAATGTTGCTCGTAGCCGCCGCACTGCTCACGATCACGACCGCTCCATGCGCCGCGCGCAGCGCAGGCAGCGCCACACGCACCGTCTGCGTGACCGACACGACGTTCACGTTGAGCACATGCGAGAAGCGCTCCGGCGTCACATCCGCACACAGCTGGTGGTCCACAATGCCCGCATTCAGCACGAGCGCATCCAGCCGGCCCCAGCGACGCAGCGCCTCGTCACACGCCGCCTGGTTGTCAGCGCCCTTCGTGACGTCACCCTGCACGATCGCCACGTCATCAGGCTGTGCCTGCGCTAGGGCCTCCAGCTCCGGCGTGCGCGAACGCGATAAGGCCACGACACGACACGCACGAAGCAAGTGGCGCACCGTCCACAGCCCAATGCCCCGGCTCGCTCCCGTCACCAGCACCACTTTCCGGTCCATGGCCGTTCTCAGCATCTCCACTAGGCGTCTACGGACGAACCCTGCCCCGGCGCCGCGGCTTTGTCCACCGACCACGTGTCGTCGGACGCGTCGCTCCGCGCCGGCAGCGGCGCCGAAATGTCCATCGGCTTTGGCGGCTCAGACACAGGCGTACGCCACAACCGGCGCCATGCGCTCGTAGTTACGGCCGCCTCTGGATCATCGCCTTGCGCGTCAGGCGCGGCCTCCTCGCGGTACAGGCGGAATCGCTCGAGCCATGTCATGCCCAGAAACAGGATCGCTGCCACGGTCATGCAACTGAAGCCCGTACCTGGATCGGCGCGCAGGCCCAGGGGCGGTGCGCCGTCCATGAGCATGCTGATCGCCGGGCCCTCGAGGACGCGGCCGTCATTGTCCGTATTGAACGTGTCGACGACGCGTGCGATGCGGACGCGCAGGGAGATCATGCACGCCAGTAAGAGCCATGCGCCGACATCCTGGACATACAGCGCCCACCAGAGAAGGCGCAGCGTTGCCAAGCGCAGCTTGGGCGTCTGGGGGCGCATCCACAGGTACAGGCGGCGAAAGACGATCGGCGTCGTCGCCAGCACGAGGAACCACGAGAACAAGACGAGAGACGGGTACGTCGTCCATGACGTCGGCAGACTGGACGTGCGCCAGTGGACGCCCGGCTCCGTCGCGAGCCACGTCGTATTATGCCGTGGATGCATGCTCGACGGCGTGCAGAACATGTCACGCTGCGCGTTGGTGAAGCACGAGCCGAGCAGGCCCATGCGGTAGCGCACGTTGGTCTCTGACGCCTTGGACATTTCCGCGGCTACGACCGTCTTGGGCGGCACGGCGGAGGCGTTCGGCGCCGCGGGATAGTCGAGCACATTCGGACCTATGTACACGAGCGAAATGTCCGAGTCATGAAACGGCACCGGGCTCACGAACGACATGATCACGAGCATGAGCCCGAGCGCCTGCGCGATCGACGGCACGATGTGCTTGAGAAACATGCCGCGCATCGCCCGCCACGCGCCGCCCTTTTTGTAGGCGGCGCGGCCCTGGAACAAAGAACGCCGAACAAAGACGCACGGACCGCGCTGTCAGACGCACCTCCACTTGTCGTCCCGCCTTCATCATGGTCTTGTCCCGTGTGCCTTGGTGGCGCCTGTCCCTGCTGCGCGTGCCGCGCACGCCGAAGGTGATGCGACCGCTTTCTACGTCAGCGAGTGTCGGTTTCTCGCTCATGAGCCTGTTTTCTATGAAGAGCGTGACGGATGTGCTGGGCACGAGTGAGAGTGCGTCGGTGCTGCGCGAGGCGTCGCCTGCCGCGCCGACCAAGCAGCCGTACACGCTCGTGTTCGTCCACTCGAGTGCGTGGGGCGTGTCGCGTCAGGCGTGGCAGTCGTGGATTATGTACTTCCGCGAGGCTGGCTACGACTGCCTCGACGTCCAGGTCGAGCTGCCGGCGAAGCCGGCCGACGGCGCGTCTCGGGACGATGCGCTGGCCGAGCAGATCTCGTCGCAGGTGCGGCAGAGTGCGCTGCAGCGCGAGCCGGTGCTCTTTGTGCGCGACGGCGCCGACGAGACTGTGCCTTCGTACCTGGGCCACGGCGGTCTCTTCTCGAACACGCGGGGCCCGATGTCAGGCCTCGTCCTGCTGCACCCGCGATCGCCTGAGATGCTAAAGAAGGCGGACTGGCCCTCTGGCACGCCCGTGCTCGTGATTCCCGCGAAGGACGCCGAAGCGTGGGAGGGCGCGGTGCCGTCGCGCCATGTCAAGGTACTGGGCGACCGGTGGTCGGAGAAAGAGGGCCTGCTGAAGGAGGTCGAGAGCTGGATGCGGTACGTCGGTCTGTAGCTACGGCCGCACGGGGTGCCTTTGTGTGTTCCAGCGGTACACGACGCCCTGGTCCGATACACGCACCACATGATTCGCTGCGAGCAGCGCGATGAGGGCCTTGTTGATTTTGCCGGCGGGCCATGCCGGTGTCTTGGCGGCAATGTCCGCGACACGCACGCCCTTGTCGTTTGACTGGAGGAGTGCATAGATGATGTGATGTAGCAAGGCGCGCAGCTTTGGATCGCCCTGGCGGTACTCGAGAGGCATGGTGTCGACGATGCGGTCGGCGAAGGCCGCGCGCTTTTTCTGGACGGCAGGGGGGACACGACGCGCTGTGGCTTGACTTGCGGGGCGCTGAGCGGGCCGTGACGTGGGCGGCGGCGGTGGCGGCGGCGACGGTGGCGCTGGCGCAGGCCGCGGTGGGGTTGGGGCGTCGGTCATGTACGTCTGATCGGCCTCGATGGGCGGCGGCGCGGACCGCGAGAGCGCGCGCAGCGACGCCTCCGTGGGCGCCTCGGGCCACTCGACACAGAAGGCATTCATCTTGATGCCGTACAGGAACGCGGCAAAGTTTTCGTTGAACGTCGAGAGCGCCTGCTGAATCTCGGCGATCTGCGCCAAGTTGTCCTGCAGCGCGGTCGTTTCTTCGGCCAGAATCGGCAGGGCCTCGTCCTGCAAGAACGTGAGCGGCGTATCTGCGGACCGCGGCCGCAGCGAGCCGCTCGCGCCGCGGATCGGCGTCATCGTCCGCCGGGGCGTCGACATGGGCGGGGGGCAAGCGTGATTGGCTGAGTCAGCACAAGGGATGTCGGCGCGCGCGCGGCGCGTGTGGTGTCGTCATGTCCTCGTACCTGTACTTTCGCGGTGCGTGTGGCGGTGGCGACTAACGACCAGTGACGGGCCTCGTGCAGGGTGTGTTCTTCCGCAAGAGCACGCTGCAGCAGGCGCATGACTTGCAACTGCGTGGGTGGGTGCGCAATGAGCCGGACGGCTCGGTGTGTGGCGAGGCGGCCGGGCCGACCGAGCATGTGCAGCGGCTGCGCGACTATCTGCACATCGGGCCGCGAGAGGCGCGCGTCGACAATGTGGATGTGATGTTTATCAAGCACCATGACATCTCGACGTCGACGCTCCCGATACCCTTTGAGATTCGATCGTAGATTACGGCGCTACGGACGGATGCGTCGCGCGAAAGTCGTGCGACCGGGGGCGCTTGGTGCGCTGCCGCGGCGCGGCGCGGTGGGCGTCGTCGGCCTGGTGTTCGTATACGTGCAGTGCGTCTTCGTAGTCGGCGCCGAGGTCGTTGTCGACGACCTCGGCGCGGTGCGCGGCCCAGTCGCCGTGGCGCCGCGAGGTGGACCAGCCAAAGAGCCATTCGTCCATGACGTTCATGGGGTGTGAGAGCGAGCGGCCGCCGGACGAGTCGAGGGGGCGCCCGTTGTAGAGCATGTGTTCCATCTCTTCGGGCAGCGGCGGTGGCTTGGCGGTGTAGGAGCCGCGGCCGATGTCGGTGTAGTTCCAGCCCTCGGGCTTGAGCTCTTCGATCGTCTGGTGCAGCTGGGCGGTGAGGTTGACGCGTTCGCGCTGGATCTGCTCGATGACGCGCCGGCGGCCGGGCAGGAGCGACGCGACGAGCGGCGGCAGGGACTTGTACACGTCGATGCCGACCTCGCTCATCTTGATCGTGCCGTACGTGACGACGGGGAGGCCGACCATGACGTAGAGGGGCATGAGTCGCTTGTGCGCGAGGCTGAGGCTGGAGCGGTAGGCGAGGGCCGTCGCGAGCGCCGCGTACGACACGTACAGCACGGGCGTCACGACGAGCGACACGAGCACTTTCCACGTCGCGAGCACGTCGCGGCCGTACAGCTTGACCTGCGACGCCGCGAGCGCCTCCTTGGCCTTGCGCTTGCTGATGATCTTGGCGAGGAGGATGACGGGCATGTTGAGAATCGTGCCGGGCAGCGCGCAGCTCGTCCAGCCGACGAGGAGGCCGAGGCGGTAGCACAGGAGCGCGAGGCTGCGCAGGACGGAGCGGTTCGCGCGCTCGACCTGGTGGTCGCGGATGCCGACCTGCTTCAGGTGCCGGTTGTACGTGAGCACCGACTGGCGCAGCGCGAGGATCTTGGGGTGGTCGCGGAACTGCATGTAGCCCATGACGAGCTTGCGGTTCTGCTCGACCTTGTCGCTCAGGCTGAGGTGCTGGCCGGGCAGCGACATGAGCCGCCGGCTGGCCTGGATGACCATCAGCGTCTCGTAGTCGGGCGCGCGCACGGTGACGCTCTTGAGCCCGTCAAACACAATGTCGAGCATGCTGGCGATGGCCTGGCGCTTCTCGGCGCCGCCGAGCTTGAACAGCTCGACGAGCTCGGGCGGCGCGTGCAGCGGCATGCCGAACTCGATCACGGCGCGCGAGCGGAACTTGTGCGGGTGGAAGTAGCTCAGGCCGACCGGCACGATGTGCACGTTCAGCGACGGGTCGTTCGCCATGGCGCCCAGCGCCATGATGACGACGCCGGCCTTGAGCGGCAGCAGATCCGTGCGGTCGTGGCTGCCGCCCTCGGGAAAGATGCACAGGCAGCCGCCGTCCGACAGCTGCTTGTACACGCTCTCGTACATGTGCGCCTGGTTCACGTACGGCTGCAGGGTGTACGTGACGCCGGCTTGGAGCGCCTCGAGCGCTGCGCCGCTGAACGGCGTCTTGATCCGCAGCTCCGTGTCGCTCACGATCTCTGTGATCTCGCCCATCGCATAGTCGGTCGACTTGGGCAGCACCACATTGCCGCGCACCTGCGCCTGGCTCGTAAACTGCGTCCCAAAGCCGAGCACGCGCGTCGGGTCCGCGGCGTGCACGGACACGGTGCCGAGCCCGCGCTTCGCGTCGTCCGCCGCGCGCCGCACGGGAATCGAGTTCAGCATGCGCGACATGCGCCCGATGAACGGCCGCTTCGTGCTCTTGTGCGCAATCAGAAACGACACACGCCGCCCCGCATGCCGCACCTCCGACGCGAGCAGCAGCGGATCGAGAAACTGGTTGTGGTGCGGCGCGCCCACAAAGATGATCGGGCCCTCCCGCGGGATCCGCCACGACGACCGCGGCTGGATCTCGCGGAAAAACAGCACCACAATCAGCCGCAGCATGTTCAGCGTCACGTCATACAGCACCTCCGTGCCCAGCACCCGCGCCCGCAGCAACATGCGCGACGCCAGCCTCACGACCACACGCGGCATCACATCATGCAGCGGTATCGGCAGCGACGACAGCATCCGCCGAAAGTCGGCCTCTACATACGACAGCGCCTCCGCCGGCGTCCGCTCCGTCGTCATGGCTCGTGAGCAACAAACACGGGCCGCCCCCGTCCCTTGCGCCTCCACATGCTCTCCGCCGCCCAGCACGAGGCGGTGACGTCCGAGGCCGCGCGGCCCCTGCAGATCCTCGCGGGCCCCGGGTCCGGCAAGACGCGCGTGCTCACGTCGCGCGTCGCGCATCTCGTGCGCGACAGCGCGGCGCCGATCGCGCCGGAGCGGTGCGTCGTCGTCACGTTCACGAACCGCGCCGCGAACGAGATGCGCGCGCGCCTCGAGACGATGATCGGCGCGGACCGCACGCGCCGGCTCGTGCTCGGCACCTTCCACGCGGTGTGTGTGCGCTTCCTGCGCCGCTGGGGCACTCGCCTCGGCCTCGATCCGCGCTTCACGATCGCCGACACGGACGACGCACGGCGCCTCCTCCGCGACGTCGACCGCGACGCCCCCGTCGACGCCACACTCGCGGCCATCTCGCGCGCCAAGGCGCACGGCTGGACGCCCGACGAGCTGCGCGCGTCCGCCCAGCACGCGCCCGGCTCGCCAGCGCACACCGAGCACCTCGCGCTGTGCCGCACGTACGCCGCGTACCAGCAGCAGCTCCGCACGAGCCACGCGCTCGACTTTGACGACCTGCTCCTCCTCGGCGTGCGCCTCTTCCGCGAGCACCCCGAGCTCACGACGCACATCGACCACGTCCTCGTCGACGAGTTCCAGGACACGAACGCCGTGCAGTACGAGCTCCTGCGCCGCCTATCGCGCCACGTCAGCGTCGTCGGCGACCCCGACCAGAGCATCTACAGCTGGCGCCACGCCGACGTACGCCACATCGAGCGCATGCACCTCGACTTCCCCGGCCTGCACCGCGTCCTCCTCGAAGAAAACTACCGCAGCACGCCCCAGATCCTCGAGGCCGCCCTCCGCGTCATGCAGCAGGATCCGCACCGCCTCCCCAAGGGCCTGTACACCGCCCTCGCAAGCGGCCCGCCCGTCAGCGTCGTGGCATGCCACGACGCCGACGACGAGGCCCTCTTTGTCGCGCGCGAAATCCGCCAGCACGCCCGCACCACGCCGTACGCGCACATGAGCGTCCTGCTCCGCCTCACCGCGCACAGCCGCGCGTTCGAAAGCATCTTCCACCGCCTCAACATCCCGTACCGCCTCCTCGGCGGCGTGCGCTTCTTCGACCGCGCCGAGGTCCGCGACCTCCTCGCCTACCTCACGCTCGCCGACAACCCCGCCTACACCCCCGCCGTCCTGCGCGTCCTCAACGTGCCCAAGCGCGGCATCGGCCCCCAAAGCGCGCAGCAACTCGCCAACGCCGCGCAGCACGCACAGGTGCCGCTCCTCACGCACCTCGCACACGCGCACGCCCTGCGCCCCGCCCTCCTCCGCGCCGTCCGCTCGTTCGTCGACGTCGTGCACGAGCTGCACGCCCAACGCCACGCCCCCGTCGCCGACCTGCTGCACCGCGTCCTGCACCTCACGCGCTACGAAGAGCATCTCCGCCAGACGAGCGACGCCGACGCCCGCTGGGACCATGTCCAGGAACTCATCCACCTCGCCACCGCCTCCAACGACCTCAGCTCGTTCCTCGAGTCCAGCGCCCTCGCCTCCGACGTTGCCTCCGACACGCCCTGCGTCACGATCTCGACCTGCCACGCCGCCAAGGGCCTCGAGTGGCCCATCGTCTTCTTGCCCGCCATCGAGCACGGCATCTTTCCCTTCTACCGCTGCACCACGCCAGACGAACACCGCGAGGAACGCCGCCTGCTCTACGTCGCCATGACACGCGCGCAGCGGCAGCTGTACGTGTCGTGGGCGCACCGCCGCCTCGTCCTCAGCGAATGGTCCGACCGCTCGCCCTCGCCCTTTCTCGCCCCCCTCGTCGATCGCTGTCTCTTATACACATCTGACGCTGCCGACGACTCCTTACGTGTAGAT
>OJMA01000032.1_pt1 | contig 105025 bp, 67 predicted proteins | sample 1596921 | NCBI WGS metagenome assembly OJMA01 (sample SAMEA3904682, study PRJEB24821) | metagenome | biome: Builtin; feature: hospital; material: surface | place: USA | collected 2013-06-06
CTTGCACGAGGTGGTTGGCCTGCTTGAAGTTGACAGAGAGTTGCATCGTGTGGCTTTTCTCTGCCATGTGATACAGTGCCGCGACTGCTGACACCACTACGTCGGTGCTCGTATCATACATCATGCCAAAGAGCTTTTCGATGAACCCGCTTTTTTCCATGAGAGCTGCATCGTACATGTACATCCGAGCGACACACATGGCCGCTGTTTTGCGAACGTATGGTTTCTTGTCGTACAAAGCGCTGCGTACAGGATCGAGGAGGCCGTGCACCATGTCGTCGGTGAGGAGAGACGCCATGGTTCGCAGTGCCGAAGCACGTGTGATCGCATCTTGACTTTTCGCATCCTGCGTAAACAAATCGATATAGGGCGTCAATGCCTCCTTCTTCCTCACAACGTAGTTCGACAGGAAAAAGTACCCCATCTTTTTTATTTGGATATCCTGAAGACTCATGCACTCCGCCACACTCGTACACAGTGCGCTCATGTCATTGCCCATCGTTGCATTCGCTATAATGCGCTTCAGCACAGCCATCTTTTTCAAGTAAGACTTCGCATTGACAAGGTCTGAGCCCAGCTCCTCTGCACTGCCATACACAAAGCACCTGTCCTGCCGCCCATGGTCCGCCATGCCTCCCACGACACCGGCGTGCCGGCTGGGTGGAGGCAGCAGCGGCCCTCGAGCGGCGAGCGGCGCGTCCGCTATCACGTGCCATGACCAAAAAAATTGTCGCTTCAGCCTGGGTTCTTGCTTCCTGGACGATGGAGTATCAGCCGCTGAGAGCGCCGCCGACGGCTGCAGCGACGGCCTCATCGTCGCTGCACTCGCACTCCGAGTCGCTATATTGGAGGAATCAGTTTTACTCGCCTGTCTTTCTCAAAGAGTTTGCGCCCGTGACGTGCATCCACTTTGTGCCATCGAGCCATGCCACGGACGATGATCCTAGTGGCTCGAGCTCGCGTGGCCGATTCGCTGTCACGACAGGCACTCGCGTGCAGATCTACAGCATGCGCACAAGTCGCGTAGTAAAGACCATCACTCGTTTTAAGGATGTGGCCCGCAGCGCGCACTTTCGCTCGGATGCCCGTTTGCTGGTGGCCGGCGAGGACACGGGGAATGTGCAAGTCTTTGATACCAACTCACGTACGATATTGCGCTCTTTCCAAGGACACCAGATGCCCGTGCATGTATCTAAATTTTCGACGGATATCACGCAGGTGCTGACGGCCTCAGATGACCGCACTGTGCGCATGTGGGACATGCCTGAACAAAAAGAGACGCGCCGCTTTGAGGGCCACACGGACTATGTGCGCGCTGGAGCCATCTCTCAAGACAACCCGCATGTCGTCATGTCGGGCGCCTATGACGGCACGGTGCGTCTATGGGATCTGCGCATGAGCGAACACGACGGCCAAGCCATGTGCATGGAACATGGAGCGCCGGTCGAAGATGTGTTGGTGTACCCGACGGGTGGCAGTGGCGTGGCGGTGAGTGCCGGAGGGCCCATGCTGCGTGTATGGGATATCATGAGTGGGGGCCGTTGCATGCGCGCGATATCCAACCACCAAAAGACGATCACAAAACTGGCGCTGTCCGTCGAGTCGGGCGCTGGATTCACCTCGGACGAAGGAAGTGGTGGCATGCGACTACTGAGCGGTGGCCTCGATCATCTTGTCAAGGTGTATGATCCAGCGCAGGACTATCGCGTCACGCACACGATGCGGTATCCAGCGCCCATCTTGAGTTTGGCCGTGAGTCCCGATGAAAGCCATATTGCCGTGGGCATGTCGGACGGCACACTGTGCATCCGGAAGCGCGAGCTCAAAGCTAGCGAGCTCGAGAGCCGTGAGCGTCGGCGTGCCGCTTTGCGCACAGGTGCCTATGAGCACTTTGCCACGGGCCCCACCCGGGCGAGTGCTGCGACGCGGGCTGACGAACTGTCCGTGGAGTCGACGCGGCGCCAACGGCTGAAGCGCTACGATCAGCTCCTCAAAGCGTTCCGCTACCGGGATGCGTTGGATGCGAGTTTGCAGCAAGGCGTGCCTGCGAGTGTGACGTTTGCCCTGATCATGGAGCTGATTCGTCGCTCGCCGAGTGGCCAGGCGGACGGTCTGCGTCGTGCCATATCAGGACGTGACGACGTGACGCTCGAGCCCATCTTGCGTTTCCTGTTGCGGCATGTGACGAATCCGCAGTACACCCATCTTGTGTGCGACACACTGAATCTGGTGATTGATACGTACGCGTCGGTGTTGGGCCAATCGCCGATCATTGACGACCTGTTCGGGCGCATTTGGGCCAAGCTGGGCGAGGAAATGCGTCTCCAGTCTCAGCTGTTCCAGGTAAATGGTGCGTTGGAGATGCTCCTGGCGCGTTCGGCGCTGGGTGCGGCCATGACATAGATCCACACCCTGTATGCATGTCTACTTAGGCTATCACTTGCGCACCGAGCACTTCCTTGCCCGTGTTTTTGATCTTCTCCAGCACCGTCTCAAAAGGCACCGAAGCTTCGACGTCGACGCTCTGCTGCTCGAGGCTGACCGTGTACGACGTGACGCCTGGTGTAAATGTCGCCGATCCCTCCTACGCGATCAGGTACGTACCCTCCAGCTTTCCCAGAACACGTTCGATCGCACGCGAGCAAGCTCCGCATGTCATTTTGACATCAAAATGGTACTTGTGTGTCTTTCTGTATAAGTGGAAGGTAAATACATACGTCGGTCATGATGCGCGCAGGTCAAGCGATACGAAATGCGCCACCTCCGAACGCCCTGTCTCGCCGCGGGGATGGCTCGTGTGGCGGGCTGGGCCTGCCACGCGCGGCTGCCGACACACCATGACGTAAGCCCGTGTCACTCGTACTAACAACTATATGTAAACACGTGACCAAATCGGCAGGTGGACGGCGTGGCCCTGACGCTGACCTTCCTCCCCCAACTGCCCTACCGCTTCCAACATGGAGAACGAACACGTACGTGAATAGCGCGCGTGCGATGAGTGTGGTACTAACATAGAATAGGGTGAGCTTGTCGATCTTTACGTGCCCCGCAAGTGCGCTGCCACGGGCCGCCTTATGGAGGCCAAGGACCACGCCTCGGTCCAGATCGCTGTGGCCGACGTGGACGAGAACGGCAAGATGATTCCTGGCTCGACGACCAACATTCCGATCTCGGGCGCCGTTCGTCACCAGGCTGAGAGTGACGACTCGATTAACCGTATTGCGCAACAGATGGGCTGTACGTATCAGAATACCGTGCCACACGACCTCAGGTCGGACGGGTGTTACCACCACCACCACCGCGCATGGAACCGCTCCTGACAGTCTGCGCCTGGCTGCGGGATCACTCCCATTTCTACGGCAGGGGCAGGATTCCACATTTTCACGGAGCGAAAAGGAACAGGCAGCGGATAAGAGCTCGCCGGCTCCTGTGCATGAGCTTGTCGAGTGTCAGACCTCTGCTACATGCGCGGTATGCACGGTGTGTGGTAACGTCGCCTGGCCAGGCGTTGGCACGATACCGACAGAGAACGTTGGCTAACCCTGCAGTGATGAAGAACGTCTGGTCGTACCAACAAAAGTAAGGATGCCGTGCTGTCGGCCCTTGTATGTCTCTATGCTCTATAGCGTGGAATAGCTATATCATGCCGCTCGGCGATGAAACCATTCGTACATGTCGGGACGCGGGGCCATGCTGAGGCGTGGCGTGGTGCTCGAGGCCTTTTTTTTTCGAGCGCCGTTTTTTTTCTGCCAGAGGGCTTATTCAGCGCTTGCATCGCTGAGGGCGTGTGGATCGGCGCTGAAATGTCTTCCTCCTCGCTTTTTGTCCCGGCTGCCAACGGTCACGCCTGTTAACGAAGCACCCCCGCCCACCTTTGTTCTCACGCTGTAATATATGTACCTCTAGGCATGATGCAAGAAAATACAGGACCAGATCCATTAGCGGGTCTTCCATCCATTCATTACCGCCATCCCAGCTCGCGTGGTGCCGCCTCGCCCTTAGAGCACCCGGTGCTTCTCCCTAGTGCCGTGCCTCCTCGGCCAGCGCCCGCCCCCCTCTCGCTGCATCGAACAGGCTCATGGTCGGTGCATCCTACTGTATCATCTCCTGGCCCCCATCCCTGGGATGCAGACGCTCTGACGTCGCCGCCCGGTCTCTTGCCCAACGGCGCCCCTGGACGTCGGCGTCCACGTCGCACACTTACAGATAATGCGACCGAGTTTTTGCATGCTGTGGACGACTTGCTGGGCTCACAGGTGTCACGGCATGGCCCGTCCCACATGCCTCTGCCTCCGCCACCTGGGAATCTCGCTAGCCACGGCATGGAAGGTCCTCTGTCGCCCAAGTCAGCCGCCTTCCCTATGCCGATGGAACACGCTTTTGGTGTGGAATCGGCGGGACCGGCGCCGCTGCCGCTGGGCTCGACCAAGTTCGGCTTTCCTATGCCGAGCCATGCGATTGGGTCGCCGCCGATTCACACGCAGGACGAACGAGCGCCCGCGTCGGACTGGCCGCTTTCGGACGTCGAGGGACCGCCGATGTGGCCGTCCATGTACCCACCGACGCAGACGCCTGCTCCTATCGATCCGCTGGGCTATGGGGCCTCGACTGCTGTGCTGTCGTCGTCGCCGGACGATGCGACAGCGCCGCTCCACGCCGAAAAGTCGGTGGCGCTCGTCTTGGGCGACGACGAGCCGCGGTCGCATATGCCGCCTGCTCCGCCGACGAGTCACGCGCGGCCGGATGTGCTGGATGCGTCGATGCAGCCGTCGGCGTTCGTCAACCAGGACCTGGCGCAGCGCGTGCGGTCGATGACCCTGCCGGTCGATCTGTCGGTGGGTCCGATGCGCGAGCGGACCGGCTCGGTGCATCGAGCTCACCGCGCGCCTGACTCGCCGTCATCGCCTATGAGCGGGGGTCGTATCTCTACGCACGCACGCAAATCTGCCGCTGCTGCCGTGGCCGGCCACGGTGTGCATGGTATGTACGCGCGGTACACGCCGCAGTCGCCGTCCATGGCGTCGTCGGCGACGATCTGCGACTCGCCTGACGCGCTGGATCCGTCGTCGCGCCCGGGCCCGAAACGCCGCGACGAGGGCAAGTGGTTTGGTCGGCCGGGCACGCTGCGGCTGGGCGACACGGTGCCGATTGCGTCGACGGGCCCAGCCGTCTTGGACGATGAGCTTGCGCCGTACGTGCGCGCGCGGTCTCAGGCGACGGTGCACGATGTGCATGGTGACGAGGGCTCTGTGCGCTCGCGCAATTCGTCGCGCACGCGTGCGTATGAGCGAGGCACGGGCGATCTCGGCGGCCGCTTCCACCGGCGCGACGAGGGTGGTGTGCCGCGCGCTGTGTCGGCGCCGCTGCAGGACGATGCGGCGCACTGGGAGCTGCGGGACGTGCGTGGCCAGCTGGCCGAGATCAGCATGGACCAGCACGGCAGTCGGCTGATCCAGGAGAAGCTGGATCACTGCACGCCGCACGAGCGCACGCAGGTGTTCGAGGAGCTGTTTCCCGAGTCGCGTCGGCTCATGGCGGATGTGTTTGGCAACTATGTGATCCAAAAGCTGCTGGAGTACGGCACACGCGAGCAGGTGCGGACGCTGGGCGGCCAGCTCGAGGGCCATGTGCTCTCGCTCTCGCTCGGCACGTACGGCTGCCGTGTCGTGCAAAAGGCGTTTGAGCGCGTCGACGAGGAGCAAAAGATCCGTCTCGGCCAGGAGCTGCATCCGCACGTCTTGGACTGTGTGCGGGATCAAAATGCGAACCACGTGATCCAAAAAATCCTGGAGCAGGTGCCGAGTCCGCACCTCGACTTTATTGCCTCGGCGTTCCTGGGCCATGTACCCGTGCTCGCGTCGCACTGCTACTCGTGCCGTGTGCTGCAGCGCATCTTTGCGTACTGCAGCGAGGAACAGCGCCGGCCGCTCCTCGACGAGATGCACAAGGACACGCTGCGCCTCATGCAGGACCAGTACGGCAATTATGTCGTCCAGTGGGTCCTGCAGCACGGCGAGGAGCGCGACCGCCTTGCGATTGTGGGCGTCGCCAAGTCGCACCTGCTTGCCCTCTCGCGCCACAAGTTTGCGTCGAACGTCGTCGAGCATGTGATCCAGGTCGCGCAGCCCGCCGACCTGGCTGACCTGCTCGAGGAACTGCTGGCCCCGCTGCGTGCCTCGGACGTCGAGGGCCTGCCGCTCCTCCTCGAGGGCACGGCCCCGCTCTGCATTGCGACGGTCATGATGCAGGACCAGTACGCGAACTATGTGCTGCAGCGCTTCCTCCAGACGCTCCACGGCCACGACCGCGAGCGCCTGGTCCAGACCATCCGGCCTGTGCTGTATGCGCTGCGCCAGCGCCAGGCGCTCATGGCTGCCCAGAGCAATGCGGCGTCGACGCCGTACACGGGCAGCATTCGCATCCCCGGTGGCGGCCACATCGGGAACAAGCCCCTGCTGGCCATCGAGCGCCTCATCGAGCAGGGCCCCTAATGTCGATACGGGATTTCGCAACACGGTACATACGGCGGTAGTGACACGAAACAGATCCACGCACGTCCCTCGCCCCTCGCTCCCTCCACCCATGACAGGGGGTCAGGCCGTGCTGGCGCTGCCGGCGGCGGTGCATCCGACGGCTCGGACGTGCGACAATGTGCATGGCCGCGTGCAGATAGGCACAGAGGGCGATGCGCCGCAGCATGCGAGGAACATGGTGGTGCACTTCGGCGTGCCGGACGCCCCACAGCATCCCTGTGCGTTTCGCGTGCCCCTGCGTGACTTGCGGGCGATTCGCGAGCATGTGCCCTCGGCCATGCGCCCCATCGGATTCGTCGAGCTGTATGCCCAGAGCAAGCACACGCTCTTCTTCCACACGTGCCCGTACGACGAACATCGCCGCGCGTCAAGTGACTGGGACGGCCACCGCCTCGTCGATGCCCTGGTCCCCTTTGCCGATATCCTCGCCAGCCAGCAGGTGCCGAGCCTGTACCTCATCAACCCCTCCGCGGAAGAGCGCGCGAAGCACCAGACCCCGCGCTTCGCCGACGACGCGATCGAGGCCGTGCTCGCCCGCCGCTCGCCGCTGCCGCCCGCCCCGACGCACTCGGACACGTTGGCCGCCTGGGCCAAGTCGACCCACATGTCCGTCCTCACGCAGCTCTCTCACGTCATGCGCGGCGCCCGCGATAGTGGCCATGCCTTCTTGTCGCATCCGATCGTGCGCCGCGCCGCACCCCAACTCTCCGCCTCGCAGGCGGGGCCCTACATGGTCAGTGCCCAGACAGACTCCACGGCTCCGACGTCGAGCGACCCCCTCTCGGTCGAATTTGATGCTGCGCGCGTCTACCTCACGAAATGGGCGCGCCAAGTTGCCCAGGAAGGCGAACTGAATCGCATGGCCGAGCAGGCCATGCTCCGTGATCCTGATCGCGATGCCGAGTCGCTGCTCGGCACCTCGTACCTTCCGACGCTGCCCCAGACCGACAAGCTCGTGCCCCTGACACATGCGGCGTGTACAGAGCTCCTCGAGTCTGGTGCGCCAGCTCATGATATCGCGCAGCGCGTCTTCCGACACGGCCTCACTCCCGAGGCGCGGCGCTTACTGTGGCCCTACATGCTCGGCGCCCTTCCTCTCAACTCCCGTCGTGAGGGCCGCGACGCGCAGGACGCCGAGATGCAGCGCACCTACGATATGTGGAAGCAGCGCTGGTTCGGCCAGCCAAGGCCCCGTGCCGCCGAGCACGAAGCGTCGCAGCACCGCATCTGGATCGACTGCCTCCGCGCCGATACCAAGCACGACTTTTTCCAGCACGAGCCGCCTCTCGATATCGAGGCGCATGTCGTCGCCAGCGGCTGGCTCCGCTCACGACCCCAGGGCGCCGAGCATGCCCAGGTCAACAAGCACCTGTTCCTTCTCAGTGAGATTCTATGGACCTTTGACGTGTATGCCGAACATGCAAACGATACCAAACTACCTGCGATCGAGGGCTACGTCCAGGGCATGAGCGATTTGTGCTCCGTATGCTATGTGGCCTGCAGCGGTGATGAGGCACGCACGTTTTGGACGTTTGTGGCGCTCATGCGGATGTGGGGCAGCCACTACGTCGCTGACCAGTCGGGCATGCGGCACGAGCTCCTCCTGCTGCAGCGCCTCGTGGCCGAACTGTGTCCGCGACTGTACGCCTATCTCCAGCGCATCGACGGACTCAACCTGTTTTTCTGCTTTCGCTGGCTACTCGTGTGCTTCAAACGCGAGTTTGTGCTAGACGACGTGCTGCGCATCTGGGATGCCATGTGGTCGGCCAGATGGAGTGAGGCCGAGCACCGCGGCTGGCCGCTGTGTACGCACATGCATCTGTTCGTGGCGCTGGCCATCCTTGAGAGCCACGAGCGCCTCATACTCCGGTACCTGGCCTCGTTCGACGAAGTGCTCATGTTCATCCATTCGCTGGCGTTTCAAATGGATGCCACGAGCGTGCTGCGTCGCGCCGAGGCACTCGTGTACCGCCTGCGGAGCCGCGTCGGCCAGGAGCCGCCTGTCGATGAAGAGCTCCGATCCATGGTCCTATGCTAAACGTACATACTAATACAACACGCCTGCATCCACCACGTAGCGGTCGCCCGTCCGTTCCACGGTAAACTTTTTCGGCAGAAAGCGCGTGCGGTGCCACGAACGAACGAGTCGCATGGCATCCGAAACCTTGGATAGGCATACGAGAAACCATGCGGACGTGCTCTCTGTGTGCAACGGCGGCAGCTTGAGCACAGTGAACGACGACGCAAGGGGCGGCGTCGTAGGACGCACAAGCTGCGACATGTGCCAGTCGATGCGAGGGGGTATCTGGAGGCCTAGAGCATAGTGGCGCTGCAGCTTCTTTTCCAGCTTCTCAGCCGTGGTATCAAACGGGAGATGGCGCAATACAACCGACTGCATCGGATACGATGCGCCAATGTCCAGCGCGGCGAGCCATTCGGAGGGCCAGTGTGCGTAGTGCCGCTGAAAGAATGCTTGCCGCTGTGCCGCACTCAAGCATTCTACTTGCAGCGCCTCCCCGCCTATGCATGGGCGCTGCCTCTGTAGGGCGCGGGCTTCTGCCTCAGTTGCATACTCCACCATGACCATCTCGCTAGGGACCATGGCGTGCGTACGCACAAAGTCTATGCGCACTGGCGCACCGGCCACACGCCGCACATCACTGGGCAAGGCCGTGTACGGGACACGCCGTACCAAGGCACACGTATGACTCATGCCCTGCTCCGCGGTGGTGGAGGAAGATCACAAAGTGACAAGACAGCTTGGCATCCCCTGACCGCAGGGGAGGCTGGCAAGGAAGGCCGCGTCAAAGACCTTCCAATGTACAAGCAACGCCCGCGACACTCTTTTCCCTGCCCTGTACGTACTCTACCACTCCGTTCTATGCAATGCACTGCTCCACAGCAGATCTTGGCAGGCGGGGTGGCATGTCAATCGGACCACAGGGTCGAACTCGTCAGATGTGGAGTCAGATGTGGCGTCCAATGACACCACTCGAAATCTCACGCGAGCCGAAATGAAGCGATGTAAGAAGATGCCCAGCACAGATTTGTAATCGTATAAATACACCTTTTCCTGAGCTCGGAGTTACTTTTTTTGTCAACCCACCTCTTTCCGTCATGTTCACCGCTGTGCGTGCCACTCTTCGCCCCAATGCTGTTGCTAGCAAGCGATGCTTCTCGAGTCTGTCTGTACAGTTGAAGCAGGCCGGTGGTGGCAAGATCATGACACCTAAGGCCGCTATCGCCGACATCCCAGTCGGTGCCAAGGTCATGGTGGGTGGTTTTGGTCTCTGTGGTGTGCCTCGCACACTGCTGGACGAGGTCGTTAAGCGCCCTGAACTCAAAGACCTTGATGTGTACTCGAACAACCTCGGTACGCCTGGCCGTGGTGTCGGTCTCCTGGCTCGCGAGGGCCGAGTTCGCTCTATTACGGGCTCGTTCCTCGGTGGCAACCGCGAGTTCGGTGACCAGTTTTTCAGGGGCGAGGTGCAGCTCAATCTCTGCCCACAGGGCACATTTGCTGAGCGCATCCGCGCTGGTGCGGCTGGTATCCCTGCCTTCTACACGCCCACTGGTTACGGCACGGCCGTCCACAAGGGTGAGCTCGTACTCAAGTACGAAAAGAAGGATGGCGAGGAGGCGAAGCCCGTGCTCATTTCCAAGCCGCGTGAGTCGCGCCGCTTTGGCAACCGCGACTTTATTCTCGAGGAAGCCATCTACGGTGACTATGCTTTGATTCACGCTCGCAAGGCCGACGAGGCTGGCAACCTCATCTTCCACTCCACGGCGCGTAACTTCAATGACCCTATGGCACGCAACGCGCGTGTTACCATTGCTGAGGTGGAAGAGATTGTGCCGGTTGGCTCGATTTCCTCGGACGAAGTGCATCTGCCATCCATCTTTGTGGACCGCATCGTCAAGGCGGAGCTGCCTCTGGAGGTGGAGAAGGTGTGTCTCTCGAAGCCGGAGGGCGACGCCACAGAGCTCACGAAGCGCGACATCATTGCTAAGCGTGCTGCGGCTGAGCTAAGCGATGGTATGTATGTGAACCTCGGTGTCGGTATGCCCAACTTGGTGCCCTCCTACCTCTCCAAGGACGTGGATGTGTATGTGCATACTGAAAACGGTCTGCTTGGTGTGGGCCCGTACCCTTCGAAGGAAGAGGATGTGCACACGGACATCATCAACGCTGGCAAGGAATCGATCACCGAGCGCCCTGACGCTGCTGCGTTCGATGCTGTCGCCAGTTTCGACATCGTGCGTGGCGGTCACCTCGATGTGACGATGCTTGGTGCCCTCCAGGTCACGGCGAACGGTGATCTGGCCAACTACATGATCCCAGGCAAGTTCGCGACGGGTATGGGTGGTGCCATGGACCTCGTGTCGAACCCTGACAATACGCGTGTGATTGTGCTGACGGAGCACGTCGACAAGACGGGCAAGCCCAAGGTGGTGCAGAACACGGAACTCCCCTTGACAGGTGTGCGCTGTGTGAGCACGATCATCACAGACCTGGCTGTGTTCAACGTGGACCGTGAGAAGGGCGGTCTCACGCTCGTTGAGCTCCAGCCCGGTGTAACGCTCGAGGAGGTCAAGGCTAAGACGGGCGCCGATTTCAAGGTGGCGCTTTAATCTATAGCTATGTGCAATTATATATTTTCTGACGAGATCATGGGTTTCGTGAGTGTGATGTCGTCACCCTCCAAAGCTTGCATGGCCGTGGATGGCGGCACGAGCGAAGCCTTAGGTGACTTGACGAAGACCAATGGCGACGGCGTTGCCGAAGAAGTCGTCAAGCGCTGATCGTGCCGGTCTTCCAAGCTGTCCCTATCCGTTTTGTTCTCACTCATGGGTATATCCCATGTCGACGTCGATCCAGTGTCCGACTGGCCGTCCGAGTCGTATTCATCCAAAATCTCTTCACCGATGAGCTCTTCGAGGACATCTTCCAGCGTAATGATACCCAGTGGTGCATCCGGCGCAAGATTCTGCTCCACTACTTTCGCTGGAGGAAGTGTGCTACTCGCACTGATCGGATGATCCGGGTTGTCAAAGTCACTGGCTTTGCCACCCCGCAGCCGATGCAGCAGACGCTGGAGATGCGACGAACGCAGACTCCTCATCTTGGGCTCTTTGGTTGACTCTGCTGCTGTGCCCTTTTCGAGTTCAGACGATGCATTGAGCGTGGCAGGAATTTTGGTCTTTGGCGGTACAGTAGCTTTGGCCGCGTACGACGAGTGCGGCGACACAATCGCCATATGGGAACGGCCTTCCTGGAACACATTGAGTACATTCAGCAGAGGCTCATCCCAGGGCACCGTCGGTAGCGCATTGATCAGCATTTCACTTACAGGCACAGCATCCTCAGGGTCGAGTAGCACACACTGCTTCACCAACAGAGCACCGACAATCTTTCGGTGCACCTTCGGCTCAAGGGTCGTTGGTTGTGAGTACAGTGCCCGCGAATCATCTGCGAGTGGATTGCGTTCCAGCTCCGCGCCGTCACCGATGCTTGGTGCTTCAGGCAAAGCCACCTGTTGTGTCAGACCAAGAGAACGGCTTATGCGCGATGATACCGTTTCTCCTCGGTTTGGTGTGCCCGCACCAGACTCACTCCTCGACACATTCAAATCTTGATACACGGGAATTCGGGAATGACCGGACCGAACAATGCGATCCAACGTGGGATAGTCAAGGCGCGCCGTAAGTGGAATCATATTGACCCTCTCAATAGGCGTCATGGCTTGCTTTGCAACTTTTTCTTGCATGTCCAGAGCACCTCCAACAATCGTAACGGTATCATGCTTCAGATCACCACCATGACCACCAGCAGCTTCATGCATCGTGACCAACTCTTTGAGCTCGACGCGGCGGTAGATTGTACCATGGTGTGGTCCTAGCGCATAGTGCAAAATGCGCGACACTGGCCAGGCAATAGGATACAGTATAAACATAACAACACGAGTGAACATGGCCATATGAGCACCCATGTAGAGGCCATATCGCGAGCAGACACTTTGGGGAATGAGCTCGGCAAAGATAACCACAAGTACGATGGACACAATCACCGCCTGGATACCACCTCCCAGCACAGGATCTGCAATAATCGGCAGCGTTTCATTCGTGATCATGTTCGCAATCAGCAGCGTCGTAAGAAGCAAGTGACCATCCTGACGAACAGGGGCAATCTTGCTGGCATACGCGCGCTCTTTTCGGCTTCCTTGTGCCATAAGTACCTGCAATTGCGTCTCATCAAGTGACATGTAGCCCAGCGTAAGACCCGCAAAAATGCCAGATAAGATGACAAGAATCGGGATCAGCAGGGCAAACGCCACTTTCTTACCTTTAGGCATATTCTTGCCTTCTTTCGAGTCACCTCCTAGAGATTCTTCTCGCTTGGTGAAGCGCTCGAAAAAGTCGACGTGAAAAGCTGTTGAAGGGGGCTGTACATGATCAACAGCACGTTTTGGCATAAATGGGAGGTCCCAACTCAGAGAGTTCTGGATCGATGGCGCCGCCACAGATGTGACTGTTGTGCCAGCCATCATACCAAAACCAAACAGAGTGATCACCATGAAAAGAAGGACTGCGGGCGAGAACGTAAATGCCGCTTTCTTTGACGACGCCACTGACTTATGCATCGATGGCTGCACGGTAGGTAATGAAGTATCTAATGTATCAGAGGATACGCTTAACGAAGATTCATGCACAGTTTCATTTTTTTCATGCACAGAAATAGAACATGATGGCATACCACGTATATCAGGATCCTGCATTCACTGGATGGACTGATATGCTCGTTGCAAACCGGCGATAGGAGCTTCGTGAATGTGGAGAAGCTTTTAGCAAATAAGCTAGTCACCCTTATCTGATCATACTATAGCTCACGCAACGCAGCACCTACTGAACATGAAAGTGAGATTACAGTATGTGCGAGTCTGTAGAGACTCATGTAATACAACGTCAAAAGTGCGAGAGATTTTTCTGGCTTTGAGCTGACTGTGCGTGAGCCTGCGCGCCGTAGCGATAGTCATTCTATCGTACTCGTGTGGGCCAATTTAGTAAGTTCACGTGACATTCTTCTTCGTAGAGCATGGAAAGCGCTGGAACAATCCATGTGCGACGTCTTCTCAGGGCTGCAATGCCTGCGTAAAATATACGCACGTTCATTGGAACTCTTTTTTTGCGTGCGTGTCGATCCACTCGTGTGTTTCAAAAAGTGCAGCTAGGCAGTCGGACGACTGAGTTATCCAGCATATACCATGGTTAAGTACGTATGATAGCGCGTGTTCGAGGCAGTATCTAACCAAACAGGGAGACGAAAGTATGTGGAAGCATATTTGTGAAAGGGTAATACTAACGTCCAGCTATACGATCTCTTGGGTGTGTCGCCTGAGGCTTCCCAGGCTGAGCTGAAGAAGTCTTACCGGAAGAAGGCACTGGCACTGCACCCTGACAAGGGTGGTGATCCTGAGCTGTTCAAGGAAGTGACCGCGGCTTATGAGGTATTGGCAGATGAGAGCAAGCGTGAAATGTACGACCGCTTCGGTGAGGAGGGTCTGAGCGAAGGCATGATGGGTGGCGGTATGGACCCACAAGACCTGTTTTCTCAGCTCTTCGGCGGAGCTGGCGGATTCTTCGGTGGTGGCGGCCGTCCGCGTGGTCCGAGGAAGGGCAAGGATCTTGTGCACCGTGTCAAGGCTACGCTCGAGGATCTATACAACGGCAAGCTGACGAAGCTTGCGCTTCAAAAGCATGTGCTATGCAACAAGTGTGGGGGCCGCGGTGGTAAGGAAGGTGCCGTGAAGTCGTGTAACACTTGCAATGGCCAGGGTATCAAGGTGGTGCTACGCCAGCTGGGACCTATGGTGCAGCAAATGCAACAAACATGTCCAGACTGCCACGGTGCAGGTGAACAGATCAATCCCAAAGACCGCTGTACGCAATGCAACGGTAAAAAGATCACGCAGGAGCGCAAGGTGCTTGAAGTACGCATCGACAAGGGTATGGAAGATGGTCAGCAGATCACATTTAAGGAAGAGGCCGATCAAGCACCGAACACGATTCCCGGTGACGTCATCATAGTTGTTGACGAACAGCCACACCCTCGATTCAAGCGTAAAATGAACGACCTGTTTGTGAACGTTGAAGTCGACTTACTTACTGCGCTGGCTGGCGGTCGCGTGAGCATTCCTCACTTGGACGATCACGCGCTGTCCGTCGAGATCCCTCGTGGTGAGATTGTACGACCCGGTGACATGAAGGTGCTGCGTGGCCAGGGTATGCCTTCGTACCGCCACCACGAAATGGGTGACCTGTACGTGAACTTGAGCGTCAAATTCCCAGACAGCCTGAGTGAAGAACAGCTCCAGGCGCTTGAAAAGGCCTTGCCAGCTCGCCCTGCACCAGCTGCACTGTCCAAGGACCTGGATGTCGAAGATGTGGTTATGGACTCCATTGACGAGCATGAGGCACACCGTGCACGCACGGGCCCTGCTACAACCGGCGAGATGGAAGATGACGAGGCTGGAGGTCCTCAAGTGCAGTGTGCTCAGGGCTAATGATCTTAACGATGTGCATACCGTATATTCCTGATGTAGTACAACGCGTATCGATAAACACTATATATATATATTAGAACACAATTTTGCAAGAAGCCTAAGCTGATGGATCACTCGAGCCCATTTGGGACTTAAGGTGTACATGCTTTTGTTCGGCGGCAGCCAACATCTTGTCGAGCTGCTCCAGCTCGCTAGTTTGGGACATAACCGATGCTTGGATCTGTCGCACGCGCTCTTCCATCGATGAGAGATCGGACGTGTGGGCAACGCCTGTCGAGGAAGCAGTGCCTTTCCAATCGCCTTTCTCGACATGATCGACAAACACGAGAGGACACGCATCCGTCGTTACCGCATTGGGCGCAAACTCAAAGACGCGCACTTCAGCATTGGCCCAATATGAAGTCGGTTCGTCTGTAAGACGGCGCAAAAAGTCGCCATGTGCCACGACAGCAATGTGCTGTTCAGGTCGCTCACGAAGAAATTGGCGAACCCACTGCGCACGCTTTTCAAGTGATGCAGAGTCTGCCGCGTAAAATCCTTGCTTGCTCGTCCAATCTGGCGTCAGGTGCTCGAGATTGAATTTTGCGAAGGCCTCTTGTGCCTCGAGCACGCTGCGGTGCGAACCAGTGTCGCAGGGTACATCGTTACATTCTTGGAGCTGGGGAAGGCACAAAACATTCGCGTGTCCATTGAGACGCTCAATAGCATCTTTGTATCCAGCCTCAGTAGTCTGTAGCGTGCGTCTCAGAGGAGACGATATGATCAACTCGACTGTTGACTGCAGCTCAGGCGTCACAAGACCAAGACGCTGTGCCTGCTTCTCGCCCAGCGGTGTAAGCAGAGCGTCGGCAATGCTCGAGTCACCCGTCGCATTATGTTCGGCCTCTGCATGCCGCGTCAGATAAATTCGACTTGTGGGCGCCATCTTCGAAATCAGTGCCTGGATGTAGTCGACGTGCATGTCCCGCACAGTGGGACGCAGCGATCCACATACACATCACGTGACATACAATGTGTCTCGATCTTCGTTTGATGCTGGCCGAACGATTGTTTCGCGACACATACGATGCTGGGGCTCAAGTCAACGATGTCGATTATCGACAACTCAGGGGGCCTCGTGGCTGAATGCATTCGGGTCATGAGGTACAAGAGCTCGATGGGACTGGGTCGTGTCGGTGATGAAGTCGTGGTAGTCGTCCAAAAGGCCAAGCCGATCCCTGCAAATCAAGTGTCCAGCGCGTCATCGAATGCTCTCAAAGTTCGCCGTGGCGATGTGCGCCACGCAGTCATCGTGCGCACAAAAAAGGAATCACAGCGGCCCGACGGTCGTGTTGTCAAATTCGACGACAACGCATGTGTTTTGCTGAACAACCGCAAAGAGCCACTTGGCTCGCGCGTTAACGGCGTCGTCTCGAGCGAGCTGCGCGAGCGCGGCTGGGGCAAGATTCTCAGTCTGGCATCTAAAGTCGTCTAGCATGTATATACCTATTACTCTCATGCTATGTAGCCCATTATTTATGATGTGTCCTCCCCTACCTCTTGCGTGCGGTCCTTGCGCCACGCATCAGTTCGGCGGTCTAGTTCTTCGGGGGCGAGGCTGCGATGCACGCGTTTTCGATGACCTTTGGCTGCAGTACCCGGTCCCCAGTTGGCCTGGGGATTCATTTGGTAGCGAACCGCCTTGTTGTCGGTAGGTGAACCATGAATCACGCTGTGCGTATCAGGATGCTCGACGTCCCATTCGAACTCGCGGTGCTGTACGGCTGGCGTGCCATCCTCACGCACATGCGAAAGCAGACCCTTGGCTGGTGAGCCTTCCTTTAATCGTTCTGGGTTCACTGGGTTTGTCCGAATCCACGTGCGATACAGATCGTAGATCTCACCACGCGTCGCATTCGTCTTGATAGAACCTGGTATACAGTGCGAGCGCGAGACTCGGTAGCCGGCATGCAGCAGCGCATGCACCATCGGTGCCATAGCAGGGCTCGCACAGTGAAATAGGCCAGCGATTTTGGCCGGGTGGAAGTAGAACGGGGCATCTGGCAGCTCGTCGCGTGCGGTCGAAACCATGCCCCGAATTCGTGCTTCGGTGTGAACAGGATGCTTGTTGGAATCGAGTGTCGCGAGCAACTCATCACAGAAGGCTCGGTTGTGTAGGGGGCCAAACCACATCGGGCCTCCTACATGAAATGTACCGCCGCACTCGGCACAGTGGGTATCTGTGGGTGGACCTGATGCGGAGCCAAACTTCAGCGTCGAATGCCCCGTTTTGGAGCTCTGAGATTCCGTACAGCGACCCATCGGCTGGATATGAAAGTTGCTGCACTTCGAGCACGTATATACCAGACCCGTCTTGGATGCATTTTGCTTCACAGTCTCAGGTCGGGACCATACGCGTACAAAAACACGCAAGTAAAAGTCGATCGAAAGTGATAACATTGGCTGCACGTAGCGTCCGTAGCGGCCGGCGGCCATGGAAATTGAATGCAAGACTAAACGTAGCGCAGCTTCGTGACTGTACTCGGCTTTTATGCTGACACCGCCATACAGTGAGAAGCATTTTTCCGGGTAATTGTGGCCTGCCAGCACGGCGAGATCTGTGCAGGTCACACACAGCAGACCACCATCGGTAACAGACTGCACGGCCGCATCGAGAAACGGCGAAGCTGTACCGTAGGGATCCAAGTCAATGAGGTCATACCGTTTGGGCAAGTCGCGGTGCTCATACATGAGTGATATAGCATCGCCTTGATTCACATGCACTTTGCAGTCGGGATGTATGCCTGACGGAGTCGGATCGGCCTCTGCTTCCACTTCATGTTCTTCTTCATCTGCTTGCTCAACGTCCATTTTTATCCATTCGTTCACCGGGCGGTCTGGAGGAAAGTTGAGAGCCAAATTACGTCTTAGCGCCTGGACAGCAGTGGCTGAGAGGTCGTTCGCTTGCACAAAACCCAGCAGCGGGATTTCTTTCGCGTATCGAATACTTCGCAAGCCTGTGGCACTCAGTGCCTCAAGTGCCTTGAATTTGTACGACTGGTATGTATGCTCGTGTGGCTCTTCATCGGTTTTGATACGCTTGGCGTCTGGCTCACCCGAAACTGCCTTGGCACGCTTTGATCGAGCCCTGTTTCGCGCCTCGAATCTTTGGCGCTTTTCACCATCTAGCATTTGACTCCATGTAATGATGGCGATGGTGCTGAGATCACGATTAAATTCCTGCACGGGGTTCAAAAAAGCCGCCTCCTTCGATGGCATTACAATAGTAGCACTATTCTCGCGAAATGCAGCCTCATTTGCGCGAATATGAATGCCATATTTGGCCACGGTTCTCGCGCTCAACAAGATAGGCTGTGGAGCCATGGCGCTTCGTAGCACGAGACGTCGACAGGGGCCAAGACGCACAAGACCCATAAGGACAGCTTTTTCACTTTGGGAACGCGCAGTCCCAGCTAAACGAGATCACGTGCACTGACTCCACAGGCGAAGCCATTTTGGCGCCACTCGCTCCCCTGACCAGACACCACGAGAACGTACGATGGCCGACGTGCGTGCATGCTTTGGCGAGCATGTCTTCAAAGACGATTTTATCACGAAAAAGCACGAAGAGTATAATCAAAGTGGTCCTTACCACCATTCGGTCATCAACGACCTTGTCAGCGAGGATCTGCTGCGCGGTGCTAGAGACGAGATCATCGAGGAATTGCATTTTACAGAGAAGGAAACAGATATCTACAAGGTGAATCAAACAGGTGACCTTGCGAACCTCGATGGTCTAGGCGAAGAGGAAGCGAATCGACTCAAGTCCCTCATGAAATTGCGCAATGCTATGTATTCGGACGAATTCCGTGGGTGGCTGCGCCGCGTGACGGGGTGTGGTCCTTTGAGTGCTAAAAAGAAGGACATGAGCATTAATGACTACCGCCATGGATGCCACCTGCTAAACCACGATGACGTTATTTCTACGCGCCGCATCTCGTTCATTTTGTATTTGCCTGACCCTGCCGAGCCGTGGCAGCCAGAGTGGGGCGGCTCGTTTGAAATGTACCCTGTGAAAGAAAAGCATGTGCCAGATGACTTACCATCAAACATTGTACCGATCAAATGGAATCAGTTCAATTTCTTTGTCGTGCAGCCCGGTCACTCATTCCACAGCGTTGAGGAGGTCGTGCATCCAACGCAGTCTCGACTAAGTATCTCTGGCTGGTTCCATCGCCTTCAGCCAGATGAGCCAGGTTTTTCTCAAGAAGAGGAGGATCGAGAGCTGCAGGCAGAAAAAGAGTTTAGCTCAGTCGGCAGTCTGATTTCCAAAAAGTTTATGGACGCATTTGTCGAGTACGATGAGGCTACGTACGGCGGCCCATCCTTGCCCGGCTCACGCATGTCGACAGAGCACCTCAAGTTCCTTGCCCACTTTATTAATCCGGCGTACCTGACCACCAAGATCCAGTCGACGCTCTTTGAAAAGTTCGGTGAAGATTCGCATCTGCTTCTCTCGGACTTTTTGCGGCAAGATGTAGCAGACACGCTTGAACGCGTTTTGAGGGCTAAGGATGAAGAAGACGGCCTCGTATGGTGGCATGGAAAGCAGGAACGGGTAGGCTTCGACTCAGTGCGAATCCAGCACCATGGTGTGGGCACAAACCGTGCATGGCAACCGAGTGACGAAGACCGACGGTGGGTTCTTGCTGGTCCTCCGCACCGTGAGCGCTTTGCGACACTTGATTCAGCTTGCACGCCATCTACGGCGCCAGCGATCGATTATGCTCAAACGCAGTCGCCATTGGTGACCGTGCCTTCGAGCGCTGCTGACCTTTTGCATGTTCTAACGCACCAGCTCTTCCCCTCGGCGGCTTTCCGCCACTTTGTGTCCAATATTACCCAGCTTATTCCCATGGCCGCACGACCGATTCGTGCGCGCCGTTTCCGCCCTGGTCTCGATTATACGCTGGCGCGCTCTGATGACGAGACGGTGCTTGATCTGACGCTGACGCTCACTCCTGATGTAGTCGGCAGTGCCAAGAAGGTCCTCAAACACACGGCTCGGCCCAAGGGTCTTGCAAGCAAGCACAAAGAAACTGTATCGCAGGGTGTCCTGAGCAAGAAGGATGTTGAGAAGCTCGAGGGCATGTGGGATCGTGGCGACATAGGCGGCTGGGAGTGCTACTTGGCGCCGCATGAAGGCGAGGAAGATCCGGCTGTCTACCAAAGTGCCGAGTCACGGCGTGCGCAGCGTGCAAAAGAAGAGGAACAGCAGGAGCCAGTTGAAGAAAATGATCAGGAGGATGAGGACTTCGAGGATATGGACGAGGACGAGGATGACGATTTCGATGGTGTGCTGCTTAATGTGACGCCGTCGTACAATACTCTCAACGTCGTTTTACGTGACGAAGGCGTGATGCGTTTCGTCAAATACCTCGGTGCTAGTGCCGGCGGCAGCCGTTGGGACATTGCCGCTGAGTACACGGTAGGCGCTGCTGAGATGGAAGAGGACGAAGCTTCTGCGTAATGAATGTAGGTATATATAGCCGCAGCCAACACCACTACATAAGACTCGTGCGAGCACCGATCTGGTTGCTGGGAGTGCCATCGGGGAAAATGGCTTTCCTGTCGCCAGAAAATTCAGCATAGATGCGGCCGAGGCGTACCACTTCGGACGGCGGGACACTGGGCCGCGTAGAGCGGAACGAGGTGTCGAGGTGTGAGGTATGCACAAGGAGCGTTTTGCGCGGTGCTTCGGAGGATGTCTTGCCCCGGCTTGGCAGGTCCATGTCGGTGTTCCGCACCATGCGTTCTAGTCGTCTGCCGAGAGCCAGTTTCTGCGCACCGCTGACGGTATGAGCCGTGCTGTCATCGATGGGGGGGATGCTGAGGTATGCCACGTTAATCGTATCCTGTGCCTCCGTCGTTTCTCTTTTCTCCGGCGCTCGCAAATTTTCGTTGATGGCCTCGAGCTGGGCGTTGTACATGAGCGCCTGCAGATCAGCTCCCGAGTACCCTTCAGTTTTTTGGGCCCATACATCGAGGTTGACGTCAGCGTCTAGTGGCACCTTTCGCGCAATCGCCCGCAGAATATCGACTCGGTCATCTCGCGACGGCATATCACACAAAAGCGACTTGTCCAGACGTCCAGGACGAAGCAGCGCAGCATCGATGAGATCAGGCCGCGATGTTGCTGCGAGCACATACACACCGTCCAGGCCCTCGGCACCGTCCATCTGCGTCAGCATCTGGTTGACGACGCGGTCTGTGACGCCCGTGCTATCGTGTCCACGTTTTGGAGCGATAGAGTCAAACTCATCAAAGAACAAAACGCATGGCTTGGCCGATTCGGCACGTTCAAACAAGTCGCGCACCGACTTTTCGCTCGCACCGATATACTTGTTCAAGATTTCAGGGCCCTTGACGCTGATAAAGTTGAGGCCACATTCTTTCGCGACAGCGCTGGCAAGGAGCGTTTTCCCACATCCCGGGTAGCCGTAGAGCAAGAGACCGGAGCGCAAGCGCAATGGACAGTTGGCAAAGATGGCTGCATACTTGGTCGGCCATTCGAGCGTTTCACGGAGTGTTTGACGCGTTGCAAACAGACCGCCAATGTCGGCCCACTCGGTGGCGGATGTTTCCAGCTTCACATCACGCAACGAGAGAGGCGTGTACCCCTCCTGCGCACGATCAAAGTCACACATGTCGAGCATAATATCACGCGCATCAAGCACACAACGAATGGTAGCTTCGTGCACGGCGCGATCCGTCAGCATTTTCAGGTCCGCCACATGGTAGCCATCCGTATGGGTCACCAGATCCGTGTAGTCAAGCTCAGGTACGGCACTTTGTGCGCGGAAAGCCACCTGCTGCACGAGCGTATGCAGGATTTGCCGACGAGCCTCCTTGGCTGGTGGCTTGATCGAGAGCGTATGTGCCCACACACGTGCATTCTGAAGATACGCATGCACATCAGAGGCGTTTTGGGCCGTGGCTAGCACAAACACGTCATAGTCACGCACCGTTTCTTCGATGCGCTCCACAAGAGCATGAGCGAGGTGACATGAGCGCCACGTATCGACGTGCTCACCATCAGCAGGCATAATTAGGTCGAGATTGTCCAGCACCAGAAGTGTCGGTGCATGCCAAGCAGCCTCGTCGAGCCATTCTTTGCATCGCGCACGTACGAGGGGCATGCGCTCCTCAACAAACTGGGCACAATCGACAATTTGCAGACGATACAGCAGTGATGGATCGTGAGCTAGGTGCGTTCCAACTGCGCGAGCCAAACTTGTCTTGCCGGAGCCAGATGGTCCTGTCAAAAGGATGCCACTCGTGCCTGAAAAAGGACGGCGAGGGGGGTGTGGCAGCTGTCCACTCGATATAGCATCCATGCAGCCCTGCTCAGCCACATTGATATCACGCATGGCGCGCACAACACGCACGGTATCGAGACATTTTTTCAATGGCTCAGCCATACCCGCTAGTGGATCGGGCTCGGCTACACAGAGGTGTACACCTTTGTGTTCCTCGTGCTTGTCGGCCTCGCGCACAGCGCCAGGAGACGGAGCTGAGAGTGTGACAAGGTCGAGATCCTGGAGGCCAAGCTTGTCACGCAAGGACGCCCCAATCCACACATGACGCTCAGGCCACGGTATATGAAGAGAGGCTGCCTCCTCCTCCGGCATCGTACCGGGCCCAAACGAAGCACTGGCTGTCGCATTCTGTGGCGCATCTTCGTCCTTGACAGACGAAGGACAGGAGACTCTTGTTACACATAACTTATGATGTTTAAATGCCAGCGCCACAAGCTCGTATGCAGGCCGATCCGTGTCGGGCGGCGCGAAGGCCGCAGGCACCACGACAGCCCACGACAGGTCGCGCTCATCATCAGGGACATAGGAAGCGGGAAGAACGCGCCATGCGACATGAGCAAGGGCATTTTGTGCTGAATGCGATGTCAAAGGGGCAGCGCTTGAAGGGAATGTGGCGAGGTTAGTTGGCTCTTCTTCTGGAACCTGGGCGAACCGAGTCTTTGGCGCAATAATCACCTCAGTGTCGGTGGATAGGCGTACAGCAATGCTAGCCGACAACTGTTCATCAGTGTGGTCTGTATTAAGAGGTCGTGTGGGCGGTACGGTGCGGTCTACCACGAACTTGATCACCGTCGAGGCACTACGGCCCACGGAGACAGCCAGCACTTGGCCTTGCTTAGCCGCACGGACCTGAGAGAGCATGTTATCTTCGACTTCACCAGCATGGACACTCAAGATTTCCCAATCATCTGGACTGACGGGTGTTACGTGCACTTCCTGTGCGATCGGTACAGGTGGGGACCGAAATAGGCGGATCGACAGTAGCGTGCCATCAGAAAGTCCAGGTGAAAAGAGACTAGCAAGCGCAGGACTTGCAACGACACAGTCGCTCGCATTAGGGTCACTAAGAACGGAGGCATTAGGACTCATACCTGTCCAGCCACCATAGTAAGTCTGCGCTTCCGTTCCAAGCTCGACTATCAGCGTCTGAGGGACGACATTGCGTGCAATCAATGTTGAGCACAATGACGCTGGTAGGTGCACGAGGCTTGCTCTGAGCGCAGGGTCGATAAGTACGCGTGCATGCGTCGCACGCGAACGCGACGAAGAGGGCATGCACAACGGCGCCCAAGACCCGGCAGCTCGAACTGCGGCGTTCAACTCTTGGCATTTCCATCATCCGGGGATTGAGCTTCATCACGTGATCAACATGGGACTCGGTCGAGGACTGAAGTGCCGCCAGGTCAACTCGGTGTGGGACCAAGGCGCTTTTTTCAACACCCTCTTGTGGTGAATCTATGCGATGGGGCTTAGGTCGGCACGCTGCTCCATCATATTAGTGCGTTTATTTGCCCTATTTCTACTAGGGACGATCATTGTACTGGCATTAATTCGCCAGCACTTTCGTATCAACGAGGATGAATACATACGCGTCTCAGAACTAGGCACATGGGAAGAGATTCGCGCGTCGAAACGGCCAGCCGTGCTGGATCATGGCTCGCCTATGAAGATGAAAGAGGATGCGATGCCTCCTGAAAAGATACCTCGCATCATTCATCAGACGTGGAAGACGGAGGAGCTTCCACCGCAATGGGCCGAGGTGCGCGAAGGCTGTGCCAGGCTCATGCCTGACTATGAGTACATGCTGTGGACTGATGCTATTTCGCGTGAGTTCATCGAGAAAGAATACCCATGGTTCCTGCCGACGTTTGATGCGTATCCCTACAATATTCAGCGTGCCGATGCGATCCGGTATTTTGTGCTGCACAAATATGGCGGCGTGTACATGGATCTAGATATTGGATGCCAGAAACGCCTTGATTCGCTTTTGCGCTTTGATCTCATCCTTCCCAAGACCATCCCTGTCGGAGTGAGCAACGATCTCATGTTCTCCGTCCCTGGTCATTCCTTCATGGACCTGCTGATTCGCTCGCTTAATAAGTTTAACCACAGGTTCTTTACGCATTATGCCACGGTCATGTTTTCTACGGGGCCGATGTTTGTCTCGACGCTGCACCGTGTTTTTGCGAGTGTGCACGAGAAGGTAGCGCCGTCTGATGCTCAGCAGCCCGGGCGCGGTTTTCAAGGCATTCGTGTTCTGCCGAAGAGCTTGTACGGCAAAAATCTCGAGCCTGATCAGGTGCCGGACTCGTTTTTCGTGCATATGTATGGCAGCTCTTGGCATGCGGGCGATGCGGGCTTCCTGATTTTCTTGCGTAAGAATGGCTACGCTCTGATTTTCCTGGGTGTGGTTCTACTCCTTGCCTGTATGCGGCGCAGCTGCTTTTCCTTTCTGGCGCGCTTGCTACACACGATCATGTCGGTCCTGTTTCGGTCGCGTTCGAAGTTTTCCGATGCAGGTGCCATATCTGGCATCAAGCTGGACGATGTAAAGACGCCGCGCAAAGTCTCGACATGGTACGCCAAGTCGCCGGATGTCGAGTCCAAGTACTGCAAGACGAGTGAGGAAGGCCATGCCAGACCTTCTATACCCCTGCCGACCATTTCTATGAACGATGCTCAGGCTGTACCATACCACGACGTATCCGAGAACTGGTCGTCTTTGCCTGCGTCGGTTGGATCTGCTCCGCCAGAGCTGTCGATGCAACGTCGCGGATCTGACACCAACACGCCTTTGCCGACGTTTTATGTCGATCACCGAAGCACGCCTGACTCGATGGATGCATCGAATGCAAATTCAAAGGATGCGCGTGTCCCCGCCGTAAAGCGCATCAGCAGCGCGACGTCACGCACCTTTTCGTCCCTGATCCCCCCACCACTGCGCCGCTTTCGAGGCGCGTCGTTAAAACTACCTTCCAAAGCGACGACAGAGGAACTACCGAAGGAGCCACCGACTCGGCATAGCGACGAGTACCACTCCGAATGGGAGCGACTCGTGCAAGACTGGGAATCAGGTCGTGGCCTGCGGTCACCGACGCTGCATACGGCGTTGTCGCCGGCGCCTGAGCCGATGGAGACGCTCGACGAGCCTCACTTGTCGCCCACTTCGTCGTCGCAGAGCCAACTGCTTCGTCGGTCGCACCACCACGATCCATACCGCCCGGCCACACCGGCCGTTTTCACGAGCCTGAATATGGAGCAAAAATAGCCACCGCATGTTCATCTGTATAGCAAGGAAACATATACCTACACTGGCGGCGCCTGGACAAGTCCGGCCTCCCGCGCCATGCTATAGAATTGGCTCCGTGGGTTCTTGAGCAGGGTGGCGGGCGCGTCGAACTCCACGACTCGACCCTGTTCTAGCACCAGCACACGGTCCGAGTCCATGATGGTGTTCAGGCGATGAGCAATCGTGATCGTCGTGCCGGTGAATCCAGTGCGCACGATCTGCTGGACGAGCTGGTCCGTCTCGAGGTCGATGCTGCTCGTCGCTTCGTCCAGCACGAGAATATGTGACTGACGCACCATCGCGCGCGCAATGCAAATGAGCTGACGCTGACCCGCCGAGAAGTTGCTTCCGCCTTCAGAGACGGGCTGCAGCAGACCTGCCGCATGATCATCCACAATGCCGCAAAGACGCGCCTGCTTCAGTACGCGGTACAGCTCGCTGTCCGTGTACTGATGCAGCGGGTCAAGGTTCTGACGCAAGGTGCCCTGCCACAGCTGGGCATCCTGGGGAATAATCGCCATCGACTGCCGAAGATCTTGCAGACCCAGGGTCGAAATGTCGATGTCGTCAATGTACACACTGCCCTCTGTCGCCTCGAGAATACGGAAGAGCGCGAGTGTGAGCGTCGATTTGCCTGCGCCCGTGCGACCCACGACGCCGATGCGCTCACCGGCGCGGGTCTTGAACGATACATCGCGCAACACGGGCTCCAAATCAGCGCGGTACTGCGTCGAGTAGTGACGGAACTCTACCACACCGCGAGACGGCCACGATGGCGGCGGCTGCGTCTCTGGAATATGAGCCTCACGCTCCATCGGCAGGCCCGCGTACGACATGACGCGCTCAACACTCACGATGTTTTGCTCGACCTCGGAAGCCGAGCGCACAGCCCAGTTGAGTGTCTGCGTCGTGCTGAGCACCTGCGAGAGCATCAGACCCAGCAGACCGGCGCTCATACGCCCACCGGTGGTGACCACAATAATGGCCATGGTCGAGGCAAACAGGATCACGAACGAGCCCAGGAACTCGATGCGCACAGCGAGCCACCGGTTGCACGTAACGGCGGGGAAGTAGCACATTTGGTTGAGGTCGACGCGCGTCTCAAACGCGTGTGTGAACCCAGATGCTTGGCTGAATGCGCGGATCGTCGAGAGGCCGCCTAGCGCCTCCTGGAACCACGTGAAGATGGGCGACTTGGATACGGCATCGATGCGTTTCAGCTCGCGGCTAGACGAGAGATAGTATCGCATCACCGCACGATACGCCATAGCAAGGGGAATAATGGCCACAAGGAAAGCCGGCACCGAGTATGTTACGACACACACGACACCCATCACGACGACCGATGATCGTGCCATGCCCTGGATGACTCGTGGAAGCACTTCGTCGATCACACTGATATCGCGGCTGAAAAGATTGAGCAGGCGACCGGTCGGCGTCGTCTCGAACCACTGCAGTGGATATCGCAGCACCGAAGAGAACAGGCTGTCGTGGTAGCGTTTCGCACTGCTGAGTACGAGCCACACGTACAGGATCATGGGAGCGATGCAAACGCCCACCGACGTCAGCATACCCATGGAGCCGTAGAGTGTCAGATAGTATGAGGCGGCCTTGTCGAAATTCGTGTCCGGACGCGCATTGACGGCACTCCATTGCTTCAGCACAACGTCACGCGCAATCATACATGCCTGGGTCAGTATGTGCGCCACAAAGAAGAGAGCCACGCCCACAGACGAGGCACTTTGGATATAGTCTTTGTACACCCTCCACTTGACGGAGCCTGTCTCCTGGATTTCTTGGGGCGACTTTGACTCGCGCAGGTGGCGCATCGTGGTCGCTTTGAGCTCCAGCAGGGACAGTTCGCGCGGACGCGGGCGGCTCGCATGCTCCGTGGCCTGGACCTTGTCTTTTTTGAGCTCGGCCTGTGCCTCCTCCTGCTGCTCCTGCGACTCGCTCTTCTTCAGACTGGAAATCACACGGTACACTTCGCCCTTCATTGCCATGACCTCTTCAAATGTGCCGCGCTCTTCCAGCAGCGCGCCCTTCCGCAGAGTGACAATCTTGTCGCACTGTGGCAGGTACGACACAGCATTGAGGGTCAAGATGCGCGTCTTGGTCCGCAGCATACCCCGCGGCCCAATCACATGCTCCCAAAGATGCGCTCCGACGTGCGCATCCACGGCGGCCAGTGGATCATCAAGTAGATAGATATCTGCCATGGCATAGCATGCACGCGCGAGCGCGACTCGAGCCCTTTGCCCACCGCTCAGGCTCACGCCGCGCTCGCCAATTTCCGTCAGGTCGCCATGTTGCAGCACGAGAAGATCCGGCTCGAGGGCACATGCATACAGGCACTGGCGATACAGAGCCTCGTCATAGGTGCGGCCAAAAAGAATGTTATCTCGCACAGTAGCACCCATGCACCATCCGCCCTGGACGAAGAAGGCCACCTGGCCATGCACAGAGAGCCGGCCATGCACGTTGACCATGTCGCCGAGAATGGCCGACAGCAATGACGATTTGCCGTCACCGACGCGACCCAGCACAGCCAGCAATTCGCCACTATGCACGGTCAAGTCCAATTCATGCAGCGTCGGCGACAGCTGCTCCGCCGACCATGCATACGACGCCTTGCGGAACCGCACAGCATCGCCGCCTGGCGGCGCAGGCGTCGGCGCATGTCGACGCCCGCGGTTATCAAGCTCTTCACTGTCGAAAAAGGCAGCGAGACGGCCGGCCGAGATTTGGGTCTGCAGAAACATCGACACGATGCCGGCGAGCATCGAGAGCGGAAAGTTGAGCAGCTGATACAGAGACAGTGCAGGGAACACAATGTCAGCCGTCAGTGGCTGTGAGCTGGTCGCAGAGTACGTGATAAAAGTACCGAGCGATACAAAGAATGGAATCGCCTGCCAGAAAAAGTTGAAGCCGGCGCTGGCTACGCCAATGTTGCGGAGCAGGGGGAGCTCTTCGCCGTTGCGCACACTCAGCAGGCGGCGCGTAAAAGCCTCTTCCCATGCAAAAAGCTTGATGGACTTGATGTTGAGAATGATCTCGTTCATCAGACCAGTGCGGCGGTCGCGCACCTTCATCTGCACAGCACTTTGCTGACGCAAATATGTCGCGAGGATCGTGTTGACCGGCACACTGACTAGCATGATCGCCACACCAACAAAGGCCGACCAGCCGAGCAGGTCGAAGAGCGACACGAACGCAATCACGATCTGGAACACAGCTGACCACAAAATGTGGGCGTACATCAAAAAGTCTGGCAGTCGATTGGCGTCCACACTCATCAAATTCACAATGTCACCTGAGCTTTGCTCGCTTCGCGACTTGTTGGAGAGGCGCAGACTCTTGCGGAAGATGGCCGTCACGACGCCGGCTCTCGCTCGCATGCCCGCGACACTTACGAGCTGGAAGTATTGGTGCAGACTCAAAGTCTGGATCGCCGACGTGATGAACAGGAGCGCTACCATGACAAAGCCACGCAGCGGCGTGCCACGCAGAGCATCTGTCGGTGCCCATTCCCATGTCTGCACAAAGGCCAGCAGAGCGCGCAGAATCTGTGGCTGTACAAACGCCATCACATCCTGCACGACCTTGAAAATGGCCGCCAAGGCGAAGGGCGCGCCGAATGCATAGTACAGGGTCTGCCAGAAGCGCAGCTTGGCGGTCGACTCGAGCGGATGACCGCGCTCGAGCGATGCGTGCGCATGCTTCGTCCAATGGTATTGGAACGCATGCCCGAGCTGCTCGGCTTCTTCGCTCTTGGGCAGGGACCACATATCGGACTCACGAAGAAACTTGCGAGCGCCCAGCGACATGAGCGGCTGCATCCAATGGAACGACAAGCGACTGAACAGGTTGGCCTTCTCTATCGGTGAGGCCTTGTGCGCAAACTCGTCTGGCTCTTCCTCAGGCTCGGCTTCCGCCTCGACGTCATCGTCGTCGTCGGGCAATGCGATCGAGTCGCCCACTTCGACGTCGGAGCACTCGAGAAACAGCGCCGCGAGAAGGAAGAGCAGACGCATGCACAGCGGCACGACCACGAGCATCTGGACAAGCGTCGACTTGGGCGCGACCTGCAATATAGTTCGCACACGAACTGGACCGATCAAGAGGTGCAGCAGCCACAGCACGAGTGTCTCATCGGAGCCGTGACGCGCTTTCATGTGCATGGTATGTTGCAGCCACGCAGCGAGCACATATGCGATCAGCATCGTGCCTGATGCCAAGATCTGGATCCCGCCCGTAAGCGAGGCCTGCGCTGGAGCCAGATGGCTTCGCATACCGATCAAGACGACGAATTCGACAAACGCCAGGAGCGTCACAGCGGTCATGACGCCGTCCTTTTCATGCAGGACGTGCATCGAGTTTTCAGAGCGCTCCTGCACTTCGCACTGTGACCATCGGCGCAGGGCACGCACAGCAGCCACGATGAACAGCGCAGCGGGTAAGAACCACAGTATGGCGGCCTGAAAGCAGGGCGTGAGATCAAAATCGCGCGTCGGCGACATGGGACCCCAGCCCTCTGATCCATCACACACCCATGAGCCGAGTCCGGTGATTTGAGCAGCCGGCCTCATGACGGCGTCGTACACATGAGGCGGCGCCTCATGCCACAGACTGCTCGTCCCAAAGCCCGGCACCCACAGCCCCAACTCTGCCATCAGCGTCTCGGAGCAAAAAATCCGCGCCCTCCGCCCAGGCCACCGTCGGTCCCCACGTGATTTGTCATCTGCCCTGGTGCGAAGATTTGCGACTCTCTTTCCTGGATCGAGACATGCACCAGCTATTCGCCCGTCGAGCGAGGCGTGTGATGCATGGCGTGCGCGTTGGAGCGCGCGCCTGCTTTGCGACGCACGCAGGATCGGAAGCTCGTGTGCATCCGTCGCGCATGCCGCGGTACGCTGAACTGCTCGAGCAGCTGTCGCAGGTCCGTCCTCTGGTCGGTGGCCGGCCCCTGACGCTGTCGGAGAAGCTATTGTACACGCACCTGCTTGATCCGGCTGTGGATCTCGCAGGTGCAGGTGCTGATGCCAGTAAGGTGCGTGGTGCGCGGTACTTGCGTCTTGGCATCGACCGCTTGGCGATGCAGGACGCGTCGGCACAGATGGCCCTGCTCCAATTTATGACGTGTGGCATGTCGCAATCGGCCGTGCCGGCGAGCGTGCATTGTGATCATCTCATCCAGGCATTTGAGGGTGCGCAGGCGGACTTGGAGCGCTCTCTGGACACGCAGCGTGAGGTATTTGCGTTCCTCGAGTCGGCGTGCCAAAAGTATGGCATTGAGTTCTGGCGTCCAGGCAGTGGTATTATCCACCAAATTGTGCTTGAGAACTACGCGGCTCCCGGTCTGCTGATGCTCGGCACGGACTCGCACACGCCGAATGCGTCAGGCCTGGGCTGCCTCGCGATCGGCGTGGGTGGCGCGGACGCCGTCGATGCCCTCACTGCCACGCCATGGGAGCTCCTGGCGCCCAAGGTGCTGGGTGTGCACCTGCATGGCAAACTGTCGCCATGGTGCTCGGCCAAGGATGTGATTCTGCACCTGGCCGGCGAGCTGACCGTGCGTGGCGGCACGGGCTACATTGTCGAGTACTTTGGCGCTGGACTGCAGACGCTGCCGGCTACGGGCCTGGCTACGATGTCGAATATGGGCGCTGAGATCGGTGCGACGACGAGTGCGTTCCCATACACGCCCGCGATGGGCCGCTACCTTGGCGCGACGGGACGTGAGGCCGTGGCGCGTGCGGCGGAGCAGGCTGCTCGTGCGGGTCTTTTGAGCGCAGATGCCGGTGCCGAATACGACCGGGTCATTGACATTGACCTGTCCCAGCTGGAGCCGAGTCTGAATGGCCCTTTCACGCCCGACCTGAATATGAAGCTCTCGGACTTTGTGGCGCGGGCGCGCCAGGCAGACTGCCCGCACCCCGTCGAACTGAGTGGGGCATTGATTGGGAGCTGCACGAACAGTAGCTATGCTGATATGAGCCGCTGTGCGGACCTTGCGCAGCAAGCACAGGCGCGCGGCATGAAAGTCCAGGTGCCTTTGGACGTGACGCCCGGCTCGGAGCAGGTGCGTGCGACCATGGAGCGCGACCAGATTGAAGCTGCGCTGACGAACGCGGGTGCGCGGGTGCTCGCGAATGCGTGTGGCCCGTGTATCGGCCAGTGGAAGCGTGCGGACAAGCAGGGCGAGACCAATGTGATCCTGACGTCGTTCAACCGCAACTTCCGTGGTCGTAACGACGGCAATGCGCAGACGCTCAACTTTCTCGCCGCGCCAGAGATTGTGACGGCGTATGCCTTTGCGGGTCGTTTGGACTTTAACCCGATGACGGATGCTCTCACGGCGCCGGACGGGTCCGAGTTCCGATTCGCGCCGCCCGCGGACAAGGAGCTGCCTGAGCATGGCTATGCTATGGGTGATGCATCGTACATGCCCGAGCCGATGCCTGTGCCGCAGCCGGATGTGCGTGTGGACATTGATCCGAAGAGCGAGCGTCTCGAGGCGCTGCAGCCGTTTGAAAGCTACTTTGCGCATGGCTCGTATGAGCTCCCGCCGATGCGGTGCCTGATGCGCATCCGTGGCAAGTGCACGACGGACCACATCTCGGCCGCCGGTCCCTGGCTCAAGTACAAGGGCCATCTGAGCCACATTGCGAACAACACGCTGATGGGCGCGGTAAATGACGAGACGGGCCGCGTCAACGATGCACGCGACTATGAGGCCGTGGAGCCGCGGCACGATACGATCGCTGCGATGGCTCAGCGATACAGGGCGCGGGGCCAGCCATGGGTCCTTGTCGCCGACCACAACTACGGCGAAGGCAGTGCGCGTGAGCATGCGGCGCTGCAGCTGCGTCTCTTTGGCTGTGCGGTCGTGCTGGCCCGCAGCATCGCGCGCATCGCGGAGACGAATCTGCGGAAGCAGGGCGTCGTGACGCTCTTGTTCGAGAACGAGCAGGACTACGAGCGCATCGGCAGCGGCGACATGGTCGAGACGGTCAACCTCGCTGACCTGCTGCGTCCCGGTGTCGAGGACGTGCAGGACGTCCAGGTGCGTGTGCGTGTGACCAAGCTTGATGACGACGGCAACGTGCGCGAGCAGTTTGAGCTGCCGACGCGCCACTCGCTGAGCAAGACGCATCTCCAATGGATCCGCGCCGGCTCGGCGCTGAACGACATCCGAGCAAAGGCGTCTCGCCCGCCGAGTGCGCCCTCTGTGCCGCGCTCGGACGTGCGCGCCTTTTCGACGTGTGCGGTGCGCCGCGCTGCGCCGCCGCAGGTGGTGCCGACCGGCAACGACCCACGCTACGAGCAGCTGCGTCAGTTGCTGTTCCCCGCGCCGCCCACGGGCAAGAAGAACACGGGGCCCAAGACGCTCGCGGACGCTGTGGGGCACGGCGATGTGTCTGCCGACGTCTACGAAACGATTCACCGCGCATGGAAGCTGCATCAGCGGCGGCAGAAGGCGGCCCTCGCCGCGTCGCTCGCGACCAAGCGCGCCCGCCTGGACGAGGCCCTGGAGGACCTGCGTCGCACCGATACCACGCTGTGGAAACGCGCCAACGAGTACAGCAGCCCGACGAAGCGCAACGCGGAGGAGCAGCAGCGCCTCGCGCATCTCGGTCTGTCGCAGCAGGCGAGTGCGGACGGCGGCGAAGTCGCCGGCAGTCGCATGCTCGCCAAGAAACGGGCTCGTCTGATGGCCCGGACGCGTCTGGCGACGCTGTTTCCACGCGAGCTGCGTGCGCCGACCATGACGCCACCGACGCGCGGCTGGCCGTCGTATGCCCCCGATGAAGAATAAATAGAAAAGATGTCATTGCTCGTATCGCCGCGCCTCCAAGCCTTGAGGCGCACGGACCGACATGGTCTTGTCCTTCACGTCGGCCCAGTTGGTGCTGAGGGCCGTGCCGCCCGACTCCTGGAAGCTCTTGACCATCGCGCGGCGCGTGTCCGGGTCCGCGTCGGCGTACAGCTTCTGGAAAAAGGCGTTCAGCTCCGCATCGCCCGAACCGGAAGGCGGCGCGTCGTCCGCGTCGGTATAGTCGAGCGCATCCCACTTGGACGCGGGACGCGGCGCCGTCGACGGCATCGATGCAGGCGCAGGCGCCGCAGCGCGTGTGCCATCAGCTACGAGCGTCGGCCACATCACGCCGCCTTCGCACTTTCGTAGCGTCAGCTCGATCTTGGACGGCACCACAGCCACGTCCACTTCCGGCGATACGGGCGCCCACAACGACAGCGTGAAGGCGTCTGACAGCGCCGGCGCACACACACGTAGCTCCTGGCCTTCGACAAGCACACTCACGTCTTCCTTCGGCTGGTGCCGCACATACACGCTGAGCACGACGTGCTCCGCCGTCTGATAATAGTCGTGTCGTGGTGCGCTCATGCGAAAAAAACGGCGCGCCAATGGAGGTACGTGTCCTTCCACCGCGCCGATGGAACGAGCCGCGGCTGTGCTGCTGGGCACGGCGATCAAGGTGCTGCTATGGCCTGCCTACCGCTCGACTGACATGGAGGTGCATCGGAACTGGCTCGCGATCACCTATAGCCTGCCGCTGCGGGCATGGTACGTCGACGCGACCTCGCCATGGACCCTCGACTACCCACCGTTCTTTGCGTATTTGTCGTGGCTCCTTGCACAGCCGGCGGCATGGATCGATGCGCGTATCGTGGACGTGCAGCGTGGTCTGAACTACGATGCGTGGTCGTGCGTCGCGTACATGCGAGCCACAGTGCTGTGCACGGAGGGCGTGCTGGTCTACGCGCTGTATCTGCTGTCGCGATGCACGATGGGCGACGAGACGCAAAACGTATTCCTCCTCAGCATTCTGCTGCATCCAGGTCTGCTCATGGTCGACCACATTCACTTCCAGTACAACGGTTTCCTATTCGGCGTGCTCTTCCTATCGCTGTGGGCCGCACGGACGCATCGCCCCCTTCTCTGTGCCGCCCTGTTTGCCTCGCTGCTCCAGCTCAAACACATTTACATATACGTCGCGCCGGCGTACTTTGTGTACCTGCTGCGTGCGTACATGCTCCCGAGCCTGCCGACGTCCGCGTCGGCGGTGAGCGCGGCGATCGATCGCACCATCAAGCTTGGCGCAGCGACGCTCGTGCCCTTCCTGCTGAGCATCCTGCCGTTCGTGCTCGATGCCATGCGCGACGTTTCGTACGAAACAAATGTCCTGTATGCCATGTACACGCGCCTCTTTCCTTTCCACCGCGGCCTCATGCACGCGTACTGGGCACCCAATGTATGGGCGCTGTACGCAGCCGCCGACCGCGTGCTGCTTCGACTCCAGCACCAGACCCTGGCTTCCACGTCGCGTGGCCTCGTCGGCGATACGGTGATGGGTGCTTTGCCGAACGTGCCGCCCTCGACGTGCTTTGCGTTGGCCCTCTCCTTGGCCCTCGTGTACGTTGTGCCGCTGTGGCGAAAGCCGTCGTATACTCGCCTGGTCGTGTGCGTGACACTGTGCGGCATGGCCTCGTTCGGCGTAGGATGGCACGTACATGAAAAAGCTATCCTGCTAGCCGCGTTGCCCCTGGGCCTGGTGGCGCACCGCCGCTACGTCGACTGGCGCACCTTCCAGATCCTGAGTGCGGTGTCGATCGTGAGTCTCTTCCCGCTGCTGTACACACACCAAGAGACGCCGATCAAACTCATCTACTCGCTCCTCTGGTACGTCATCGTGCATCGCTCCGTGTCGCGCCGCGTCCTGCGTCCGATGCCATCCAACGTGAGCATTTTATTGCATGCCCTCGAGACGATCTACCTCTACGGTCTCGGCGTCCTGGCCGTGTGCACCAACGTGGCATGGCCCCTGCTGATGCACTTCGCCCCCACAGCATCCCGGATACCCTTTGCTCACATGGAGTTCCTGCCCCTCTTGCTCACGAGCGTCTACTGCGCCATCGGATTCGTGCATTGCTGGCTTCGACTCTCGGTGTCGTACCTCCTTGACTCACCAGCCATGTAACGCAGTATCGTCTTGCCGCTTGCCCAGCAAGGCAGCGGCAGACGCAGCCGGCTTGGTTCGCGTCTCGTTGACTTGCACCACCTGCACGACGCCCGACGGTGCTGGCTCCGAACGCGCGTCCTCTGGCTCCTCTGGCGCGGCAGAGCGGACTGGCGCCGCAGGTGGGATCTCTGTGTCCATATCCATTTCCACAGCCTTGGCAGTCTTTTTGCGCCGGATCTTTTTGCGTCGTGGCGCCTCAGGCTCGGCTGCAGGGATATCGGGAGTCTTCTTGGTCTTTTTGGGTCCGCGACCACTGCGCTTGCGTGCCTTTTTCGGCCCATCATCCTGCAGGGGCGCAGGCTCAGGTGCAGGCTCTACTTCCTTGCGCTTCGAGGGTATCGTTTCAGCTGGCTCTTTGAGAGTCGCTTTGGGTGCGTGAAGTCGCACATTGTCCAGAATCCGCAGCGATGGCAATGCCTCACACAAACGTGAGGAATAGCTCCTATCACCCGCGATCGGGTTTCCCTTGGCGGAGAGATTCACAAGCCCATGCCGCTCTATATCGTTCGTAGGCCGCTCTAGTAAGGGCTCGACAGCATCCCAGTCTTGCAAACCGCAATCACTCACGTCCAGCAACACGAGACCAGGCGCACCACCATCGACGCCTCGGCCCCAGGCTGCTATGTGGGGCGGTAGGACACCGAGCTGTGTGTTTCCATTGAGGCGCACTTCACGAAGATGCGAGCACACTTGAAAGTCGGGAATGCCATCGCAGGAAAGCGCATTGTGCCCTAAGCTCAGCTTCTTCAGGTTCGGTACGGAGGCAGGCATTGTCTTGGGCAAGGCTTTCAGGTCATTATGAGAGAGCACCAGCGTATTGAGCTCGGGCATATGCGGGAACGTCGCTGGTAATGCAGCGATGGCGTTGTGGGATAGCACAAGCGCCTTGAGATTCGATAATGCACCAAGAGCGGGTGGAAAAGCTCGTAGGGTGCAATGCGATGCGTTCAGGACGCATAGTTCAGGAAGAAGATCCAGGCCGTCGATGGGGCCATCCGAGTCGCCCAATGCCGCATTACCGGAGAGATTCAGCCACGTCAGTCGACGATGCAGAGGGGCCTGACCCGTCCGCTTGCCCACTTTACGGCTTTGGCGCACAGCCTTCGCGAGCCAGAGTAGATCTTTTAAACCATGGGGCCATGCATCGGACGCCTGAATGTTGGACACGTCTAAGCGGCGCAGCTGTGTGAATTGAGCCAGAGTTTCAGATACGGCCTCACGAGGTGGGAGCTCATGCCCAGCTAGCGATAAAGATGTGCTGGAGAGCACGTCTGAGGCCTCCGAGGCAGGTTCCGTCACGTCCTTGTTGGGGCGAGATGCCTGGCGGCTCTTGCCTGAGGGCATGAGGAAGAAAAAATCCCTGGTCCCTGCACGACTGGGAGCAAGAAAAAAAGGCCTAAATTCATTTCTAGTGGGCCGATTTCTATACACAGCAGGACTACCACTCCAAAGCCTGGGAGGTCGCTGCAGACCGCACAACTGCCTCCGTAGGCGTGACGTGCGCATCTGCATCGTCTTGGATGGGCACCGGTCCCTCGCCTCGGTCGACTGTGCCGTTTTTATAGTAGACAGGCACACGCTTCCCCAATGTTTTGGGATCCACCTTTCTGTACGAGGGACAGAGCTTGGCTCGACCAATGTAGCACAAGTCACAACGAGGGCTTACAGGTAGGCATATGACCTGTCCGAACCCCACCATTTGCTTGTTAATGACGCCATGGTATTCGCGTGGAAGCCAACTTTGGAGGGCGAGGCGCGTCTGTTCAGGTGTCTTGGTCTTGCACCATCCCAGGCGGTTTGATATGCGGTGGACATGTGTGTCAACACCAATGCCGACATTAAGACCCATGCTCTGCATCTGCAAGAAAGCCATTTTCGGACCGACGCCAGGTATTTCGCACAGCTCGTCAATGGTGCGAGGCACATCGCCGTGGTGCTTCTCCTGAAGAATGCGTGTCATGCTCTTCAAGTAGTCTGCTTTGCGCCGATAAAAACTGACTTTGCCGATGCAGTCGATGAGCTGATCATGCGGAGCATCACGGAGCGACGCAAGCGTCAGGCCGTCAGGCAGTCTGGTCTGGAGTTTGTACACGGCATCGGCCGTGACAGGATCCTTGGTCTGGGAGCTGAGCATCAAGCTCACCAGAGTGGTGAATTGTCGTCGCTGCTCCTTTTCCTTGTCGTCCTCTTCTTTGCCGTCGGCTCGTAGCCGTCCACGGTCGGCGCGCCGCTCTTCAAGGCCATTTTCCTCACATCCCATAGTGTCCACTGGCGTGACGATATCATCACGCTGCTTTTCCAACAGGTCATATACTTCCTTCCATCTCCGTGGCACTTTGATTTTGCGCGCTTCATCTGCTGTGAGCTCCATTTTGATCTTTTTCGTGGGCGATGCTCTCGGTTCTGGCTCGAGCGCCTGTTTGACAGGTGGGGGTGATTCCGCTTTGACTGAAGTGTGTATTTCGCGAGAGTGACGAGACGATCGACGAGGGAAGCCTGCTGTTAGAGCTACCACCTACGTACTGTGCGAAGTTGGCGCCAAACGTTCCAAGTACGCCTTCCATCCGGCCTCACGGTACCGCTGTGCCTGGGCCTTGACAGACTCGAGAGCCTCTGTGCGGGACAGGTCCTTGTTGAGTAAAGCCCCATAGATACCCCGGCCCACAATCATGACGTCGCATCCGCTGTCACGGATCACTTGCTCAGGCGTCCGGTACTGTTGTCCCTTGCCATCGCCTTGGACGTCCATACCCACACCCGGCGTCAGGATGAGCAGATCTTTCGCACGCTGCTCATGTGTTAGATCAGGATCCAAGTGCGCCGGGTCCTCATGCACGCGGTGCATGGCGATGAAGCCGAATACAAACTGCGACTCGTCCTGCATGGCGGCGCGGACATTTGCGGTCGTGTAGGTGCCCGTGGTAAGGCTGCCCTTTGTGCTCATCTCAGCGAGAAGAAGCAAGCCACGTTGGTACGGCACACCCACTGATGCCAGGCCAGAAATGACGCCGGGGCCTGGGATCAAATGGGCATTGGTCATGTGCGACCAGCGCACAATGCGATGCACGCCGGCCGCGTACTGCAAGCTCACTGTGTTTCCGATGTCGGCAAACTTGCGGTCTTCGAAGATCATAAAGTTGTAGCGCACACTCAGATGCGTCAGCTGCTCGACCAGATCGTCATCAAAGTCTTCGATGATGTCGATATGCGTCTTGATGAGGGCGACGTACGGTCCGACAGCCTCGACGACAGCGAGAAATTCCTCCTTGGTTGTCACGTCTACACTCACACACAAATTTGAGTTCTTGTGCACAATCGTCTCAAGCAGACCTTTGGCACATGCGTTCGGATGCTGCTGGGCCCGTTCTTCGTAGGTGCGGTTGGCCGCCGACATGAAAGACGGAGGGGAAGCGGTGTGGCTACGAGTTACATAAGCGACACACGAGCTCGTCCAGTGTTGGTGGGGCGCTGTTCTTGCTGCACCGCGAGCTGTATGGCAGCTCACGTCAAGGTCGTTGCGCGGTACGTCTGGCTACGAGCTAACAGAAAGGTTTCGGCCTGCGCAAGTCCAGGGCGAGAGTCTTCGCTCAGGTGATGATGCGGTGATTGTTGAGCATCATGACACGCAGTCGGTGCGACTGACGCGTGGCTCCGATGCCGTGTTCACCTTTGATCATGTATTTCCGATGGATACGAGCCAGGCGCACGTATTTGACCACAGCATCAAGGGCACAGTGAATGATGTGCTGCAGGGCTACAATGGCACGATTTTTGCGTACGGCCAAACGGGCTCAGGCAAGACATATACCATGATGGGTGCAGATATCCAAGACGACCACACGCGCGGTATCATTCCTCGCCTCACAGACCAGGTGTTTCAGGGTATTTTGCACAGTCCGCCAACGATTGAGTACACCGTGAAGGTATCGTTCATGGAAATCTATATGGAAAAAATCCGCGACTTGCTGGCGCCAGATCGTATCAATCTGCCGATCCAGGAGGACAAGAGCAAGGGCGTGCGTGTCAAGGGCCTCTCAGAGCACTACATGAGCAGCCCTGATGAAGTATATGATGTGATTCGAAGAGGCACAGGTGTGCGTGTTGTTTCGGCGACACGCATGAATGCTGAGTCGTCTCGCTCTCACACCATTTTCACATTCACCGTCCAGCAGCGTAATACCGAGACGGGTGCCACCAAGTCTGGCTGCTTATACCTCGTTGACTTGGCAGGCTCGGAAAAAGTGGACAAGACGGGCGCGAGTGGCCAAACACTCGAGGAGGCCAAGAAGATCAATCGGAGTCTGAGTGCTCTCGGCATGGTCATCAATGCGCTGACAGATGGCAAGTCTGCGCATGTGCCGTATCGGGACTCGAAACTCACACGCATCCTGCAAGAGTCGCTGGGCGGGAATTCACGCACGACGCTGATTGTGAACTGCTCGCCCGTGGCGTACAATGCGGATGAGACGCTGTCTACGCTACGATTTGGTGTGCGAGCCAAGTCGATCAAAAACAATGCGCGCATCAATGCCGAGCTGTCGCCCAACGAGCTGCGTGAGCTCGTTCGAAAAGCACATACCCAGATTCACACGTATCAATCGCATATCAAGCAGCTCGAGACGGAGGTCGAAGCGTGGCGCCGAGGTGAGTCTGTGCCTATGGATGCATGGACCTCTTTCTTGGGTGAGCAGGCGCCTTCTTCGAAAGATGTGTCGGCGTCTGCGGCGGTGGCACAAGAGCAACGGCTGATAGATCAGAACCGCACGTTGGAGGCGGAACTCATGCAAGCGCGCTGGAAGCTGGAGGAGGTGCAGATGGAGAACCGCGAGCTGAAAGAGCTGGCTGACACGGCGCCGTCTCATGAAGCGCCTGCTGAGGTGCGGGTGGTGGAAACGCCTGCGCCGCGTACGAGTCGCGAGCAGCGTGTGGAAGAGATGCTCCAGGCACTGGAAGGGCGCCAGGTGGCGCTAGAGCCGGTCATGGCGTGCATGAAGCCATTGGTGTTGGCATGTCGCCAAGCGCCCGACTTTCCCTTGCGTATGGACCAGCTGGAGTGGCTGGAGGAAGAGTTCCTCCGGACGCATATGGCCTTGTCAGAGCAGGTCATGTCGACGCGCATTGCGACGCAGGAAATGTCTGTGCTACAGCAGCAAAAGCAGGCGCTGGAAAGTCGAAATGCGGCGCTGCAGCAGCGTTTCGATCTGATTACGAACCAGATTGGCGCCCTCGAAAATGGACTGCGTGTCGGTGAAGAAGGGGCTGTGCAACTGGCCGAGCTGCGGCACATGCTCGAGGAGCACTCGTCGACGCACCTAGAAAACACAAGCTCCGAAACGCTGCATCTGGAGCAGCTGCTAGCGATACGGGGGGAGGAGACGGCTGGGCTGCTGCGCTCGCTGGAGGACCTGAAAGCAAGTCACGAAGAGCAGCGGCGTGCCATGACACTGCTGAGTGCGGCTGTCGTGCGTGGTGACGAGCGGGGTCCTGATCCAGCGTGCGTGCAGCGCCTGGTCGATGCGTCTCGGCAGATGGAGAAGGCGCGTGAGCTTGTGACGCTGCGATTGCGCGAGTATGAGCGACTGAAAGAGCGGCTCATGGAGGGTCTGCGGGAGCGGAGTGAGCGTGTCGTGGACCTGGAGATGGAGCTGGAGGAGATGCAGGATGAGTACCGTGTGCTTCTCCAGAACATGGACTTTGGCACGCAGCAGCGCAAGATGGCGGTCATTGAGCGACGCCTCGAGCAGCTGATGGGTGTGCAGCAGCGTCTTATTGAGCAAAATGCGACGCTCAAACGGGACGTGGCTCTGGCGGAAAAGCGCCTGGCCTCGCGTGCGGACACCATAGAGGAGCTCGAGTGGCGACTCGATGCACAGAACGTCGACGAGGCATGGGACTCGTCGACAGAGGCGCATGCACGCATTGCCAAGCCGCTGCGTGGCGGTGGGGCCGAGTCGACGGCTACCCCGCAAACGGCGCGCCGCTGGTTTTTTCACGCGTAGCTCCACATAGGATGCGTAGCTTTGGCTACCATGGCGGACTCGATCAACTTCCACCATGCGAGTGTGCAAGAGATCCTATCGCTGGATAATATCCGCGCGTCGCTGCAGCGTATGGAGGAGTCGATTGTGTTTCGGCTGATTGAGCGTGCGCAGTTTGCGTACAATGCGTGTGTGTACCAGGATGGAGCGTTTCCCGAGCTGCGAGAGAAGGAGCACTGGACGGGCTCGTGGCTAGCGTGGTCGCTCAGGGCTACGGAGGCATGGCATGCGAAGCTTGGGCGGTGGCTTGCGCCTGATGAGCATCCGTTTACGCCGCTGGACCAGCTGCCTGAGCCGGTGCTCGCGCCGAATGACTATCCTGAGATTTTGCATCCCCACCGCGTCAATGTGACGCACGAGATTGTACAGTTTTACACGCAGGACATTGTGCCGCAGATCACGATCCGCGAGGGCCGGCCGCTGAACGATCGGCAGTACGGCTCGTCGGTGGTGTGTGACATTGAGGCGCTGAGTGCGATAGCGCACCGCATCTATTTCGGCATGTTTGTGTCGGAGAGCAAATTTCGGGCGGATCCCGCGGCATTTATCCCGGCTATCCAGACGCGCGACACGGACGCGCTGGCGTCTCTCATTACCAAGCCGGCCGTGGAGCAAAAGCTGCTGGAGCGCGTCCACCAGAAAGCCGAGGTGTACGGCCAAAACCTGGACCACACGCACCAGGCGGCCGCGGAGCGCAAGATCCAGTCGGACGACATGGTCCGGCTGTACCAGCAATACATTATCCCGCTGACGAAAAAGGTCGAGATAGACTACCTGCTCCAGCGCCTCGATGGCCTGTCGCCCGACGAGCTCGCGCGGCTACAGAATCGAGCGGCATAGCGGGCACGTCGATGCGCCACTCGTGCTCACCCACTTGAAGAGACAGCTGCCGTGGAACTTGTGCTTGCACGTGCGGCAGGGCTTGGTCGGTAGCGACTGGTCGGTAGGACTGATAATCGAGTAGCAAATCGCGCACTCGGCGCCCTCGTATCCCTGGAACTTGGCCTCGGCGTTCTTCTTGAAGAGCGTGAGGGCATCGAGGATGAGGCCGTTTCGGCCGCTGAGCAGCTGCTGCACGGCCAGCAGCCAGGCGCGCCACTGGGCCTCGCTCACGCCGACGCGCTTCAAGTCGCGGATCTCGACGCCGTGTAGCGGGTAGTCCGACGGCAGACGCACGCCGATCTCCATCGGGTGCTCGTCGACCGTGTAGGTGGCCACGACCTCGTTCGACGCCAGGATCCTGACCGACATCGACTCGTCCTGCAGACGCGACAGGGCCGCTGGGTCGCGGAGATGCCGCAGCTCGCGCTCCGCCAGCACGGGCGTGCAGAAGCGGGACGTGAAGTGCGCGACGCGCATCGACAGCTGCCGGTCGCGCAGACTCATCCACCAGTCACGCACCTGCGTCGGCACATGCACGAGCGTGCGGTAGTAGACGTGCGCTGCGAGGCCCTGCAGCGCCGGCACAGAGGCCGGCGTGAGCTGCGCGACGTCGACCTCGTCGAGCGCGTAGCGCAGTCCGTCGAGCGCAGGGACGTCGCGAGGCACGCCGCTGATCAGCACAAATACGCTCGGCAGCAACTGCGTCGGCAGCAGCGTCTGCAGCTCACTCGCAAAGACCGTGCGCAGCGGCAGCGATGCCTCGGCAAAGTGGTCCAAGACCGCGAGCCACTGGAGCAGGAAGGAGAACACGGCGTGGCGGTCGAGGTCGGCCCACACGGCCGGCGTGTAGCCGGCGTGCGCACGCAGCGAGGCGACGAGCGGCGCGCTGAGCTGCGGCACGGCTGCGTCTGAGAGCGAGCCCACGGCCATCTCGACCACCTGCTCTCGGACGCGCGCATGCGTCGCCTTCGCCAGCATGCTCAGCGCGGCCACTTGGAGCGCCTGGCACGCTGTGGTCGTGCACACGAGGCGCGTGAGTGTGTCGTGGTCGTCGGGGCCCGTGAAGCGCTCGGGAGGGACGTGTGCGTCGACGAGGCGCGCGAGGCGCTCCGTGCACGCATCGAGCGCGTCGTGAGGCGTCGGACGCGATGCGGCCACAAACGCACATACGTGCACGAATGCGTCGTGCAGCGCTCCTACGAGCGCGCTGCGGTGCGCGCTCAGAGCGTTCTGCACATGCTCGTGGCCACGCAGGGCGTACAGCGTGTCGAGCAACATCAGCGTGCTCAGGAGCGTCGGCCATCCGGCCGGCTCGCTGAGTACGACGGCATGGATATTCTCCTCCACGACATCGAGCATCATATCGAGGTGCCGGCCCGCGACGCTCTGGACGACGGGGGCGACGTGCGTGAACAGCGTCGCGAGGAGCGCAAACACCGTCTCGTCGAGGTCATCGTCGCTCGTGACCCAGCGCTGCAGCGTCTGGAGCACAAAGATGGCACGCTGCGTTGGAATGAGCGCCTCGCCTGTCTCCTGCGGCGGCGCGGCGCACTGCAGCAGGTGCAGGAGCCGGACGCCGTCGGTGTTCGCGCGTGCGCTCGGCACGCCACTGAGATCCGCCGCCAGCTCGTTACGCCAGCGTGCATGTGCGGCCGTCGGGCGCGTGCGCGTCGCCCACAGCACGGCACACGCTAGCGGCGCCGACTTGGTGCGGCAGGCGCGGACCCATACGTCGGCCTCGGACGACGATGCGGACGTCAGCGACAGGACACCCGACAGGAGGCGCGACCACAGACGCGCGTACGACAGAGCGTCGGTGCGCACGGCGTACGTCCACACCGTGTGCAGGAGCGCCGTGAGCGCGTCGCGGCCGTCGTACGAGGGCATCGCGGCCGCGGCGCTCGTGTGCCAGTCCGCCGAGACATGCGCGGCGAGCGACGAGAGCTGCCGCGTCACGGCATGCACGAGGCGCACGAGGCATGCCTGCGCGTCACGCGGCGACGTAAAGACATGCTCCATCTTATCACCGATCACCAGGGCGTCTTCGAGCAGCATGGCAGCGAGGGCTATCGGCGGCAGCGTCTGCGCCACGCTGAGCGTGTGCGGCACATCGATGCACGCCTCCGCATAGCGCAGGAGCCGAGCCATGTGTGCGGGAACGAGAGGCGGCGCCGTCGACGCGAGCGGCACGATGGGGTCGTGCACGGCCACGAGCGGACTCGTCGCGGCGCCCGCCACGTCCTGCATCGCGTGCGTGAGGTGCTCGGCACTAAGACCCACCTGAGAGGCCAACGCCGGCGGCAAGGCGCGCGACGCTGCCGCGATTCGACGCGGCGGCGTCGTGCCATGCAGCAGCTCGGTTTGCAGGACCTCGACGGCCTGCGGATACAGCGCCTCGGAGGCGTCGGTGAGGTAGGTCCACAGCGTGCGCGCATAGGCCTGCTGATCACGCAGGTAGCCCGTGCGCCACACGAGGGGCACGAGGTGCGCGACGGCCTCGGCGTCAGCACAGACCTGCAGGGCATGCTCGTGAGGGCGCGTGCCGATCCATGTGCATAGGATGCGCAGGAACGACGGCTGCTCTGACGCGTCCACATGCTGCGCCGTGTGGATCAGCGTGCGAATCAACGTGTCCTTCGTCTCCTGGTTCAAGAGCGTGTCGGGCGGCGCATCGAGGAGCGCGAGCCACGCACGCGGCTCCGCCATGAGCCGGGGTATCATGTCGTGCTGCCATGCACGCACCCGGTCAGCCGACGCGAACGGCGCCGCGTCTCGCGCCACACGCACGAGGACAGGCAGCACGGTGCGCGGCGCCTCGAGCGTCGCGCGGAAAAGCGCCTCCCACACAGCTTCAGGCGCCGCGCACACACGCAAGTACGCCGTGTAGAACGACACGACGCTGTCTGGCGCCTCGGACGCCAGGTGGCTCGGGATCAGGTGCGTCGCCACGAGCAGAGCACTGTCGGCCAAGTCGCCGGTCGTCAGATGCGTGCGCAGGTCGGACTCCAGCAGCTGCGTGAGAAGCGCAACCGACGACGGCTCCCATGCGCCGAGAACGCGCTGCAGCAGCGCATGCGCCAGCGCATCATCGGCGCGACCGGCGCTGGCCATCTCGACGAGCAGCGCAGTCAGCGCCGGACCGTCGCGCGCCACATCGATGGACGCGATCGATGCGTGTATCATCGCGAGCGTCCCCTCCGGCACGCTATCACCCAGCGCAGCCAGGCACCGGCCCAGCTCACGCGCCGACTTGACGCGAAGGCGCTCAGGCAGAGGCAGTGCGTCGCAGGGCAGGACCATCGTCGAGTACATGCACTGCAGCTCATCTGCCACATACGCGCGCGTCTCCTCCGTGTCAGGCGCGACGCGCCGCACCATGAACCGCAAGCACTCACACACCATGAGCATGTACGCATCCCATGCGCGCGGATGCGACATACCCTGAGCCAGGACTTGCGCGAGACTCAGCAGCGGCTCCATGATCATCGGCAGCGACGTCGACGCGTGCGGCACAAGTTCCGGCGGCATCGTCGACAGGAACACAATGACCGCAGGGAAACACGCAGCCGGCACCAGAGGCGCCATGACCTGGACCCACGTTTGGAACTGCGGCAGCAAGTTCTCGTCCTCGTCGTCGATCCACGCGCTTGGATACGCACGCAGCAGAGGCAGGCACACGGCCAGCATATCCTGCATCACCGCGACATCACGCTCAGCCAACGCCGCTTGCATGACCAGGGGCAGGATCGTGTCCTTGTGCCGATCGACACACGCCGCGTCGATACGCCAAAGAAGCGCTAGGAGGCTCCACGCACGTTGCCGCGTGACGGGCGACGACGCACCATGCGCTTGCTCGTCATCGTCACGCAGCGCTTCGCGAGAAAGCAGCGCGGACCAAAGCTGTGCGGACTCAAAGAACGCGTCCAACTCGGGCATCAGCTCTTCCGCGGCTGTCTCGAGCAGCCCATGCAGCACCGCCAGAGCTCCAGCCACGAGTCGGCCATTGACCTCCTCGGCATTCTCGTCCACATGCGCATCGTCACGATTCTTCGCCTGCAGCTCCGTGCCGTCCGCCGACGCAGGCGTGATCTGGAGCGACGGCGTCATCTGAGCCAGCGCGGCAGCCGGCATAGGGCTCAGCAGGATCGGACGCAGATGATCCACCAGTACATGCGTATATTCGTACAAGGACAGCTTCGTCGGCTGCGCGTTCGGCTCATGCCACGCGACATACGTCTTCCACACCTGCATGCCCAGTCGTGTGACCGTGCGACTGGTATCATGCGAGAGCACGGCCCAGAACCCAAGAATGGACGCCATGTGCGTGTACGACAAAAGCTCATCACGCACACAGGACGCATCGGGATGCGGCATAGGAAACGCCAAGATGGCGTCGTGCACTTGCAGCGTAAGCTGGCGGATCCGCTGCGACGGCGTGAGTGCCAAGCGGGGGAACAAATACACCCAGCACGGAAGCATCAACGCAATGGCCTCGCACCTCTCTTCGACACTCAGCGTCTCGTGCGCCTCCTGAGGCCGGCCTTGGATCCATACAAGCAGGGATTCCAGGGTTCGGACGCGCGTGACAATATCCTTCTTGAGTGCCTTGCGCAGAAGCACGACCAGGTCAGGCGGCAGCAGGCTCGCCAAGCCCATCGAATCAAGGGGGTATGGTGCCTGCTTGGGCGGCTTGGGCGGCGGTACCCAGGCCTTCTTCTTGGCAAGGGCCTTGCGCTCTTTTTTCGAGAGCTTCTTTTTCGGCTGGCCAGGCGCGTTCGGCTTACCCGGCTTGGGAGCAGCAGGCTGAGCCTTTGGCTCACTTGCCTCACCGCGCTTTGCAGCGGACGCAGCCGCATGCTTTTTTCGTGTAGCAGGCGTAGCAGAGGTCTTGCTACGTGATCCTTTCGCCATGCGCCACACACGAGAGGGACGCCGCACCCACTGGCGTCGCAGGGGTCGCTGATGCGTGACGTCTGACTAAGCACTAGGCCCAGTGCACGGTGCATTGTCCACGACTCGCCGCCACGCCTGTTTTGGGAAGATGGCGGGACCTGCGTTGGAGGTGTTCCGCTTCGGCATGTACGTCACCACACTAACGAATCAAGGTACCTGATGTTTCCCCTGGGGTTCATGCTGTACTTTGGCGACCCAAATTGGTACGAAAAATATGTGCTGCCAGTACGTGCTGCGACCTGACACCCAGTCCCGCGGACGCTTCATGCCACCCGAGACAGATTTTGTACGTGGCCACCGGCACTCACACAGAAACAACCACACACGAAAGAAGAACTACAGCAGCTGTTACAAGAAAAGCGCGAGCAAGCCTCCGTGGCCCACGACCCGGCGGCTGTCGGGCTGGTGTCTCACTTCCAAAAAGTGGATAAGGAGCGCATGATCTAAATAGCTACAAAAGCTGCGACGCGTCGCCACGCAAAGCAAGGTATGCATTATCTGCGCCGGGCGCAAAGCCCTTGATGATCTGATAGACCTCGGCACTGTGGTACCGCAAACGCGTCTTGGGGTCGGTATAGGGCGCCTGCGAGTGAGTGACTGCCTACGCACCATCAAGCCCGTAAGATCACAGTACCGCTTAGGGGGTAAGAGACTCGGAGGAGCCTGCACACTCGTGTCTGTCGTGAGTAGTGGTCGAACATACATGTGGGCACGTCACGCAGCGGCGCTTCTTCCCGAGGTGCCGGCACCTCGCTGTCTGCTTCTTGTTCGGTCTTTCGTCGCTTCGGCGTGCTGTCACCGCGCTTCTTAGTCGGATCTACCATCCCACGCTTTTGGTAGTATGCTTCGCGTTCCTGATTCAAGATCTGCTTCAGAGGCTTGTTCCGCCGCGATGGCACAGGCGCGCCATTCGCGCCCATTTTTTGGAGATACGCCTCTGACTTGAATGGATGCTTGTCTACATAGACCGACAAATCCTCCGACGTCAGGCCCGGCTCGCTCATAGTCCAGGCGCAGCACGTCGCTGTCGTGGGCCCTCCCTGTCTTGTAGGTCACGTGGATACTAGATGCCTATGGCCGCACTAAATAGCACAGGGCGGTGGTCCGAGCGGGCGCCCAAGGCTTGGACGCCTTCGTCATCGATCGTACTGTAGTCAATGACCTTGACTTGTCCCTTAGACGGAACGAGCATATCTTCATCGAGAAAGGGCTCCAGAAGCGATGCATTTTTCGATTCAACCATGGAGTGAATCCAGTCGAGAGGCGCCTGAAGCAGGAAGGTGTGCGTCGCTGACGCTTCTGCGTCTGAATCCTTCGACGACTTGTGCTTGTGCTTCCACGGTAAAAACCGAGTTATCTTCTTATGCGAGGTATCAGTCGACATGGACGCAGTGTCTGTGTGCGAAAAGTCATTACTGCGCCATAGAACTCGGTCACACCAAGAGGGCACGCGCTGCTTCGTACTCGAGTCGTACGTCACGCTCGAAGAAGCCGAGTCGGATCGATGCAGGCGTACCGCTGCTTGCAGCTTATTTGACAGCGAGTTGTGCGCCGCGACAGAACTAGCACCGCCCCTTGACTGCCGGTCATCTTCCTGCTGCTCCATGGCTGATGAGCTCGTCGACACGCCCGAAAGCGTAGAGGATGAGCCTTTACGTGTCAGTGTCGCAAGATTGTTGTCTTGGCGCTGCATGGCCTCTTCCTCGATAGCTTGTTCTGAATGACGGAATCTAAGCAAAAAGCGACGCCACATCGGGCGGCGCTTTTCGACAGCCGACGAAAGGGAGGAAGAGCTTGCCTTCTTTGGAAGTTCGCTCGCCTGGACAGACGCAGCACCTTTGCGAAGAAGCATACTAGGGTGGTGGCGCAGACGCTGCTTCTCTGCCCTTTGCAAGTCGTACTTGTACGTCGGCGGAAAGTCAATAGGAGCCTCACGGAAGCCTTCGAAGGCATGACCGTCTCGCAACACTTTACGAAGCTGGTCGAACTCTAAAGCGTCATCATACGACTGCTGCTGCAATAGCGAATCAGCATGCTTGCGAGAAATGTCGACACGGAAATTGAGGTCACCACACCAGAAACAGTGATCAAAGTTTTTCGTAATGTCGCGCTTGTCCAACTGCGGATGGTCGGGCGGGAGAAACGTATTAACATTGAGCTCCGCCTTGATTTTCTCAATATTAGCAATCCGTGCGTCGATCCGATTGGCATGCGCTGCTAAATGCGCATTGATGAACAGTAGGCGTGTCGTACCCAGCATGACACTAATGCCCACACCGCCCTTATTTCCCATACGCCCTGCCAGCAAGCCGCTTGAGACCGCATGGGCACTGGCGCCACGTACAAAGTCAGCACAACCACGCCACACGTAGACGGCTGTGTAGCATCCCATCAGTCGCTCTTTGATCAGCAGGTTGTACACACCCAGCTGCTCAGGTGGATGACGCATGCACTGCGGCGAAAGCGAGGAAACAGACGATATACTAGGTATCCTGGCACTAGATGTAGTCGAGGGACTAGAATGTGCGCTAACGCCAGAGTCAGGATCAGAGCCTGCTAATAGTTCGGCGCATGTGCGTCGTAGGCCACGACACAGCCAATCGTGGCATACCTTAGACCATGCGCGCGAGGTGACAATCATTTCGCATCCTTCATGATTGGTAATGATCTCATGTTCAGCAGCATTCGAACTGATACTGTCATCAGCACTTGGGATCGTCAAGGACAGCGACGGCCGCGAGTCTGTGGACACATCAGCGCGCGAATTTGGCGCGGACGTATTCCTCCATGAGTGATCAGACATCGCCGCTTGTATGTCTGCAGGTGTCATATCGCGCCTCGCACGAGTATAGCGGTAAGCATGGCCAATTTCGCCCGCCGTATGAATTTTGTGCATGAGCTGACCGCCCTCGCCCCACGGACATTCTTGGCATGACACCACGACAATATGGTATGGATGCGTGTCAGACATAGGAAGTTGTGGAATGCGGTGAGGATTTTGGGGAGCCTGCGCTGGCGCCATGCACGGATCGACACGACCGAACAACACCTCAAGATCACCCATCGGGACGTTTCCATGCATATTCCAGGTCATAATGCGGATTTTGATGGTCTCGCGCTCGGAAGATTCGATGGTATCGACATACCGATGATACGCACTGTTCTGCTGCGAAGAGCTCGCAGGGTGCTGTGAGGCTTCCATCGTGTCGAGACGCGACGGGCCAATTTGTCTGCCCCACCTTCCAAAAGCGCGCGACATTTTGCCCGATTCTTTTTTTTTTCGGCGCTGTAACACGAATCTCTCATGCAAGCCTCACATGTGGAGGCATTTGGCGTCGATCATCTTGACATGGCACCTGCACGTGTTAATTTGGGAACTCCCAGGGACACTCGACATTGTTCAGTGTCAGGTCTTTTTCGTGCGGACTGACAATACCACCTAGGTCCATTTTGACATGTATGCGAAAGTCCATGCTGGGCCGTCGTACACCCTGGTATAAATGCGCGCAAGCGTCCTGTATAGTAAGCTGTGTATCATCGCCCGTTTGATTCACGCTTTTGTGCGAGAAAAATATCGGGACCTTGAGGTCAGACGTCTTGTGCCCCTGGATCCATTGTGAGGGCACAGTCCCATGTCCGATAACCTTGTTAGTCTTTGCTAGTTTGACTTGCGTTGTGAGAGAGAGCAGATGAACGGGGATCCAGCCGTTCGTATAATCGACGCGGAAATGCAACGTTCCGTTCATTTTGAAGCCCTTGGGTATAGGGGTCAGCTCTATATCTGATTTCTTCGTGGCTGCAGTAAGAGCTTCGTGCGTGACCAGATCGATGTCTGCACAGTTAGTAGCCGAACACGTACCAGGCGCGCGCGGAATGACAAAGTAGAGCAGCACAGCTAACAATGCCATGAAAATAAAGAGGAAAATAAGTACAGAGCCACGACCAAGCCATCCAAAGCAGCGACGTTCACCACGCAGCCAGGCACCGCAAAGTCGCTTCTGCTTTCGAATTCGCTCTCCGCGTCTGTAGGCGCGGGTCATGCGTTCATGCTCTTCAGCAGTATATTCGGGCCCGAGGGGCGCGAGTTCCATAAACGAGTCATTAGGGCCGAACATAAAGCTCTGTCCTTTCAATTCATCACCTGCCAAGAACGAGTCATGCAGGTGATGCATGTCGTGCGAGTACGCGGAGGGATCGTGCTGGGTGGGTATATGAACGAGGGGGTGCGACTTGGGGCGAGCTGCCATGGGAGGTACACCACCGACGCTGCTTGGTGCGACTTCTGCTTCTACCTGTTTTGGTACTTGGTCCATATTGTAAAAGTCTCTGTACATATCAAAGTCCTCGCTGCGCGACTCGTCGCTTTCCAGCGATCGATCATCCTCGAGGTTCCAAGCATCCATAGGTGCATCGTGATCGTCCAGCTCCAGATTCATGCCGCCACCCGGCTCATCAAATGCAAAGATCGATGAATGATCATCGAACAGCACTGATGACGAATGTGACGCCACGCGGCACATGATAGGAGGAGGACACAACACGTTTTATGCTGCGCGTGTGGCAGGGGAATACATAACATGTGTGGAGCCTGGTAGGTCCCTACATAAAAGATGGGGTATCAAGTCGATGGGGCGAAGTATCGCCCAGATGGTCGGGCTGGACACGCAGTAAGGCGTCTGAGGGTTAGGAAGTGTACAGGGGACGTTCACTTGAGCTCTTGTGCTGTGTCGGTGCTTGGCGTCGGCTGGAAGCGAACCACGGTATCAAAAATACAAGGAGGCACATACCCACGATCACGGATGCAAATAAAAAGATGCCTTGAAGAAACAAGAAGCGCGATTGATGTGCGAAAATAAGACGCAAGCGTCGTCCTGATGGCAACGACTGTAATGGCAGGTATTCGACATCACTATCAAGGTCTTCCGCGGGCAGTATTTCCAGGTCATCCTCGGCTATAGTTAAGTCAGAGGCAGTAGACACACTGTCGCGTGGGAGGGGTGTGTCGTTCACGGACAGCGACATGCGGCGGGTGGCGTGGGCCGATCCGGGAGCTGACTAGGTGTGGAGGGCGATGCGAAGAAGACCGCGCTCGAGGCACCAGGTGTTGGGCTCTCACACGTGGAGGTTGTTTGTGTCCGCCATGCAGTACCGTTGGCTGGTGCTGCTAGCCTGTTGCCTCGTATGTGTGCAGGGCCAGCAGCCGCCATCGTCTAGTGCGTCGAGCAGTGCGAGTGGTGCGGTGGTAACGGCATCACAAGGTGATGGAGGCTCGAGCGATTCTGCGTCGTCCCATGCTATCACGAGGACGGCCGCCAATGCCAAGGAGGGTGCTTTGGCAGGCACGGCCATAGCGCCTGGTCCAAATCACCGTGGCAAGACCGGGCCCGATGATCGGCACTTTGTCGATGCTGTGGATGCTGTGCGGCCTGGATGGTTCTGGACTGTGTTGTTCGCATCCGTGACTGTATACTATCATGTGGCCGGCAGCCTATGATGCTCGGATGCCCATGCCTGTACGACGGGGTGTATTGGGCCATGGGCCTGCGCAATTTCAAGGACCAAGCGTGCGTCATGCAATACGTGCGTGGGCGCAGCCGTCACTACCGCATCGTGAGCCTGCCTGTGCATGCGCACTACAAGGCGCTGGACGCCTTTTCGTCGCTGCTGGACAGGCGGCGCAGGTACCGCGCCAGGTATGCTCAGGCCAAGGATGATGGCCATGGTATTTACGATAGACCTTGCATCGTAATCGAGAGTAGCGCGGTAGAGGGACCATGTCACGTCGCAAAGGACGGGCAGAGCATCGTTGCCTCCGCCCAGCGCCTCAGCTTCTATTGGCAAAAGCATACACCCAGAGACTTCTAGGCATCGAAGATGGGCAAACGTTCTGTGGTGCGGATCGCCCCATAGCAGTGTGTGCTCCCAAAAGATAGGCGGAGGACCGAGGTACAGCCTTTGCATGCATGCGAGCTGGACGCACTGACGGGACCCTGCGATGGCTCGCTCCAGTACACCGGACAGGCCGAGGGATTCGAGATGGGGGACGAAGCCAAGGAGTGCATGCACTTGCTGAATCAGTGTGCCAAGAGTGGGTATAGACATCGGCGTATGCTCAGCGGCGTGGCCAGCTGCAGGCACACGCAAATCACGCAAAGCGATTCCAAATGGCCGGCGTTCCCAGCTTGCCAGCAAAGCCGTAGAGGTGTCGTGGGGCATATCAGCTTCTTCTGTGGCGCTGTGAGGCATGTGCAGAGATTGGTCACCGATACCGATCAGGTGCATAGCCCCTGATATGGCATACATATACACGTCATCGAAGCGGTCATGCGAGAAGAATGGAGCAGCAGGCTGGTATGTCACCACAGGGCGAGTGGGAGTAGGCATAGGAACGCGATCCATCATGGACTCGAGTGCCGCAGAGCGGCCGTAAGCTAGTGCCTTGGCCAGCAAGACACACAGCCATCGAGGCAAGGACGAGTTGTGAAAGGTGCGCAGAATATGCCAGGTTATAACGGTAGGCACGGCGTCCTCAGAACTTGGCAGGGCATCCACAAACTGTGTTGCATCGTCCCAGTCCAAAGGATCAGAGCGAGTGCCCGGTGGACGCAGATGCAAAGCGCGCGGTTCGAAGGGGTCTTGCCCGGGCTGATCTTCTTCTTCTTCGAGATATGCATCAAGTTGCCGGCGGGCATGAGCATGCTCTTTCGAGAGCGTGCACCAATGCTCCTCAACAGGAAAGGGATGTGCCTGCCATCGCTGGACTTCATACATGCGCTCTTCGTGACCAAGGTAGCGCAGCCACAAAAGGAGGGAGTGTACTTCGCATAATCGCTTGGCCCATTCGGATCTGGAGATGAATCGACCATGAAAGTCGAAGCCAGGCTCACGGATACATACGCCATGCTCACGGTGGGGTCCTGCGTACAGCGCACCGATCTCAGTGATCTCATGCTCCAGAGCTGGCGGAAGAACAGATCCATGTGGCGTGCATGGATGATCTGACGACCGATGCTTTTCGATGCCAAAGGCCTGCTCCACGGAAGAGTAGCCGGTGCTCAAATAGGCGACAGGGCACTCGGCCACGTAGGCCGTGCAGCCAATGTACAGGTGGCGCACCAAACGGCCCAGGGCAGGTCGATGCACAAGTGCGTGAAGGAATGCTGAGAGCTGTGACGGTTTGTGCAAGATCACGGATCGATACAGAATCTCAGCTCCGATGACATAGTACGCACGGTTCAGCTGCATCACAGTGAGCACCATGTCCGCATCGCATTTGACACAGGCGGCGTGGAACGGTTTATGACTCGGCATGTGACATGCATCTACGACATCACGCAAAGTGCATACTCTCGTGGCAGGCTCCTCGCATGCTCGCAGGAGTATGTAGGTACACAGCTCCCTGGGCAGCGGCATGGTCAAGTGGAGGCAAAGGTAGGATGACGTCAGGCTCCACGTTGGATGGCCTTCATGCCGCCTTGATGTTGACGACCCGCGCATGTGCGAGGCTGTCGTGCAGATCAGGCCTTGGGGTCTAAAAAACGGTATGCCTGCACAGATACGCCACTGATGCTGCTAGAACAGCTCTCACGCCGGTGAAGGAGCCTGGCTCGACCCCCACGCTGATGGCTCACGTGCCTATAAACGAGGGAAGACAGAGGCTTTCTTGGGAGCGGTGCCTATGTCGTAAGCGACCCATGTCGCTATGCATGACGTATCTCGGACGCTGATCAAGTCTTGCTTGACAATTGACCGTGGCGCGATATGCCAAGACGGACCGCCTCGCCTTGTACGCTCATGATCCAACGCTTTGTTGATGCTAAGGGAGTGGTGTCATTCAACGTCCATCACTCATAGTGAGGATGGTGTCGTCTTGCACTAAATGTTGTTTACAAACTTGTTGAGGAGATCAGGTGCATCGCCGCGGCGCAAGAACAGCTCCACGAGATGAATGCCATCCGCATTCTGGACCTTTTCGTCCTCAAACAGCTTCTCGAGCTCTTCACGCGTGCGCACACTGTGGTAGTGCTTTTCTGGGACATTCACTTCGGCATGGTGGCTGCGTAACGCCTCCTGACGTACATGGCTGGACTCGTGAGACCTGATATCAGCACGCACGTCGCGTGTACACGACATGAAATCGAGCAAGAGGCTGTAGTCAAGGCGCGGGATGTTGTTGTACGAGCGGTCGGGACCATGGATCTTGCGCTCAATTTCGTATCCATCATTGTTCAAGACAAAGATGATGGGCTTCAGACCGTAACGCATAATTGTGGCAATCTCTTGCATCGTCAGCATCAGACTGCCGTCACCAACAAAGAGAATGACGCGGCCCTTGTCTGTTACTTGCGCGCCATACAGCACACCGAGCACGGCGCCTACGCTCCAGCCAATCGAGCCGTACAAGAGCTGCTGGTAGAAATGCGCACCAGTAGGAACGCGCGTGCGGGTGGCGCCAAAGCACGATGTGCCCATATCACACACGACGTGGTCTTTCGGACGCAAAAATTGGCCGATCCTGTGCCAAAGGTAGTCCTGGGAAATGAACGGCTCGTCAGGGAAGGATCGCTTTTCGGGAAGCCGAGCGCGTAGCTCCTGGGTAAGACGCAAGTATGCATCGTGATGCACGGCAAGACGCTCGCCCAGAGCAGGAAGCACCTCTTCGAAACCGATGCCACTAATCTCGGCGTAGCCAATCTGGACTGAGTGACTGTGAATTTCGATCGAGTGGCATGTCGATGTGCGGTAAGAAAACTTGCCCGTGTTCATATCCGACTTGAAACCTCCCAGCATTACGAACAAGTCGACCTCCTCCATGATGGCCTCGAGACTCGGTGCCGATCCCCGGCCGACATATTCACCCAGGAACTGCTCGTCGTCCTCAGGGTATAGACTCTTACCCATGGGTGCAACGACCACGGGCACGCCAATTTTCTTCAAAAAGTCATACACAAGCTTGACAACATTGTGTCGCTGCACGCATCCGTCCACGAGGAACAATGGACGCTTGGCCGCCTCGACATCGCGCGCGACTTCGTTGACAACATACTCGCACTTTTCAGCTGGTACAACAGGACGCGGCACCACGAGCGGTGTATCGAGCATGTCACCAGAGACTTCCATATTGATAATATCCACGGGAATGCCAATGTAGGCTGGGTGCTTTTCCCGGAGCATGGACAAGATCACCCGATCTACATGGTAGGGGGCATTGTCGAGATCACGCTGAGACCATCCGATCAAAGCAGCATCACACGATATATGCTGCGACATGTTGTAGTACGCATTGTACAAGTTGCCGCCAAGTGTGTGGTGCATCCACAGATGGTTGGCCTGTGCGGCCGAGGGAGGCATGCCGACAATGTGCAGCACAGGCAGCATTTCAGTGTAGGATCCAGCCACACCGTTCAGTGCTGAGAGCTCTCCCACACCAAATGTCGTGACAAGCACGGCGGGACGATTCGCGGCTCTTGCATAGCCATCAGCGGCGTATGAAGCATTCAGCTCATTCGCGCAACCGACCCACTGGAGCTTGTTGCTATCCTCAATATGGTCGAGCAGCTGCATGTTATAATCGCCTGGCAGGCCGAATATGTGCGTGACATGCAGCTGTTCGAGACGCTTGACAATGTATTGACCTAGTTTCATGGTGGCAAGATGTGGGATCCCGATAAGCTCCGCACGGCGGATGGGTCCGAGATGTCCGCATCACGTGGTGTGCACAGACCAGGGGCGAAAATCCGCGCGCTCCCACCATATTCCGTCACGTGGAGCTCGTATTTTTTCAGTCTCACGAGCATGGGGCGCTCCAAGAGTAAGCGCAAGTCCGAGCCATCATTCGTGGTGGATACGCAGAGTGAAAATGTGCCAGAGAGTATAGGTATGACATCGAAGGCAGCAGGCTCATCCACATCAGCAGCGACGGGCCTAGATCTTCCTGACCACGTGGAAATTGTCACACGCGATACCCCATCTAACGAGCCGGTGCCGGCACAAGACGGCGAATACGAGCAGCTGGACGCGGATACCTCGCGGTACTATGATGCGGAGGCGAATGACGAGCGTAAGCGCAAGGGAATCTGTCCCGTGTGTGGTGAGGCGGGTCACAATAAAAAAAAGTGCCCTTACAAGCAGTGTTTGGCCTGTGGCGCAGTCAACGAGCACACGACGCGCGACTGCCCCTTGAGTACGAGCTGCTTTCGGTGTGGTGGTGTAGGGCACCTTAGTAGGGACTGCCCCGCGCCAAGAACTGGCTCCAGGCGTCGAGTGTGTGAGCGTTGTGGAAGCACTTCGCACCCGGAAACCACCTGCCATACCCTCTGGAGGCAATATACCTACTATGCACCGGATGAGTACGACAAGGTCCGCGCCAAAAAGTATCGACACGAGCAGCGGAGGATGTCTGACGCGCAGAAGCGTGAGAAGAGGCAAAACAAGGCCCGGCAGGGATGGGCCGCAAACCTGATTCTGCCGGACCATGATGCAGGTCCCAGTGATGATACTGAGGATGAGCAACCTCATCCCTCGGCTCCTCGTGACTGGGATCCAGCGCGGCGCGTGTGCTATAATTGCGCAGCCGTGGGTCACCATTGGGGTGATGATTGTTTCTTGCGTCGCACGAATCCGACACGACCGACCGGTGATCCGTCGCCATTTAGCGAGCTAATGGCTCATACGGGCCCCTTTCGTATGCAGCATCACGATACCATGCGCTCGCGGCGGCCGACTGCGCCGCCTCCGCCCACGCGCACTCGGCACAGCCTGCCGGGTCGACCATCGCTGTTGGATGACATGCAAGATATGGATGAGCAATACTGGCTTACCCGGCACAAGAAGCTACGTGGCCAAGATGCGGCCCTATCAGACTTGGAAGACGACACGCCCCCGCAGCCCAAGCCGTCCAAACGGCCGCACCGTGCTGGGCCGCGGGGCCGCGGCTCTCGTTTCCAGCCGCGCTATCGTGGAGGATATACGTAATGCCTCAGGGTGCGCGGCGCGCATGGATGCCGCATAGTCACGTGATAACGAGCCTGTCCGTGACGAGGTATGTGCATATTCTCCACGCTCCTGCATGGGATCGTACGTAGGCGCGTGGCTAAATAGCCCTGCGTTGAGAATTTCGTTTCCTCCCTCCCATACCCATGGCGACCGTGTCGGGCCTCCCTGCGCATACTTCGGCGGGCGCAAAGACCGCTGTATGTGCTGCGATGGAAGACGAGCCGCCATCGCCATCGCTCGGCTCGCTGGAGACTCGTCGCGATGAAAACAAGGAGAACATCGCACCGATCCGGCAGGTCCCTGCCGCCATTCTGGCAGAGGAGCATGCAGTGCGAACACATGATGCCATTGCCATGCGCACACGCAGGCGCATGGCAGCTAGGCCTGTCACACCTCCCTCGACGCCGAAAAAGCGGCGCGATGCGTCTGCGCAGTATACCACACCGACCAAGCGCAGCAAGACTCTTGACACGCCACCGCCGACTCCGACTCCCTCTGTGTACGCGCAGGCACGCGCACTCTTACGCAAGGAAGTGCTTGTAGGCCGCTGTGCTGAGCGCTCCAAGCTGCACGAGTTTCTTGACACGAGCTTGCAGGGCAACTCGTCGGGATGTCTACACATCTCTGGTATGCCTGGCACAGGCAAAACGGCACTTGTGCGTGACGTGATGCGTGAACGGACGGATGAGCATATGTACATGAACTGCGTCGGCCTCTCGCACCCGCAAGAGGCCGCGCACCGCGTCGCAGCAGCTCTCAACGTGCCGGACGTATCAGCCCTGGAGTGCCTCAGTACATCGCGTCGCTACTCGCTCGTTGTGGTCCTAGATGAAATGGACTTGTGGCTACACACACACCGCGACATGCTGTACCGCATGTTCTGTCTCCCCAAGCTGCTGTATGCTCGCACCCAAGGCGCTGTGCGCCTCGCTTTGATCGGTATCGCCAACTCGCTCGATCTCACTGAGCAGTTTTTACCCGTACTCCGAAGTCAAGGCGTTTCGCCAAGTGTCCTACACTTTTCCCCTATGCCAGCTGACGAAGTCCAGGCGCTACTCGCTGCACGCCTGCATGATGTCCCGAGTGCCTTTACACACGCGGCGCTCCAGCTCCTCGCCCGCAAACTCACCGCCTCTACCGGTGACATTCGCCGTGCACTGGACACATGTCGACAGGCACTCGACCTGGCCGAGGCGGACCAACGTGGAAGCGTGACGCCTACGCACATCTTGCGTGTCTTTTCTCAGATGGCGGGTCATGCTCAGGTCTCACGCGTTCGTGCGCTCGGCGTGCACGCCAAGCTTTTGCTGCTTGCCTGGATCATTTTGCAGCAGCATGCCGAGGCAGGTCTCGTTCGAAGGAGCGGCACGACTCGTGGTGATGGAGGCGTGAGTCTTTCGGACTTGGAGGCAGAATATACCCGCATGCTCGAGTACGACGCGGCATTTGTTGCACCGCTCGGTGGCTCTGAGCTGCTAGATGTGCTTGAGCGCCTTGAAGTGCAAGGTCTCGTGCGTATTTGGTCGGAAGCCGGCAGCAGTCAAGCCTCTTCTTCCTCTGTGCGCGTATCTCCCAGTGCGAAGCGTGCTGCGGCCCGACAGATGCTCGCGACGAACCGGCGCATGGCTCCGACACTCGAGCGTGAGTGTTTGGTGCGTGCGCTCACCACAGGCGCCACGTCACCTGCCGAGGCAGCTGACACTACCCACACACCCACCGTCGTGGATGCCATGACTCGGCTTCTCGAACGCGCGGACCTGGATATTGCGCGCCAGACCAAATGGCGTGTGGATGAACAGGCGCGTGTACGCAAAGAAGAGTTGGGTGGTGGTCGTGGTGCGATAGCGGATATGTAGCAGACTATGTGTGTTGGGCCATGGCCAAGAGCTCACTAGTGATGTCAGCCGACGACTTGTCTCCAAAGATAATCGTGCGCTCAGGCATGTTGGTGAAGTGGACGATCATGCTCGGTGGCGCATTGTCTGGGTGCTCGACGTTCACCTGCAAGTCGGGGTTGTGATACACAAGGCGAGGAAGTTCCTTACGCAGAAACGACCTGGCGTAAGTAGAGCCCACGTACCAGTCACGCTTGTTTTCAAACTTGCGCGGCACACGCAGCTGCAGACTCTCTATGGCCTTCGGCAGCTTTCGCGCACCAGCACCCGTCTCCAGTGCTGCGATCACACTCTGCAGCGACGCTGCGCGCCGTGATGGAGGCATGAGAGAAAGCGGTGTGGGATTCATCACGTGAGACGAGGAAGAAGCGGCGCCGCCGAGTGTGGAGGATTCCTCCCCAGCGGCCTCCATCTTGGCGTGTGACGCGTCGCATGGCCAAGACACAGGCACCCGAGTCGGCGGGCGGCGCGTCCTTCGACCCTGAGCCGGGTCGGCTCCTCAGTGACATGGCGCCGCAGCTTATGACACCGGCGATGATGAATGCCATCGCACGTGTCAGCTTGCAGACGAATTCCATGACGACAGCGCGTGATCCATTCCCGCTGCAGCGCAGTATCCTGCTGCTGGCACCTCGCTTTTCCATGGAAAACCCCGCAAGATCACTCGCGCGCATCACGCACTCAATATGGCAGTTCTCAGGCATTGGCAAGTCAAGTGAGAGCAAGGGCCGCAAGCGCGAGCGAACGCCCATCACGTCGATGGACGTTGGCGTACTTGAGGAGAGCCAGCGCATCCTGGCCAACGCCGACATAGATTTGGATGCGTCGTTGGATACATCCATTCTTGATGAAAATGCGTCGGATGTGGACGGCGTGCCTGTGTCGCTGTTCCGAGGCTATGAAGCCACCGTGCCACATGTGTCTTCTGGCAAGGCGAGGCGTCGTCAGATCCAGGCATCCGAAGCAACGCGCCGTCGCAAGCAGCCACAAAACTTGCTCTCGCTTCACGAGCTTGAAGCACAAGATAACGAAATGCTGTCTGAGCGCCGCAACTTGGAGATCCGCCGGGCCTTGTATCATGCTGAGATTGTCAATATAGATGCAAAAATTGCCGCACTCGAAGCGACCAAGGCCTCCCTTCAGCAAAAACTCTTGAATGTACGCGAGGAAGAGCTTGAACTGGACGATGAGCGGCAAGGCGTGTCTGAGCTGCTGGAGTTGCAGCGTCACCGCAAAGCTATGCCTGGCGGCCGGGGACTGGATGCCAGTACGGTCGTGCCTTGCGCGGGAGGCAGTCGCTGGCGCAAAAGACCTGTATTTTTGCCGAGTGAGCACGATGAACTGCCTTCTGGGACCGCATTCATGAGCATGCCACTGGAGGCGGGTCCGGTCACGGCCCTCGACTTCAGTGAGCCATACGGCACGCTTATTTCCGCCGCCTTGGACGATGCTGTCCGTGTATGGGATTTATCGACCGGCGAAGACGTCGGTCGGCTTCGTGGACACACCGATACGGTCAAATGTCTGCAAGTGGAAGACGAACTATGTGTGACTGGCTCGCTTGACAGCACGCTACGAGTTTGGGACTTGACGCGCGTGGATGCGTTTGAAGCGGCGTGTCAGGCACGTATGCAGGGGCAGGAGCCGCCGGACGAGTCGCCGGATCCGTGCGTGCGCGCTCTCGAGGGGCACAGTCGCGGTATAACGGCTCTCTACTTTGACCAGAAAAGCCTTGTATCGGGCGCAGCGGACAAGACGCTGCGGCAGTGGGATCTCGAGACGAGTCAGTGTGTGCAGACCATGGACATTTTGTGGGCGATGTCGAATCCGAGCACCAGCGTTGACTTACGCGTGCCGTCGTCAACCACTGCACTGGATCCTTTGCATGGCGCAAACCAATATACCGGGCCGTTTTCATACCCACAGCCACCGTACGAAGATGGCACTTGGGAAATGTATACCGACTTTGTGGGCGGCATTCAATTCTGGGGCTATGCACTTGCCAGTGGCTCGGGCGACGGCGGAGTCCGACTTTGGGATCTGCGCACCGGTCAAGCTCATCGCACATTGTTGGGCCACACGGCGCCTGTCACTTGCTTGCAATTTGACGACACGCATATCTTGACAGGCTCTCTGGACAAAACCATCCGAATATGGGATTTGAGAACCGGCCATGTGTGGGAAACGCTGCATTACGATTACCCTGTGACGGCGCTTCAATTCGACTCGCGCAAAATTGTTGCCGCAGCTGGAGCTCGCGGCGTCGATGTGTACAACCGGACGAGCGAAAAGCATAGCGCACTCGCGATCAACGGACACACTGCACCTGCTGAACGGCTACGATACATGGATCGCTATGCCGTTACGGGCGGTCGCGATAGTTGTGTCAAAGTTTGGAGTTTGTAGCTATCAAGAACGAGTCCATACGTGACAAAACAGGACACCGAGACCGATGGCAAAAAGTAGGATACAAAGGTCGTCTACCAGGGAGCTTGCGAGCGATCCCATTGTCAACAGAGGCGTAAGTAACGACCGCACGCCTGGCGCATACATCGATACAACCGAGTCGAGCGTGCCGGGAAGCGAAACGGGCGCACGCTGCAGCATAGCGATGCGTACGCCCTGTAAACCCAATTCCATGGATACAAAGACCCAAAAGATCGGCCAAGCAGGCAGTTCCGCATCGAACCACGGACTCTCACCTGCCATTCCAAGGTATGGGCGTAGCCAATCCAGTGGTGTACGCAATGCGCCCCACGGAAAGACGGAGGGATCGTCCTTACTGAGCCAAGCAGTGATCGGGGTATATTCCCAAGCCAGCGAGGCCCACTGCCTCATGAACGAGTCACGCGAGAACTTGTCCATGGAATCTGTCGGAATGCTGCGACCAGTGAGTCCCGTATTGTGCGAATGAGAAAAGATGGACGAGAACACAATATAAAACGCGAATACGAATACCAGGGTCGCCTGAACGAGTCGAATGCGTTGGACAGATCGATGCATGTGCGCAACCTCAGTAGTCTGAGCGGGAGATACGCGCGATGCACCAGCTGCATGAGCTGCACCAGCCACAGCGTCTGTTTGTAGGCCCCGTCCCATCACCTGCTGCATCAGTGCGAGAGGATCTTTGGGCATAGTGCCACCTGGCGCTTCATTGCCCATCCGCGCTTGTACGGCAGCTAACATAGAAGTAAACTGGTCATTTTCTGTTTCCCCTTGCACCTGCGATGACTCAGTTATATCCTTCGAGCGGGTTGCGGTAGCAGTGGCATTCGAAACGATCGCAGGCGCTTCTTTGCTGTCTGAGGTGGGCATGCGAGGTGGTGTGACAGATGAGGTATCTAAACCTTCATAGTCCTTCCCTCTGCCGGTATTGGTGATGCGCGAAAGTCGACTGCTGCCCTTTTCAAGGATTCGGCGCTTCCGCTCTTCACGCTTCGCTGCTGCGACGTCCGTCATGGGGTGGTGGAGGAACGCTACGCCGCCCCATTCAGCGACGCCACGAATCATGTCACGTGTTATAGTAGGTGGGTACGCGCCGGGAACGCGACTGTTCGCGCATTGTTTATGATGACATGCGTGTGGCAGCGTGGCAACTCTGCAGCAGGCTGCATGCATGGTGTGGCCAACGATCGTTGACAACCCTCTGTTGTACACGACATCGTCCACGGCCCTTCTTCTTGGCACCTGTCCACGCCATGGCGGAGTCAACGGCAGCGCCTCGATCCGCGCCCAAGTCGGCGTCGGAAACGTACCAAAAGTTGAGCCAGCTTGAGCATGTTCTCAGGCGTCCGGATACGTATATTGGTAGTGTCGAGCGGCGCACCGAGACCATGTGGGTCTACGATGCCGCCAAAGAGCGCATGGCGTACCGCGATACAAGTTACGTTCCGGGCTTTTACAAGATCTTTGATGAGATTCTTGTGAATGCAGCAGACAACAAGGTGCGTGATCCCACGATGGACACGCTCAAGGTGACAATCGATAAGGAAGCTGGCACAATTTCTATATGGAACAATGGTCAGGGTATTCCTATCGAAGTTCACGAAAAAGAGCAGGTGTATATTCCCGAGCTCATTTTCGGAAACTTGCTCACATCATCGAATTACGACGATGACGAGGCCAAAATCACAGGTGGCCGTAACGGCTTCGGTGCAAAACTCACCAACATTTATTCCACAGAGTTTATCGTCGAGACCGCTGACAAGCAGCATGAGCTGAAATACAAACAAGTGTTCAGCAAGCACATGCACGAGAAGGATAAGCCCAAGATCACGAAAAACTCGCGCAAAGAAGAGTATACATGCATCACCTTCAAGCCAGACCTGTCGCTATTCCACATGGACTCCATCGACGCGGATACCGAAGCTTTGCTAATGAAGCGTGTGTATGATATGGCTGGTACAGTTCACGGCACAAAGGTCTTCCTCAACGGCGAGCGTCTCAAGATTCGCAACTTTAAGCAGTACATGGAAATGTACGTTCAGGCAATCCAGGAGATCAGCGGCGTACCCAAAGGCGAGACGGATGAGACCGAGAATGGCGTGCCTGCGCCTCGTCCCACGATTGTGTTTGACTCGTCCGAAGACCATGGCCGCCTCTGGGAAGTGGGTTTTGCTGTGTCGGACGGTACGGCACGACAGGTCTCGTTTGTGAACAACATTGCCACAATCAAGGGTGGTAAGCACGTCGACCACGTTGAACAGCAGATTGTCAACCGCATCATGGAACATGTCCAAAAAGGCAAAAAAGGTTCTGCTGTTAAGACCAACCAGATCCGTCAGCAGCTTTGGATCTTTGTCAATTGTCAGATTGTCAATCCCACATTTGATAGTCAGACAAAGGAGACGCTCACTCTTAAGCCGTCAGCCTTTGGCTCTAAATGGGTTATGCCAGAAGATTTCGCACGCAAAGTGCTCAAATCAGGTGTCATCGACAATGTGCAGTCCATTGCCCAGTTTTACCAAGACCGACAGCTTCAAACCACTGATGGGCGCAAGCGATCTCGAGTATCAGTCACAAAGCTGGAAGATGCGAACTGGGCGGGTACCAAGCGCAGCAGCGAATGCACGCTGATTCTCACCGAAGGTGACTCGGCCAAGGCACTGGCTGTGTCAGGTCTGAGTGAGGTGGGCCGCGATGCATACGGTGTATTCCCCTTGCGCGGAAAGTTGCTCAATGTGCGTGAGGCAACGCACGACCAAATCATGAAGAACACCGAAATCAAGAACATCAAAGAGATCTTGGGCCTGCAGCACGGTAAGGTTTATTCGTCGGTTGATGGACTGCGATACGGTAGTTTGATGATCATGACGGATCAGGACTTTGATGGCTCACACATCAAGGGCCTGATTATTAACTACCTCGATCACTTCTATCCATCCTTACTTAAGATTCCCAATTTCCTTGTCGAGTTTATTACACCGATCATCAAGGCTACCAAAGGTAGGGAGGTCAAGTCTTTCTTCACGATACCCGAATATGAGCAATGGAAGGAAAGCAGTGAAGGTGGTCGCGGATGGACGATCAAGTACTACAAGGGTTTGGGTACGTCCAAGGCGGAAGATATGAAGAACTATTTCCGCGACATGGATACGCACATGCTGTCGTTCGATACCATCCGCCCTGTAGATCACGACCTAGTCGATCTGGCTTTTAACAAGAAAAAGGCCGACGACCGTAAAGAGTGGCTCCGTCAATTCGTACCCGGAACGTACTTAGACCATCGCATCCGGAACATTCCTATCTCTGACTTTATCAACAAGGAACTGATTCTTTTTTCGATGGCTGACAATATCCGCTCGATTCCCAGTGTTGTGGATGGCCTAAAACCGGGGCAGCGCAAGGTTCTGTTCGGCTGCTTTAAGCGTAATCTCAAGACAGAAATCAAAGTCCAACAGCTTCAGGGTTATGTGTCAGAGCATACGGCGTATCACCATGGCGATCAGAGTCTGGTCATGACGATTGTTGGCCTTGCGCAGGACTACTGCGGCAGTAACAACGTGAACTTGCTGCTGCCCAACGGTCAGTTTGGTACTCGAAGCATGGGCGGTAAGGATGCAGCCAGTGCACGTTACATTTTCACGGCAGTGCCACGCATCACGCGTCTGATGTTCCATCCGAAAGATGACGACCTCCTCAACTACCTGGATGACGATGGTCAGAGTATTGAGCCGGAGTGGTACGTTCCTGTTGTACCGCATGTGCTGCTCAACGGTGCTGAGGGAATAGGTACGGGCTGGAGTACCTTTGTACCAAACTACAATCCCCGAGATGTGGTGGAAAATCTGCGCCGCCGCATGGCTGGTGAAGAGTACGTGCCCATGACGCCATGGTACCGTGGCTTTGTTGGTACGATTGAGCATTCAGCGGCAGATCGGTTCCGTGTTTTGGGCAATGCAACTCAGCTGGATGAGCGAACGTGGGAAATCACAGAGCTTCCCGTGCGCGTATGGACCTCGTCCTACAAGGAGTGGCTCGAAGAGCGTGTCGTCGGTAGCGACAAGACACCATCAACACTGCGTGAATACAAAGAATATCACACGGATACGACTGTGCACTTTGTCGTGGAACTCAACTCGCGCGGAGAGGAAGAAATTGCACGTGTGGGCCCCGAGGCATTCTTCAAGCTCTCTACGGTTATTAGTACCGGTAACATGGTCCTATTCAATCCTGAGGGCAAGATTAAAAAGTACGCCTCGCCTCTCGAAATTCTCGATGACTTTTACTTCTTGCGCTTAGGTTTCTACCAGCGTCGGAAGGAGCACCTGGTCGACCAGCTCAAGCTTGTGTATGATCGACTCTCAAACCAGGCTCGGTTTGTCAGTATGATCATTTCCAAGGAGCTAAGTGTGTCAAACAGAAAGAAAGCAGACATCATGGACGAGTTGCGTCAGCTCAACTTCCAAGCCTTCCCCAAGGTGGAGGCCAAGACGAAGAGTGTGGCAGACGAGGCCGTCGAAGATCAAGATGAGCTGGACGAGCCCACCGGCACAACTACTGACTTTGACTATTTGTTGAGCATGTCCATCTATTCTCTGACAAGGGAGCGCGTTGAGCGTCTGCTCAAGGAGCGTGACGAAACGGAGACGCAACTCAAGATTCTTCTTGGCCGCTCGCCACAAAACCTGTGGGACGAAGACTTGACGGCCTTCCTAGAGGAGTGGGATGCCAAGATAGCAGAGGACGCTCGACTCGCTTCGATGACCACAACGAAGGTCATTTCTGCACCGAAGCATCGTCGTGCACCTCCCAAGCCCAAGAAGGAAGAAGGCCAGGCGTCGCCCACGAAAAAGACAGCTCCCAAGAAGGAAGCCCCCAAGAAAGAGGCCGCACCAGTGCCCCCGCCGCCTACAGAGGCACCTGTGCCATCCCCATTGAAGCATGAACGCGTGAATGACGATGAAGACGAGCTTGCACTGCCACCACCCAAGACGACCAAGACAGCCTCCAAAGCCAAGGCGACACCCAAAGCCAAGGCCCCCGCCAAATCACGAGCCAAATCCACATCAGCTTCTCCACCTCCGCCACCATCGCGTCGAGCTACGAGCAGTCGTGCAGCAGCCAAGGCACGCCCAACGTATGCACTCGACTCAGATGACGAACCACAGGATGATCCGAATGACGATAGTGTGGCATGGGACGGCATGGAAGAAGAGGACGACAGCGACGAAGACTACTACCGCTAAGAAAGATTATATGCTGCTGTCTTACTCGTTCTTGAACGCAGGCTTGCGCTTTTCAGTGAACGCTGTCATACCCTCCTTCTGGTCGTGCGTCGAGAACAAGGACTGGAACAGGCGGCGCTCGAGACGAATACCCTCGGCAAGCGTGAGTTCGTAGGCTAGAAATCAGTTAGTGTCACACACATACGTACATGCATTGACGGCCTCCTTGGCGGCTTGGACGGAAATCTGACTCTTCTTTGCAATCTTGCTGGCGACGTTGACGGCTTCGTCCACGACGCTGCCCTCGCGGACAACGCGCGATACGAGACCAGCGGCCTCGGCCTCATCGGCGGTGAGATTGCGACCCGTCAGCACGATTTCCATCGTGCGACTCTTACCGATGGCACGTGTCAGACGCTGCGTACCACCTGCACCAGGGATCACACCGAGGTTAATCTCAGGCTGACCAAACACAGCCGTAGGTGAGGCCAGGACAATATCGGTCATCATGGCAAGTTCGCAGCCGCCGCCAAGAGCGTAGCCATTCACAGCCGAAATGATGGGCTTGCGAACCTGCGTAAGCTTACTCCAATGACCCAAGAAATTGGCCTTGTACGTCTCAGAAAAGTTCTTGTCCTTCATCTCTTTGATGTCGGCGCCGGCCGCGAAGGCCTTCTCGCTGCCTGTCACGACGATGGCGCTGATGCTGGGATCTTCATCAGCGGCATCAGCGGCATGGTTCAGTTCGTGGAAAAGCTGTGAGTTTAGTGCGTTGAGAGCCTTAGGACGGTTTAATTGTACGAGACGCACACCGTCCTTGGGCGTGCTGACTTGAATGCACGTGTAGTCCGTACCGTCAGCGACAGGTGAGAAGCGCGGCAGCGACGTAGAAAGCATGGCACGCGACGAGAGCGGCACTGCCGCCGAGCGCGACGCCACAGCACGAAGTCCAGAACGAAGAGCAAACATGTCGACTAGCTACAGGTGTAAGAGACCAAGACGCGCCGATACGGACCGAAGAGGGCCGTGCATGCGGGGCGAATCTATTCGGCCGAGTTTCATGTCGTGGCAGGCGGAGCCGCTGCGCCGCGTACGGGGGCCACGCCGCCGTGCTGGAGACCGGCACGTGAACCGACCACGCGACGCTTTCGTTTCTTAATGGCGTCTCGGTGTAGTTGGCGGTAGGTCTGGGTAAGGTCAGATCGCTTAGATAGCCAGCGTTCGTGAATCTCTTCGTCCGTATCCACTTTCCAAAACGGTGCTGAGCCACGTTGAAATAAAGCAGGTAGCAAGCTCGGTGTACCCGAAGCAAGCGTAAAAGGTGTCGTAAATGGTGGGACACGCATAGTATGGACCGGCGTCGGGGCTGGTGCCGGTGCTTGTGTTTGTTCTGGTGCAGTATTTGAAGCGCCTAGAATACCAGCCACTGCATCATCGTCTTCGGCCATATCGTGTTCATCGACTAACGAGCCAAAAAGCGCAAGAGAGCCAGAGTCCTCCGTGGGCTGGAACATATCCTTAAGGCTTTCCATGTGCACTTTTTCTGATGGTTGAGATGCTTCGGTCGTGATGCCAGACGCATTATAAGTTACGTCTTTTGCGTTATGATCATCTGACAAGTTTACACTCGTAGGCTCCGGCTCATCAGCTTGACTTTCTCCAAACAAATTCTTTACCACATCCAAAGCTAATTTCTTCTCGTCTTTTGGATGCACGGGCACATGTTCAGTCTCTTCATACCCATCAGAAAATTCATCATCATCCAGAAGATTAGTACGGAGAATGGGCTGGGATTTCGACGCTGGTGGCTGGTCCGCTTCATTCCACCAAGAGTCAGTTTGTGACGTTGGTGGTGCATCAAACAAATCGGTGGATGCATCCTCTTTTTTCCACCACTGATCATCTTTCGACGTTTCAGGGGCATCAAACAACTCATCGGGAACTTCTTCGTTCTGTTCAAATAGGGTCGTGGGTAGCTCATCTTCAAGAGGCTCGTCAATGGAGGTCGCAACAAGTGCTGTAGGTCTCTCTCGTGGACCCTTTTCGGTGGCAACACAATGGTCATGTGCATCTAGCGCTTGCCACTCACGAGCCTCGTCATCCCAATGCCATCGAAGCTGCGCTTCGTCGTCCTGTGGAAGGGCTTCAAAAATGCGTCCAGACAAGTGCTCGCGTTGATACCGAGTTGGATCTAATGTAAGACGCGGCGCACGATGCGGGGCGTGTCGCTTATGTACCTCAGCATCTGCAGGTCTGGGGATCGGTCGTGACGGTCGCATAAGCATAGGCCTGATCAAATGTCCAGCTGGCGTAACTTTCCAGCCCCATTCACCATTTTGCACACGTTCTAGCGTAACTGGTCGCATATTATGGGCTTCCATCCCAATCCATGGCCGTTTTCGTAGGCGCCGTCTCTGCCGGTCCATCTCCTTACTCTGCATGTCACCTGCACCGAGTTTGGCTCGCTCTGTCGCCATCCGCTCGTGCCACGGGGGTTTCGCTTCTCCCACACGAATTTTGGCACCTTTCCAGACGGCACCACTCAAAGTATTCATACATTTGGCGAGCTGCTGAGGAGTCGTTTGCAGCGTCGCAAAGGCATACGGCCGGCGCTGTCCCACACCATTAAGGTACGAATCCTCCGACCCAACAATGTCCAGTACTTTTCCATATGTCGAAAGACGTTCTCGCAAAGCGTCCTGCGAGAATTGCGGCGTAAGGCCGGAGATGTGCAGACGCTTTGTGATGGGTATCGAAGCCTCTGACATGCTGCTAGAAAAGGGGCAATGCACTCCACTTTTTTTCTATGTGTACAACGTGCCAAAGGCCTTGGCTGTGCGTGCAGCAATCCACCAAGCAACAGCCACAGCGCCTAGCAGAGCTACGTCTGTAATCAAGAGACCCAGTCCAGCCATCATGTATCGCGGAACCCAGATCTTGAATAGCATGAGATGACGACGGAAGAACCATGCCCACAAGGCTGCGGACCATGTCAACACACCCACGTACAAGAGCAGTCCCAGAGCAGAGCGCAGGATGTCTCCTGGCAATCGCATGGGCCGCACATGACCCGTCTCTTCTTGTTGTACCTTGGCACGGGTAGGAGCAACGTTCCACAGTGTAAGTAATACGACGCCGAAGGCAGGCAGGATACTCAGTGGGCCAAATGCATTCAGCACGACAAAGAGCGGTGACCATGGGTACGTAACAACAGGGAATCCCACGAATGCGACGCGCCACTGGATGGCTGTAAATGTCGCTTGGTGACCTGTGCTAAAGAAGGCGACAAAGCCAAGAAGACCAATACACACAATTTCGAGGAGGGACGGGGCGTGAGATGGCGAGGCAGAGAGGTCCTTGGCATTTGGCATCTTGGAGGCTGCCAGCAATCGTGCATCACGCTCGGAGTCACCCAGCTCAGCTATCAGGACCATGGCAAGAAAGCAAGCGGATAGAGCCAGTTGGCCCATGGGCTGAGAAAGTAAGAACAATAGGGAGAAAGCGAGTGATGTGAAAAGCAAAAAGGCTGCGCCAAAGGTATTGCCAAAGCCGAGAAGTGCGACTTTCGGCGGCGCGTCGCGTTTTTGCGTCGGCTCACGAAGCACGGAGAGACTCAGTGGAGACAGGTACCAGTACCACGCACCCGCCACGAGCAGGAAGAGAACAGCACGTGCCGTCCAGATTTTGATGACCAGGAACGTTGACCGCGTTGCTTCGTCCAGTTGCTCGAGTCCATGAACCCAATCGGCGAGCCAAAATCCAGATGAGCCCAGCAAAGCTGGTCGAATGATCCATGTGAGCAGTGTCGATGCCGAGCTGAGATGCGCATGACTTGGCTTAAGAATTCGGCGCAGGATATCTGCCATAGCAAACGCAAAGAGGTACGCGGCAGCAAGCGCATAGGGGCTATTCGTCGCAGGGCCGGAAAGAGCGTAAGCGGGATTGTCAGCAAACTTCGTAGTGGCTTGGTACGCATAGAATGAGGGGGCACAGTACGGTGCCTGCTCTTCACGACAAACGCGGCTCATACCAGCGAAGCGCAGCAGAAGCAAGGCCAGGATGGATATGATGGGAATTTGCTGCTGCCACCGCGTCAGAGGTGCACCAAGGCCCATCCATGCACGTACTACCAGTACCAAACACACCATTCCCAGAGTGATACGATCTTCCCACATGGTGAAACTGTTGCTGGCAAAGAGCAAGGCATGTCCGAGCACAAGGACACAAGCCACCGTATTCGATATGACAGAGCGCATCGAAGGCGTCGAGAAAGCATCTAGGGCCATGTTGCCAGGCCACATCTGCCACATGAGTGTGCATGCGACGCCCAAAGCCACGCCGCCTACGAGGCTTTCAAGCACAGAGATGCGTGTGATCATGGCCATGGCAACGCCTGTCGTAATGCCGTACCAGCAACCGTAAAAAGCGTTACGCCACACAAGGTGGGACAGGGCTTCCATGGTACTGCGCTTTGAAAGGCGCCACAAGAGCCATATAACACCAATCGAGCACGTGAGGATGGACATACCGAGCACCATGCGTGCGTAGTCAAACTGAGCCCATACTCGCTGTGCACGATCCAATGCAAGGCGGACGAAAGTTAAGTAAGCTTCAGCAGTAGCTCGGGCGTGTTCCAAGGACGCGCGCTCGGCAAGTCGAGCATCTGCTGTGAGGGCGCTGCGCCACGCCTGATCAAGTTCAGCGGCGAAGGGAGAGAGGTCTGTCGACTGCTGAGCATAGGCGTCCAAGTAGGTCTTGACCTGACGTGCATTGATGCGCAATGCACGGAGCAGGCGAGACGCAGGTGCATGCAGCGCATCCTTCTCAGAAGCAAAGACCTCCGGTATAATGGCACCCAAGCTGTTGAAGGGAATCGGCACACCAAGGAGAAGAGACAGAGTCGGTACGAGATCAATTTGTGGGAGCGAGCGATGAAGCTGATTCGGCAGCATCGAGAATGGCTGGAATGCCGGAGTCAGTGTCTGCGAGCGCAATAGAGCAGCCACATCTGTATTGTTGGACAGGGGCGTCTTGGAACGACGCGAGTCAAATGGCTTGTTCGCATACATCCACAAGGCACTGCCGACTTCGAGCTCTGAGTCACCACCGTGGTCGCCCGTCGCGTCCATGCCGTGATCGCCGAGGAACACGAAGAGGGTATCGTCTCGGAGTTTGCTGAGAACGCGCTGGAGTATGTCGTCCATCTGCTCGAGCTTAGGCGGCATGCGCGCATGAGCCGGGCCGAATCGGTGGCCCACATGATCTACGCCGAGCGAATGCGCCACTATAAGTGACCAATCATCGCGGTCCATCGTGTCGAGCATATGTACTTCGACGCCAGCATCGACTGTATCCAGGTCCTCGACATTGAATGACGAATAAGGATGGGTGTCGTCAAACAAGTCAGCAAAGACCATCTGCCACGTATCGTCGCCGACAAATGATAGACGCTTGGAAGCACGCTGACGCATCTGTGCAATCCATGTGTCTTCGTTGATGCGTCCAGCGCCGCCAAAGTTGGCGCCTGCCTCGATAAAGGTCGGTAGCGAACCGGTCGTGAGGCCTTTGAGGCGCTGGAGCGTTGTAGTCGGTGGATGAGCCACGAAGTGCGCGAGGAACGATGCGTACGGGGTAGCATTCGCACGCATAGCGGGTGTGCGTATGTGATTATGCATGAAAGCATTGGGGGTAAATGCGTCAGATGCCTGTGCCTCCGCCACAAAGTCGTAGCGCAGGGCATCGACGATCCACAGCACCACACGCTGGAAGCGCGGAGGAAGCGTGCATTCTCCATGATTTTCAAGCAGCTCGTCCCAAGCGCGCAAGGCTGTATCGTTGCCTTGTGCCGCCGAGCTGGGCGGTCGCGGTGCGTGCCAAACGGCCACCGCCGGCTTCGAACAGTTCGACGCGGCATTCAGCTCCACACGCTGCAGTAAGAAGCCACTCGTGAACAGGAACAGACCCACGATGTGCAGCATGGCTACGACGCTCAGTATGCCAAGCACGCGTGCGAACGGTGCGCGCGCCGCCTTGGCAGCCCCATCGCTCTTGGAGGCCATACGCCAACACGTTGCTAGGCGAACGCGCGTCATTTTGTCTTTCGGCCGAGTCCACGTAGGGGTCGAGGGGCGTGGGCTCACGGCGCTTGTCGGTGATGCACAGCGTAGCTGAGCTGGGGCGCTGCGTGTCGGAAGGTGCGGCGCGTCAGGATGGGCGTGCGATAGCGCGTGTGTTTTCGCTACACTCTAGCAGTGTGCGCCGCGTCATGGCGACTGTCGCGGACCCGTCGGTGCCGGTCGTGCATGCGTTGCTGTACGCTTCTCGCGTGCCGTCAGGATGGAGTGATGTGTGTGAATTGTATGTGCGGTGTGGCGCGCTGCTTTTTGGCCCAAGCTCGCGTTCACGCAAGCCTGCTGAGTCGTGGCACCTGGCTGCCGAAGCTTTACAAGCATCGGCTAGCGCCTTTTTGCGTCTGTTTGCTGCGCTCACACCCGGACGGTGGGCGATACCCGTGCTGCGTGCGCTGCTCAGAGACTTGCGATGGGTGTCAAAGTGCGCGGATGACGCGAGCAATGCAGCATCGCGCGATTCGCGTGCCTCGCATGCCCACCTGGAAGAGTGCGCACGCATCCTAAACAAGGGCTTTACGGCCTGCATCGCTGACCGCCATCCTGTGCTGGAAGAGAGCAAGAAATGGGGCACATATGCCATGGTCAGCCTCGTTTTTGCCACATACTTCCAGCTGCGATCTATTTCGCTGTGCAAAAACATTGTGCGCGCGCTGGGCGCCGGCGACCTGCCACCCCTCAGCGCGTTTCCTCGGGCACAGATGGTCACGTTTCGCTACTACATGGGGCGTCTCGCCTTGCTGGACGAGGATTATGGGCGTGCAGAGGCTGAGCTCTCTTCCGCCTTGGCCTACACGCCGCGGCGTGCAGCAAAGCAGCTGGAGCGCATCCTTGTGTATCTCACGCCCGTGCGTGTGCTACAAGCGCAGCATCCGACCTTTCTCGCATCGTATCCCCGTCTCGAGGCGACTTATGGCCCGCTGATACTGGCCTGCGAACGTGGTGATGTTCGTGCATTTGATGCGGCGCTGAATGAGACTCGGCGTGAGCAAAGTCTTGTTCGCTTGGGCGTGTACCTGGCTTGGGAGCACGCACGAGACGTGTGTATTACGCGGCTCATACGGCGTGTGTGGCGCCAAGAGGGCAGCTCGACGCGGACGCGATTGGCGCCGATCGCCTCGGCGCTCCAGTGGCTCGATGGCGCATCGGATGCTTCGGGCGCCGAGTGGCTGGTCGCCACCCAAATCGCGCGTGGGCGAATCAAGGGGTATATAGCACATGAGCGCCAGATGGTCGTCCTGAGCGCGTCGGATCCATTTCCGCACGCGGCGCTCACGATGCTGTCTTAGGTATGAAAGGACATGACATGGGGCTCCAGCGTCTCGGTATCTAGCACGACCACCTCGTGCGTGCGTGCGAATGATGGGACAAGGATGAGTCGGACGTTGTGTACGAGCTTGGTAGCATAAGCGTCCTGGTTGCCGATGATGTAGAGGTCAGGTGCGGCACGGATCACAAGTGCATCGGTGGCTTTGAATGGGTAGCACCAAAGCGTGTCTGGCGCCGTCGGCGCGATGTGTGACCATTCGAGCGTAGATGCGGCCATATTCAGTGCTGCGTCTGTCGTCTGTGCCTCATCAGGCAAATACTTGAGCAAGTCGTGTATGTTTTGCCCGCTTGTCGCGAGAATGCGTCGGCCATGCACGCTGAACCACGTAGGATTGGTGCACAGATGCAGGGTATCGTGCACGGAGGAGCGGGGAAGGAGCGTTCGAAGGAGCGGCTGTTGCGGCAAGGCAGCACTGCATGGATCCTGAGCGCCGGGCATGACCACCACAGCACGAAGAGACTCACACAACTGAGCCAGCAGCGGATCCATGTATGCAAACGGATTCGGCTCCTGATGCTTGGGATCCACCACATGTTCCCACGCCGCGCGCTGGACTGAGTCGCCCGCTAGGACCAGACTCGAGATGCGTCTGGTTTCATCGCGTGACGAGGCGTCCAATTCGCCCGTGAGCCATTCGACGAGCAGTTCGCGCGCCAGGTCATTCTTCGGATCAGCCTCACCTGCACGAAGGCCACTGGCCAAGACGATGCGGCCGCCCGTGACCGTCGTAGGAGCGGCATCCGGCGGGGGCAGTCCAGGAAAGTAGACGTGGCGCACCTCCAAGTCGCCATCGGGCGTCTCGATGCCGACGATGCTAGCCACAACGCCCGTGACGCACTTGTGCGCTAAGTCCGAGCCTGGTCGAATGGCCTCGCCAACGAGACGCACGCGTCCACTTTGGTCCTCAAAAAACAGCTCGTCGTGCTCCGTGTCGACATAACTCGTGCGGGGTGGGGGCGGTGGAAGCGACAAGTCGCGTGCGATGTCTTGCAGCACATCTGGCTTGCGCCGAAGGGCGGAGAAGAACGTACCGGTGACCACACACACCTGCCGCGGTGGGATATCAAGGAGTCGATCGACGTACGCGGCTGACGCGTGGCGCTCCATGGCGGCTTCCTTGGCGCGCTTGCGCAGGACAGCGAGGCGAAAGTCGTACATCTGTGCATATTGGCGTCCGAATGAGCGCTCTGACGGCGGTACACGCAGTGCGTCTGAGAGGGCCGGCAGCGCGTCGAACGACGCGTCCGGACGATGATGGGCCATGGACAAGCAGGTATCGGTGGTCTATTTCCACGTGACTATCCTTGTTGGTCCTGCGCCTCGTAGGCATTCGAGCGGTGCTTGGGCGTAAAGTGCCAGTGCGGCGGAGCAGGACCCAGAAACATTTCAGAGATGCGCACCCAGTCGCTGGCACTAGGGCTGCTGAGCAGGGATTCGAGCGCGTCGCGGCCATGATACGGTGGGGGCCGGTCGTTCATGCGCACAGGCACGTGCTCCAGCAGGCCGATCGGCACGTACCGGTGCGTGAACGACAGCATCTCACATAGGAAGCGGCGCGTCGTATTCACGCCCTGTGTGTCCGCACCCCAATGGGTGAGGCCATACGAGGCATACTGCCGGATCATGTCCAAACGCTCGCGACTGCTTATATCCCAATCACGACGCTCCTTGATCTCGGTAAAGATCCACGGTCGGATCAGGGCGCCGCGAGCGATCATCGTGCCGTCCACGCGCGCATTCTCGATGTGGTCGTAGTAATCGCGCCATCCGTACACATCGCCGTTGCCGTAGACGGGCACGGGTACCATTTCCGGCTCGTCGGCATGCTTCGTGTCCTCGTTCCACGTCCGCACCGCATCATGCAACGCGTCGACACACGTGCGAATGTACGACCAGTCAGCATCGTTCTTGTACCGCTGTTTGCGGGAGCGCCCGTGCAGTGTCATGGCCCCGACGCCCCACTCGGTCTGAGCGCGGCTGAAGATCTTGTGGGCTGTGGGCTTGGACGATGTGCCTGTGCGTAACTTGATGGTCAGAGGAATCTCACCTAGTGCCTCGGACATGCCACGCACGATGCGGCCCAGCTTCGTGGCATGGTCCAAGAGAGCCGAGCCCGCACCTTTATTGTATACGAGGTCGATCGGGCATCCACAGTTGACATCCACAAAGTCGAGGCCTGGGCCAACTTGGCGCGCCAAAACTTCGGCCGCCGGCACGAGATACTCGGGCTTGGCACCACAGATCTGGGTACCAAAAATACGCTCGCCTTCCCAGCGACGCACCAAGCTCCACTCTGACGCCTGGCCCTGCAAGAACGATTCGGCCATGCCCATCTCGCCACAGTGAATGTCGGATCCAAACGACGCACACAGCCGACGAAAAGGCAAGTTGCCCGTGGTGGTGAGGGGCGCCAAGTACAGCTCGCCCTTCCAAGAGAGACGGCGCTTTTCACAGGGGCGGATCCGCGCCGTGTCGGCCGCAGAATCATCGGCATTCCGCATGGCATCTTCACAGGCCTCGAGGGAGGCAGTCGGATCCGCCAGTAGGCGCTCACGATCATAGTTTATGCGCAGCGGACCTTTGCCGAGATCGGTGTGTGCCACCTCCGATGCGGGCATGTGAGACATGGCATCCGCTTCGCGACGCAGGGCCGCCGTGATAAAAGGCGCTTTTTCATAGACGTACTTGCGCGAACGAAGCTGGCGCGCGACATCTCCAGGCAGCCAATTGATTTGGTCCGAGTGCGGATTCGACTCGTTTCGGCGGCCTGCACGAGCGAGCCATGCGTTGTGCCGTGGCACATCCTGCACGAGCTCGAGACCCGTGCCTAGTGTGCCTTGGGCATCGGCGCCACACACTCGGGCAGATGCACTGATCCGACGGACATGCGCACCGAGGAAGCGGCACTTCCATCCCATCGGACATGCGCCGCGTTCGTGGAAGTAAGCGCAGTGCGTGCCTGTCACAATGGACCGCTGCACGGCGTCGTCGGTATCGGCGGGCTGTGTGTCCCCTCGTTCGAGGGCCAATGCGTGTTCATAGAGTGTATTCAGGTGCGCATCGCGTTCAGCGGGTGAGAGGCTCAGTATATTCTCGCCATGCGGCGGTGGTGGCGGAACGAGTATGTCGCGCTCCTTGTGCTCCAGATACGCGCACAGATCATGCGTGAATTTGCATGTATCACCAAATTTGCACGTATTCCCGACAGCCATATGTGGACACAGTGCCATGTGGTCATCTGTACGTGCAAAGGTTCGGCCCTTATTTTGGCCGCGAGCGCGTTTGCGGGGCTTGTCCTGATCGCCTTCGTCGGCACGATCGAGCGCTTCAGGCGTAGGCTCAGCGGCCGGCGGCGCAGGAGCAGGCGCCTCTCCGCCTGCCAGCGACTCGCTTCTCGCAGGCCATGCAGGGCGAATAAACTCTGCCTTGATGGGGGCAATCCCAGGCTGGTACTCGACCATCCAGGCCAGGCAGTGTCAGCACACGAGTCGGCGTAGCTTTTTTTGCTCTGCCACGTGACGCCACAGGTGGAGTCAGACGTCGTCGTCAGACACCTACTGCGACTTTTCTTCTCGACGAATTGTGATGGCGACGCCGTTCCCTCGCGTGCCCGCACAACCGGAGGGGTATGAGCGCCATGTGCGTGAGAGTGTCCTGATGAAAGTGACGAACGAGTCGCATCCTGACAAGATCCTTCCGCGAGACAACGAAGAAAATGTGTTGGTGACGTCAGCGCTACCGTACGTGAACAATGTGCCGCACCTAGGCAACATTATTGGATCGACGCTATCGGCGGATGTGTACGCGCGGTATTCGCGTACGCAGAACCGCAACACCCTGTACATTTGTGGTACCGATGAGTACGGTACGGCGACAGAGACCAAAGCGTTAGAAGAGGGTGTCTCGCCGCAGGCGCTGTGTGACAAGTACCATGCGCTGCATGCCCAGGTGTATGAATGGTTCCAGATTGGTTTTGATTACTTTGGACGTACGTCGACGCCGAAGCAGACGGATATTGCGCAGGACATATTCCTCAAGCTCTATGACAACCAGTATCTGGAAGAGCACACGATGCGCCAACTGTACTGTGGCACCTGTGAGCGATTCCTGGCGGACCGCTACGTGAATGGTATCTGTCCGAAGTGTGACTATGACGACGCACGTGGTGATCAGTGCGACAAGTGCGGACAGCTGCTCGATGCGATCGAGCTCAAAGAGCCCAAGTGCAAGCTGTGCAAGGGCACGCCACAGGAGCGTGAGTCGAAGCACATGTTCCTCCGTATCGATACGCTACAGCCCCAGACGGAGGCATGGGTGTCGGAGATGTCGAAGAAGGGCCACTGGTCGTCGAATGGCACGTTTATTACCGAGTCGTGGTTCAAAGAGGGTCTGCGTCCGTTTTCGCTGAGTCGTGACCTCAAATGGGGTGTGCCTGTGCCGCTGAAGGGATACGAAGACAAGGTGTTGTATGTATGGTTTGATGCGCCGATTGGCTATCCGAGTATCACGGCGAACTACACGAGCGACTGGGAGAAGTGGTGGAAGAACCCTGAGCAGGTGCGCCTGTTCCAGTTCATGGGCAAGGACAATGTGCGATTCCACACGGTCATTTTCCCGTCGTGCCTGATCGGCACGAAGGACAAGTGGACGCTCCTGCACCACATCAACACGGCCGAGTACCTCCAGTACGAGGGCGGCAAGTTTTCCAAGTCGCGGAATATTGGCGTGTTTGGCGACAGGGCGAAGGACATTGGCGTGTCGCCGAGCGTGTGGCGCTACTACTTGCTCTCGACGCGGCCCGAGTCGTCGGATAGCCAGTTTGTGTGGCACGACTTTGTGACGCGGAACAACTCGGAGCTGCTCAAGAACCTGGGCAACTTTGTGAACCGTATCATGACCTTTATGAAGAAGTACGAGGCGCGCCTTCCGCCGGTGCCGGAAGGTACGTTGCTGCGGACGGATGCGCCGCTTCCGGCGACGAGTGACGGCACGCCGTGGGGCGATCTTGTGGCCAAGTTTGTGGCGGATGTCAACGCGATCCTGGCCAAGTACACGGAGTATATGGATGTCGGAAAGATGCGTGCGGGTCTGATGACCATGATGGAGCTCTCTGCACGTGGCAACCTGCTGCTGTCCGATGCCGGTCTCGATAACACGCTGTTTTCCGAGCACCGCGACCGGTGTGACGCGGTGATTCTGCTGGCCACGAACCTGATCTGGGTGCTGACGGCGCTCGTGCATCCGTTCATGCCCGCTACGAGTGACGATATGCTGGCGCAGCTGAATGCGCCGCCACGTGCGCTGCCCAAGGACCATGCGTTTGCGCTGGATCTGCTGCCTGGCCACATGGTCGGGAAGGCGGCGCACCTGTTCAAGAACATCGACGAGAAGCAGGCGGCGGCGTGGAAGGCGCAGTTTGGTGGTGACAGTTCAGCGGAGGAAGAGAAGCCGGCGATGAGCAAGAAGCAGGCGGCGAAGGCGCGCAAGGCGGCGGAGAAGGCCAAGGCGGCGGCCATGCCGCAGACGCCCGAGGTGCTAGCGCTGGATGCGCGTGTCAAGGAGCAGGGCGAGAAAGTCCGCGCGCTCAAGGCGGCGGCCGATGTGCCGCAGGCCGAGGTGGATACGGCGTTGCAGACGCTGCTTTCGCTCAAGGCCGAGCTGCAGTCGGCGGTGGATGCGGCGCTCGCCCAGCAGGCGGCGTCTGTGCAGCTGTCGACGGCGTAGATAGGCGCCCTCCGTAGGTGGAGGTAGAGTGTGTCACATTGGTGCTGCGGACCATCATGACGGAGCGTGTGCCACGGGAGCCGGTGCGAACGTCGGAGGCGCCGCAGCCGCGTGGTATTTTGAAGAATGCCGGTCGGCGAGGCAGCGCGAGTCGTCACCTGCAGTGGGACGAGCACAATTTGCAGGAGAATGAGGACGAGCGGGAGAGCCAGACGTTTATGAAGATTGACGAGCCGAAGACGCCGTTTGTGCACAGTGCGAGTGTGCCGCCGATGGACGAGGAGGGCTTTGACTTGAATGATGCGGTGGCGTCGAAGGAGGCGACGCACGCGAACACACTGGCGAATGCGCGGGCGACGGAGCGTGCGGAGGAGCTGGTGCACATGGTGCAGTCGTCGGACGTACCGGTCGACTTGGGCGTCGTCCGTGAGCGCTACGAGGCGGAGCAGGCGCACCATGCGGCCTTTTCGGAGAAGCGGCACCAGCACTATGGCAACGAGGCCGCGGCCCTCAAGAGGCGGCCGCCGCCGGAGGAGGAGGAGGAGGAGGACGAAGCGTAGACTAGATGCTATTTCGGCGTGCGCGCAGACCGCGCTCGGCAGACTTGGTCGCGGTCGGGAAGCCGCGGGCATGCGTCGGGAGGCGGCCGTCGGCCTGCCACTTGGCGAGCGCCTGGATAGCGACGTTGTAGCCAGCCATGAGGATTTCGGTGTACCGCCCGAACTCGAGGGTGCCGTACTGCTCGACGGGCATGCGCAGGTAGAGGCATGCCTCGTTGGCCTTGGCGGACTCGAGCATTTTGACGGACGTCGTGTACGTGAGGCGCGTCTGGATATCAGGGATGCTGGGGATCATGCGCATGTTGCTGAAGGGGTTGAAGCGGTTCAGCAGGACCCACCAGCCCGAGAGGGTATCGCCGTAGCTCTGGGAGGTGGTGTCGTCGATGCTGCTGACGTCGATGGCAATCACGGTGCGCGCGCCCATCGCGAGCATGATCGAGACAGGCAGGTTGTCCGTGTAGCCGCCATCCACGAGCATGTCGCCGTCGTCGATCATCGGCGGCACAAGTCCCGCGAGCGTCATACTCGCCCGAATGTAGCGCCACGCATACCCACTGAGATGCACCTCCATCCGACTCCACGTAATGTTCGTCGTGTTGCAAAAGTACGGCAGCCACATGTCCTCGATGTGCGTGTCCGAGAAGCACTTGAAGATGCCGCGGTTGAATTCGTGGCCGGTCGTGTACGAGACGAGCGGGTACGTCAAGTCGGTCACAAAGCGCCACAGCGACGCCATGCGGCCGGCAAAGCGCTTCGCGCGGCCGTGGCTCGAGACCGCCGCGCCGTCCCGCGCGTACAAGCCACCGACAAAGGAGCCGATCGACGTGCCGCCGACCAGGTCGATCGGGATCCCGAGCTCCTCGAGCGCACGGAGCACGCCGATGTGCGCACATCCACGCGCGCCGCCGCCGCCCAGCACGAGGCCGATCGAATGGCCACAAAGCCGGCGCGCGAGGCGCGCCATGTCGGAGAGGTGCGCCGGCCGCGTGCCCCGCGGCTGCGGCGCATGCGATGTGCGCGCGATGCGCGTCTTGAGCTGCTGCGTCCACGTCCGAATCGCCTCGACAGGCGTCGGATCGCGCATGACGCGCATCCGCGGCGCCTTGATGCCCGGCATCTCGACGTGGTGGTGCGCACTGACCCACGGACGCGGCTTGAGCCATTCGCGCGTCGTTCCCGGCGACACGCTGCGTTCAGAGTGCAGGAGAACCAGCTCCTTGCGGGCCGTCGTCTTGATGGTCAGGAGAAGGCGCTCCAGCTCACCGGCATGTGGATCGTCACCGAGCCCGACGAGCAAGATGCAGTCGGCCTGGCGCACGGCCGTCGCAGCCCACGACGACGACGCAGGCGTGTCGACCATGTACAGCACGAGGCGGTAGTGCTGCTCCTGGTCCGCCAGCCACCCGGCCAGCTTGAGCTTGCCCATCCGCGAAAACGCATGCCGGCCGAGCTCGCGGATCACCGTGCTCTGTCGCAGGACCACGACAGGCTCCGCGAGCACGGTCGTGCAGGCGGCCTGCAGCTGCTGCGTAAAGGCGGCAATCGGCACATCGGACGATGTCGGGAGGACCGCCACTGTCTTGAAGTTGTGCGTGCTCTGTCCCCGCCCGATCGTCGTGGCCAAGTGCGGTGGCAGCGCCATGCGCCGCGCCGTCTCACGCATGTCCATGTCCGTGCGCATGCGCCGCGCGAGGATCCGCGATATTTGGATCGTGATCGGTGGATGCCACAGAGCCAGCGCGTGGAAGAGCGTCATGGGCATGCGTGCGAGCTCCGAGTCGCGAATTGAGTGCATCGTCACCGTGCGCGGACTCCTTGTGATGACCTCGACTTCGCCCACGCTGTCGCCCTGGCTGTACTCGCCGACAACCTCGCGAGCTGCCCCTCCCTGCTCCTGCAGCGCACGAAGCCGGCCGCTAATCACGACGTACAGACTGTCGCCGACATCGCCCTCACGGTACAGCACTTGGCCAGCGCCTACATGCACCCAGTCCAGCGACGCATCAATGTGCAGGATCAGCGGCGGCAGCAGACTGAGCAGGCGCTTCGACAGCGTGAACAGCGCATTCGGCCGGCGCTCGACCCACCGTTCGAGCGCCTTGACTGGCAGCAGACCCACATAGGTATCGGTGCGCGCGACGATATCCACAAAGCTCGGCACGCCCAGCAGGCTCGAGAGGTAGCCGGCAATGCCGCCGCGCTCCACGGAAAACAGGCACTGGGCGGCATGCTCCTCCGTCTGCGCAATACGCATGTCCAGCACGCCGTCAATCACGTAAAACAGCCCGGCATCCGTCTGGCCCGCCCGAGCGAGGACACTGCCCGCATGGAACAGACGCAGCTCCACGCCGCTTTCCTCGGCCGGCAGCGCAGACGTTGCGCTCGCGTCGTCCGCGACAGGCGGCGCGCTAGACGACAGCGTCGGCACATCGAGGCGTGAGAGATTCGTGTACGCAGCCAGAGGTCCGCGCTGCGACGAGAGAAAGGGACTCGCGAGTGGCACGGGCACATCAGGTATAATGGCCTCAGTGAGGCCGACGCTCTGGACGATGCAATGCATGACCTCGTCACGCAGGTCAAGCGCGTCGCGTGGAATGTGGCCCGTAAGCGACTCGTCGGACGTGTAGCGCACAGGCACATCAGAGACGAGGGGCTCGTCCAGCACACCGACCATGCTGTGCAGATCGCCGGGCCCGACGGCTTGGTACACATGCGGCAAGGGCCACTCGAGGTGCGGCGCAGATGCGCGTGGACGCAGATCCGCCACGCTCGGGCGCGAAAGCGGGTAAAAGCGGCGGCACAGCTGCTCAAGCGCCGCAGGCTCATAGTACTTGTCGGGAAGAAACGTGCGGGCCGACTCATTGATCGCGCGCTCCGTCTGCATGACATAGTACGTGAGGCCGAGGTACTGGTGCGCTGTGAGGAACGTGACGCGCGAAAGACGCGTCAGAATGACCTGCACAATGTGGGACGCAGCGCTGGGATACTTGGCCGTGAGGTGCCGGAATCCCTCAGCGGGGATCGCGGCCAGCGTGGTATCTTGGGTAGCACGAGCGCGTGTGCCCGACTGCGAGAATGGGCGCGACTCGCTCGGAGCCCCCAGCACTTCGCCCGTGTCAGCGTGGCAGCTGGAGAGGGGCGGTACATCGGTATCGTCCTGCTCGACATGCTCGGTAAAGAGCCGCAGGATCGTGAAGAGCGAGCTGAGCGTGCCGCCGCGCCGGACCTCGTTCACGAGTTGGTATTCAGGCACAGCATCTGAGTGGGGAATGTGCGCAAAGACCTGGACGTGTCCCTCAATGACGATGTAGAAGGACGTTTCTGCACTGAGCTCGATCTCGTCGCCGGCCAACAGGCGGCGGGTCTGGAGGTAACGCGTGAGTTCATGAAACACAGGTCGCTCAAGGAAGCCAAACACACGGATCGCTTGCAGAAACTCGTCAAGGTAGGAGTTGAACGATGCACGGTCGTCATAGTCATGCGTCTCAGGCGCCTCCTCCGACGGCAGGTCGGCCGGATGAATCTTGCGGATCGGCGCCTCGCGGACATATTCATACCGATTCCAATGGCGATAGCGCAGCCATAGAATGACGAGCGACGTCACGCACACGCACCATAGCACCAGCACGGGAAATGTCACCTTGACCGTCATGCTATAGTGCAAGATGCGGTACACAGCACTCGGCACCGTGATCGACAGGAAATGCAGGGCCCATCGCGCCATGCGCAACAACGCCAGCATAATGCCCAGTAAGCCCTGGGCAAGCTGCGTGATGGGCGTCGCAGGCACGGGCGGCATGCCCCGGATCACGTCGCCCTCCATGATCAAAGGTGACGTACCTCCGTCGTCCATCGTGGCAAGCTCCACACAGGCCTGGCCCCGGCCCCAGCGCACGGTCACCACGTGATAAAAAAGCTTCATGGTACACTACAGAGGTTATGATCAAGTAGGTGAAAAACAGGGTCGAGCAAGTCGATCGTGTATCTTACAAAAACACTTTTTGTGGCAGCGCAGGCGCACAAACACATGTGTGATCGCGCCAATTTACGGCGTGAGGCATACGGTCTCGGCAATAATGCCCGTAACACGGTAGGGGTCAATGTTGGACGCCGGACGACGGTCCTCAAGGTAACCGTAGCCCTGTGCCGCCACATGGCGAGGAATGCGGATCGAGGCGCCGCGGTTGGCCACACCAGCCGAGAACTTGCCAATGTGACCCGTCTCGTGACGGCCCGTGAGACGCATATCATTGTCCTCACCGTACACAGCAATGTGCTCCTGGTGGCGCTTGCCGAGGCGCTCAATGGCAGCCTCGATGGCCTTCATACCACCCTCTTTGCGCATCGCCAGCGTCGAGAAGTTGGTGTGGCAGCCAGCGCCGTTCCACTCACCCGGCACAGCCTTAGGGTGCATCGACACATTCACACCCCATTCCTCTGCGATACGATAGAGCAGGTAGCGGGCCATCGTGAGGTGGTCACCCATCTCAATGCCCTCGCAAGGACCAACCTGGAACTCCCACTGCGATGGCATCACTTCAGCGTTGATGCCCGAGTGGTTGATACCGGCGTATAGGCATGCACGGTAGTGAGCCTCGACAATATCACGACCCACGACACGGCCAGAGCCGACACCGCAGTAGTACGGACCTTGCGGTCCGGGGAAACCGCCCTCAGGCCAGCCATACGGACGGCCATCAACGCCCATAAGCGAGTACTCCTGCTCAATACCGAACCAGCATTGCTCGTCCTTGCACTGCTCAAAGATCTTCGCGGCGTTGTGGCGGTAGTTGGCCTTGTTCGGTGTGCCATCATTGTTGTAGCACTCGGCCAGAACGAGCACATTGTCGCCGCCACGGAAGGGATCAGGGAAGTACGCCACGGGGCGGAGGTACACGTCCGAGTTGTCACCAGGAGCTTGGCCCGTCGACGAACCGTCAAAGTTCCACTCCTTGAGGTCCGAGAGCGACCGAATGGGACCGTTACACGTGGTAGTCTTGGCGCGCGGCATGCCCGCGGCATCGAGCCACACGTACTCGGCTGCAATCTTGCCGTTCTGAGGCAGGCTAAGGTACGGAGACAGCAGCGAGTTGTTCTTGGTAAATTTGCTCATGGTGGCAGGGACAACGGAAGTGGTACAGGATACCGGGGCAACGATCAGAAAAAAAAAATCCTGTGCTTAACTACTCCTGGCCCTCGGTCGCTCTCGGCCACCACCGTATGCGTCTCGAGGCACTGCAGCGTCTTGTGGCAAACCAACGACCAGATTCGATAAGTCTTTTTGAACTGATTGGTCCGAATTACATATGTATTTCAAATATACCCCCCTTATCATGACACCGCAGATAAGCCTGACAGGGCGAGTCACACGGCGCCTTGGCACCCTCACAGGGCCGCTCGTCCCACAGACATGCCCGATGTCCTATGTTTCACGTGACATGGACCACACGGCCGGGGGGTCGAGGTTGCAGCGCCGAGGCGCATAGGCCGCGTCCAATGAAGCACTCTTTTTTAATTGATCAGCCACACGCAACGCGTGCGCTTGGTGGTTGCACTGTGGGGTCGTGATCTGAGCCCTCCTTGTGCGCGCAGAGGCAAGCATGTGTGGTCATCGTGAGGCGGCCACGTCGCCCACGGATCACGAGAAACAAGGCAAGGCTGATGAAGCAGCTGTGCCACTGTCGCTGTCGTCCACGACCTCTCGCGGCGCGTATCACCAGTGTGGGTCAGGTCGACGCGTCAAGCTGTACGTCCTGGAGCACCAGGCATGGGCCGACCGTGGGACGGGGTACTGTGCGAGTGTGTATGACCAGGACAGAGGCGAGGCGTTGCTGGTGGTGCGCAAAGAAGAATGCTGTGAGTCGCTGGGTGAGGTGGCGGACGCGGCGGCGACACCGGACTCGTCTGGACCGGAATATATGGTGGTCGTGAGTGAGTCGCTTGAAACGGACGACTACCTTCTCCATGCGCCTGTGATCAAGGAAGACGTGTACCAGCGGCAGCACGACACGCTGATGGTGTGGACAGACCTGGAGGGTCAGGACATGGCGCTCTCGTTCCAGGAGCTGGAGGGCTGCCATGAGATCTGGGGCTTTGTGACTGAGGTGCAACAGCATTTTGCTATAAGCCAGGGCCTTGACTTTGAGAAGCAGGAGCCGCTACCGCCTTTTGATCTGCCTGCGCCTACGCCTTCGGCCCTGCCATCGATCCGGGACAAGCTGCATGAATCGTCGCTGCACAGCTCAGCGATGCGCGAGAACATCGTCGAGTGGCTTTTGCGCGAAGAATATGTGCGGAAGCTGGTGCCGCTGTTTGAGCAGGCGGAAGCCCTGCAAGACATGTCGTCATTGCACGCTTTGTACGGGATCATGCAGACGCTCTTCACGATCAACGACAATCTGATCACAGAGTACGTGCTGCAGGACCACGACGTGTACTTTGCTGTGGCAGGCATGCTGGAGTACCGCCCTGATGCCCCGAAAGAGGCGCACCGCGCGTACCTACGTGACGAGTCGCGCTTCCACCAGATCATCGAGTTTGATGATCCGTCGATCGTATCCAAAATCAAGGAGACGTTTCGACTCATATACCTCAAAGATGTCATGCTCGTGAGCTTTATGGACGAGGCGATGCTGGCGATGCTCAACTCGCTGCTGTTCTTCTACCAGAATGACATTGTACACTACTGCCTCCACAGCGAGCGTGTGTGGGAACAGATCCGCCGTGTATTTTATCAAGATAATCGCACGTGGGACGTGATCCTCTTTCTCCAGCAGCTGTGCCACATGTCTCGTCAGCTGCAGCTCACGAGCCGCGTGAGTTTGATACGCAGCCTCGTCGAGGCCGGTATCCTCGATATGGTCTCGTATGCTCTCACCCAGCCGGATACGTGCCATGCCGCGACAGACATACTCATGATCATGATCGAGTTCGACGCGTCGTGCGTGCGGACGCATATCCTGAACACGTGTCCCAGCGACATGGACGCACGCTCGCCCTTGTTCCATACCCTCGTGCGTGTATTCCACGAGACTCACGATACCGGGCTGTGCGGCCAGATGAACGAGGCTTGGCGTTTGCTCATGGATGCGAACATCGACGGCATGGGCATGTTGGCTCATCAGGACGACTTGGACGCGTATCTCGCCTGGATGTTTCAGGGACCCATCCAGGATCTGTTTGCGCCGCTATACCAGGTCCCCCGACTCTCGACCCTCGCATGGGACGAGCCGCTGTCGCTCAGCTCGCACGACCAGATGCTGTATCTTCACCTGTGTGACCTGTGGTGCTGCGTCATGACGCAGCACCCCCATCGCAGTCGACACTATGTGCTGGCATCTGATGCGTGCAACCACATTGGCTCGCTGCTGCATGTGCGTGATAAACACATGCGCCTCGCTGCCCTGCGTGTGCTGCGTGCCTATGCCGCGAGCCAGGACCTGGATCTGTATCAGCACCTCATTGATACCCAGGTGCTGGGGCACGTGTTGGCCCTGCTCCAGCGCGAAGCGCCCCGCGACAACCTTGTATCGTCGGCGTGCCAGAGTGTGTTGGAGCAGCTGCGGAAGGACCAGGCTCATCCTGTGCTCCAGCACCTGATACAGACGTATGCCAGCATGTTGTATCAGCTGCGCATGAATGTCACGTCGCATGCGTGCATCACTGCTTTGATCGTGCAGTGTGAGCGACAGCGACATGCGCCGCCAACCACTGCGTCGACGACTACGCCGCCGCCGACCGCCTCGTCTGACGGTGATCATCATGACGACGCCTACTTTGCTGACGAGGAGGAGGCTCCGGCTCCCCATGTGTCAGGCACCGAGCCTTTTCCCGCACTTGTTCGTCGACGAAAACTGGGTGACGACGAGGTCGACGACGATGACGTCTTGGAACGTGTGGCGAAACGCAAATCGATATCCCACGAGCCTTGGGCTCGAATGGAACGCCCTGCCGAGGCATCCCCCTCCCCGCGTGCTGTCATGGCTGACGAGCCGGCTGGAGAACGTACATAGAACCTTGGGTATATCTATGGAGGCACTGTCTCGAGCTTCGCTAGACGTGCACGACCTTCGCGCACGAGCTTTTCTAGATGGATGAGCCTGCTCCGGTCGGCTTCGAGCTGCTGCACGGCATGCGAGCGTGCCAGGTCGAGGCGGTCCGCCTCGGCTCGCTGCGCTTCGAGACTTAGAGCGTCCAGAATTTGGCCCGTCGGTGTGTGCACGACGTGCGCTTGCGTCTCGCCAGTCGATGCATCTGCCTCCGCAAACGACGCGGACGACGTGGCCGGCCAGGGCGTGGGTGGATGCGCTAGCAAGATCTCGTAGAAGGACTCCAGAGGCTCAGGAAAGACAATTTCTTCATACTGCCACGAGTGCACGACAGGAGGTAGCGCTGGTGCCGCTGGTGCTTCTGCCGACGGCCCGGGCTCAGCAGCAGGCACCGGCGGCAAAGACGCCGGGCCGGACCATGGGTGGAGTTTGAGGTGATGCAGCACGGTCAGCGGCTTTTCGCCCGCTTCAGGCACGAAAAAGATTTTGATCTGCACCTCAAACTCGCCCCACCCCGTTTCAGTCACACTGAAGGGCGAGCGATCGACATCTGGTGTGAGTGCGTGTGTACGTACTTCGTGTCGGCTGAGCATAGGTATCGTGGAGTCGGAACTGCACGCGCTTGATAAAGTAAGATAGGTCATCCTTGCCGCCAATGGCGGCATGCAAGTCCAGTTCACTATCGCGCAGGCGCGTGCCAATCGTGCTTGTGTCGTTCAACTCGCCATGCGCCCCCGGATGCGTGGGAATGGGTGCGAGAGGCGCACTGGCGGCACTGCGAACAGCAATCGTCCAGCGGTGCGTGTGGTCTGGCGGCGCACACAGCTTCTCTGCAGGCGTGAGAGGCGTAGACGTCGATCCAATCAGGATCGGACGCGAGATAGCTAGCCCTCGCACGCGCTTCGTCGACATGGCCCAGGACAGCCCTCGAGACGGCGCGGCTCGTGCGTGTCGGTGTGTGGAGGCCACGCGGCCTACGGCACGTGTCGCATGGCGGTACGACCGTGCAGACGGCCTTGACGACGAGGACCGCTCCGACGAGGCCATGTCAGCGACGAGTTCAAGGGAGCGCACCGCGTCAGCGAGCGAGCATGATATGGAGCTGGGGAAGTCGTCCAGCATGGACGCCGCGCCTGCGACCGAGTCGTCGCATGCCCGCTTGCTGGACGGCAGCCAGGCAGCGGCGGCTGCGAGTCAGTTCCTGCACAGCGCGGGCCATGCGAACTCAGGTGCGATTGCGGCTGTGCTGAGCTACTGCGTCGCGAGTATTTCCATGACCGTGATTAACAAGTATACCGTGTCCGGCGAGAAGTTCACCATGAACCTGCTGGTGCTGCTGTGCCAATGCGTGGTCGGTGTCGTGATGGTCTATGTCGCCAAGCGTTTCGGGCTCATCCAGATTCGCGAGCTGAACAAGCGCGACGTAAAAACGTGGTTCCCGATCTCGACGATGCTGGTATTTGTCATCTACACCGGCAGCAAGGCACTGCAGCATATGGACATTCCCATCTACACTATCTTTAAAAACTTGACCATCATTCTCATTGCGTACGGTGAGCTCCTGTGGTTCAACGGCCGCATCACGCCCATGGTGTTTATGTCATTCGTGTTGATGGTGCTCTCATCGGTCATTGCCGCCTGGCCTGACATCTCGCGACCAGCGACCAAGACGCTGTATTCGCGTGCGATCGAGTCGCTGGCCATGTATACGGGTGTCCCGCATCCTACATCAGGCTGGGGCAACGGCATCCCAGCGCCCCAGTCGCACCACCCGTCCGTGACGAGCACGCGCCCGCACATGTACCATGCGCCCGACGTGTCGCTCGCCGAGTCTATGGCCAAGCAAGCAGCGGCGACCGCTGCCGCAGCGCCGCCTTCGAACTCGTGGTCGACGAACGGCTACGTCTGGATGCTGGCGAATTGTCTCATTAGCGCAACCTATGTGCTCATCATGCGAAAGCGCATCAAGGTCACAGGCTTCAAGGATTGGGATACCATGTTTTACAACAACCTGCTGAGCATTCCTGTGCTCCTTGTCATGTCGCTCCTTGTCGAGAACTGGAGCGCCAAGACATTTGAGCACAACTTCCCTGCTGAGAAGCGCTCGACGCTCATCTTTGCGATCCTGCTTTCGGGCACAGGTGGCGTCTTTATCAGTTACACGACAGCCTGGTGCATCCGTGTCACGAGCAGCACTACATACAGTATGGTGGGCGCGCTAAACAAGCTGCCACTGGCGTTGAGTGGCATCCTGTTCTTTGGAAATGCCGTCACGCCATACAACTCCACTGGCATCGCAGTCGGCTTCATTGCCGGTATCGTGTATGCCGTAGGAAAGAACAAGCAGGCAGAGGCCGCTCGTCTGGCCAATACCGCCGCTACAGGCTCAACGCTTCATGCAGCTCCGAGCGGTGGTCACAAGTCAGATCTCAAGGGCGAAATGCCCCTCCATACGCGCTCGCAGTCATAGAATATTAGGCCCTTTTTTCCACTCCACCTATCTCGACCATGTCTCACCATCGACGCACGCCCAGTTCGAGCGTGGGTGCCTCGTCTCGCAGCCGTGGAGAGCTGAGCACCCTGCTCGAGACGCTGCACATGCCCGAGACGTCGTCAAACGAACGCATGTATGCTCTCGTGCAACTGGAGCATATCGTCTCGCAACGTGTTCTACATGATTTGCCGCATGTCAAGCAGCGGGCGCAGGAGAATGGAACTCGCCGTGCGATGTTCTTTATCCAACTAGAACGCTGCTGTGACTGGTCTGCATACCATCACGGCGTCAAAACGCACCTTGCTGAGCACCTACTCGACCTGCTTGGCCGACTGCACCTTACCCTTCAGGGCACCTATGCCTCGGAGGAGGGCCATTCGATTGCCTCGGAAATGGGCTGTACGATGTCGATCCTACAGGGCATGTGCCTTACAAATGATGCTAGTCGGCAACTATGCTCGTCGAAAAGTTCCTTGGCTCTTCTTTTAGCGATCGCCAAGGCCGAGTACTGTCGACAGCAGCCTGATTCCACCGCCCTGGGCCTCCTTGTACCCCACACACTTGATACCCTTATGTGCATCCTCGTGGACGCTCCCTCGGACGTGCGCCGCTCATTCGAACAGGCTCACGGTCTCTCTATCGTGCGGCGTATTATGAACACGCACAAATCAGTACCGCCGACAAGCCACACTACCCATGCCAAGTGCATCGAGTTCCTCCTGTTCTATCTCCAGGCGAAGGAATTCGAGCAGCAGGCGGCTCAGCAGCTCACAGGGAACGCGGCTCTCTCGGTATTCCAACCGCCTGAAGCTCCAACACCCAAACCCAAGCGCGGGCATGCACGCTCGCGATCTGCCATCACAGCTACACCCTTCTACTCGCCCGCGGCGACGCCCCTTTCCAGGCACCGTGTGATGTCCTATGGCTCGCCTACGAAGCACGTATCCAAAGGCGTTCCTACTATGTTGCCTGAATCCAATCCATTCCTTCTTGCCAAGTCGCGCGACGCTCCTCACGACCCTACCATCCGCACGGCGTCGCGCTCTCTCGAGCCAGAGGCGTCGCCCGTGCGTCGAGACATAGGCCCTCCCTAGCCGCGTAAGTCATATCACGTGACACAACCATGCTCGCTGTTCGCGACGACCTTTTTGAAGCGTCGCGATACCCACCATGTCCGGCCGTCAACAAAAGGTGATGCTGCAGCCGATCAATGTCATTTTTCGGCACCTACAGCAGCAAACGCGCGTATCTTTGTGGCTCTATGATAATGTAGAGTACCGCCTGGAGGGCAAAATCATTGTGCGTAGAAAGACTGTGTGCTAACGTTCAGGGTTTCGATGAGTTCATGAATGTGACACTAGACGAGGTCGAAGAAGTGCGGACAGGCGCGCCAATGGAGCGCAAACCGCTGGGTACGTTCGCAAGCGCATCTTTGCAGGCTAACCACACAGGGCGTCTCTTGCTCAAAGGCGACAACATTGTACGTGCTGGGGCAGCAGTGTCGCGAGTTCTACCTCGTGCACTGTGTCTAGAGGACGTTACTAACACGGACAGACTCTGATTCAGCCTGTATTGTGAGACAGCGCTTGCGTGCTGCCTTGGCTAGCATAGTCGACATCATGTAATTACATAAGCATCTGGGATCACTCTTTTCGGTCGGTGGCGCGCACGCCCCACTATGATCATCGTCGGCATGCACCGGTAGGAGTAGGATGGTGGTTGCCACCTGTTTCACGCCATCTATGACGTCACTCTTCTGAGCGCTCGATTTTTTATCGGCAACATATTTGATGCTTGCTGATACCATGCCTGAATCCAGCGGAGTGGCTCATGCATGTCTACAATCCAGGCTTCTTCGGCCACTACTCTGCCGCAGTTGAGCATGCCACACCAGTCTGCTCAGCTCCAGATCACGCAACTTTTCCAGTTATCACTAAAGCAGAGTAGTGTGTGGGTTATCAAGCATGCGCTGCATATCCTGATTTTCGCAGTCACCCATATTGTCTGCATGGACTCATATAGTGCCCGCCATCTTTACCGAAACACTCGCCCCTGCATGTCCTTGTATCCATGACTTGGCACAGATAGGCCAAGCCATGCACGCGGATGATGTCTAGACCAATCTGATTATGCATCGCGTTAGCTACCTTTTGCTATATCTTTTCCTCTTTTCTCGCTCCTCTGCGTAATCCGTCTGCCAATCGCACAAGGCATAGTACAGCTTGGTCCTATGAAACCTAGACCCTCTTTCTTGATGGGTCCCAGCTTAGTACCATAGTTATGTTCTTGGTAGCTTACCTAATGTGCGAGAATAAAAATTTCGCTGCCCTGTTCCACCATTCAAGCGATGGCCAAGCCGGGTGAATTGAAGCGCAAGGCGGTCGCCACCCCTGCTACCGTGCCTAGAAAATCCAAGAAAGCGGAAGATGCGCCGATCAAGCGCCAACGCTCCGAAGTAGCGGTCAGAAAGGCAAAGCCTACAAAAGCACATACAGCCGTGCGCAAGGAAACACACGAACAGCAAGAAACGCACTCACATAAAGTGTCACCTGCTGCACCAGGATCTGCACCGCGTGGCCTGCGCATTGTGGCTGGATCTTATGAGCGCTTTCTTTATGGAATTGAGGGAGTCGTGCATCGTGAAGAAGACGGCAACTACACTGTCAGTTTGACGCCCCGGTTCGTATTCCCCGCCCACGTATCGTCGATCCGCTGTGTCGCTTGTGCCGGGCGCGACTCCAAGTGGCTCGCTACGGGTGGTATGGATGAAACTATCAAAGTATGGGATCTACGCCGCCGCAAAGAAGTGGGTGCACTGACAGGCCACGAAGGGACGATTACGTCGCTTTCGTTCCCCACTCGCACCTTTCTGCTATCAGCATCAGAAGACGGCACAATGAATCTGTATCGGACGCGTGACTGGGCTCTTCTTCGAACGATGCGTGGTCACAAGGGCCGCATCAATTCTGCTAGTGCTCATCCAAGTGGTCGTGTGGCCTTGTCTGTGGGAGCTGATCGTATGATCCGCATGTGGGACTTGCGTCGTGGTATGGGATCGGCGTCTGTCAAGATAGGCGCAGAGGCGGAAAAAATCGTTTGGGATACGCAGGGAAAACGTTTCGCTGTACTGACAGGTCGTCAGGTGCTTGTATTCGGCACCAACATGTCGCAGCTCGCTCGCATTGAGCACCCAAAACGCTTACATGATGTGTGCTTTACCCAATCGAACGATAAACACGAGTGGATGCTGGTGCCGACAGAAGCTGGTGTTGTGCATATATACGATGTGGACGATATGCAAGGATCAGAGGATGAAGCGACGCCACGCGAAGTAGCGAGGCTAGTAGGCCACTCGAATCGCGTGCGCAGTGCGTGCGCAACTCATATTCAGGCGGACGATCAGACACAGCACGTGCTTTTTACGACGATTAGCTCGGATGGACTGATTCGTGTGTTCCGTGTGGATGAATCCCGACTGGAACATGAGGCTTCAGCGCACTATGATACGAAAAAGTCGCGTCTGACCTGCCTGAGTTCTGTGGGTTTTGACCCTGATGCCACTGAATTCGATGAAGACGAAGAAGAAGAGGATGATGAAGACGAGGAAGAAGCCGACGACGATGACGACGAGGATTATGATGACGAAATCGATAATGAAGAGCTCGCACGGTTGGAGGAAGAGGTACGTCAAGCTCGCGAAGCTGGCATCATCATTGAGGGTCTTGATGACGAGGAGGAGGAGGAAGAAGAAGAAGAGGAAGAGCAAGAAGAAGATTGAGGAGTTTTTGGTCCTTAGGACGATATGATACTGGGTAGCTTATCCCTTATCGTGAGCATGTTATATAAGCATCATATATCAGACGCGTAGGTCTGCAAGAATGACGCCATGGGAGAAACGAGTCATTGCGTTGAAACTGCAGCCATGCTTGGCGAGTGTCGCGTGCCTTGATCAGTTCCGCTGACTTTTTTCCCCTAGCATATTGCATGCTAGAGAGAGATGCAGAACATGTAACGATTCGAAGCCAGCTCGATCCTGACGCGTACAAGAAGAAGGAGCGGGCAGCTCGCCTCAAGATGGACATACAGATCCTTCCTGTCTGTGTGCTTCTATACTTACTGGCCTATATCGACAAGTCTAACATTTCACAAGCCATGCTGGATGGTAAGAACCTTCCAAATGGCAAAGTAGAGGATCCCGGTATATTGACATCGCTGAACATGACACCCCACGAATTTTCCATTGCCTTGACAGTGCTTTTCCCGACCTATATGGCGTTTCAGCTCCCGTCAAATTTGATTATTCGAAAGATAGGACCGCGTATATGGATCCCCACTCTGGCGTTAACTTGGGGTGTCGTCGAGACTCTTCAAGGTCTTGTAACCTCCAAGGCAGGTCTGTATATCAACCGCATCTTTCTTGGCTTAGCAGAAGCAGGTCTCACTCCAGGCATCACGCTCTTGTTGACCTTTTTCTATGTGCCGAAGGAGCTGCAGTTCAGACAGGCCTTTTACTTTACAGGCGCATCACTGAGTGGGTCCTTTTCTGGGCTGCTTGCAACTGCGCTTCGTAAGATGGATGGAATCTCAGGGCAGCACGGCTGGCAGTGGGTATTTTATATTGAGGGTATCTTTACCGTTGCGGTGGCAATCGTATGTTACTTTATTATCCCGAATGGGCCTCGTGGGTGCTTTATGTTGTCACCCCTTGAGCGCGAGCTCATCATGGAGCGGCAGCACGCACCCACGTATCGGTATCAAGACCTTCCACATTTGGCACTCAAGCTCAAAGAGGTCAAATTCGAGCCGACGTCGGAAAACGAAGGCCAACTGCTGACGCCACCATGGTACAAAGAGGTTTTGCGAACGTTTATTGATGAGCGCGTGTATTTGACGGGTATCCTGGGCTTTTGTGTCAGCCTGCCTATCTTTTCCTTCACGAATTTCATGCCAAGTATCATCAAAGGCATGGGCGATTATTCGACAGCCAAGTCCATGCTTTTGTCTTGCCCCCCATTCGCCGCCTCGTTTGTGTACAGCTTGTGCATGGCCTTCGTGGCTGATCGGCTGCAGTTGCGGTATCTTTCTGTGATGCTGAGTTTCATTATTACACTCGTGGGCCTGGCCGTCCTGTGGGGATGCAATGAGCCCATGCATCGGTATGGTGGCATCTTTATGGTAGCTGCCGGCAGTTATTCGGGCCCGCCGTGCATGTTCGCGTGGATGGCCAACAATTCCGCTGGGTACTACAAGCGGACAAGTGCCTTGGCCTTCGTCCACATGATGGACAATGCAAGCGGACTTGTCGCGGCATGGCTCTTTAACACGCACACCGAAGCACCACGCTTCTTACGTGGCACTGCCACCAACCTCGCTATCACGCTGCTTGGCATGGTGGTAGCCACGATCCAGGAGTGTCGAATTTGGCAGGAACGTCGTCAGCGTGCGTGTGGACGTCGTGATGAATGCGTGGTTGAACTGTATCGAAGAACGCATTGGCCACGGGAGGTGCTGCGCTCGTACTTGGGCGATAGGCACCCCGAGTTTCTCTTGGAGCTGTGAGCCTAGACGAACTTGACACCCAAATTCTCGTCTCCCTCCGTGGCACTACTACCAAAGATTTGTGCACACTTGCGTGCAACGAGCGTATCGAGGGCCTGTCGTAGCATGTGGGGCGGTAAGCCTAGTCGTTCCACGCATACACTGTGCTGCAGCTCATAGAGCGTCAACACCACTCTTGTTTGTCCTGTGTCTTTGACCCAGGCATAGATTTGATCGCCCCACTCTGACGGTGTGTGCCAATACACCCAAATTCTGTTTCCCGGCTCGACATGGTATGTCGGCAGAGCCCGCGCGGCTGATACGCTCAACGCATGTGTGCGTCGATCCGGCTCGACCTGCCCGACCTTGGGCGCCTTGTAGCCACGCGGAAGCGGAGGATCGTAGATGGCACGGCCCTTGTCTACCATGTACGCGAAGATAAGCCGAATCGTGTCGGGGGACAGTGCGCGATCCAATTCGCGGTGGCAGAACAGGTCTGATGTGCGTTCCCATTCGCCATCCACGTCCAGCTGAAAACGTCGATGTGCTGCGCAGTAAGACAGGATCAAGCGCATCCACAGATCAACTTGCAGTGCCATAGTCTGTGCATTGGGCTGAAGAGTGTAAAAGGGCGCAAATGCATGTACCTCAGGGAAGCTGTATGAGGCAGCGTCTCCCTCGTTCGGCGCCATGATCGTAGCTGTGACGCGCGTCCCACGCTGCGATGTCTTACATAATACGGAGGGGAGGGTCAGTTCCGGCAGGACGTGTGGGCAGTGGCTCCATCTCATGTCGCATGTGCCGACAGCCGATGGCGAGGCCGAGGTGCCCCACGAGCCTTCGACAACAGCCTTATCTGCCCCTATACCGGCGCAACCAGAGGACGTGCAGCGTGACGATGAGTCGCACGCTGCACGTGAGCCGCTATCAAGCGCGGAGAACCCCATGCGCCTGAGCTCGATGATCTCTGACGAGCCGCCGCGTGAGCCAGAAACTCATGCGCCCGTGCCAGACGAAGTACACCGTATACCATATCATGATGATGCGTACGCTGTGCCTGTTCCCCGATCTGCCTATGAGATGCCACGTGAGCCAAGTCGTGTAACCAAGACGGAGCATGACGACGAGGAGGCACCTGCGCCTCACCCGCACCATCACCATCACCATCATCATCATCATCACCACCATCATACCTCGCATTCGACGGCTTATGCTCCTCCCATTCATCAGCCGTTGGCTCCGCGGAAAGACGAAGCGCAGGCACCCGGCAAGGAGGTCACACCACCCACATACCACCCGGGACCGCATCATCATCACCACCACCACCATCATCATCACCATGCCATGCCCCATACCCAACTGCCTCACCATCATCACCATCACCATCCCCACGCCCCACACCACCACCATCACCACCACCACCACCGTGTCACGCCGCCGGCGAGCGAGGAGACACATCCAGCTCCAGCGATGGAAGAGCAAGTCCAGGCCGCCGAGACACAGACTGAGTTAGCGCCCATGTCACCCCTGGAACATAAGCTCCGTGAACTCGCGAGTGGGCCGCGTGTGGACAACGAGCCTGTGTGGCAGTTTTTGGACCACTGTGAACAAATGGAGGAAATTAGGCGCATGGAGCAACGCGGGGAAGCAGGAGCGCAGCCGAAGAATTTGCCCCTTTTCGGTCTTGGTTTGGATCGGGGTCGTGCTGTGCGGCATTTAGGCTCGATTCTGTACGATCCCACCGGCGCTTCATCGATCCCAACAGAGTTGCTGGTCAACAATATCGGTGCAACGATCGAGGTGCGTATTAGTGGCCGTTCCATTGGTCTCGGTATCACCGAAGACGAATGGCGTCGAGAAGAAGCCAAGCTACAGGCGGAAGTGAATGAGCGTATTGCTCGTGAGGCGGACCAGGGCATGGCGCCTACGCTCGTTCTGGACCGTGCGTCCTCGTATATGCCTCCTTCAGACGAGTTCCGCGGACGTTGGCGGCTAGGCTGGCGAGGATTGGAGCATGCTCGCATCAATCGCGAGATTCGACTCACACATGCATGGAACGAGCGACGAGCACAGGAGCGCATGTACAAGCGCGTGCGCCGCACGGTGCCAGCGGAGCAGCTGCCATCCTCCTCACTCCCGCCGCTGCCTGTCCACACACTTGACGAACCGACGCTCGAACGTGCCGCTTGGAAATTTTGGGGCCAGCGCAGCTTGGAATCCCGCCAACTCTGGGGCACGGACGTGTACACGGACGATTCAGACGTGCTTGCTATGTGTGTCCATGCAGGCTGGATTGAGGCGCCGCACATTCCCGGCGTGCCTGAGTGGCTCTGTGGTGGCGGCTGTCCTCGTGTTGCCAAGGCATGGAAGGCCCTCTCTGACCGCGAAGTCGAGCAGCTGGGTGGGCCGCCGGCACCGCCGCAAGCACATGCACCCGTGCGAATCGTGCCGACATCCACCTGTGATCTCTCTGTAATCCTACGAATCGCGCCAAAGCTGGTGCTGTACAAGGGCTCCCACCGTGGCGGCATCCAAAGTCGGAGCTGGGGAAATACACACGACGGAGTCAGTTTGGTGGTGGAAAGTGTGGAGCTTCGTTCTCCAAACTATGCTACCTGTGGCGGACGGCGATCAGCCAAGGCGCGCATGTCGCACATGTCACAGCTTCGGCAGGCGGCCATGGCAGATCATAAGCTGCCGCCGCTGCCGCCGCATGCATGCGCTGACCAAAAGGGCATAGCTTTGCCGTCTCTGCCACCACCAGGTGCTCGCGTATTTTGGGATACACAGCGATCTTAATGTACCATGGACACGCGCACAAGCACACAGGCGTGTGTATGACGACGTGCTCTCTTGGCGTGGTTGATATCTGCTATGCAATACACCCCACATACCGAGCTCGCGTTTGCAAGGTACCTTGGCATAGCATTGTGACACTCCAGCGACGCTGGGGTCTCGTGTTCACCCTGTTGGTTCTACTAGCCGCTATAGTACCGATCACCGTAATCACCCAGACCTGGAAGAATATAATTGCGGTCAGATAGCTTGGTATCAACCCAGGCCGAAATTACACGCACGTCTGGGAATGCCTTCCACACATTGTGAAGACCCTCAGGGCTCGCAATCATGTTGAGGAACAAAATCTTGCTGGGCTGGACGCCGTGATCCACCAACACCTGCATCGCCTGGATGGCCGATCCGCCCGTTGCCAGCATCGGATCAAGAAGAAGGACCCAGCGATCCGCAATATCTTCTGGCAACTTGGCGTAAAATAGCTTCGGCTTGGCGGTATCTTCGTCGCGCTGGATCAGAATCTTGCCTATGCGCACACTGCGACAGCACTCTCGGAGACCCGCCTCCATAGCTTCACCGGCCCTGAGTATTGACACACCACATATCCGGCCCTGAAATGCAACGCCACGGTATGGTACGCCCGTCGGCGTGTTGACCGTGTGCTCGAACACAGGCAAATGATTCAGACCCTCTTCGACTAAGAGCCGGATAATTCGGTCCGAGTAGAAGATAAAGTCGGAGCGCTGTGTGTTCTTGTCACGAATGATCGTGAGGAGAGCATGCAGCTGCGGCGTCTGTGGCATCCGCTCTGCATTGGGCGGGAGCGTCGGCGATCCTGATGAGACGCCTGACATGGCTCGTGGCCTACCCTGGCTCCTCGAGGCCCATCGGTGGTGGTGGAGCTGTCTTATCTAAGCACGGAGGCCTCTCGTCCCATCGCCAGTCGTCCCCCTTTGCCACTTGCCTTTTTCCCTTGCAGCATGTCGGTGGTAGCGCCAACCCGTGAGCAAATTTTGATGCTGTACCGAGCGCACCTTGCGACGGCGCGCTCTTTTGCATCTTACAACTTCCGCGAATACTTCGTGCGTCGCACTCGCGACCAGTTCCGAGCATTCTTGTACCCAGAGACGTCGTCGGCTGCAGAGAACGTGAACGCAAGCAACAGCTTGCTCTCCAACGTGCCGACTACCAATAAGGCCATGCCGTCGGTGCAGCCCATGTCGGCGGACAAACTGAGCAAATTTTACCAAGAGGCTACGGAAGAGCTCCAAGTGCTCCAGCGCGCGGCCATTACGAACCGCATGTATGCCGGCGAGCGCTTAGTCGTGGAGGACGAGGCGCATCGTGAATGGATCGTGCGGTCCTCGGACGACCTGGGTCGTGAGGCAGCATCGTAGGTGGATACCCATAAGGATGTAGGCATGTATATCTATCCAATTCTAATCAAATGAGGGTTATTCTTTCTCGCACGTATCCAAATCCCAGTTGCGGCGCAGCCTGTCCATGAATAGGCGGAACGTTGCGAGCGAGCCCTTTTCGTGTGTCAATGTCACACTAGTCGCGAAGGATGGCGTTAACGTCGATGGTCCACCCCCCAGCACGGGCGACATGGGGCGGTTGGAGCGTGGATCAAAGCCTGGCATGCCCGGCGACGTCGGCGTCACATTACGGCCTCCTCTCTGCGAGCGCACGGGCAAAATAGTGTACTCGACGCGGAAGCGCATTGGTTTGCATGTCTGCGCAGTTTGACCCATCTTGGGGTCAAACAACTTCTCGAGCAGGTACTGCTTTGGGCCCTGCTGCGTGAGTGGATAGCTCATCTGCGCCCGCGACATGGCCGTGGGCGTTGCGCCCAATTGGGCCAGTAGAGCATCACATTCTTTCATCGTAAGTGTGAGGTTTTCGACAGACATCAGGACGTGCATCTGGCGCCTGGGTAAAAGGCCATGGAACCATGACTGCCGCGCACCAATCGACTGCGCATCGCCACCCATCGGCGACGTGGGCCGCTGAGGCACGTGTGGGGCGTCGGAGTCAACGCCAATAATGTCCAGGCCGAGGCCCTTGGGCTCGTCATCATGGCCACGCAGTGCGCCCATAAAGCTCCGGCGCGTGCGCACTGTCCAATTACTGCTGCCTGTGCCAGATGACACTGTGCGACCTGATGGCTTGGGCGACGCCACCGACGAGCTGCGACTGGCCAAGTCAAATGGACTCTGGGGTCGCCGTGGGCTGCCAAGCGGACTTGATGGCTGTTGCGGAGGTGGCATGGTTTTGGGTCGGGAAGCTGACGTCGTCGGACTGGTTGGGCGTCCGGGCGATGCCATCGGACTTTGTGATCGGCCTGGCGACGAGGGACCAGGCTGGGATGGTCGGCTTGCGGACGCCATAGGGCTCGACACGGGCACCCTGCTCGGCATGCTCGGGCTGGTTGGTCGGCTTGCGGGCGTCACAGGGCTCGACATGGGCACCCTGCTCGGCATGGTCGGGCTGGTGGGTCGGCCGGCAGACACGGCAGGATTCGACAAAGGTACCCTGCTCGGCATAGTCGGGCTGGATGGACGACCCATGCCCACGGACAAATTCGGCTTGGGCGACGTCGGCAGGGGCGATACTGGACGTACAGACATGGCAGGATGCGGGCTCTGGGGCAGTGGCGGCGATGCTGTCGGCGGCCTCGTGGGCATGCGCTGTCCGACCGGTGGCTGCTTGCTTGAAGGCATCGCAGCACCAGGACGCATAGGGGGACTGGCCGGAGGGCTGTCGAGTGTCTGCGACATGCGTGGCGACTTGAGCTCGCCCGGCGGTGGGATATCGCGAGCGCCTTGGGGTTGCCGAACCTGGGGCATGCCCGGCACCTGAGCTCGGCCTTCGCTCTGTCGCGGTCGGAGCGGCGCGCGTGTCGTGGGTGCTGGATTTTGATTCTTGGCATGCCGTGCAAAGGCCGCATACACGGGCGTCTGGATACGCTTAGACGCACCCGCTTGGGTGTCAGGCAGAGATGGCTCGTGGCTTGCAACAAGCAAAGAGTCTTCATTCGCATCGTCATAGCGATTCGCGCTCTGTACAGATGCATCAGGCTCAGAGTCAGACGATAATGACATGGAAGGCGCCGGCTGCGATTTCGCCGGCTGCGCTAATTTCGCCGGCTGCGCTGCCTGAGCTGGCGGCGCCTGCGATGTGGGCATCGGCATGGCCATCGACGTGCTCATAGCATCGAGCGAGTCGAGTTCATCAGCAATCTCACGCATAAACATGCGCATTAATGAATCTTCACCGGTGCTATCATCACGACCATTTTGCGATACAGAACGCGCTGGTTGTGACAAAGAAGGCAGACGCTGTTTCCATGCAGCAGCATCGGGCGGAGCGGCCTGTGACACTGGCTCCTTTTGAGTGGGTCGAATCGTGCTCGCAGCCTGCACCACCGGCTTATTTGTTTCAGGCTCCACAACCTGTTCAGATACACGGGGCATCTTGGGCACCTCAGTCGAAGGCACAGGCTTGCGTGGCAGCGATGCGCCAAACGCAAGAGTAGATGCCTTCGTCGATGGACGGATGGTCGTCGATTCCATCACAGGTGGCGCAGGACGGACATCCATCGAGCTTCGCGAAGAACTGCCTGACGCTTGTCTGATCGATGCAAACGAGGGCTTGCGTCCAGTCAGTGTCGTGAACAGGGACGACAAACGTCGGCCCGATGCATCTTCACGCGATGGCATCTGCTTAGACTCAGCCACTTCACGAGCTTGCTCCGCACGAGCCCTTTCAAGGCGAATCTGCTCGGCTTTGAGTTGCTCAGCCTTTGTCTGTTCGGCCTTTGCTCGTTGGACTTTGAGCTGTTCTGTCTTGGCTTGCTCTATCCGGACTTGTTCTTTAAGCCTTACAGCCTTGTCTTGCTCGGCCTTGAGCTGCTCAGCCCTTACTTGCTCGATCTTTGCTTGTTCGGCCTTGAGCTGCTCAGCCTTGACTTGTTCGATCTTTGCTTGCTCAGCCCTTGCTTGCTCGACTTTAGCTTGCTCGACTCTAGCTTGCTCGATCTTTGCTTGTTCGGCCTTGAGCTGCTCAGCCTTGGCTTGTTCGATCTTTGCTTGCTCAGCCTTTGCTTGCTCAGCCTTGGCTTGTTCAGCCCTTGCTTGTTCAGCCCTTGCTTGTTCAGCCCTTGCTTGTTCAGCCCTTGCTTGTTCAGCCCTTGC
>OJMA01000033.1_pt1 | contig 104669 bp, 73 predicted proteins | sample 1596921 | NCBI WGS metagenome assembly OJMA01 (sample SAMEA3904682, study PRJEB24821) | metagenome | biome: Builtin; feature: hospital; material: surface | place: USA | collected 2013-06-06
GTGTAGCACTGGTCCACGTTCCCATCGGCGTGGATCGCGCACGGTACTGGGAGCGCGAATTTTGACTTCGCTCTCATGTACACGTCGCCAAACGATGCGTAAAGGTGATTTATTGATGTCGGATGCATCCACGAGAGCATCTTGAATGCCTGTTTCCCACAGACCCGTGACATGAGGGAGCGGTTCGGGGTAGCGAACATGCAGCGTGGCCGACGACGAGCTTAGAGCACCGACGCGAGCAAATTTGAGAGATGCTTCACGATGAGATGGAAACAAATATGGCATGTAGTAAAGGTCGAGCACGAACAAGAGCACGAGGGTATGCACGACGAGCTGCACCATATTCCATGGACGGTTCGAAGTTGAGTGCCCAAACACGAGCGAGGAAAGGGAGGACATCCTGCGAGTTTTTTGTGAGGCTACTCGTACATCATATAGTACCCAGATAGCGAGGTACCCGAGATAGAAATGGATCGCATAGAATCCAAAGGAGCCTGGGATGACACGCAGGAATATGTAGGCAATCGTTCGGAAGACGAGGCTAAACATGCTCTGGAGAACCAGCAGCTTATCCGACCGTCGCACAGCCACATCGCGTATTCCTGTGGCGTTTTTCGCGTTGGGGGAGTATGTATCAGGTACGGGCTCGCGAGCTTGTGCCGGGGGATGGTCCGACATAAGTAAATACACGATGGATGGAGTGGCGCCGGGCAAGTGTTGGTCTGTGTGCACGTCACGTGGACGAGAGATGAATGGCAAGGTACGTCATTCTCTTCGTTTGACTGCGATGCTATATTTGCTGGATTATGGTGCTGGCAATATCCAGAGTCTAGCCAACTCGCTTACCAAGCTGGGCTATACCTACGAATGGGTTCGTGAGCCTTCTGATATAAGCAAGGCTGATAAGCTTCTATTTCCTGGCGTGGGATCGTTTGCAAGCGCGATGGACGCACTGCACGCCAAGGGCTATGTGGAGCCACTGCGTGCGTATATCCAGAGTGGCAAGCCCCTGATGGGCATCTGCGTAGGTATGCAGGTCCTGTTTGAGGGATCCGATGAATCGCCTGGTGTGCAGGGTCTGGGTATTGTGCCTGCACGCGTCGGCCGCTTTGCCACACAAGATGCGTTCGGTCGTAAGGCTGTACCGCACATGGGCTGGAGCTTAGCCAATGTTGTCGAATGGGACGGCTGTGCTGATCAACGCCATGAGCTTGCGAAGAGCTATGGTATGCATGATGCAAATCCGTCTCACTACTACTTTGTCCACTCGTACCGCGTCGCGTGGGATGCGAATGTCGCTGAATGGGCGCTGACAACGACCCAGTATGGCAACGAGATATTTGTTTCATCTGTTCAGCATGCAAATGTATTTGCCACCCAGTTTCATCCTGAAAAGAGCGGTCAGGCGGGATTGGACCTGCTGGCTGCATGGCTGCAGCTGGAACATGTTGAGCCTACAACTCGCGTAGGACGTCCCGTGTCATCCACCGAGCACATGCCGACACGGCGTATCGTGGCATGTCTGGACGTGCGCAGCAACGACGCAGGTGATTTGGTGGTAACGAAGGGTGAGAGCTACGACGTACGCGAGCGTGGCGAGCAGGATGCTGGCGCCTCGCACGTGCGCAATATGGGCAAGCCTGTAGAGCTCGCGCAGCGGTACTACGACGAAGGTGCCGATGAAATCGCCTTTCTTAATATTACTTCATTCCGGAACTGGGCTCTGAATGACCAGCCAATGTTATCCTTGTTAAACGTTGCGGCTGCCACGATATTTGTGCCACTCACCGTCGGAGGTGGTATCCGTGACTTTACCGATCCAGATGGCACATTCCATCCCGCGTTGAAGGTCGCACATGCGTACTTCCGTGCTGGCGCCGACAAGGTAAGCATCGGCAGCGAGGCGGTCTATGCGGTGGAGCAATTACTTGCGCGTGCGAGTGAGGCGGGTGATACGTCGGGCGATCCAGTTGCAGCACCTGCTGCAGCACTGCGTGGCGATACTGGTATCGAGCAGATTGCACATGCATACGGTGTACAGGCCGTGGTAGTGAGTGTGGATCCCAAGCGCGTTTACGTTGAGAGTGCTGAAGCAGCGGGTGTGCATGCGCCCAGCGTCGTATCTGGTCCTGATGAGCGGCCCGAAACGCGTGAACAGCCAGTGTCCTGGTGGTACAAATGCACGGTCAAGGGTGGTCGCGAGGAGCGTGATGTGGACGTGGTACAGCTCGCACGTGGTGTCGAGCGCTTAGGAGCAGGCGAGTTGCTCGTGAACAGCATTGATCGAGATGGGAGCCATGCGGGCTTTGACGTGCAGCTCGTGGACCTTGTGCGCAGCTCTGTCAGTATTCCCGTGGTAGCGAGCAGTGGGGCCGGTTGTGCTGATCATTTTTGCGAAGTATTTGCTCCTCGACCGGGGGCCCAAGGGGCGCCCATAGAGGCGGCTTTGGCTGCCGGAATTTTCCACCGCGAGCAAGTTTCCATTGCCAGCGTAAAAGCTCGATGTGCAAGCGCTGGGTATTCTATGCGACATGCATAGTTCGCAGTGATCACTTCTATGGCCAATAGTAAATGTGATTTCATAGGAGCCAACCCCACGCATAACAACAATCTAAACTGATTTTCGCGCAAAATGACGGCAGCCAATCATGTGCGAGCATATTTGAATTGTGTCGCAACCCCACTTTTTGAGTCTGCATGGCACATATGCGTCGCTCAGGCATGCGAAAATCCAGCCAAGGAGACAATGTGCACGTCGTGTGACCCAAGCTACCGTGCGCAGATGGTTCTATGCAGCATGCAAATGATTAGTCGGTGGTTCTTGTTTCACATGCCAAGCCATGGAGACGAAAGAGGGGCAATCATCGGACTATAAAAGACGCGGGGACGCCCACGCATCCTCCGTATGGTCCCTCTTCTCTGGAAATTCACTCTCGTTTGTCTCTTTCTTCTGGCCTGCACTTCGGCTGAAGTGTTGGAGCGCTCCTCCAAGCCGCAAACTCCCGACAAGGATCCGTTTTATGATCCGCCCAGTGGCTGGGAGGAGAAGGAGCATGGCACGATTCTTCGGAGCAGGAAGGTTGACATTGCCTTTTTCCAGATCGCCAAAGTGAAGTACAAGGAGGCCTACGAAATTTTGTACCGCACGTCGCGCTCGGAAGAAGACCAGCCTTCGACAACGGTCACTACGGTGATTGTCCCGGAGAATGCCAAGAAGGACAAGCTGGTCAACATGAACGTCTATATCGACTCGAACGGAGCCCAGTGTGCGCCATCTTATGTGCTGCAGCGCAACGCCAAGCTAGCTACAGACCCTGCGCTGAGCTATCAGCAAGTCTTGTTCACGACCATCCTGAATGAGGGATACATTCTTACGGTGCCCGACTACCAGGGGCCCAAGCGTGCCTTTGCCGCCGGCCGTCTTGAGGGTCATATGGCCATTGACGGCATTCTCGCCACCCTCAACCTGAAGGAGCTGGGCCTGAGCAAGGACGCCAAGGTTATTGGTTATGGTTACTCGGGCGGTTCCATCGCCACTGGATGGGCTGCGAGTTTGCAGCCGAGCTATGCGCCGAACCTGAACATGGTTGGATGGACGTTTGGCGGCACGCCTGCCAACTTGACAAGTACGCTGGAGCACCTCAACGGCGGCACGCCTGCTGGCTTTGCTGTGAGCGGCGTGGCGGGTATTGTGGATGAGTACGAGTCGGTGGCTGACTGGATCAACGACAAACTCACGCACAAGGGAAAGCATGCTCTGGACTTCGTAAGGGAGCACTGCACGGTGGGTATTGTGCTCCGCTACCCCTTCACGAATATCTTGTCGGACAGTTTCATGAAGCATGGCGCTCAGCTGTTGCAATCGCCGATCATGAAGAAGGTGCTGGGCACGCTCAACATGGGCATGCGCCCGGATGAGACGCCCAAGGCACCCGTGTACATGTTCCATGCCAAGTTGGACGAGGTGATTCCGTACGGCTCGGCGCACGATGCGGCTAAGCGCTGGGGCGACCACGGCGCCGACATTCTGTTTGAGGAGTTTACGGGCCTGGTGATGGCCCACGCGACCACAGAGCTGCTCAACCTGCCCAATGTCCTGCTGTTCATGCGTGATCGCATGAGCGGAAAGCCGTTTATTCATGGTTACGAGCACAAGCACACGGACAACCCGCTGGAGGACCCGGGTGTGATTGCCAAGGGATTCGACGCGTTGGCGGAGACGATCAAGAATGCCATTGACAATACGGTGGGTATGGGCGACAAGCACATGAAGGCCAAGATTGAGCAAAGCCGTCGCAGGAGGATAGTTTCGTAGAGATGACATCGCATTCGTTCGCAGTAGGGTATCGTGGGTCCTAGGACAGGCCCATCATGCGGACGCCTTCGTCCATGTCGTGGCCTTCGGCATGCGTGCTGACGTGCACCGTGTCCCATGCGACACGCGAACCAAGTCGCAGGCCAATGGCGCCACTGCCGTACCCCGGCCCCGAGCCGCCCGTGCCTGGTGATCGAGCGAGGGGTTGCCAGGCGGAAAGGGTCGGGGACATGGGCCGTGGGATCGCGATCGCCGGTGGCGTCGCGGCACGCGCATGTCCGTGACAATACGCGTTCGAAGATAAGACTGGCGTCGGCACACGACGTGTCGTAGTGCCGCTGTGAGCCAGCGGTGAGGAGGAGGGCGAGACAGTTCCTCCGCCACTGGCACTCCAAAGCGGCCAACGTGGTGATGCGATGTGCGTGGATGCGTTCGCTACCCAAGGTGGGAGAGGCGCTGGACGTCGGCGTGTCATGGATGTATCATCGTCCCACTTGCGCTTTGTGCCTGTGCGGGGACTGGCCGGCGGTGGATGCGGTGGCAGAGGCGGCGTGGCCCAAGCGAGGGGCACGTCCACGTCCTCACACATGACGCCATCGTCCGCAGGTGGCAAGGCCATAGGACCCAGATCCGACATGTTGTCTTCTTCTTCTTCCTCCTCCTCCTCCTCCTCTTCCTCCTCTTCGTCGTGGGACACGCCTAATAGGCTCGTCACGCGCACGCCGCGCTCCTGTGCGATGCGTGATCGCCGCACACGGCGAGATACATGGTCCTGTAGCGACGTCTGACCCATCAAGTGTCGCTGCAGACGCGCCTCAGACGCAATTTCAAAACAGCTGGGCGCCCGTTCTTCTTGCAGGAGCTCAGCCACACGCATCTTGTTCTTATCCCGTAGCACTGCCGGCACGCACCGCGCTGGGGTATGCCGCTTTGCAGGTAAAGGTATGCGCGACTCCGGTGTGCGCGGCACCGCGACATCTTCCACCTCAATGATCGACTGAGGCAAATGAAAGTCGCGTGGCGAGCACGAAAAGACGGAGCGCTGCCTCGACGGCCCCGCCTCGTGGTCCATGGTGGCACACTCGTTATGTGGAGGCCGCCTCATCGGCCAGCCACACGCCCCTTGTGTCCGGCCGAGGCCCAGCTCGGTTTCCCTTCGACATGCTGTCGGCCACGCCGCCTCCGCACGAGGCGCCGGGCCGCCTGCCCGGCAACGCACGCAGCATAGATGCAAATGACCCACTGAGTATCGTGCGAAGTGCACTAGTTGCTGAGGAGCAGGTAATTCGCGTGAGTGATAGTGACACACGCGAAACGTATGACGTCACTCTGTCGCGCACGATGCCGTATGCGTCGCCGCGCGTCACGCCCAAATACGACGACAATGCGCCAGCGCCCGTCATGCTAACCCCACCGCCTACGCGCCGTCGTCGATTGCGCTGGATGCGCTCGCTGGATGATGCACGCACAGCTGCGTCGCCGACGCCACCGACCGCCGTGCCGCCTTCGGCCACCCTAGCGTCGAGCTCAGCGCAGTCCTCACCGAGTCCAGCAGGATCTACAAGTACGCCGATGTCCTACCCCTATACCCCGTTACCCCCCCTCGCCAACGTGCAGCGGATGCTGGGCCCGCGGCGGACGCACCAGGCACCCGCGCCGCCGCTGCTCGTGCCACGAGATACAGGCGGCTCGTCGAGCGAGCTCACATTCGATGAGGAGATGGCCGAAAATGCAGACGCTCTGCGTCGCTCATGGCGTGTAAAGGAGCATCGCTCCAAGATGCCCCTGGCTCTCAAGGGCCACCTGATTGGCGAAGATCACGTCAACTATGTGCTCATGTACCATATGCTCACAGGCATCCGCATCGCCGTCTCGCGGAACGAGTCGCGGCCGCGCACGCAGCTCACACCCGCTGACTTTACGGCCAAGTACAAATTCACCTTTGACATCATCGGCAACGAGCTCCGGCCCTCGTCGAATTACGACTTCAAATTCAAGGATTATGCACCTGGTGTGTTTTGTGAGCTTCGACGGCACTTTGGACTCGATGCGGGTGATTACCTGCTCTCGCTCGCGGCGAAGTACATTCTGACAGAGCTCGGATCGCCCGGTAAGAGTGGGTCCTTTTTCTACTTTTCTCATGACTACCGCTTTATTATCAAGACGATTCGGTCAGACGAGCACAGGCTGTTTATGCGGTTCCTGCCCGCATACTACGAGCATGTACGTGGGAATCCACATACACTGCTGAGCCAGTTTTACGGGCTGCATAGAGTCAAGTTGCCTGGCAGGAGAAAGATCCATTTCGTGATTATGAACAACCTATTCCCCTCTCATCGCGACGTGCACGAAGTCTACGACCTCAAAGGCTCGACCGTGTCTCGTGAGCAACTGTCCGCCAAGCCATCTGCCGTGCTCAAGGACATGAATTGGCTGCAGCGTGATCGGTACGTGGAGCTAGGCCCTCAAAAGCGCGCGCAATTTGAGCGGCAGTTGCGCGCCGATGTCAGTCTGCTGCAGCGCCTTCAGCTCATGGACTACTCCCTGCTGATTGGCTTGCACGACCTCAGTTACGGCCCATCCACGTCACCTATCAACAAGTCCGCGCCGATGCTCCGCCGCCCGTCGATCCTCGTGTCACCTGTGGACGACAAAGAAGCGGACGCTTCGTCCACGCAGCTGCAGTTCTCACGCAACCATCCGCACCAGACATCACTGCAGGATATGCAAGGCAAACGTGCCGAGCAGCAGCGCTCCCTTTTCTATCAGGATGAGGGCGGATTCCGTGCGACAGACGAGCATGACCAGCCCCTGGGTCTCGTGTACTATTTTGGCATCATTGATTTGTTTACGCGCTTCGATGCACGCAAGCGCTCCGAGCATATATGGAAGGCCCTGTGGCACGACCGCCACGCTATCAGTCCCGTGCCACCCGTCGAATATGGTGAGCGGTTCATCCGCTTCCTGCTGCGGAAAAAGCCATCCAGTACCTAGTTTGTACATTCGTATACTACATATCACCCGCTGTCGACGACTGCGCGAGGCGCCAGCTCGCCTCGGTGTATCGATTCGGATGCGATACATTCTCGCCTTGGCCGAGGCCATCGCCCGCCCGGACGCCCTGCGCCCGGTGTGTGAGCTCAAAGACACGAGTGCATGCGACCTGATAATGCCCGGCCTGAGCTGCCGCGACAATGTCGTTTTGTTCCTGCGGCGAGAGATGATAGTGTGCTGCCAGCGCAGCAGAGAGGTTCGCCGCAGAAAAGTGGCGAAAGGGGCAGCCATGCGTGTCCTGGCCGCCGGGCTGGTCCTGAGTTATGATACGCGCACAGCTCTTGGCCGGGTAGCTGAGGCGACGGCCCTCCAGACCGTAGCCGTGCCGGATATTGTAGCGGTGCTCCTTCGCAAACTTGTCGTCGCTCATCGTACTGAATGAGCGGCGCCAAAATAGCAGGGCTTCTTCGACAGGCAGGCCCAGCTCCTTGAGGTACAGATTGTACTGCAGTCGTGCATAGTGGCGCAAGTGATGCGTCTTGGACAGCGTCGCTTGCAAGTGGCGCATGCACAGCGGCGCATGCTGCTGCACGAGGGGTTCGATCATATTCGCGGTAAGCGCCAAAGTTTCGCCGTCGGAGCTCAGCAGCGCACTTGTCGCGTATTCCGTCGATGCACCGAGGATCGTGCCCATCGTCAGATGCTCGAGCACAGGCATCAGGCGATCGTCTTCATCGAGGCGTGGGAGCGCACGCGCTGTCAGCTCCAGCTGCGACTGCAGATGGCTCTGGAACTCGGCCAGCACCAGACTTGACTGCTCCTTGGTGGGGATCCATGCGGTGCCTTTGTGGACAAACACGCGGCGCTTTTCGACAAGATCAGGTACGCGGTGCCATGGCACCTGGACGAACGACTCTGCGTCGAACGACGAGGCCAGGCGCGGGTGTACGGCCAGCAGTTGCTCGCGGAAGCGACGCTGCTCGTCGGGCGATACCATGCGCCACACAAAGTCTTGCGAACGCAGAAACGCCTCGCGTTCAGCGATGTGCTCTGTCTCGAGCTTCCATCGGAACAATGTCGTTTCCGCGTAAAGAAATCGTCTGCGCAGTTCCTCCGTGCGTGAAAACGCAAGGCGTAGGACGAAGTGGGAGACGTGGTCTTTGTGGCGCTCGGCCAGCAGTTCCTTGGACTTGGCGGAGGACGTCGTTGTCGTGCCGGACTGCGCCACGGCATTCGAGCGCAGAGGCATATATTCGCCCATGCGCTTCTCAATAAGGGCTTTGGTCTCAGGCCATGCTTGGTTGCGCGCCGACGCATTTTCAATTTCAGCTAAGACGTGCAGCCGATCCAACGCCCACTGCTCAAATTCCTCGACAGTAATATCCTGCACCGGTGGTACCGTGTACATATTTAGTCGGAACGGGTATGCAGCGAGCCCAGTCGCCCGCGACGGGTGGTGTACGACTTGGGCAGGCCTACCGTTCTCGCCTGCCACGGCCGGGGCCGCCGAGCGAAACATGCTAAGGAAAGCCAGAAAACGGCCGACGCGCAACGCGTACGCGTTCATATGCCACGTGGTCAACTATGTCATGGCTTGCCACTGCTGTTCCAACGCCACCACCGCTTCAGCTCCGCCCATCGTCCGCATGCGCGTTGACGCGTGGCCAAGCTGCGTAAGTGCCTTGCGCATGTCGTTCTGAGCAAGGTACGCGAGGTACGCGAGCCATGTCTGCGTGGCATCGGCCACATGGCCCTCGCGTTCGGCCTGGTCCACGGCACGTTGGTACACGCGATCGGCAGCTAGAGACGCACTCTGTGCACAGTGATCTGCGATCGCAAGCCAGCATGAGGTGCTCGCCGAGCTGATGGACAGGGCCATCGAGAGAACCTGCTCGTCGGGAAGTGTCTGCTCAACGACCTGGCGCACTACGTCGTCGTGCAGTGCTTGTGCATGAGCCCGGGCTGTGCCCACCAGTTGAGACGATGCGAGGACGGCGCCGGTTTTCTGTACCGCGCGCTTGTAGAGTGGGAAAGGGTTCTGGGTCGACGTCGGCACCCATTCGAGGTACATGCGCCACAAGTCGGTGCGAGCGATGCTGGGTGATACGTACGCCAGGCGCTTGTTGCTTTGCCATGCAACGAGCAAGCCCCATACCGGCGCATCTGGCTGCGGCGCCATACAGGCGTGAAGGGCATCGTTCCACGTCCGCTCGTCCCACTTCGCAGCATGAGCGTAGGCAAGCCATGCACATGGATTCATGCGCTGGGACTCGACAAGCTCCTGTGCACGATCACTGGCCATTACAAGCGCGATCCATGGCATGTCCAGGGATTGGGTAAGCTGTGCTTCAATGCGCGAAAGGTAGGCGAGCAGGTGAGGCTCGTGTAGCCCGAAACGAGTCGACAACGCACAGAGCGTCGTGAGAAACGGTAGCGACTCGGCAGGATGCTCACGGAACTGGGACACGGTGCGCTGCACCACCGCGGGAAGGTCACCTTTTTTGGTGAGCATGCGCAGATACGGCGTAGCGTGTTCGTCCTGCACAAAGCGCTGGCGCAGCACTTCCAGCAGCAAAATGACGGGCTGGCACGCCGTCCATGGGTCATTCGCGCCTGCCACGATGCCTGTCTCACGTAGCTCCTCGGGCACTTGAGCATACGTGTATAGCGGATCGATGGCAGATGAGTACGTGCCATGCAACTGACTTGCTCCATGCAATATGGCATGCGTGTCTAGTTCCTCATCAGCTTGAGATGCAGGTAAAGCCTCCGTACTCGGCAAGGCGTGGTATAGCGGGAACAGGCACGAAAGTGTGTCGAGATCACATGCGCTGAGCACACCTCGCATCAGCTTGTCACGGATGGCGTCTCCCTGTCCCTGGACGCCATGCGTGGTTCGCAGCGAAGCAATATCGCCATGCTGTTTCACGACAAGCGAGTCGCTAAAAGGAAATGAGCTCAGCAGCTGTAGCAGCGCCACGTACACAAACAGGTGCAAAGAGCCAGGCACGGTCGTGCGGATACTGTCAAGTACAACAAGCGGGATAGCACCTTGGCGGATATGGTCTTGTGCCTCGGTTGGGGCATGTGGCTCGCTCTCGGGGGTATCTGCCTCGGGGACGTCAGAAGCCACCGCTTGATCAGCTGCTGCTGCTTCTTCGTCCGCATCATCGCCAGCAATCACACGCCATCGCCGACGCAAGCGCTCCATAAACACAAGCTCCATACGAAAATACTCCACCCATAGCCGAAGCACGTCACGTTCATACGAGGTGAGACGCCAGCGATAGGCGCCAAGATGTGAGGCGCCACGCGACGTGCGCTGTGCTTTGCTGCGGCCGTCCTCTGTTTCGCTAAGTTTGTTGGTGCGAATCGCACGCTGCAGAAGGGCCCGGGCTGCGCTGGTGTCAGCGTGTGTGTTGAGCTCATAGTCGGCAGCAGAGAGCCACAGCGACGGCTGCATGGGATGCATTGCTAGCGCACGCGCGTACACACGGCCAGCCACGACGCGCATCTTGCGTTTCTTAGCCCATGCAATGTACCGCTCCCATGCATCTAGATCCCAACGGAACTTGAGCACCATGCGCTCGAAAATCGCAACGCAGTGCGCTGACGAATGCGCAGCCTGCTTCGGGAAGAAGGAACGAGGAAGGAGCTGTGACTTGGCGTCTTCGTCGCCTGATTTAACGCGCTCCATCACAAGGCGATTGCGCTCGCGCGCACGTAACATGATGAGCGCGTGCAAGTCGTCTTCAAAGTCCAAGTACCTCACAAAGTCGTTCTTGTCTGCTTTGCGACGAATCAGACGCGCCTCAAAAGACTGCCTCTGAGATGTCAAAGAGCGCAGTTCGTCTTTCGTCAGTATGACGTGCTCATCCAGCACGCGGAGCTGCGGAAGTGTGCGTTCCAACGAGTACTGCACACGTTCCATGGTCGTCCAATGCAAGTCATGCAGACGATTTTTTTGGGGGGAGGCCTTATGGATCACGTGCTACGATGCCTTACGGCCACCTGGCATGCGGTCAAGCAACACGCCTGTGCAGGCCACAAGGGTACGAGCCTCGTCGGCTTCGGCAAAGGCACTGCCAGCCCAGCGGATTTTTCCGTCAGGTCCGACGAGGTATGTGTATCCGACGTGCTTGTTGTGGAGTCCCATAGGTTCACGTACCATGTCCATATTCTGCTGGCTCAAGAGGTACGTCGACTGGAGGTCTGTAGGGACTTGTGCGCGGAGAGATGATAAAAACAGAGACAGGAGGTATGCCTTGAGCGTATTTTCTTGTAGGTTGATTTGCACGAGCTGAAAATGGGGGTGTGATCGGAAACGCTCGAGCGCGGCCTCGTAAAAGCTTCGAGTGTGCTCCTCCGATACTCTGGATGTGACGATGGCTACAATGGACACGTGTCCGAACAGCATGTCAGCCGTGTGCTTTTTCGATTTGTCGGCTAGGCAGGTGCCTTGGATATCAGGAAAATAGCGTGCTTTCTGTGGGGTGAGTCGTGTGTGTAGATACATACGTCCGCGCGAATCATGGTCTGTGGACTCCGCCAGGTCTTGCCGCCATGTGAGCGAATCTCGTGAAAGTCGTGGAAGTAGCCACGCGTAGCGTCTTTGATGCTGTGGATCGTTAGCATGTGTGCTATACGTACATCAAGCGCCGCTTTTCAAGTCGCACGTCGCGATCAAACCATTCGGCATGCCTTTCCGTCCATGACGGCTTCTCCGATGTAGGTCGTTTGGTGATACCGAGCGGTTGTGACAGGAACGGCAATGGCTTGGTATTGGCTTCTGTGGCAGCTTCTGATACGGACGACATGTATGATGACGGTTCTGGTGGGCCAAACGACGTTGGAGGAGTTTCATCGTCGCCTTTGGGTGGTTTGGTGGCGTAGGCACGAGGCAGGCCTGCTCGCGCCGCCAAGTTCAGCCAAGCGCGCGCATGGTACGGAGACGATCGCACCCAAGTTCGTAGCATAGTGGAGAGTGTAGTTCTGGAAATTGGGCCCTTTTCGCTTCCTATGAACCCATGCGCGATGCCGATGACCATACAGACAGACAGCACACAGACTAGATGAATGTCATCTGCACACACTACGAACGCGACTCATGCGCTATATACACAGCGTCCCACCCCGTGCTTCTAGGAGATGTACCGCCACTATGGTGTTCCGGCCTCGCACATGTCACGTGGTGATGGAGGGCGGACTGAGAGACGCCCTCAGGCGAGCGGTGCGCGTTGTTTGTTACAACCAAGGACATCGTGCATCATGCCCCAACCGCATTACGACCTCCTTGTCAAGCTTCTCCTGATCGGTGACTCTGGTAGGTACACGAGCACACGCTGACACTACAGGTGTGGGCAAGTCGTGCTTGCTTCTCCGCTTCTGCGACGACTCGTGGACGCCGTCGTTCATTACTACGATTGGTATCGACTTCAAGATCCGCACAATCGAAGTGGACGGAAAACGCATCAAGCTACAAATCGTAAGTAAAGCAAGCATAAATGAATTTCTAACACCATCGCCAGTGGGACACGGCCGGGCAGGAGCGCTTCCGCACGATCACCACAGCCTACTACCGTGGATCGATGGGTATTCTCATTGTCTTCGACCTGACAGACGAGAAGAGCTTCCAAAGTACGTACATTTATACAAGCTTACATGTACAGACGTCCGAAATTGGTACAAGGATGTTCAGCAGCACGCCAACGACGGCGCATGCAAGATCCTGGTCGGCAACAAATGCGACTGGGAAGAAAAACGTGTATGTGGACATCGCCTAACGCGCAGGTCATCACTGAAGAGCAGGGCAAGGCACTCGCAGAAGAACTGGGCATGCAGTACATCGAGACATCCGCCAAGTCGAACACTAACGTCGACGAGGCCTTCTTTAAGCTGGCACAACAAGTCAAGGACCATCTCGTTGACCAGGGCATCACATCCAATGTGCCTGGCTCGAATGGCACGCAACGACTTAACAGCACGTCTAACACTCAATCCAAGGGCGGATGCTGCTAGTGCTACACTAGGTAGACATATGTATCGATATGAACGCGGCAAATCGTAGTGGTCCTTGAGCGCATCGCGACCAGTTGCAAGTGGCGTGTGGGCAGCCGCTAGCACTTACATAAGCATTCTTGTCTCGGATGCTTGCAGGCATACCGACCTGCATATACACCCCGGCTCTCACGAGTGTCTAGATCATGAAGTGCCCGGACATCGTGCTAATACTGCTCTTGGTTTGCCTGATCGGTGAAGTTATACCAGCCCATGAAGCAGAGCTCGCGTCTGAATCAACAGGCGTCTCTGAGCCGTCCCTTCTAGCGTATGCGGAGGATGAGCACCATCCGACCTCGACGGTGCGCCTCGAACTCGACAAGCGAAGAGGTGGCATAGGTGGTGCGGGCAGAGGACGTATTGGCGGGGGACGTATAGGTGGCGGAGCTGCGGCTGGAGCTGGCATAGGCGCGGGCGCGGGTGCCGCCGCCGGTGCTCACAGATATCATGACCCGCGGAGAAATACAACATCTTCCGAGCCCGCATCATCCGCCACGACTAGTGCGGCATCTCCAACGAGCCGCACATCACCCCCCACGACTAGTGCGGCATCTCCAACGAGCCGTACATCATCAATGGCCACACACTCTGCTCCCGGTGGCGCGGCGTCCATCGACATCACCACTACCCTAACCGCATTGGTTGTCATGCTATGCGCTTTGAGCCTGTCTATGGTGTAAGCGCGCATGGCCATACATGCTCAAAGCCACTTTCGGCTCGAGTCCCGCATGCCCTCATCATAAACCAAGTAGACAAATCACAGTCTTTTTACAGCATGCGTCCCGTATGTGCTCGCTTCAGGCGCCGATCACGGCCAGGTGCCCACTGCCGACGTCGGGCATAGCGATAAGCGTGAACAACTGCGAAATCTCTATGCATGTAAATCCTATCCACATCTCACAGCTGGCGCACACAATTTTGCATAGAGCAGAACCAGAGGCATAAGGACGAATTTCGCGCATCTTTTGATCCAATCACGAAGCTCGACATTCCACATAAACAAGTGGGTTGCTGTGGCGCGTAGAAGCAAAAGGATTTCATGCATAGCTAGTGTGTGATGAACGACGCATATTGGCCGGTTGTATCGGCCGATACGAGTTTCCGCAAATATATGTGCCTGTTAGCAAGTCAAGCTCAATGCACTCGCTGAAGGCCAATTCCGAATTAGGCCGAGCGTGTATCAACAACAAGGCGCCAATGGCGTGTCAAATTTATTGCGTAAACGGTGGGCTTCCTGTTCCGTCTAACACCCTTCCTGTGTTTGGTGTCCAACGTCCACCAGTACCCTCACATTCGCAATGGTCAAGCTCAGTGTCCCCCTTACCCTCCTTGCCGTTGCGGTGGCTAGCGTCTTTGCTCAGGACGACAACAACAGCCAGTCTCAAAGCCAGAGCCAGAGCGCTGCTCCCAGCAGCAGCCAGCCTCAGAGCCAGAGCTCGCCAAGCGCTGCTGGTAGCGCCAGCTCGAGCGAGAGCAGGCCTACGAGTGCTTCAAAGAGCGAAGACTCGAAGGGTGGCGCTGGTGGCGTTCCAGTGGTCACGAGCCCTGTCTGCTCGGCCCTCTTTGGCAGCCCTAAGGACCAGCCTTTGGGCGAATGCAAGGAGAAGTCGACGCGTGTGCCTCCTTACAACCTGAGCTCCCTCGTGGACTACTTCGTGGGTGGCTACGAGAACCAGCGTGGTAACCCTGTCAAGGTGGTTGACGTCGCTGACGACCTCGCTGACTCGGTCGTCAAGTACTACCCCACTGTGACGCAGTCCCGTGACGTGATCAAGTACTCTATGTACAACGGTCTTATCCGTACTATTCATGAGATCCAGGGTGACAAGAAATTCAAGCCTACGGAGGAAATGAAGCGTCCTCCGGGCGCTGAGCCTGGCAACTCGGCCGTCAAGAACATGCTTGTGCCGGGTGCTGTCGGTGTGGCTGCTGCCGTCATGGGCGGTGCCATCTTCCTTTAAAGTGACCATGTATTGTATGGCCGGGGTGTTATGCTCGTATATGGTTCTTGATATAGTTGCCTGTGCGCCCTGTTCCCGTACGTAGTTGTGAACTCGGCGTATCACCCAATTCTCATCGTCAAGGGCAGCGACTCTCAACACCTCCACTTCTTGACGTGGCGGTCCATGACGTCAGGGAGCACCAGCGGCCGCCGTGGTCCCTCGGCGTTGCCGACGCTGCGGACATGGCGTTCCTTACGTTTCTTTGATGCTGTACCATTACAAGAGGAAACGTACGATGATGCCATGGCCGGTGTGAGCTGCGTGGCGTACGCGCCCAAGTCGTCGGGACCCTGGGCTTCACCACGAGGTGCTCTTGTGACTGGCTTGCATTCAGGGCAAATACGCGTTGTTGATGCGCGTACTTTCGTGGAGCTTGCTTCTTGGAAGGCATTTGATCATGAATGTGTGCAAGTGCATGTGGCATCAGAGCATGGCGCTATTCTCACGATGGGATGCGATGACGATACCAATGTATCGACTGTTCGTGTCTGGCGACTTGACAGTACTGCCGCCAATGCCTGGCAAGCGGTGCTGTGTGCTTGTGTCACGGTGGATGCACACATTACGTGTGCGGCCGTGCCATCGCATCTATCGGATGTGGCCCTAGGACTCGGCGACGGTCGTGTCTATGTTTTACATGCGTTGTCAGACAGTATGCACGCCAAGGAACCCCATATCATCAAGCCCAAGCTTGCGCGCGAGGCTTCCTTCGTGGACGAAAGCACAGAGCCAGACGTCGTGACGGGTCTTGTTATTGATGCATCGACGCTGCTCATAGCGACCGTGTCATGTACACTCAAGTTTACCCTCCATGGTCCGCGGGGCGGACAAGCACCGTCCGTGATTGATACGATCGGATGCCCACCTCGCTGCGGTGCTGCATTTCGTACTTGTGCGGCAACGGAGGCCAAGGACGGCGTGGTGCCTAGTGTGTCCGCTCCCAAGTTAGTGCTCGCGCGTGAAGAAGCGCTGTACGTGATCGGCAGTCGTGGACGCGAGACGTCCTTTGCACTTGAGGGCATCAAGAGAAGTATCCACACACTGCATGGTCAGCTGGTCATCGTGATGCTCGATCGCATTCTTGTGTTTGACTTGGATACCAAATGCATAACGTATGCGGACGAATACAGGAATGTGGGGCATATATGGACGAATGAGGCGGAATGTATACCCGACGAGTACATCCATCTTCATCATGCACGTATGCGACTTGTGGCGAAGCCCCTTGTGGCGCGACTTGAACATCTGTTCAGTGTGCATCTCTATATCCAAGCCATTCCCTTCATCTATGCGTATGCTGCACGATATCCGCATGCCCGTCTCCCGAGTCTGCCTTCGAGCGCATCTACTATGCCACTACAAACGCGTCCTTCGCCCGTTGAATTGCTGGTGGCCGATGCCTATCGTCGTTTTGGCGAGCATTTGTACGCCCGTGGCGATTTTGAGAATGCCATGCAGCAGTTCTGCCACACGATCGGGATCATGTCGCCTAGCGTCGTAATACGCAAGTTCCTCGATGCACAGCGTCTGCAGTATCTGACCGTGTACCTCGAGGCGCTGCATGCTCGGCACCTGGCACATACGGGTCACGCGACACTCCTGCTCAATTGTTACACCAAACTTCGAAATATCGAGGCAGTCGACCGCTTTCTTCGCGCCTCTGACGTGCCACTCGACGTACCCGTCGCACTCGATGTGTGCCGTCGCGGCGGCTGCGTGGCGCAGGCTGCCTGTCTCGCACAGGTGCATGGCATGCACGATGTGTATCTAAGTATCCAACTGCACGATGCTGATGATCCCAAGGCCGCGCTTGATTACTTGGCATCGCTCCCGCACAGTGACGTGATGCGCTACTTCCATCTATGCGCACGCAAGCTCCTCGATGCTGAAGCCGGTGCCACAATGGATTTGTTGGTGCGCGTGTATACGGCTGAGTCGGCGACTGTCTCAACTGGCGACTTTCAAGTCCTCTTGTCCCACTTTGTGGGGCATCCACGATTGTTGGAGCATTTCCTCGAGCGCATACGAGACGCATGTGCGGATGCCTCTAGGAAGCCGGACTTTTTCGTGCTCGCGCAAGACACCCTGCTAGAACTGTATCTCGCCCATACGCCTGACAAGGCACTGCATGTGCTGGAAGGCGATGCATCACTTTATACCCCGTCCCGTGCCCTCATTTTTTGTGCCAAGGCGCGGTACACACCTGGTCTGCTGCGTGTGTACGAGCGTCTTGGCATGGTGGATGCCATCCTGCAGCACTGGATCCTTGCCGGTGACAGTGAACGGGTCTTGCGCACACTCGAGAGGTATGGCGCGACGCATGCTCAGCTGTATGGACCGACGCTGTCATTTTTTACATCCACGCACGAGTTGTTTGCGCAGCACCGCGAAGCTGTCGAGCGCATCGTGCAGCATGTGTTGCAGCATGCGCTATTTTCGCCCATTGAGCTCGTGGAGCTCCTTAGCCGGAACGATGTGGCTCCTCTCGGCCTCTTGACGCCTCATCTCGTGGCACACATGGAGCAAGAGCAAGCCGAGCTCTCTGCAGCACGGAAGCTCGTAGCATCGTACCGCACCGAGGCGCGTGCCAAGCAGACCGAGCTGGCGGCCCTGCAAAGCTCCGACGAGCCCCGCATCTTCCAGCACGAGCGATGCGAGCTATGCCACCAGGCACTCGACCTGCCCTGCGTGCATTTCATGTGCCGCCACAGCTTCCATGTGCGCTGCCTACTGGAAGGTGAGCGCACACGCGAATGCCCTGTGTGCGCGGCAGAGCACACGACCATCGAGACGCTACGTGACGTGAGCCCGCTGACGTCTCTGGACGCGGTGCTGGATGAGGTGCGTGCGGCGGACGACGAAGACGGCCGTGGCTTTGACGTGCTCGCTGACCTGTTTGCGAAAGGCATTGATGCGGGACAACAAGCGTAGGAACTACGTACATATCATATCTTGATGTTGTTCAAATTGATGGGCTCACGGCGGTACAGCTCGTCGAGGTCAGCCTTGAGCACCTTGGCAGCTTCCTGGCGCTTGACCTTGAGCGTAGGCGTCATGAGACCGTTATCGGGCGAGAAGGGTTCCATGCGCAGCTTAAGAGCCCGCATCTGCTCGAGTGTACCGAGCTTTTGCGTCTTACCCAGCTTCACAAATTCGCGAAGCACAGCCTCAACGACGCGGCTGTCGTTCACAGCCGATTCGAGCGCCGCGGCGTCGGTCGGGCTCACAGTCTGGCCCAGCACCTTGCTGGCGAATGGAGCAAACACACTGGGCTCGGGCACGGCCACAGCCACCAGGTGCGGCTGGAATGAGTCACCGTACAGCCACACCTGCTGCACCAACGGCAGCGACGAAAACACACTCTCGACCTTCTCGATCGCGATGTATTCACCTTGAGCGAGCTTGATCAGGTTCTTCACGCGGTCGATGATTTGCAGACGTCCGTATTCATCGATACGACCCACATCCCCTGTCAGGAGCCACGGACCCTTACCGTCTTCGCCGGGCATGAGCGTCTCCTTCGTCTTCTTCTCGTCCCCCTCGTAGCCGTCAAACACACTGTTCGAACGCAGCACAATTTCACCACGGGGGCACGGCTTGTCTTGCGACGTGTAGCCCAACTCGGGGCAGTCGCGCAGGCGAAGCTCTACACCAGGGTTCACAGGACCCACACAGCCGACGCGCCTGTCACCTGGGCCCATGATCGAGGCGTACGCGTTGTTCTCAGTCTGTCCGTAGCCCTCACGAATATCAGTGCAAAGAGCAATGCGAAGCAGCTCCAGCACATCTCGACGGCAGGGAGCACTGCCCGTCAAGATCAGCCCGACGTGGCCACCGAGTAGCGCACGCACCTTGCGGAACACAAGTCGGTCCCACAGAGCGTGAGTCACCGAGCCTGTCTTGTAATAGTTCTCCAACTTGGCATGAACCGCCTTGGTGAGCAGCTTGCCCTTCAGACCAGGAGCGTCCATCTGCATTTGAATCTGGCCTGCAATGCGGTTGAGCACACGAGGCACGCTGGGCATCACCGTGGGCTGAAGAATCTGGAGATCTTCCATCAAGCGCTCAATCTGGCCCGAAAAGTAGCCGATCGAGCCGCCCATGTACAATACATAGGTCTCCCAGCCCCGCTCGTAAATATGCGCAAGAGGCAGGTACGAAATCGACACTAGCTCCCGGTCAGAAATGACCCACCGCAGACCTTCCAGACCCTCTAACAGGCCGCGAGTCGTCACACGCACACCCTTGGGCAGACCCGTCGTGCCACTCGTGTAGCACAACGTCGACAGGTTGTTGAGGTCCTTGTTGGGCACGTGCGGATAAGGGTGACGTGCACCGATGTCAAGCACCTCTTTGTAATTCCTCACTTCAATGCCATGCATCGCGGCCCATTCGCGTACGAGCTGGAGTTTGCTCAGTTCGCCCAGCGTGGCGCTGGCACTGCCTGGCCGGTCAATCAGGACAATGACTTTGAGGGCCGGAAGCTTGTCGGCATTGCGCAGCACGATGGGCACATACTTCGAGGGGCACAGTAGCACACGAGTTACGCTGTGCTGCAGGATGTAGCACGAGCCAGCGGCGTCAAAGTTATCGTACAAGAGCACCGACTGGCGAGTGTACGAATGCTGCGAGAGCATGGTGATCATGGACTCGGGCCGGTTGGCACCCCAGTATGCGACGGTGAAGTTTGTCAGACCTGGCTCCGAGATGTTCTTGTCGTTCGGACGCGGCTTCAACAGACCCTCCTCTTGAAACTTGGATAGAGCTGAGCCAAGGTCTGTCAGCTCTTTCGCGACATCTGCGTAACTACGCCAGCTGTAGTAGTCAGCAAGATCACCCTTGCCCTCATCAAATGGGCGGTGGCCCAAGCAGTTGGCATCGGGCTTCTCCTTCAGATGATTCATGAAGCTGTCGTACGGGTTCGTCATCGGGGGATTCATGGGAAAGGCAGCGTTGCGGTAGACGGGAGAGAAGCCAGGTCTTTGCGTGCCTGGGATCTCAACCATCTGCTTTTCGATGTGAGCAGCCCAGCGGGCTTCGATTTCCTCCTTCGTGAACCTCATTGTGTCGGGTGGAAGTAAGGTGGATGGTCTCACGCCTCCTGGAGCCCCGTCACTGGCCTCTTTGCGATTTCTAATGCACATGCAGGGTCCTGCATGCTTTTGCCGGTGGCTCGTCATTGTGGAGAATGCCGGGCCGGGCCACGTGCAGTTCAGGAGGCGGGCGAAGCCCGCGGGCCTGGCACGCCCTGGTCGAATGCGCGCACCTCCAGCCGCCTGCAGGGGCAGAACGCTAGGTACGACGATCGATACCGCCACTTGCGCGAGGTCAAGCTCATGCGGCACGCGCACGCTCGGAAATACTCGAGTGCGTGGCGCGCTTTGCTCGCTTTTCGCACATGTAGAGTACCCGCAGAACATAGATTCCATGCTACGAGAGTCAAAGGGACAATACGTGGGATGCATTATCCAAAGGCGTTACATCACCGCCTAGTGGTGGCTCTGCTCCTTGGCAATTTGCTTGACTGTACATACAAATCATGGGAATCCAGGGCAAGGATATCAGACGTACCCCGGTGAAGAGAGCGCGCGTGTTAGTCATATGTCATGGCCATGGTCAAGAGCAATACATACGATACGGGTTCTTAGGGTCCTTGGCGTAGGTCTCTGAGCGCACGCCGGCGTACTGCATCTTGCTCACACAGTAGTACACGATCGCCGATGAGGCGAAGAATGGCCACAGAGGCTTCAGGATGGGCGTGGGGTATGCGCGGAAGCCGAAGAAAGCCATCTTGGACGCTAGACGCAATCGATGGAAGAGGGCCAAACGGATCGGCTGCCCCCGCCGAGAGGGCCCTCTCCTATCACGTGCCTATGCGTGGACAGCAGCGAGAGAGGTGCAGGGGTATCGACCTATGTGGAGGCAACCAGGCGGGCACCACCTTACATTGTGGTATGACGATAAACTACAGCCAGCCCCAGGCCCGCGACTGCCAGCAACCAACACGAATTCCTTAGGAATGTATGGTAGGACGCCGTAGCAATGTTCGTACATGTCTCCGTGTATATCACGGGGAAAATGACAAAGCATGCATAGATCATCACCATGATCGCGCGGGCACACAGGACGGGCCATTGTAAGAAGGAAGGACGCTGTGGCTTGGCATGCTCTTTTGATACAGCACCGATAGGCACGAACAAGTCACCCCGGAACATGAGGAGCACGCTGTATACGGCGACGGCGAAGAAGTGGTACACAAGTAGCAAGGGGTCGGGTGCCAGGCCAGCCAGCAGACTGATCGGGCCGCGCACACAGTCGCCGCCGCGCTCAAAGTAGCGGAAGCAACCTGTGCGAAGAATCGTGAGATGATCGTTGGGCACACCGAACAAGCTGTAGAGCGACATGGCCAGGATGTTGATGACACTTGCCAGCTTCTTCCTCTTCCAGTGCCAAGCTCGCAGCATGGACTGGACTTCCGTCCAGTTGCTCAAATCGCGAGCGGATGTGGGCACGGGGAACGAGTCATCGTAAGCGTCCAGCGGAGACCACGCCCCGGTACCCAGAATATGTGTCAGGAACACGCAGTCCCAAAATGCGACAGTCATACCGCCGCCTGTGAGTGGATGACGCATGTTCATGGCATCGCCGACGACAATCAAGCCAAATTGTTGCTGCCGCATTCCTTGCATGCTAGGAGGCAAGAAGCTGTTGGGCATAGTGCGCAAACGCGCCCCCTTTTCTAGTTCTTGCGCCAATGCTGAGCCGATTTTGGACGGCAGACACGGCACGACGACGCTGCTCAGGTACCGCTGGAGAGCGCCATTCGAGGCAGATGGCAGTACGGGACCAGGCACATCGACGAGAAGCCGTGTGACGTCTGAGCCAATTTGGTACACGAGTGCCGGACCAACCTGGTGGTTCTGCGCGTTCTTTTTGGCGGCTTTCTGGTTGAGAATGACATGGCCGTGCTTGGGCGTCAGCACAGCATCAGGCGGCAGCTCAATGCCGACGAAATGCGACCAGACCTTGGGTTGGTACGCTCCACCGTACTCTTTCCTGAACTTGGAGAAGATGCCGTCCGCGACAATCGTGATAGGTGCGTAGTATGAGGCGGTATTCGTTCGGACGCCGAGTACGCGTTGGTCGTGGGCGTCGTGCACAAGCGACGTGACAGCAGCCTCTATGGCCGTCACGTTTTTCTGTGCATGCATGCGCGCGCGCAGAGACATGATAAAGTGCCCGTGATGGAAGGAGCGGCCCTCATAATGCATGTCCTGGCCCAGCGGCTCACTGCGGCCGTACCGCGAAGGCAGCTCGGCGATGTGGGGGTACTGGATCCGTACATTCTCTTCAGGACTGAGGAAGATTTGGTAGCCCAGAGTCTGCACGGCGTCGATGCCCTCGAGGGCATCGGCGAGGCCGAGCAGCTGCAGAGCCCGCACGCCGCCAGGCTGTAGCAGCTCTCCGACAATGCGGTCCGGCTCGCTCATATCACGTTCCAGCACCAGCACACGCCGACCAGCACGACCCAGCGATGTGGACAGCGCCGCACCGACCACGCCGGCGCCCACGACAATCACGTCGTACGCTTCGCTCATCGTAGACGACCCGCAAGAGCAGGGGCTGCTAAATGGCGTGGTCTGGGCATGGAAGCACGTGACCACAGCCGGCGGTGGCGCCCCCAGCAGGACGCTGGCCGCCCTGGCGGTTGGCATGCGACAGAAGCGCGCCAAGACGTATCGTCGCCTGGTGCATCAGTATGTGTTGTATTATCGCTTCCGTGAGCCGTTCCAGGTCCTGATAGACGATACATTTGCCGAGTCTCTTGTGCGTCTGAATGTGCAAGAGCCGCTCAAGCAGCTTGGCATGGTGCTGCAAGCCAAAGTCAAGCCTATGATCACGCAGTGCTGTATGGCCGCGCTGTACGAGGCCGAGATGCACTCACAGGGGGATGAAAAGCAGATGTACAAGCGAGTGATTGCGCTCGCGAAGGAGTGGGAGCGTCGAAAGTGCAATCACAAAGAGACGCAGCCTCCGATCGAGTGCCTATCTTCTGTCATTGGCCCGGTCAATCAGCATCGATACGTGCTCGCGGCCGATAGTGCTTCTGTGCGCCGCGCGCACCGCCGCCAAGTGCCTGGACTTCCGATGCTGCACTACTCACAAAGTGTTCTGATCCTGGAGCCTATGAGTGATGTGACGGAGCGGCATATTGCGCATCTCGAGCAGTCGAGATCCGCCTTGGACCCGGAAGAGCAGCGCCTCTTGCCGACGATGCCAGCGCCAGCGCCAGCGCCCGCGCCGAAGCGGAAGCGGGCCAAGGGTCCGAACCCGCTCAGCGTCAAGAAGAAAAAGGCCGCGCCGGCTGCGGCGCCGCTGACACCTGCCGCCTCTGTCAAGCGACGACGCCACAAGAAACGGGGCCGCGGCTCTACTGTACAATAGCCCGATCTATCCACGCAATGCAGTAATGATTCAGCAGCATTTCGAGTTCTTCGACTTCGTCGAGACGCTCGAGCATCGAGACGCGCCTGCGTTCCTCGCTCTCGAGTTGGTGCCATGACTCGCGCAGCGTATAGGCGTGGCACTCGAGGTGGGAGGCGCTTCCGGCGAGGTGCTGGAAGCGCTCGACGTAGGCGGCCGTGGATGTGCATCCCCGTGCGCCCGGCAGCGTGAGCTGGCGGGCAGCGAGGTTTTGGAGCATGACCTGGCCGAAGCGCGTGGGCGCAGCGTGGGGTGTGTCGCTGCTGATGCACATGTCGTAGCTGAGGATGCTGGCGCGGGGCAGGGTCGCGAGGCACGCGCGCAGCGCGGCATTGGCCACCTCGATGTCCATGTAGGCGAGCACACATTCGCACAGGAGCAGCGTCGGCAGCGCTGGATCGAGGTACGTGGCGACTCGTTGCCACGTGCCATGAGGGAGGGTGCGGATGTCGATGCCGAGGAGCACGTACGGCGACGACACGAGGCCGTCTGCGGTGACGCGTGCGTCTTCGAGTGCATGACGGAGGGCTGGATGCGCGTGTATGGCGGCGGCTTTTTGCGACGTCGTCGAGGGAAAGTCGAGCTCGACGTACCTGGCGAGGCGCGCGTGACGCAGGCGCCAGAAGCGCGTGTCGCTGCCGGCGCCGAGGCTGACGATCTGGACGCGCGGTGCGGGCGTGTAGGGGCGCCCGCAAGCGCCAGTCTCGATGAAGTGCTGTACATGTGCATCGACCTCGCTGGCCCGCAGATACGTGCCGATATTGATGATCGGAGGACGGTGAGGCGCCTCGGCATGGCCCCGCAGCATGCCGGCGTAGGCGTCAGGCGGCAGGTATCCCGCTCGACACGCCGACAGGCGGGACAGGAGCGCATCTGCGTCCGTCGCGCGCACGGCGTCCGGCTGGGCCCGTCGGTACGGCCGTCCGAGCGAGAGGCGAGGCTCGCCTGACATGGGAGTGGAGAAGGTGGCGGCGGTTCATGTCCCACGAGGTTCGTGAGCGGGCCAAGGGGTTTGTGGGAGGCACGGTGTCGGGTCTGACCAAGCTGCTGGTGGGGCATCCGTTTGATACGGTCAAGATCCGGCTGCAGTGTGATCCGGGTCGGTATGCAGGCCCGATCGCGTGCCTTCGCTCGCTTGTCCGGCACGAGTCGGTGTGGGCCGTGTACAAGGGCTGTGTGCCGCCGGCGATCGGGTGGATGGTGACGGACTCGGTCCTGCTGGGCTCGCTGCATACGTATCGGCGCATGCTGATGCGCTGGCATCCGCAGCGTGAGCGCCTGCCGGTGGCGCTGCAGGGTCTGGCGGGGGTGGGCGCTGGATGGACGAATGCGTTTGTCACGGCGCCGGTCGAGCTGCTCAAGACCAAGTTGCAGATGCAGCGTGCGCGCTTTTCGGCGCGTGCGGCCGAGTTCACGAGCACGTATGACTGTGCGCGCCAGGTCGTGCGGTACACGGGCGTGTGTGGCCTGTGGCGCGCCTTGCCTGCGACGCTGCTGTTCCGCACGAGCTTTGGGCCGATGTTTGCGTCGTACGACGTGTGTCAGAGGGCGCTGGGCGCGTGGGCGCAGCCGTACCGCGAGGGCGCGTCGTGGACGTATGCGTGGCTCGTATCGCCTGCGAGTGTCACGTTCTTCGCCGGGGGCCTGGCGGCGGAGGTGTTTTGGTTCGTCGGCTACCCGGCGGATGTGATCAAGAACCGCGTCATGGCCGACTCGATGCATTCGCCGCGCTATGCGGGTGGCGTGCGGGGTATGTGCGAAGCCGCGCGGGACCTGTGGGCCCCGCGGGACATGCCTGCCCGCGAGCGCGGCCTTGGGGGCCTGCCGAGGCGTCTGCGGCGCATCTACACGGGCTACCTGACGTGCGCTGTGCGTGCGTTTCCCACGAATGCAGGTGCGCTGCTCGCCTTCGAGACGGCCATGTACCTGATGCGCTAGGTCGGTGCCTGGTACAGGGCTGTGTAATACCCCGCATAGTACCATGCCATAGCGGCGTTCTGGAATGATTCGCCACCGATAGCGTTGGGAGTCGTGCGCACGATGCGCTGCGCTTCGTGCCAGCCGGGCGTGGCGCTCTCGGCCTCTGCGGGCTGGGGCTGCTCGGGCAGCGGTGGCGGCGGCGGCACGATCGACGCTCCCACGGGGGGCAGGGCATGCCACAGCGAGTCGCGCTCGAGCGCGTCGGTCCGCCGTGTGTGAAAGTCGCGGTACTCTTGCTCCGCCGCATGCCACACGTCGACGAGGAACGTATCGTCCCAGACGTCCTCGGCCGTCCAGGCGTGCGAGCTCATCGGGACATGCGCATCGCTCGTGAAGAACGACGGCTCATGGTGCGGCGACGCAATCACGGCGTCATCCAAGTCCGGCGCCGTGTCGTCCCAGTGCGGCCCGACGTATGGCGCATCACACCGCCGCCGCTTGGCGTGCGAGGCCTGCGCCAGGCCCTGCGGCGTATGCGGCAAGTCGTCGTACGCCACCAGCGAGCGCATACGTGTGGAGGAGCTAAGGCTACCTGCTAAAAGCGACGACGAACGCGGTGGACGAGCGCCTGGATGTGCTCGATCCGTGCGTCCAGCGCATCGTCTGTGCGTGTGAATCGGCGCGTCGTGAGCTGGAGCACGGCGTCGTTCAGCGCCTGCTCGACTTCGTGTGCGGGGAAACGCACGTGGCGGTCGTGCTCCGCGCGGCGCAGCCAGGCGTCGACCAAGTCGGCCAAGTCGGGGAGGAGGTATCCGACGCCGGTGTGCGTGTTCCACGGTGCGGGCGCCGTCGAGAGCAGGCCCTGCAGAACGTGGAAGAGGGCGTCAGGCGGCGCGCCCGCCTGGAGCAGGACGCGCGGCGCCCATCCGGGCGGCAGCCCAGCGCCTTTCGTAAACGCGTGCCAGTGCAGCGACGACGGCGCCGGCTGCTCGCCCAGCTGCGCCACCACATACGTATCGTACGCGTACCGCTCCAGCAGCGACAGCACAATGTCGACCGCACACGCAATGTGCGAGCCGCCGAGGCGCACGTACACGTCCGTCACGAGCGCGGCCACGGCGCGATGCGCCTGCGCAGGCGCACTCGCATTGTGTTCGCGCGCCACGAGCGCCCCCCACAGCGACGCGACGAGACTGGCGTCATGGTACTGCGCCGTGTGCAGGATCAGCAGCTGCTCCTCGAGGAGCCCAAACGGCTCAGCCACGTGCCGGTACAGCGTCGTGATGTCCATCAGCGAGCGATCCAGCAGCGCCGCCGTCTCGCGCGTATGCTCGCGCGTGTCATCGAGCTCGAGCGTCTCGACGGGTGGGAGCGCGCTCAGGATCTTGGCCTGCACTTGCGCGACTTCCAGGTCCTCTTCGAGCTGCGTCGCGAATCCGACGAGATCGTACGCGGCCGTCTGACGCACCGACTTGGCGTTGCCCACCGCGAGCGCGAGGTACTCGATGCGTTCGTACAGATGCAGGGCGTACGTGTCCGTGTGCGCCAGCGCATCCAGCGTCTGGGCCGCTGCGAGGTACTCGCCCTGGCGGACGTACCACTGCCACAGCAGGTCGCGCAGTCGGCGCTCGTACGTCTCGAGCGACTCGCCGTCGAGGAGCACGGGCGTGCCCTGCAAAAAGTCTTCGAGAAACGGCGTCGGCGTGCTCAGCAGCTCGGACGTCTTGCCATGCGCGATCATGTACGTGTACAGCTCTTCGTGGAACAGCGCATCGTCACTCGCGAGCGCCTGCCGCATCGCCTCCGCATCGTCGCGCAGCGCACGCAGCACGAGCGCATAGATGCGTCGGCGCAGCGCGTACATGGCATGGCGGTGCGACATCGGCTCGTCCGCGGGGCACCCATCGGCACGGAACGACACGGCCGCATCGGCGGGGTCGACCGCGTGCGCACTCGCCAGGCCGAGCGCCACGACGCCCGTCGCGTACCGCAGCTGCTCGTACGTCGTGCACACGTGCTCGAACTTGTCCCACGGCAGATGCGCCGCGCCCGGCAGGAGCAGCCGAAGGCTGTGCGCCAGCTCGTCCGTCACCGCCGTGCTATCGCTGCTCTCCGCCCGCAGCCGCGCATCCAGCTCGACGGCGTGGCGCAGGCACTCGGACGCCTTGTACTGCCGCACGTCGTCGGCGCTGCAAAAGCTCGCGCACTGCGCCTGGAGCGCCTCGGCAATCGCATCGACACTCGCGCGCGCGCCGCTCTGCGACTCGATGAGCGCCGTGACCAGCGCCTGCGCCACGCTGCGGCCCTCGCTCGTCGCGACAAGTCCCGCGAGCGTCAGCGACGTCAGCTTCGCGCGCATTCCCGGCGAGAGCGCCTGCGCCAGCGGGCCCAGGTGGTGGTCGGCGAGGAACAAGACAAAGTGACACGCCTCCATCGTGCGAGTGAGCAGCGCACCGAGGCGCTCCGCCCGCTCGTCGTCAAACAGCTGCGTGTGCCGCTGCAGGAACGCGTGCAGCGGCGCGAGATGCGTGAGCACGCCGGGGAGGCGCCCGACGATGGGCGGCGCGCCCGATGCCTTCGCGTCCACAAAGGCAGCCGGCACGAGCGGCTCGAGCCACACGGGGCGCACGAGGCACGCCAGGTAGCACGCGAGCGCCTCGAGGCGCGCGGAGCGCGGCGCGTGCAGCGGCGCCGGCACTCGCTGCTCGGCCGGCCACGCGCCCAGCGGTCCGAAGAACACCCGGATCGCATGCGCCACGTCGTCCGGCCGACTCGTCGCCATGTACGGATGCTGCGCCGCCAGGGCCAAGGCACACATACACGCCTCCACTGGGCCGTGGCGGCTGAAAAAGTCGACCATGGCCGGCGCCGACGCGACGGAGGCGACGGACGCGGCGCTGCCAAGCAAGAGATAGCTCAGCACGTCGGCGGGGCGGCGCTCCACGATCTCGGTCAGGCCGTTCGCATCTAGCACGTAGAACGTGCGCGCGGGCGCCATGACCTGCGCCGCACACGGCCGGCTGACGGCGCCGTGCAGCAGCGTGTGGTGCGGGGCCTCGGCCAGCACGGGCGGTGCGCCGCCGACGCCGAGCGGGATGAGTGTCGCGCCCTCCTGCCACGCGGGATGCATGCCGGAGGCATACGTCAGGGTCGTGTTCGACGCCGGCGTCGACGGCCCGACGGCGTACAGCTGGGCGTCGCTGCCGCTCGCACAGGCACAGAGAAACACGCCGTCCGCGTACAGCGCCGACGTCGCACGGCACGGCTGCGTGCCGGGCGGGATGCGCACGGCCAGCTGCGCCCACGAGCGGCGCTGGAAGTCGTCGAGGTACAGACGGTAGCCGCGCTCCGTCACCGCCACGAGGCACACGCTCGAGCGCGGGTCCGGCTCGGTCGGGCCGAGCCATATGATCGGACCGACCTGCTGCTGCGAGTGCAGGAGCCCCGCCTGGCGCGTCACGCCGTACATGCTGCCGGTATGCGATGGCACACGCCCATGGCCCAGGGCGTACACGTCAATCTGGTCGCCGTCGCGCAACACGTACAGGAGGCGCCGCGCATTGTCGACGGACACCATGGATATCTTCTTGTCCGCCTTGAAAAACGAAGGGAGCAGGTTGGCGAGGTGCGGCTGCGTGATGTTGTGCAGGTAGCACCGCGAGTAGAACCAGCCCTCCTGCGCCTGGTACACGAGCTCGTGCACACACTGGTCGCTGCCGACACAGAACACGCGCCCGGTGTCTGTGCCGTGGATCGAGCGCATCACGACGCCATTCGTCGAGGCCTGCATGCCCGTCTCGTACAGCTTGATGCCGGTGTCCGTGGTCTGGATACCCAGCAGCACCACGCGGCGGCCCTCGACGGCGGTCGGGCCGATCGAGAGCACCAGCACATGCTGGATCGTATCGACAAACACGCCCGGGCGCGCGCGCACGAGGCCGACGGACAAAATCAGATCGTCGCTCGGCAGCTCGTGAAACTCAAACGCATGCTCCCCGCGGGCATAGTCCCACAAATACAAGCGCTTCTCCACCGTGATGCAGGCACGCGCAATCTCGGGAAACAGGGCCAGCGTAGCCACAGGCGCACGACTTGTGATGGTCTCAAACACCATCCCGGGTATCGGCAGCCTGCGCCGCACACGGAAGCCTGTCCATGCATCGTCTGGCTGCGTGTGCTCTTCGTACGGCGCATCACGCGACGGCAGCCGCGCCTTGACTTCAGGGAGCGTCAGCGCACCAGGCTGACACCACTTCTCCAGCAGCCGTTGCGCATCACTCAAGCGCTCGTCGAGCTGCGTCGCAGCCGCCTCGCTCATGGTCGACGAGAGCGGAGCGCCACGCACCGCTCGCCGTCCTGCGCGCGTGTGTTTCGTCACGTGAGACGAGCCTCCACGCCACGTCCCCTCTCCCCACCATGCTGCGAGCGGGCGTACGAGGCCTATGCACGTCGCGCATCGTTCGCGCGGCGCGTCCTTCTATCCAATCGATTTCTGCGCTGCGCAAGGCGGTGCCAGGCACGTCGATGCTCAAGGCACGCGAGGCGCTGGCGGCTACGCGCACGAACGATACCGACCATGTCGAGGCGGCCATCGAGTGGCTCGAGGCGCATCGAGCGGCCGATGGCGCGAAGCGCGAGGCCAAAGTGGCATCGCGCATCACGGCCGAGGGCACGATCGGCGTGTGCACGCTGTCGGATGGCCTGCTTGGTACCGGCGCGCGTGCCTCGATCATCGAGCTCAACTGCGAGACGGACTTTGTGGCGCGCAACGACATGTTTGGTGCGTTGGCGCGCGACATCGCCCACACCGCGGCGTGGTTCCCGATCGTGAGTACGGCGCATGCTGGCCTCTTGTCGGACGTGGACGTCGCCACGTTCCTCGAGTGTCCGTTGATGCCCTTCGAGCCTGTGCCCGGCCAGCGTGACGTCCAGACCGTGCGCTCGGCCATCTCGGCGGTGATCGCGCGTCTGGGCGAAAAGGTGGCCTTGACGCGCGTGGCATCGCTCGCGCCCGTCGATCACCAGGTGCATGTTTGTGGGTCGTTTGCGCATGGCACGGCGGCTGCGCCGCCCGCGCCGCACGGCCCCGTGACGGCTGCCTTTGCGAGCGGACGCATCGCGAGTCTGCTCGCCGCACACGTGCAGGGCGCGCCTACGGCTTGCGCGCAGCGCACGGCGCAGGCGGATGACGCTAACGTGAAGCAGCTCCGAGCCATGATGCGCTCGCTCGCACGCCAGGCGGCCGGCTTCCCTACGGCCTCGATCGACGGGGAGGATGCATTGCTCACACAGCCATTCGCTATGCTACTACCTACAGCTGGCCTAGACGCCAGCGTCCATGAACAGACTGTGCGCGATGCCCTACAAATATGGTCACAAAAGACGCAGGGCCAGTTGGATGTGGCGGCGCTGCGGCGCTGGGAAGTGGGTGAGACGGCGACGAAGCCCCAGGCAGAAGCATCGTTCGCGGACCAGGTCAAAGAGGCGGCGGGCTTGGCTTAGCAGTTGCAGCCAGACGCGCGCGAATTCGACGCGTCAATTCGGATAGGGTCTGGATAGTCGGCATACAGCTCCGCCTCCGCCTCCTGCTGCAGCGCATTCTTGGCAATCGTCTGGAACGCCTGCTCGACGTTGATAGCCTCCTTGGCCGATGTCTCAAAGTACGGGATATGGCCCTTGCTCTGGCACCACGTCATGGCCCGCTTTTGGGACACGACGCGCTTGCTTTCTTCCACGTCAATCTTGTTGCCGAGCACGACGAACGGGAAGTTGTCCGGATCGTGCGGACTCGCCTGAATGAGAAACTCATCGCGCCAGCTGTCGAGCGTCTCAAAGCTCTTGGGATTGTTGACATCGTACACCAACACGCAGCAGTCCGCGCCGCGGTAGAACGCCACGCCGAGCGACTGGAATCGCTCCTGACCGGCCGTGTCCCACAGCTGCATCGTGACCAAGCGGCCATCGACCACGACCTCGCGCGTCAAAAAGTCCGCGCCGATCGTCGCCTTGTAGGCGGCCGAAAAGCGCTTATTCACATCTGGCGGTCAGCGCGCCGTCGACGTACATTGGTTCATCAGCGATGTCTTGCCGACACCCGAGTCGCCCAGAATCTCTCGTCAGCCGCATGCACACGTACAATGACCTGCACGTTAGCGTAGCATACCTACTTTCAGCAACACCTTTTTCCTGGTCGCCATGGTCGGGGAAGGGAGAGGCTCGTGGCCGTGGGTGGTCCGACCCACCGCGCCGTTGATGACTAAGCAGTGGGAGGGAGCCTGGCGCGCCCATCGATCAGGGCTTGCCACTCTTGGGCGGTGATGGCCGGCGTGGCGCCCCAGGACGATGCGGTGACGGATGCTGCGCGACGCAAAATTCTCATGATCGGACCGCGTCGCGCGGGGAAAACGAGCATCTGCAAAGTCGTGTATGAATCTTTCCAGCCGAATGATACCCTCTTCCTGACGCCCACGATGCGTACGCAAACAGTGAACATGGATACGTTCCAAGCATTGCAGCTGCTCGATGTGCCGGGGAGTGCCCTTGCGAACTGGGCCACCGATAGTCCACGCGCATCGGACGCGGACGAGCGCGGGCCGCGTACCAAGATGGCCTTCGATATACCATGGACGGATGTGAGCGCCGTGATTTACGTCGTGGATGCGCAGGACGAGTACTTTGATGCCCTCGTGCGCCTGAATGCTGTGATAGTCGCTGCGTACATGGAGAATCCTGATATTCATGTGCACGTATTCATCAACAAGGTCGATGGACTGAGTGAGGACTACAAGTACGATACGCAGCGCGATATCGAGCAGCGTGTCTACGAGGGTCTGCTCAACTCGACGCACGAGCTGCAAGGTGTTCTGGACGAAGATACGCGCCTCGACAAGGCGGTGCGTCTGCATTTTTACCTGACGTCCGTGTTCGATGCGAGTGCATTTTTGGCCTTTTCGCGTATCCAGCAGCGCCTCTTGCAGGGGACAGAGAGCGAAGTTCAGCATGCGCCCCCGGGCATGGTCAGCTTGTCAGATGCCCTCGAGACGGCGTGTAACCTGCTGTGCACGGCGTGCTACTTTGAAAAGGCGTACGTCTTTGATGTGCCGAGCCGGACGTTTGTCGGGTGCGATACGTCGCCCTTCGATGCGTCGCTGTACAATATCGTATTTCGGTACATGCACTTCTTGCTCCAGTTTTCGGAGCTGTACGCCCAGGTGCCTGATGCCGTCGAGCACCCTGTCCGCACCCGCGATTGGTCTACGAGTGTGATGCGACTCAGTCACGACACGACGGTCGCGTTTTGGCAGCTTGATCACCACCTGGCGCTTCTCGCCGTCGTTCACACCAATGTGCAACTGCGCAACGCCACCATTCTCGACTACAACCTCGGCCTGTTCCGTGACGCGGTGGCGCAACTGGCCGCCTTGGCTCGCTCGTAGATCACGTGGAGGCCACGCGCCTCGGTCGTTCTTGCCACCATGAGCGCTGACGTCGCTGTGCCGATGCCGGCGCGGTCGGTCAGGTACTGCGAGATCTGCTCGTTCCCATACGAATACTGTGAATATGGCTCGTCGCTGTCGAAGTGCAAGGCGAATCTGGAGCTCAAAGATGCCGAGCTGTATGCGCGACTGTACTCGGACGCCGCGCTCGAAGACAAACTCAAGTCGCTCACGACCGAGCAGGCCGAGTCGCTAGAGCGCGAGAGTGCGAAGAAGGAGCGCAAGGCGCAGGCGAAAGCGGAAAAGGAGCGCGCCCAGCTCGCCTCGTCCAAGATCGTGCTGTCGCGCATCGCGCGCACGAAGCGCAAGGTCATTACGTGTGTGCATGGCCTGCATCAATTCTCGCCGCCGCTGCCAGCGCTCAAGGTGATCGCCAAGGGCCTGAGCTCGAGCTTCGCCACAGGCGCGTCTGTGACGCAGAGCACGCAGCACCCGGGCATCGACGAAATTCATATCCAGGGCGACGTGGTCGAGGACGTGCGCGCCCTGATCGCCGAGCGCAAAAAGCCCTTTGACCAGATGCCGAGTGAGCAGGACGGCGGTGTGCTGACCAAGAACATCGTGTTGGAGAGCAAGTAACTATGTAGCGCGATCGTCCGCCTCGTCCAGCTCCCATGCCTCCTGACACACCTCGGCGTACCTGTCGGCGAGCGGCCGCCATGGCGGCGCTGGGTGCTGGCGTGTGCATGACACGCCCGGGGCTGTGCCCGCACGCCACAGCCGGTCCTCGAGATCGGGCGGCGGAGGATGCACGAAATCGGACGCGATGATGCGCACGCGCGCGCCGCCGTACATGGATGCCATGCAGTAGTAGCCAAGCATGCCGTCGTCCAGTGCATTCTGGCGGCTTTTCAAGATCGCACTGACACTCGCGTGCGCGGACACTTCGTGCTGGCGCTTTTTGTGCGTGCGCAGCGGTCGGTAGTCGTACAGGTTCGCGAAGGCCATGCCTTGTGGCTCGCCGTTGACGACAAAGCCGATGCAGCTATCGTGCAGCGTCGGCAAGGGACGCACGTGTGCAGGCTGGGGCGTCCATATCGTGCCGCTGCGGCGCTGCTCGTCCATCAGCGCCTCCATCTCGCGAGACGGCGCGTACTCGAGGCTCTCAAAGTAGAGCTGGCCCTTGTACCGGATCGGTATGCGCTTCTGCGCGATGCCATGCTCGGTGCCGGGAGGTGGCGGCACATGCGCCTCCGGCAGGCGGATGTACATGCCCACCACGTCGCCTGGGCCAAACGCGCGGCCGTAGGGCACGAGTCGAGACTGCGTCACACATGCTCCGTTCTGATCCCGTACGCCATAGCTGTACGCATCCCAGCCCACAGGCGCATTCAGGGACGCTTCACGCCGCGCCCAGCCGAGGCGCACATGCGGTCCGTCGCGCATCGGCACGGCCGGCGCACTCGATGCGTCGGGCGGCAGCACCTGCATCTCGACGTACCAGGCGCCGTGCCGCACACCGACGTTCGCACGCGCGCTGCGATACCCCTTGTCCGTGCCCACGATCGATGCGTCCTGACTGATGCGGGTAAAGGCACTGCGGTCCTGCCACGACCAATGCACGCAGGCCGGCGCCACGTCGAGCGTATGGTACACGGTGCGTGGAAGGCGGTGCGCGGCAGGTCCAGCTGCCACGTACCGCCACCCATTCTTGTTCATCGGCACATTCGGGACCGTGCCCAACGAGCCCGCGCCGGCGGCGCTGTGGGGCACCCACCACGGCATGGGTGCCGTGTCTTCGGCGTCGTCGTCCTGCGGCGGCGGCGCTCGGAAGCCCGGCGGCACTCGGTGCGACGGGCGCACATCCTGCGCAGGCGCATGAAGCGGCGTAGGAGCCTCGTGCGCGAGGCCCAAGTCGGTCCGCGGCGCCGGTGCCTCGATCGAAACCGGCAGCATCGCGGAAGGAACCAGCTTCTCCACCTGCCTCATGACGTCGACTTCGGCTTGGATGCCGTCGCTGGCGTTTACGCAGGGATTCATGGCGGGGCAAGCTGTGCTCCTGTGCCTGTTCCTGTGCCTGTTTCGATACTGCTTCATGACGTCGGCGCCCAGCTCGCGCGCTCGGCGCCAGGCTGAGATGGCGCAGCGACTCCATACGCTGCACACGTCGCTGGAGGCGCGCAGCGCACCGCCCACGTACGCGCGCGTGCCGTACGAGCAGGGCGTGCAGGCGTGCATCGATGACCTGATGGCGCAAGTCGAATACGATGCCGCAGAACCCGAGTCTCTCGGCTGGCTCAATGTCCTCGTGGCGCAGCTGCTCATGACCTACCGCTCCTACATCCTGCGTACGGGCGCCTGTATACCCTCTGACGAGCTGCCGTCGTCAGCCACGGCCGAGAAGGCCGCCGCGAGACTCGTGTTTGAGCGGATCCTGAATGAGGCGTTGCAGAGCCGCACGATGCACATCCTCGATCCACTGACCGTGACGGACATTGACATCGGCTGCCGGTACCCGCGCTGCTCGCACGCCCGCGTCCGGAGCGCGGGGACGATCGAAGTCGACATCGAGTACGTCGACGCCCTCACGCTTGGCATCGATACCCGCCTGTGGCTGCATGTGCCGCACTACCGCTTCGGCGCCCTCGACGCTGCCATGTGTCTGCGCATCGAGCGCTTCGCCGGGACACTGGCCATCGAGATCACAGAGACGGACGTACGCGTGTACCTGCACCCTGGCTTCGTGCTCGACGCGCATCTGTCGAGCGTCTTTGGCTCGAAAAGCAAACTGCAGGACGTGCCGAAAATCGAGGACATCGTCCTCGCACGGCTCTATCAGTGGATCAAGCACCGGCTCGTGTGGCCGCATGCATGGCACATCCCGCTGCCGGGCGTAGCAGCTACATAGACGCGAGGACTTTGGCCGCTACGGCTCGCAACACGCTCGCACGCGCCTCCAGAGGCAGCGACAAGAACACCTGGCTCACCGGCTGGCCCTTGGCATCCCGAATCGCACCGAGTCCGTGGCCCAGTACGGCGCCACCTATCGCACCAGGCAGATTGGCCACAATGTAGCCGAGCACCGCGCCCGACACCGCGCCGGACGTGCGCCATACCGACGTCTGGCGCTCCATCTCCGGCCGCAGTAGGTCAGCCCACACATCCGCAAACTGGCGGTCCGCGGCAGGGCGCGTATCCCCCGCATCGAAATAGGTCTGTCCACGCGCCCGCGCCGCATCGTACTCGGCCCGCCGCGCCGCATCCGACAGGATGTAGTACGCATCCGCCACGCTCTGGAATCGCTCCGTCCACGCACGCTTCTCCTCCGGCGTCGCATCGGGGTATCGATCGGGATGGCATTGCAATGACGCGCGCTGATACGCCTTCTTGATCTCGGCCCCCGACGCTCGGGCCTCTAGGCCCAGCACCGCATAATAATCCGGCAACGTCATGGACGTGGAGGCACAGCTGCTGGCCGCGTGTCCTTCGCCACCATGCCGCGGGATGCAGCCCCTGACGTCATGCCCGACATGAGCCTCTCGGCGCTCTTTGGCGTGCGTGGAAAGGTATGTGCAGCCGCACTCACCAGCAGATCGCGCTCGTGACGGGCGGTGCATCAGGCCTAGGAAAAAGTACGTGCGCACACTAACCGGTAGTGATGACAGCGGCGCTGGTCCAAAACGGTGCGCGTGTCTACATTGCGTCGCGCAAGCTCCACGATCTCGAAAGCGTCGCCGCATCGATGAACGAGACGGCTCGAGGCGGTCCGTGGCCTGCAGGCACGGCCTGCATCCCTCTCCAAGCCGACTTGAGCTCCAAGGCCGGCTGCGATGCGCTCGCTGCCGAGCTCGCGCGGCATACGTCGCGTCTCGATATTCTCGTCAACAACTCGGGCCTCACATGGGGCGGTCCACGCGACGACTTTCCCGAGGACAAGGGCTGGGACAAGGTGTTCCACCTGAACGTCAAGAGCCAGTTCTACCTGACGGTGGCCCTGATCCCACTTCTCGAGCAGGGCAAGAGCAACACGCATCATGCCTCCGTGGTCAACATCGCGTCTACGGCGGCTATGATGCCCCAGGCCTGTGGCGCTCTGTCGCAACCTGGCTCGGGCACGTACAGCTACCAGCCGTCCAAGGCCGCCTCCGTGCATCTGTCGCGCATGCTCGCGGTAGACCTCGCTGAGCAGCATATTCACGTGAATGCGATTTGTCCCGGCGTATTCCCTAGTCGCATGACGGCATGGAGTCTCGGAGAGTTTGGCGAGGCGCTCGAGGCCGGACAGCCCACCGGGAGGATCGGCACGCCCGAGGACATCGGCGGCCTGCTTCTCTTCCTTGTGAGTCGCGCAGGAAGCCACGTTACAGGCGCGGCGATTCCCCTCGACGGTGGTCAGCTCGTCCAGTTCTATCCGCGGCTCTAATCGTCTTGTACATAGCTGTACATAAGTGGGCACCACGTACCGACGACGCAATGTGCGATACTTTTTCAACATGTACAGAGCTCTCGTCAGCGAAGTTCACATACTTTCCGTCTCTAGCACGTCAGCCGTCGCACCACATACCCTTCTTGACGAATTGGCCGAGCGCATGCAGCTTCTCAATCTGCGCTGGATCGGTGAGATGCGCATTCTTTCGGAACGCCGAGCGGAGCTTTGGGATAAAATGGTAGTTCGGGTCAGGATAGTCGCGCCCAAGACGATGCAGCTCCTTATAGAGCCCTATCGCTCGCGCACGCAAAGCATGTCCGCGTGGTAGCATGCGAAGCGGCGTGGGGGCGAAACGCTTACGTCATATACGCCTCGCTTGGCCTGCCCACACCCGGGGCAGGGGCAGGCACCAGCTTTTTCTTTTTGCCGCGATGGACGACGATGGGCTGGCCGCGCCCCCGTGGGCGACAAAGCCCCTCGATGAGATTTCGACGTCCGAGTCTGAGACAGAGATGGACGAGGAGCATGCCGATGAGGCAAGCGCACGGCCGTCCACGGACCCGCCAGAGCCTGCGCCAGAGGTGCGGTGCATGTGGGAGGACTGTGGCGAGGTGTTTACGGATCTACAGCCCTTTATCGCCCATCTGCATTCGTTTCATATCGGCATTAACAAGTCGCGTTATGCATGTGAGTGGACGGGATGCCCACGAAAAGGCAAGAGCCAAACGTCGCGCTTTGCCTTGTTGAGTCACTTGCGCAGCCATACGGGCGAAAAGCCATTCACATGCCCCCGGCCGGAATGCGACAAGTCGTTTACACGGTCGGACGCGCTGGCGAAGCACATGCGCGTGCAGCACAATATGCCCACGACCAGCCAGGGCCGCTCGAACGGCGCCGATGGCGACGAGTCGCGTGACGGCGCGATGGCCGACGATATGGCCGATGTCGCCGAGTACGAGCGCCGCCTGCAGGAGGCTGAGACGTCCTATGTGCTGATCGCTCAGCGCGCGGCGGACAATAGCCGATACCTGCTGCCGGCGCAGGAAGCCAGCGAGCTGGAAAAAATGGCCATGTACCTCCCGCCTGGAGACAAGAAGGACGACGACGACGACGACATCGACCTGTCGTCGCCGCCTCACGCCGCGCCAAAGCCATACCTTGTCGCCAAAGCCAAGTGGCGATACCTGTCGCAGCGGCGCGACGCGTGGCTCCGGGAGGTACAGACTCTCCAGGAAGAAGAGACGGAGCTGCTGAAAAGCTGTCGCGACGCTCTTGATCAGCTACTGCACAACGCGTACGGAGATGATGCGGCGCGTGTCATTACCCATAGTCATTGATACCTAATGTACATCCTCATACGGCATGAATCCATGCATGCTGTCGCTGCGCCAGCATTCGCACAATATCTCGCTCGATTTCGTGCTCGGCATCTTGTGGCAGCTGGATCCATGCGTGCTCAAACGACGCCGTGTCCTGCTGCTTCGTACGGGACGTGTGCTCCACCAAGACGACCTCCCACTTGCGGCGTTGCAGCTGGTTGCCGATCACCAGCTGGTGACCATAGTGGCGGAGCGAGCGTTCCGCCTTGGGAATCACGAGCGATTCGTCCGTCTCAAGTTTGAAGCTGACCACATACGCATGTGGAAGCCATTCGCGCACAAGGACACCGAGGACTTTGGGTACCTGCTGGAGCTCGATCGTGAGCGCACCGTCCGACGACTGGATCTTGTGTTCTGACATGCGCTCGGGCGGCAAAAAGTAGTCGCTCACGGCCGCAGCGAGGTACAGCATCGCATGCCGACCCAGAGGGGCTAGGATATGGCAAATGTGTCGCAGCAGAAACAGGTACTCGACCACAGTCACGAACGACACCGTCAACAGGCGCTTGTTCCGCTTCGCATCATGGTAGGCATGCAAGGTCGGGAGCAAATGGGCTACGTGGTCCCTGCTCACCCGCACGGAATCGTCGTTCGCGACCGGCTCCTCAAGTAGGTCGAAGAGCGGATTCGTCGTGTGACTGTACAAGCGTGTAAAGGGGAATTGGCTGTGCTGCCGCGACAGAAAAAGAACCGCATAGCCCTGCTGCAGAAAGTACTCGGCAGACGCTGCGCCACGCGTGCCCGCCGAAAAATTGTCCAGGAACCGCACCATGTTCTTCTCCAGCGGCACCGTCGTTCCGCCACTCGTCACAAGCACGACCTTATGCCCCGCCTGACGATGCGTTTCAACAAACGCTTGCACACTCTCTGTAATGTCCTGGACGTGCGGCGGCTCATCAAACTCGCGATAAAACTCCTCGGGCGTCCAAGCGCGGCGCATCAGAGGCCCGACACCGGCCCCCCGCTCGCTCCCCAAGCCACGCAACCAGTCACGTGATCGAAGCGCGGCGAGTCGCCACGCTCCGCGTGCCGCTTTGACCGACGACGATGAGCTCGAGCGACGTGCGGGATATCATGTCGCTGCCGGCGCGCGCGGCGGGTGAACCGAGTCGCGCGCAGGCGCCTGCGTCGAGAGCGCCGCCGACGCTGCCTGGCGACGCGCGGCCGAAGCAGCGCCCGGAGGGCATGTCCCGTGAACTCTACGCGCTGCTGGGCCCCAACGCGCCGAGTCTGGTCATGTCGGGCATGGCGGCCCCGGATGAGCAGGCTACTGCGCTGCCATTTCAGCCGAAGTTTCAGCGCAAGTCGTTGGCATCCGTGCGCAAGTGGGCTTGGACGCCTTTCCGGAATCCGGCTCGGGACGACACGCCGTCGATGAGCGGCGAGCCTAGTGCAGACGATGCCATGCTGACCGACGCACCAGCACGTCGCGGCCTTGTGCTGCATCACTGGAAACCTGTGCCTGTGGGTGGTGGCGTCGACGACGAGGCGGACGACGACATTGCGCTGGACGATGCATGGGCGCCCTTCAATACAAGCTCGCAAGTGTTTCACTACACGACCGACGAATATACCCAGCACTTGCAGGATGCCGACTGGACGCGCGAAGAAACAGACTACTTGATAGAGATGTGCGATGCCTACGACTTGCGGTTTATTGTCATTGCTGACAGGTACGAGTGGCCGGGCAAGCAGCGCTCGATGGAAGACCTGAAAGCACGATACTATACCATTTGTCGACGCCTGCTTCGCGAGCGGATCAGCAACGAGGACATCGAGACGCGCCACAACCAGCTGCAGACGTATGCTTATGACAGGCAGCAGGAGACGGAGCGGAAACGGGCGGTGCAGAAACTCTTTTCACGCACACCCGAGCAGCTCGCGGAAGAGGAGGCGTTGTACGTGGAAGCACGGCGCCTAGAGCAGAATGAGGCCAAGTTTGCGAAGGAGCGGGCGGATCTGCTCCGTTTGCTCGGCAGCTTTGACGACGTGCCCACCTGCTCGCCCGCGACGGTGGCCGCTGTCGGCGCGGGCCTCATCTGGCCCGGCTCTGGATACCAGGATGCTCCTACGGACGACAAGAAAGCGAAGCGTCGTCGTACAGATGCAGCTGCGTCGCCGTCCAAATCCAAGAGCGATGCTAAGCAGGCGCTCTTTGATGCGCAGCACTTGATCACGCGCTTCTCCACGAGCGGTCCAGAAGTGCTCCGGACGCCGTACCCCCACCTGATGGGCACGCCGTCCGCCTCGCCGCCCGTCGTCCAGAGCGCGGCCGGGACCAAGTCAGAAAGCTCCGCGCACCACGGAGCCTACCTGCGGTCCACGCGCATGCTGACGTTCCGCCCGAATCAGTACGCTCGTATGCTTCAGGCATTGGCTGAGCTGCATCCGCCGATCGGTGCGCGCCTCGTCTTTCCCACCGCTACGAACGTTGAAAAGTGGGAGACGCTCTTGGGCGCCGTCGCTGGTGACCTCGAGGTCAAAAAGCAGTTGGATCGCGTCGAGGCCGAGTACCAGGTTGTGCAGGCGCGGCTGGCGGCCGCCGAGGCTGGGGAGCAGCCTCCTGCATCATGACGGTCGGCGGCTCTTGCTGTGATGGCGTCCTTTCCCCGCGCTCACCGCAGGCGTACGCGGGCGGTCGGCGCGCTGCTGGGCGGCGGAGCCTCGACGTCGTCGTCAGAGACGGCGAACTCGAGCGTCGGCCGCCTGGGCTTGACGCGCCTGCTCGCTATGCTCGTCCAGCAGGTACACGAGAGGCTCATCGTCGCCTGTGAGAGGGGCTCGTGTACGACTAGGGCACTATAGGAAACTGACGCAGGCACCTTCGCCAGGGCCCGTCACAAACATGGCATCATTGAGCATATGTTCGGTCATGTAGCCAAACTTGATCGAGTAGTACAACTCCTTGAACAGGTCCATGAGGGTCGAAACCTGGTCGCGGTGCACCAGGTGGATAGCACAGCCGCCCCAGCCGGCGCCAGTGAGGCGGGAACCGAGCGAGCCGTGCTGACGGGCGATGTGCACGACAAGATTCAGCTCGGGGGAGCTGCAGTCGTAGTCGCTACACAGGCTCTCGTGACTCGCGTTCATAATCGCTCCCAAGCGGCGCGCTACGCGATGCGGATCAAAGTGCGGTGGGCCGTGTGCGCGATCGGCGTGCGCACGCTGGAGCACGGCATGGAATTGGAGCACACGCAGTGCTTCGGAGTATACGTGGAAGGCGCGCGCGTGCAAGAAGAACTCGGAGGCGTGGACGTGAAAGTCTTTCAAGAAGTGGTGGTCAAATTCGTCGCCGTGTAGGCCGACCAGGTCCTCGACCTCTTGGCGCGAAAGGCCGCGGCGCGGGATGTGGTGCTCGACAATGTTCAGCATGGCCTGGAGATGCCCGGCGTCGAGACCCAAGTCGTTGCATGCATGGCGCACGTCGTCAAACTCGTGCACAATCTTGTCCCACTCACCCGTGTGTCCTGCCCAGAACGTGTCGGAGACCGAGCGCAGTGTGTCGCGGAACTGGATCGGGATATCTGACTTGGTCTGGAGCACACGCTTCAGCACAGCAGCGGCGAGGCGTGTCTCCACGACGCGCAAATTGTAGCGCTCGGGAGCCGTGGCCTTCTTGTCGGACTTGATCATCGTGTTGGTCACGAGAAACACGTACTGGTGGCCCAGCGGTAGCTCGATCGGCGACACGTGAAGCGTGGGAGCAAACGACACGAACAGGGCCTTGTCGCGCTGGCCAAACACGGACACGGCCTGGTCCATGCCACCTGAGTGAACGCCGACGAGACGCTCGCTGTGGCATGCCACGTCGGCTATGACCTTGCGTGGGACCACATGAAGCGCCTTCAGCGCGGTCAAAATCACGATCGAGCTGCATGTCGTCATGGCGGCACTCGAGCTCAGACTGCTCTCGGGCGGCACTGTGCCGTCGACCAGCACCTTGATCGTGCCGTGCGCGTTTTGGCGCACCTCTGGGGGCAGCACGGACTGCAGGCCAAGGAGGACGACCTTGAAGTAGTTGGCCCAGCGCTTGCTGCCGAAGTGCACGAGCTCGATCGAGTGCGGGTCCGTCATATCGCACTCAAACGTCGAATGCGCAAAATGCGTGATCGCATTATGCAGTTCGCAGCGAAGACGTGGCGTCGAAGCAGGCTCAAACGACGTGGCCATCAGGATATCTTTCTCAATCGCCATGGGCATCACGTTGTAGCCAACATAGTCAATGTGCCTGGGGCGTTACTGTGCTGATACGTACTCGCCAATCAAGTTGAGTCGGCCTGGCGCACGAGCCACAAATTGGGGCTGGTGGTGAAAGATGTGCGTGAAATGCTCGACGACAGAGCGCCATCGAGCCTGCTCGCCCGGGAGCGTATACGGCGAGTATATCTCGTCCAGGGCACGCGTAGGTATGCTGTCTGTCATGACAAAGTCGAAATCGTGGCGAGTCGAGCAGCGCCGCCGGTGCCCAGTGGCGCGTCTCCACTCGGGCCCACCGGACCGAGACCCGACGCAGGCGCCGAGCCTGTTCTTCTTGCACGCGGCATGTCACATGCCGCCGCCGCCGCCGCCAAATATGTGTGGCACGAAGACGATGAGCCGCCGCCGGTGAGCTCGAGCGTGGTGCCGGATGAGGACGTCGCGCATGTGGCAGATCCGAGGCCAGCTATTGTGCGCCTTACGCATGCATGGCTCAATGAGCGTGGCACACCCGAGCTCCAGCCATGGCCCGCTGATGCCTTTGATGCGGTGATGGACCAGTTGCAGCATCAGCAGGCTATTCTCGACTCGCTCATGACGGATACGTCGACGTCGGAAGAGGAACATTTCCGGCTCAATCTCGTGCAGCTGGACGCTGATCGAGCGAAATGGCTCGTACGCTCGTTTCTGCGCGCGCGTCTCGTCAAGCTGGAGACGTACGCGCCGTACCTGGCCTCGCAGCCATCTGAGCAGGTGCGCCTGTCGGATCTCGAGCTGGGCTACGTCAAGCGGTATGAACAGCTCATGTCGGAGCACATGCAGTCGGCTGTGTTGCAGTATTTGCCGGAGCCCATGCGCGGGATGGACGATCCGCCCCCCGGCGGTGCCTCGGGCGCCCCTGGCGGCATGGTGACGGCACCACGTCTGGATGCGCCGGTGTTTATATACTGCCGCGACGACGGCGGCTTCCTGACCCTGTCAGAGGACGAAAAAGTCGCGCTACTTCGGGGAAGTATCCACGTCGTGCCGTACCGCGCCGTGCGCACGCTGCTACACCAGGGTCGCGTGGAGCTTTTGTAACGGGTATCATGGTTCTGGCGCACGATCCAATGCAACGATCGGCTCGGGTCGCTGAGAAAATAGCAGTTTGTGACGAATGAGCGTCACAATCGCATACGATGTAGTGGTAGGAAGCGGCATGCCATCGGAAGCGCCCGCGTGTGGCGACGAGAAATCAGCGTATCCATCCAAGAGCGACGTCGGCCGTGCCGGCATCGGACTGCTGGACGCGGGCGCGGCAGCGGAGGATCGCGGCGGCGTGACGAGAGTTTCGCGCGCGCGCTGGCGAGACAGGGTCGGTGAGGCCGTGGGCGACGTCGGCGGAGACGCCGGCTGCCGTGAGCGCGGAGCCGTGCGCTTCTGCAAGACGGCCAGGGGCTTGCGCAGCTTGACGATCGTTCCCTCGAGACGATGATGCGATATTTGCAGAATAGGCTTGTCCTCGCGCCCTGGCGGAAACGTCAGCGTGCCGATCGTTTCGCCACCACGAGGATCACCACCTTCCATTTCCAGCGTGCCTTGCATCTCCACCAGCACCAGCTCACCCGACGGACTGAGGCGCACTAGCGGCGGAGGTACGTGCGACACGTCCACATGCTCCAGTGTCTGCGTGGCACGGTGTATGGGAATCCGCATCCCCAACGCGTGGAGTGGCAGGCCAAGCGGCGCCGTCGCCACGCAGGATGATCACGCTTACCTCAGCCTCGCGGCGGAGGGTCCACCAAGCCCCGCCACCAGCCACCGTAGGACCAAGACACTGGCGCAGGCCGCGATGTCTGTCGGTGTGCCACCGTGCCCCTTCCCTGTCGCGGTCAGCGAGATGGAGCAGCCCGCCATGCACAGACCGATGCTCACGCACCTGGCCCAGCAGCAGGTCGAGAGGACGCGGTGCTACTGGGCCATCTGCCGGTGCAGTCATGATCCAGAGCCCGCGTTCTCCTTCGTATACGTCGATCCGCGAGCCCACAGAAAGGTTGGTTCGGCCTTGTACGGTGCACCCATGCTGCAGTTCGTGCACCCCGACGAACAGCCGCGCGTCATGGACCATATGCGCACGATCATGCAGGACTCGACGCTCTTTGGTCGCGTGATCCAGTGCAGGTATGCTACGCTTACGTCGATGCCCGCCTACCTTCATGGTGTGCATGTGCCGGACTATGACACCGTCGACGTGATCGTATCGCGACTCCATGAGCAGCTCGTTGTGTGTTTCTTCCACGCCATGGAGGACGCGTCCCATGCCTGTGGACTGGCGCCCGGCAGCTTTGAAGCCCTTGAGTGTGAGCGACTGTGGCAAAGCTTGTGGGCCTCATGCCCACCGCCCTGGGGCCCCGCAACTCATGTGTTCCAGATCTTGTCGTCAGACGAGCCGCGCTCCCTGCTGATGAGCTGGCCACCGCCCCACACGTACTATGCGCGTGATTTTGTGCAGCTCGTCAAGGATGCGGCCTTGCCCGAGCATGCTACCTGTATGCATCGGCTGCGTGCATCGCATAGGCTGACTTCGAAGCAAGCTACGTTCTCGGTCACGAGTGTGCTGGTGCCGTGTGCGTCCATCGTGCTGGCATGCTTCCAGATTGCCCAGCAGCAGGCATCGCCGCTCGCCGCAGCGTCGTCGTCTTGGTCTGACTTGGAAGCAAGTAGGCAGGTTGATGTGTCTGTTAGCATGTGCACGAGCTGCGGCAGGACAGACAGCCCGGAATGGCGCCGTGGACCATCAGGACTCAAGACGCTGTGTAATGCATGTGGGCTCCGATACGCTCGCTCGCTGGCGAGTCGACAGCGCCGACATGAGCACGGCTCGATCACTCCATCAGACCTGCAGCATGTGCCCCCCAGTCGCGGCGCAGGCGGCGGCAGTGTGCCGGGCATGCACCGCCGCAGCCGACCGCGATCGCCGTTCGAACCTGCGCAAGACGACGCGGCTCGGCTCTGGCCACCACCATCGACGCCATCTGCTGAAGAGACCCACATCCCAAGCGCCTGAACGCAAGAGTGCGCACTCCCTCCGGCCACCTCACATGACGGCGCCCTCGCGCCCCGCACCGTCGCATCCCACGATGGTCGCCACGCTTGCCAGTCACAGGGAAGCGAGTCGCTGGCTGCCTCGAGGCAAGTGTCTTTCATACGTGCGTCGTCCGCGCTGGCATCTCGCCTGCCGATACCCTTTTCGCCGTCGACATGCGGCCACCTTCTCTGGCGCCGACTATGGGCCAGCATCATCGCATATACCAGTCACGCCCACTTGGACACCCGCTACGGAGCTGACCGGACCCACATCGTCGGCCGTGCGCACAATAAACGTCATCGCGCCGGGGCAGACGGCCTAGGCCAAGGAAGCAGCCTCATCAGCGAAGCACACTAAATGCAAAAAGACCTTCTATAGTACATCAACGGTTGCTGCCTTCGCCGAGCTTGCATGCCACGATCTTGGCTTTGTCGACAGAGAGCATCTCGCCGTTGTCGAGCTTGAACATGGCATCTTTGATAATGAACGTCCACACCTCGTCACACAGTCTATAGTTATGCAGGTGACCCTTGACATTGCCTTTCGACTTGACGTTGTGGGCGAGCGTCTCGGAAATCGACTTGTCAAACTGCTCCAGCACCTTCATCGCCAAGATAGGGTTGATGTGCCCAGATTGGATCAGCTCGTCAAGCGCATCTGTGAGCTGGATCCCGATGCTATGCATGAGCCAATGGCAGCCACATACCTGCTCTGGCGGTAGAACTCATAGTACTGATTCCGCCCAGCCGACATGGCGGTGTGGGACACCGACGCGGCGGCAGGGGCCGAGGCCGCCCTCTTTCCTGTGGAGGTGTGTATCCCAAGTACGCTACGACGCTATGGCTCGTCCATCATGATCTGCAGAAACTCTTGCTCGTCGATTTCGCCGTCCTGATCGAGATCAAACTCGTCGATCATAGCTTGTCTGGTGGTCAGTCGAGTGTACGCACAGTTCCTCGTCGTCCAGGCTCTCGCCCAGCTCCTTGGCCACGCGCTTCAAATTGCGCAAAGAGATTTTGCCCGTATGGTCTTCGTCAAATAGCGCAAATGCGCGCAGAATCTCTTCGCGGGGATCGCGTGCGGCGATGCGCTCCGTCACTGTCGGTCAGACAACGTGTACGCACTCAGTCGGTTAAAGGCTGGCCAGTCCAGCAGGCCCGTGCCACTTGGATCGTTCTCGCGCAAAATATCCAGCACCTCGGCCTTCTTCAAGTCAAAGCCCAGCGCACGCATCGCCACCTTCAGCTCATGGTAGTCAATGGCCCCGTCCTTGTCTGTGTCAAACAGATCAAATGCCTCGCGGATCTCCTGCCGCTGGTCTTCCGACAGCTCAATAGCAGGCGCCGCTGCACGCGCATTCGAGTAGCTGATGCCACTCGTAAGCACCTGTGAGCCTCCGAACGAGGGCGTGCGCCGCGCTCGCACACGCGACAAGTGGCTCATGATCGGGGGTCGCGGAATCGCTCTGGTGTCGACACGCGTCGTCGACCCACGCGTTTGTCGAGGAATTACGCTGTCAGCCAGCCTCCTTTTTTTCTTCGCAAGTTCTTGCATGCATGCCTCGTCCGCGTGCTAGGTGGCATGCGCTGCTGCCGCGGACACGCGTACATGGCGCAAGAACACACACGCTCATGCCGAGGCTGGCATGGGTGCCTCCGTCTCTCCGGTGGCTCACGCGGCATGCCGTGCTGCAGGCCCTGCCCCCCACGACCTTTACACGCTACTGGCAGCCGTTCCAGCCACCGCCATCCGAGGCGGACGAGGGCGAGACGGCACGCGCATTTATGACCGCCCTAGAAAACCAGGACATCGATGCTTGCTTGGCGATGTTGCGCGCACATACACCCACATACCCTCTCTGGCTCTCGCTATGGACGCTCGTAGCAGAGGGACCCAACCCGATACCCGCCAGCGGCCTGTACGAACGCCTCGACACAGTGTGTTGGCACCTTTGTGAGCTGTACCGCTTTCATCAGTCGGCCTATCCCACTCGCTCGATACCCCCGCAGATGCGCCAGCGCCTCGTATACCTCTTGCTCAAGCGCGCTGAGCGCATCGACGCCACGTTCGTGGCCGAGGCTCGGACACAGCAACGGCGTGCGCAGGCCTCCATCCTGCTCGATGTGGCCGGTGATCTGCACACGCTGGATGGCGAACTGGCCGGGCGCTTGGTGTTTCGTCTCGCGCGCATGCAGGCGATGGACGCACTGGGTCCGTGCCTGACCGCCTACATGACCCACGACGCGCCGCCTCAGGACATGGTGTCTGCTGCCCAGCCGCTAGCTGCGGTACTGGACGAGGCGCTCGCATGGCACGAGCGCACAGGGCAAGAGGCAGCACTCATCCTCGGCGTCGAGGCGATTCGTCTCGCCTTCCTCCGATCCTGGCCCATCAAACATACCCTCGTTCAGCGCTGGCTACGTCAGGCAGGTCCGACGCTAACGCGTCTTTGCCTGGCGCCGCCATCGATACCACGCTTGCCGCTCGCGTACACCGCTCGTCCCCTCGATGAGCTCGTGCGCGACGTACACGCGCTTCAGCCACAGTACATGCATGAACGTGCTGCTGTGGTATTATGTCGTATGAACGATGCTCGTGCGGCCCTGGACCTCGTCGAGACGCGCCGGCCACGCATTCCGTTTGACGTGTATGCATCGGCGATCTCGGCGCTCACATGGATGGTCCGCACGCATGTCTCGCCACAGGCGGCACTGTCGCTGGCTCTGCGCACATTCAAGGCATTGTATGAAGCCGGTATGCATGCTGACGAGCAAATGTACGGCGAGCTGGTTCGCGCATTCGAAAGTCGGATGCACTCGAGACCTGCCGAAACGTGCACCTGGGTCGAGGCGCGCGTGGGTGAACACATACCGTGGACGACGCTGCTGGCATCCTGGACGCGGCACATGATCGCTCATCATGATGTGCCGCTCGTGCGCGCGGATCACTTGAGTCGGCTGCTGCGTCTGCATATTCGATGCCGGCACGGCTGGCTGAGTCGGCAGCTGTATGAGCAGATGCGTGAGCACCATGCATCGATGCTGCCATGCACGTCGCCGACCCTGTTTGGGTGGCTGTTTATGCAGTCCTACTCGCGTCCCACAAGCTTGTCGTTTGCGATGCGCCTGTATCAGGACTGGTGTGCGTCCGGACGTGCATTGCCCCAGGCACATATCGAGCCATATCTGCGCTCGCTGCTAGCTTACGGCATGGCTTCCATGGTGCAACGCGTGGTTAGCGACCAGCGTGCGTATGTGCCGCTACCGACACTGGCCTCCTATGTTGTGCGTGCGCATCTCGCGCACGGCCATGACGAGGCAGCGTTCGCCTGGGCGTCGGACCTGCTCAACACGCCCGAAGAGGCTGTAGATTGGGACGACACATCGCATCCGCCAGTGCCGTCCTTGACGTACTATGCCGTGTGCTTCTACGAAACGAGTCGGTATCCTCAGTACGCCTTGGATCCACATGCGCGACAGCGACTTGATGCTTTGTTCAGCGAGTTCCAGCTGGGTTTGGCGCATGCGATCGCCTCGTCCTGCGTGTGTATGGACACCATCAGCCGGGCGTACTATGGCATGCTGTGTGTCACCCTGCAGGTGCTGGGCGCAGACGGCCCTCCCGCCGATCCACTCCCCCTCCCGGACCGCCAAGCCGCCTGGGACCGCATCCACACTCTCTGGCACGAATGGCACGATCTGAACAGGTCATTGGGACCCACGGCAACCAGTCTACAAGGCGATGTCGACGCACTCTACGCACAATTCCAGCATGTACCACGCCCATCAGCCGCGCATATTGATGGTGGGCAATACGGCGGTTAGTAAGACGTGGCCAATATGTACTTTATCTCGCCCCACTTGTCCCGTCAAAACCTTGTGTAGCATGGCACATGGTTGACTCCTTAGATAGGGCGCATGTATAGACTGACACAAACGCGATGTGAAAACACAGCATTACTCGGGTATGTGGGTATAGAGGGTATCATCCTTGCGGTAACGCATCGCTGACGTTAGTGAGATATACGCACGCTACGCCCGGCGGTAGATAGGGGATGCCTTCTCGCGTATACTCGACGACATGCGTCACTTCGACGACCGGACGACGTTCGCCACACTTGCGGAATACACGCTCGACCGGGTGACACAGTATACGATGTTGCTGAAGCCGGCAGTGATACTGCATCAGCTCATACAGCTCACACGCTGGTTTGGGGGGCGAGTCGATCATGCCACACACACCTCTGGCCCAGCGCACGCCGTGGCCAGGGAGGAGCCACGTCACATCACGTGGCATATGCACGTCTGGCACGTGGTGCAGATCTTCTTGCACGCTGGCGCGCCCCACGGTCCCTGGCGCATGCCAGCAACGTCCCAGGCGGTCTACGTGGAGTTTCCGGTCATGGACGCAGGCGCGCTGGCAAAGGCCTTTCCCTCCCACCACAACCACTGCCATGTCGAACTACAAGGTCGCTGACATTTCGCTTGCTGCTTTTGGCCGTAAGGAGATCCAAATTGCTGAGGGTGAGATGCCCGGTCTCATGGCCCTGCGCCAGAACTACGGCCCCCAGCAGCCCCTGAAGGGTGCTCGCATTGCTGGCTGTCTGCACATGACGATCCAGACGGCTGTGCTCATTGAGACACTCGTGGCCCTCGGTGCGCAGGTGTCGTGGTCGTCGTGCAACATCTTCTCGACGCAAGACCACGCTGCTGCTGCCATTGCCGCTGCCGGTATCCCCGTGTTTGCCTGGAAGGGCGAGACGGATGAGGAGTACAACTGGTGCATTGAGCAGACGCTCAAGGCTTTCCCCGACGGTCAGCCCCTCAACATGATCCTTGACGACGGTGGTGACCTCACGTGGACGATCCACAACAAGTACCCTGAGCTGCTCGACAACATCCGTGGTCTGTCGGAGGAGACGACGACCGGTGTGCACCACCTGTACATGGCTGTCAAGAAGGGCGAGCTGAAGGTGCCTGCGATCAACGTGAACGATTCGGTCACCAAGTCCAAGTTCGACAACTACTACGGATGCCGTGAGTCGCTTGTCGATGGTATTAAGCGTGCCACGGACGTCATGCTGGGCGGCAAGGTCGCTGTGGTGGCCGGTTTCGGTGACGTCGGTAAGGGTTGTGCCGAGTCGCTGCGCTCATACGGCTGCCGTGTCATTGTCACGGAGATCGACCCGATCAACGCCCTGCAGGCTTCTATGGCCGGCTACCAGGTCGACACGATGGACGACGTGGCCGCGCAGGCCAACATCTTTGTGACGACCACGGGTAACCGTGACATCATCACTACGAAGCACTTTGAGATGATGCCTGAGGACGCCATCGTGTGCAACATCGGTCACTTTGACATTGAGATTGACGTGGCTGGCCTCAAGCAGATCGCCAAGGAGGTGGTGAACATCAAGCCCCAGGTCGACCGCTACACGCTCCCCAACGGCCGCCACGTAATCCTGCTGGCCGAGGGTCGTCTCGTGAACCTGGGCTGTGCTACGGGCCACCCTTCGTTCATCATGAGCGCCTCGTTCTGCAACCAGACGCTCGCCCAGATCACGCTGTGGAACGACAAGGAAAACAAGTTCCAGCGTGGCCAGGTGTACATGCTGCCCAAGACGCTCGACGAGGAGGTCGCCCGCGCTCACCTCACGAAGCTGAATGTGAAGCTCACCAAGCTCACCAAGGTGCAGTCGGAGTACCTCGACATCCCCGTCGACGGTCCCTACAAGGCCGACCACTACCGCTACTAAGGGTTTGAGCATCATGATGTCTTCATTTTACCCAGGCTCATCAACACCCTGTATGTATAGTACTCAACGCGCTTAATACGGTCCCTGACGGGTGTTGATGCACCCGTCCCATAGTCAACAACCTTTTCAACAAGGACACATTGGTTCGCGTCACATGACAGGAGGGCCTTGGGAAGCGACGCGCGGCCCCAGGGTTTCTGTGCATGCTTTGGGGCCTGGCACGCTCTTTTCTTCCTTGTGCTCGCTCCTTCACTACCACGCGTCGAGTCATGGGTGCTGTTAGTACAGGTGTTGTGCGCACGGCCTCACTTGTTGAGCAGTTGCGTGAGCGCATGCGCGTCCACCAGCTGCAAGCCTACATTGTGCCGTCTGAAGACGAGCACGCGAGCGAGTATCCATCCGATGCCGATCTACTGCGTGGCCACATTACCGGATTCAATGGCTCGGCAGGATGTGCTCTGGTCACGCTCAAAGAAGCACTCCTCTTTACGGACGGCCGCTACTTTCTGCAGGCGTCGCAACAACTCGAGCCGGGCGTGTGGTCCTTGATGCGCGCAGGTGAGCCTGGCGTGCCGACATGGGACGAATGGCTGGTCGAGAACATGGAGCCCCATTCGCGTGTGGGTGTGGACCCCAAGCTGATCAGCGCGGGAGAGGCTCAAGCGCTGCGTAGCGCGCTTGACGAAGCGTCGTCGTCGTCGCTCGTGCCGCTCGCAGAAAACCTTGTCGCGCAGGTGTGGACTGATCGTCCATCGCGGCCGCACGAGCCAGTATTTGCCCTTCCAGACTCGATCACAGGTCGTGCCTTCACGAGCAAAATACAAGCTTTGCGTGATGAAGTGCAGAAGAAGCGCGCTAGTGGCTTTGTTGCTACGATGCTCGATGAGGTGGCGTGGCTTTTTAATCTGCGTGGCAGCGACGTACCATTCAACCCCGTGTTTTTCGCATTTGCGATCGTGACACTCGACACGTGTACGCTCTACATCCATGAATCGCAGCTCACGCACGAGGTGCGCGCGCACCTTGGTTCGCATGTCGCGATCCGCCCGTACGAGGCTTTTTATGACGATTTGCGTGCGCTCAATGAGCGTGTGCTGATTGGAAAGCGTGCATCTTGGGCCGTGTACGATGCCTTGGGTGGCAAGGCACGCATCACGCGCTCGATCCTCGTGGACCACAAGAGTATAAAGAATGACAGAGAGCTGGACGGATTCCGCGAAGCGCATATTCGCGACGGTGCGGCGCTCGTGTCATTTTTCGCATGGCTGGAGGAGGCGCTCACGAGCGGGCAGACGGTGACTGAGACGCAGGCTGCCGACCAACTCGAGGCGTTCCGTGCGCAGCAGCCGGATTTCCGGGGCTTGAGCTTCCCTACCATTTCGTCGACGGGTCCGAACGGCGCTATTATCCACTATGCGCCGCCGGAAAAGGGCAGTCCCCCTGTGGATGCCAACGACCTGTACGTGTGTGACTCGGGCGCCCACTTTGCCTTTGGCACGACGGACGTGACGCGCACGTTCCACTTTGGCTCGCCGACGGCCGAGCAGCGCCGCTGCTTTACGCGCGTGCTGCAGGGCCACATAGCCATCGACCAGCTCATCTTCCCCGTGAACGTCACCGGATACGTCATCGATGCGCTGGCGCGCGCTCCAGGCTGGCGCGATCACCTCGAGTACCGCCACGGCACGGGCCACGGCGTGGGCCACTATCTCAATGTGCATGAGCCGCCCATGGGTATCGGCATGCGCGCGGTCTTCAATGAGACGGGTCTGCAGGCCGGCATGGTGCTGAGTAACGAGCCAGGCTACTACCTGGATGGCCACTGGGGTATTCGCATTGAGAACCTGGTGATTGTGCGACCGCATACGCTGCCCGACGGTGTGAGTGAGCCGCCGACGAGCAAAGGCTTCTTGCGATTCGAGCACATTACGCTGTGTCCGATCCAGACGCGTTTGATCGATACAGACCTGCTCAGCCCGAGCGAAATCGCCTGGGTCAATGCGTACCACGATGAAGTGCTCGCCAAGCTGCGACCGCGTCTAGAGAAGGATGTGCGTGCTCTGCGCTGGCTTGAAAAAGAGTGTGCGCACATTTAGCGACGTAGAGAGGCGAATTCCCACAGGGGTGGTGGATCTGGGGTCGGAGCTACAGCATACTGCGACGAAGCACTGTGCTTCAGAGGCTTGTACTGCTGCGCCAGCGGTGTGAGAATCGAGACAGCCGAGCCGGCGTGCCGGATAAACTTGTGCTTCAGCAGGGCCGCGGCGGTAGGCCGCTTCGCCGGATCGCGCGTGAGACACTGCGCGACAAAGTCGCGGAACGCGGACGTGTAGGTCGGCGAAAGCTGGGGCGGAGGGTTGCGGGGGATGAGATGCAGTACCTTCATAGGGTGTAGGTCGGCATACGGCGGCTCGCCCTCAGCGAGCTCAATCGCCATGATACCAGTGCTCCATATGTCTGCCTTGGTGTTGTAGCTGCTCTGCTTAATGACTTCAGGGCTCATCCAGTACGGCGTGCCGACAAACGCTCTCTCACACTTGGCATGCGCCTGCTGCAGGCGCCCAGCGACGCCAAAGTCGGCGACACGGATGCCGGTCCCATGCTGGTCCATGTATAGAAGCACATTAGCCGCCTTGATATCACGGTGCACCATATCTTCGGCGTGTAGATATACCAAGGCGCGCAGGACGTCCCGCAGGATCACGGCAATATGCGCTTCATGGAGGCGTCCCTGCCGCGCGTGATCCGCACAGCTGCCGCCCACACACAGCTCCATCACGATCCAAAGTTGCATCCCGACGACGAAGCTGTCGTACATGCGCGTCACAAACGGGCACCGTACCTGGCTCAGAATGTGGATCTCCTTTTGCACCGCATTCAGCTCCTCGGTGGACATGTCCAGTTCCACAATTTTGATGGCGACGGCAGCGCCTGTTGAGCGGTCCATGCCGCGGTACACACGGCCATACGCGCCCGCGCCGAGCAAGTCAAGGCACACGTACCGCGCATCGGACGTCAGCGTATCTGGCTGCGTGGCTGCCGACATGGTCGCGGTCGTGGAGCAAGACATGCACGTGATGAGACTATGTACGATTCGGCTAGCGTGATGGCTGCGCCCACAACGGTCGCACGCCGCGCCGACCAGGCGTGTCCGGGGGCCATGCGCGCTGGCGGGGAGGAGATATCGGCAGTGTATCAGCGTGTCGATGCGGATGCATACGTGGTCGGGGACTGGGGCTCATAATCAAATAGTCGCCATAGCTCATCGACTGCGATCCCATCGACTTGGGCGTCACGGGCAGAGCAGCCACTCCGGCCGGCGGAGTAGTGATGCCGCTCGTGCGGTCGTGCGAGACGGGCACATTGAGCTCGGCCGTGCTGTGCGACACGGAGCGCCGGTGCGTGCGCATCGCCGGCGGTAACTGCGTCGCATCCTGGTCGTCGCGACTCTGCGTTCGCACATGGCTCCGTGGCTTGTGCACGGCCGGCGTGCTGGCGAGACGCAGCATAGCATCGGCTGCGGGATGAAGCGAGGCCACCTGCGGCACGGCGTCCTGGCCACGCACAGGCACATAGTGCTCGTGGCGCTGCTCAGGCATCGATGCGATCCGTGCGTGGCCAGCACGCGCGGCAGGCAGGCGGCGGCGCGAGTGTGGCGCAAGGCCGGGTCCTTGCGCGAGCGATGATCGGGGCGGGAACTGAAACGGCGCGGACGGCGAAGGAGCGAGACGACGTCGCTTGTGCAACTCACTCCCATGCTGAGGCGACGATGCGGCGAGAGCCAGTCGCTCACTTGCCGTGCTAGCATGCAGCCGCGGCGGTGGGAGCGGCTGTGGTGGCGACACGAGTCGCATGACGGGCTCGCTGTGCTTCTGCTCGTGCAGCGGCTCGAGCTGATAGTGCCGGCCAAATAGGCTCTCGTACAATGACATGGCAGGCACAGTGGAAGACGCCGAAGATGACGATGCCGAAGACGTAGGGGACGACAGCGCCGGCATCTCAAACGCCTTGGGCGGCGGCGTGGGCTTGCTGCTGGCCAGACCGGCCTCATGAGAGGCAAAGCGCAGGTGACGCCATAAGCGCTCAGCACGTTCCACCAAGGGATCGACTCGACAGCTCGGAATGGGCGCCGTCGCCATGCGTAGAGTGCGTAGCCAACCCGATGGGAGTCGGGCCCAGTGTCCCTCGTGTCGCGTAGCGTGTCGGCCGGAGGCGCGCCCCTTTTTTGGGCAGCCGCGTGGCACCGGCGGCGCATGTGCACGTCCCTATTGGTGAGCTTGTCTCCTTGTCTCGACATGCAGCCAGCAGCACCGCAGCGGCCAGAGCCTACCAAGTTTACGCCGCAGGAACGTACGTACGGCAGCGCTCACGATAGTTGAGGCACTGCGCAACATTAGCAGCAATGTGATGACGTGCCGCTTGGTCGGTTTTGTCGGTGGCACGGCCGGCATGTACTATGCCCTGCGCCGCATGAAAAACCCGCCACGCTTCGCGGGTCTCTGTTTCTATACGTTGCTGGGCGGCTTGGGTGGATCGATGCTCATGGTGCCGTTTGGCATCGCATGGAGTCGCTCGTCGCTTCGCTCGATTGAAGACCCGCGTCACCTCATGAACGCCATGCAGTACACGATGGACCAGCGGCGACGAGGCATCAAGACCAATCCCCTGTCTGACGCGCCCACCGCCGAGCCCGTCGATAGAAGCAATGACTGGGCCGATGCCGCACCACGATCCAGCGAGGCACCGCCAGCTGCATCGGCCAACTGGTCGTCCTCGTCTTGGGGCGACGCTCCGCCCTCCTCGTCGGCACCCAAGTCGCGCTGGGACGAGCTCCGTCAGAACCGTACCAGCGAGCCGAGCCAATGGGAGCATCTACGACAGCAGCATGCCAGGAACGCTCTGCCTGCCGAGGCGCGTGGTAAGGCATCGCCACCGCCACCATCCGACGAGCCCGTCTCGGACTATGACCGTGCCATGAAAGAGTACCGCGCCGCTTTTGAGCGCGAGCGCCAAGGCATTGACGTGACAACAGGGTTTGTCGAGCAGAACAACACGCTACGTACTTAGATGGTCATAAAAACATTGTTGTGGGGGGAGATGGGGCGCATAGGCCGTCGATCCGATAGCGACGCTTGGCTCAGCACGCGCGGTGCGGCTGTATGCCTCACAAGGTCCGGTCGACTCCGTGTCGAGCGCCGGAGCTTACGCGTAGGCGGAGCCAAAAGTGTGTCCGTCGTCGGTGGCCGGGGCATCGCGTCGTGACAGAGGTTCACAGTGTCATCAAGAGGGGGTCGTGAAGGTGGTATCTCGTGAGAAGCTGCCAAGTCAGGCAGCCGTCCAGCGCCCGTAAGGCGCGAGCGCGAACGAGCACGTTGGAGCGTCGGGCTTTCCATCAAGCTCGCATGGTTACTCTCGTCCGATACAAGCAGGCCATCGAGCTTGGGCGTCGCAGGCAGCTCTGTCGAGTCGTCCTGCTTTATGCGGTTCTGGAAGTGCTGATGCAGCTCATGAACGCGCTGGGAGCCCGTGAGTGCGGGAGACGCCTCGATGCGGATGGCAGGCACATCAGGTAGGCGCTTAGGCGTCTTGCTCAGCTGCGGTAACGAGGTGGCATGAGAAAGGCGAGGAGCTGGCACACATCGTGGCTGTGGCGAAGAACGTGGCTTGCTTGGGTGGCGCGAGGAAGGCACGTCAGATCCTTTCTCCTGGCCCTTGAAGAAGCCGTGGAGACCTTCCAGCGTGGCACGCTTGGCCAGAGCAAATCCTGGGCGCGAGAAGGGCATATAGCGCGACAGAGTGTTGGGTGTATCGACAGGATCAAACTCAGCACCACTCAGCTCAAGGTGTTTGGGTGTGCTGATACCCCGAGGTGTCGAGACAGTCAGTCGAGGCGGCGGCGGCGGAATCGGTTCCGTCATAGTCGCTTCCCATTGCACGCGGATAGGGCACAGTTGCAGGTGCCATCGTGGCTCGATAGGCACTTTGGAACGTGTGTGGCCGCACGTACATTCCAGCGGTGCATCAAGGCGCTGCGTGCGCCGCGACTTGAGTGTCTTGTGCAGCAAGTCTTCACTTTTGGAGCGACGCAGTCCACGAGGCAGCACCGTCGAATCTGTTTCGTACACATGCACAACTGCATCTTCGCGAGAGAGCACTGGTGCGGCAGGTGATGATGCAAAGCCAGGGGCCGATTCACCCGGCGGCCCACCCGCCACACCAGGCCGGGACTTGTACTGCGGCGGAATGGGCGGGACAGGGGGTGGCACCGACGGCACTTCTTGTCCCGCTGAGTGAAGGTATGCCACACTCGCATCCCAAATGGTGCTTTGGCGTCGCCGAGGCCGCTTCTTCAAGGTATGATCACTCCGTGACGTACGCAGACGGGGCGGCGGTGGACCTTGCGCGGAGGCCGTCACCTGATGCATCCATGGCTCGATATCGTCTGGCTTCTTGGGCAGGTAGGATCCATGCATAGGCCTTGCCTTGTGCCGTGTTGGCTCATCTGAAACGAGGCCCATGTCGTCTGCATCATCAATGCTGATGGCCTTGGGTATCTTGGGCGTGATAATGCGAGTGTCTTTGTACCCTTCGCGCTCTAACAAGTCTTGTAGACTGTCGAATCCCGCAGAGCGAGGAATGCCTGGTGCCTGGCGCTGCGTAGATGGACGACGCGAAATACCAAGGCTCATGTTTTCTTTGGCGCCCGCATCGCCATACATGTAGGCGTAGGACACGGAATGACCGACTTTCCCTCGCTCAGGAGGTATCGTGGTGGCAGCCATGCCACGAAACGTCTGATAGCAGTACGACGGATCGACGCCGTGACACAGACGCTTGTGCCCAATAGCTCCTTGACACAACGAGTGTTTGCGCAGCCCAACAACACATGTCGAGTTGGATGGGGCGTCGACCACACGTGTTGGGTCACGTGTCGTGAACGAGTCAGCAGAAAAGCTGACTACCACGCCAGTCCGCCTGCATTTGCTTGCTATCAATCCACAAAATGCGTGCCTGGACGGTGTCTGGGAGGTGTGCGCTGAGACGCTTGGGATCGCGTAGGATTCCATCAGCTGGCGTGGCATGCCGTAGTTTGTATGCATCGCGCGCTATGCACACGCAGAGCCCTGCTTTGCGCGAACTGTCGGGGGACCGCGAAACCATTGTGCGTCTGCTCTACTCGATCGCCTCGAAAAATGAGGTCGAAAGGTATCTTCGCATCTTTAGCACGGCTAACAAGTTTGCTGTGATCAAGGTGGGCGGTGCCATTCTCACGAATGAGCTGGATGACCTTGCTTTGAGTCTGACGTTCTTGCACCGTGTAGGTCTATATCCCATCGTGCTGCATGGCGCTGGCCCGCAACTGAACGAGATTCTGGAGCGTGAAGGGGTGGTGCCAGACTACTCGGACGGTATCCGTATCACCGATGCTGCCACACTGCGTGTCGCCCGCCGTGTGTTTTTGGAAGAGAACCAGAAGCTCGTCGAGAAGCTGGAGTCTTTGGGCAGCCGCGCGCGCCCAATTCCACTGGGTGTCTTTTCGGCATCGTATCTCGACCAGGAGCGCTACGGCCTTGTCGGAAAGATTGAGCGTGTCGACAAGGAACCCATTGAAAGTGCGATTCGTGCCGGGTGCCTGCCGATTCTGACGAGTTTAGCCCTCTCAGAAGATGGCCAGATTCTCAACGTCAACGCGGATGTAGCGGCTAGTGAGCTCGCGAAGGTGCTGGAACCGCTCAAGATTGTGTATTTGAATGAGAAAGGGGGCCTATTCCACGGCCGCACAGGCGAGCTCATCGAGTCCATCAACCTCGACGAGGAATACGATGCGCTGATGAAGGAGGAGTGGGTCAAGTACGGCACGAAGCTCAAGCTGCGTGAAATGAAGGAGCTGCTGGATCACCTGCCGCGCTCGTCATCGGTCGCGATCATTTCAGTGGACCAGCTCCAAAAGGAGCTGTTCACAGACAGTGGTGCTGGTACGCTGATTCGCCGTGGCTACAAGCTCTTCCGTGCGTCGTCCATTGAAGATGCAGGCTCGGAGCGTCTCCGCTCGATGCTGCGTGAGTATGATCAGGACGTGCGTGAAAATCGTAAGACTGTCTCACAGATCTTCTCAGAGCTCTCACGCTCTCCGTACACTGTGTACGGCGACGAGGGCATGAATTGCATTGCATTCGTGTCACACCCGCCGAACGAGGTCCCTGTGCTCTTGCGCCTTGTGATCACGCGCGACGCAGTGATGAACAACATCCTCGACAACGTCTGGGCCATGATCCGCAAAGACTACCGCCGTCTTGTATGGACAGCGCGGGCCGATGACGAGAATCGTGCATGGCACTTTGAGCATGCAGACGGCAGCTTTACGCGTAATCGCCGCAGTCTTTTCTACTATGGCATCCAGGATGTCGGCGAAGTTGAGCAGACAATGCGCGAGCTCGAGCGACTAGGTCGTATTGAGCGCGCGTACCTGCCCCTCAACATGCGCCGCACGACAGATGCGCAGCAAAAGCGTGGATTCACGTCGTGGGCACGTGTCTCGTCTGTGCGTCCGCAGCTTGCGTCGCGTGCGTATGAAGCGCTGCAGCAGCGTACGTACGCGACCGCAGCCCCCAAGCGTGTCGCACTGGTCGGTGCGCGTGGATTCACGGGCCGCTCGTTGGTGCAGCTGATCAATGAGCACCCGCATCTCGAGCTGTCGCATGTGAGTTCGCGAGAACTCGCTGGCCTGCCATTGCAGGACTATACAAAGGGCGAGGTATTTTACGCGAATATGGGACCGGAAGACCTCAAAAAGCTCGAGAGTGGAAGGGCTGATGTCCCGCCGCCGGATGCGTATGTGATGGCTCTCCCGAACGGCGTGTGCCGTCCGTTTGTCGATGCAGTGCGCGAAGGTGGCGAGGGCAAGCCACAGGGCCACGGTGTCATTGTAGATCTAAGTGCGGACCATCGCTTTGACGAGGCGTGGACGTACGGCCTTCCTGGTGCGTCCTGTTGATGACTGGGTAACTAACGTACTAGAACTCTATTCGCGTGAGGCGATCCGCAATGCCAAGCTGATCGCAAACCCAGGATGCTACGCGACTAACATGCAAATGCTGTTAGCCCCGCTTCTTCCGCACACGGATCTGTCGCGGCTGCCCACCGTCGTGGGTATTTCTGGCTACAGCGGAGCAGGCACTAAGTCAGGTGGTCGGCCAGCTCCGGGCGAGCGCCCCGTAACGCTGCCAAAGCTGGATCCCGCATCACTTAATGGCGCGGTTCGTCCCTATTCGCTCACGGACCACATCCATGAGCGCGAGGCGCGGTATCACTTGTCGACCCTCGTGTCGCAGGGCAGCCAAGTTCAAGTCGCCTTCACGCCGATGGTTGCACCATGGTTCCAGGGAATCATCTCGACTGCTATTGTGCCGCTAGCTACTAAGCTTTCTGCCCGTGATGTCAAGCAGCTTTATGAAGACAAGTACGGTCACGAAAAACTGGTCGAGATCCTGCCTCGGGTGCCAGAGATCTCTGATATTGCTCTTAAGCACGGCTTCAAGGTCGGTGGCGTACAGGTGCACTCCAGTGGAGACCACGTCGTTGTCGTAGGTGTGATTGACAACCTACTGAAAGGCGCCGCGACGCAGTGCTTGCAAAACATCAACCTAGCACTCGGCTTCGACGAACACGCCGGCATTCCATGGCCGTAGAGCTACTGTACGTATTATGTAAGCAATATGACACTGGGAGGGCCAAGTCAGCAGACTGCCCAGGCCCCGTGTGTGAAGCGCCTGCGTGGAATTCTCTGCCAGGACGGATCACCATGTCATACGGACATTCCGCGTTCGTGCCGCCGTCGCACATGAATCAAAACATGTATGGCATGCCACCATCGTCTTCATACAACACCTCGTGGCTAGATAAGCTAAAGAGTCTGTCTTCCAGCGCAGAAGACTTGATGGACTCTCTGTCACAGCCTATCCGCCCATATATTCCAGCGATCGGCCGTTTCTTGATTGTGGTAACATTCTTGGAAGATGTATTGCGCATCTTGACGCAGTGGTCTGATCAGGTAAGCTTCCTGCACAAGTACCGCAACATGCCGCTCTTTATTGTGTATGTTTTCCTCATCATCAATGTGGTGTTCATGACCGTGGCCTCTTGCCTCGTCATTATTCGCCGCATGCCAGAGCTCTCTATCGGTGCCCTGCTATGTGTCATCGTGCTCCAGGGAATTGGTTATGGCTTGATCACGGAACCCAACTTCTTCCTCCGTAATCTGTCCGTCGTCGGCGGCCTACTCATGGTATTTACTGAGAGCCTCGCATCCCGGCGCCGCAACCTATTTGCCGGCCTGCCTAGTATTAGCGAGACGGACAAAAAGATTTACTATCAGCTCGCGGGCCGTGTATTGCTCATCTTTTTGTTCATCGGTTTTGTCCTTCGGGGCGAGTGGTCTCTCTTCCGCGTGCTAGTATCTCTCCTTGGCTTCTGCGCCTGTGTGATGGTCGCGATCGGCTTCAAGGCCCGTTGGAGTGCCATGTTCCTTGTCCTCTTGCTCAGTGTGCTTAATATAGCCGTGAACAACTTCTGGACGGTCCACTCAGCCTTGCCTCAGCGCGACTTTTTGCGCTACGACTTTTTCCAAACCCTCTCCATTGTCGGTGGCCTGCTCCTTCTCATCAACCTTGGTCCGGGTGGGCTCTCGATGGACGAACGCAAGAAGGTTACATGAGGGCAGGTTGCGTGAAGAATGAGCGTTCATGACACTAATAAAACGTCTATGTAGGACAATGTGGTCCATAAGGAAAATGTGTGTGTGCATACAACTTTTTGGACGGCGCCGTCATCATTGTGCCTCCATGTTCTTGCGCGTGCCATCCGGAGCCACGTTGCATCGTTCCACGAGTGCAGACCAGTATTTGGGGAAATCGAACTGGTAATTGTAAGTGCCGCCAGGGAATTGAGCATCGAGCTGGTCAGGGTCGATGAATTCTGTCAGATTGTCGGGATTGAAGCGGATCTTGTCCTTGGTGACAGGATCCAGAAAAGGAGAAAGAGCCGTAAAGAAGGCCGAAATAAAGCGGGGCGTGTGGCACACCAAGGCACGCCCCAGGCGCTCGACATAATGCGTCTGGAGGATATTTGCGACGTGACGCGCCGTTCCGAGCGATGGCATGGACGAAAAGTGTGCACCATAGAAGTCAACGATAATCGTAAGCGTCTCTTGGCCTGGTGCCATCAAATCGATGGCGCGCTCCAGTGTCCAGACCATGTAACGGATCTGGCGCGGCGATGGCTTGGTATTTTCACGGCCAGGGCGCAGGTAGAGGATCGGGCGTGACTCTTTGTCGAATCCTGTCAGCACATGCTTTCCCGTCTCCGCTTCCGGCGCAACTTCATCCGGCGGGATAATATCTGGTTTGTAGTCACGGCGCCACTCTAGTGTCTCGATAGCACGCTTTTTGCTGTGCTTGACATCACCATGCGTAGATCGCAGGTAACGGTGCCAGAGACTGGGCTCGCTGAACCACCGCTGCTCAAACTTTTCATAGTCAGGTGGGCATGGGTGGGCTGCTCGGTATTCGGCCACGTACTGCTCGATCTCCCTGGCCTTCTCATCATCACCGGGATTCTTTGGCTTTGGTGGCGCCAATCGGCAGTGGGCAGGCGGTGTCAGAATGACTTCTGACGTCGCAGTAGCAGGATCAATCTCCTTTTCATGCTCCTTCACGGAGTTTTTGCGGCCAAAGAGATGCAGCATGACGGTGCGAGAGGAACGCTACGAACCGGCTCAAAAACCGCCCATCGACTCGCCGCGGAGGTTTCGGCACTTTATGCTTACATATCGAAAAATGGAACCTTTTTATGTGATCATGAGCGCCGTGGGCAGCGACTCACGTGGCTAGCTACATGTCCTGGGCCGCGACGAGCGCTTTCTGCGCGTAGTAACGCACGTCAGCATCGGGGTCGTCACTGAGGGCCTGCAGAGCAGGCACGATTTGTTCCTGCACAGTCTGTATTCCCACAGACGATGACTTGAGCTCTTGAATCAGCACCTCAAAAGCCTTGGCCACATTGAAGCGGATGTTGGGAATGGGGTCCTGTACCATATTCAACAAGGATGGAAGGATACAGTTGATGATCGTATCTGGGTCAAGTGACTGTGTCATGGTAGTCACGGCAAAGATCGTGGTCATTCGGTACAAGTAATTTGGGTGTGAGCTCATTTGCAGGACTTTGGGGATGATGGACTGACGCGCCCATTCCACGCCGAATACCTCTGTCAGCTTTTTCAGGTTAACGGTAGCAGCCTCACGAATGCTAAACACAGTATCGCCTAGCCAGCTCAAACAAAGGCCACTCAGCTGTTCATCAAAGAACTCGACACCTAGCTGATGTGCCAGTAATGGAATGTTTTCGATGATCGCCTGACGCACACGCCACTGCTTGTCTTCAGCCAACGTCATGATCGCAGGAAGAAGCGACTGCGAAAGCAAGTCGATGCCAATGACTTCATTTACCTGCTCGAGACGCGAAATGATATTTAGTCGAACCTCTGGGAACTCATCCTTTAGCAGCTGCAGGAACAATGGCAGCAGGTGCTCGGTCGTCGCATCTTTCCCAAGGAGTGGCGCAAGCGCACTGACCTGGGCAGCCAAAGCACCGCGCACATGCTGCGATGGATCGTCGGCCAACTCTTTTGCGACAGGGAGCAGACGCTCAATGATGGTGTTTTGGTCCAAGAGTTTCGCCAGACCCGGCAACTGGGTCGCAGCAGCCGTTCGGACCTCGGCCTCCGCATCACGCATCAAGTTTATGTAGGCTGGCACCAGGTCTTCTTTAACCACATCTTCTCCCACAGCCGTAGCCAGCTGGACGAAATTGTCGGCTGCCATGTAACGTACACGCCAGCTCTTGTCCTGGAAAGCACCGCAGATCGAGCTCAGAAGCAACTGCTGTGTCTCTGCTGGACTAAGAACTTCAGCCATAGCCACGAGATTTTGCACGGTCAAGAGACGCACCGAGTCTTGATCATCGGCAGAGAGGCGTCGGTACAGGGGCAACATTTCGTTGATAATCACTTCGGGGCTCATGCGCTTAACAAGAGCGCTCATATCGCGAGCAGCAGCACGGCGCACCATGGGAGTCTCGTCCGTGCAAAGCGAAACAAACATGCTGTGCACGTCTGCCCGCATTGACAGGGGGATCTTTTCATATACGGAGGCAAATAAGAGCGCGGCGCTTGTACGCGACGTGAACCATTCTCCCGAAGAGAGGCGATGCAGCAGAGGCAAATAAAAGGTTTGAATCTGCTGATCACTCATGATACCGGCCAATTGGTTGATCGAGTCACACGCCTTTTCTCGCACCACCGTCTCTTCGACCACGGCCAAGTTCTCGAGTGGGCCCAGCAAAAGATGCGCGAACTGCGGGCCGCCAATGTACTCTACCAATCCTGTACCCAGTTCTTCTGCCAGTGCAAGAAGCACCTCGTCTTCGTCGTCCAGCGACTCGTGCAAGAACGGAATGAGCTCGTCGCGAGAACGTTCAGGACCAAGCGCAAGTGCAATCGTTGAGATGCGATGGATCGAATTAAGACGGAGCGTCACATCATCTGACTTGAGCTCATCAATCAAGATCGCAATTGGATACAACTGTTCGTCGGCTTCCATGTTGGACGAGCCAACGTTCAAGTACGATCAATCGTCGCCACGCGCCGCTGACCGTGACGGACCGAAAGCGTTCCCTCCCTCTCTTGATGGAAACGTCACGTGAGTACCAGGGTCGGACACGCTCCTGCACGCGCGTCCTCCACTTGCATTGCCGCGCGGACGCCAGCGGTGGCAAGTTGGGGGTGGCTGCTTATGGCATGCCCACAGGTGAGCCGCTAGCCTTGTACCTGTTACATGTAGAGCACACGCTACAACAACCATGTGATCTTGATACGTTTCAGAGTCCGTTTGGGACAAACGGTCACCTTGAGCGTGTTCCCGTCCTGCATGCCTTCGGTGCCATGCGCGACGGCACGCGGTGCTGTGTCCACATCCACAATGTGTTTCCCTATTGCTATGTGGAATACCGTGGAGCGCTGGACGAGCTTGCCGTACAGGCATACACAAAGCGGCTGGCTCGCGCACTGAATGCAGCTTTTGCTACATCGCTGCCTCCATCCCTCGTACAACCGCAGCATCAATACATTGCCGCCATCCATCTGTGCAAGGCCAAGCTCTTTTATGGGTACCATGACCGATGGTCGTACTTTCTCAAAATATCATACACGAATCCGGCGCTTCGCATGCGACTCTCTACTTTTCTCGAGCAAGGGCGCGCCATGCATACATTCCAGCCGTACGAGGCACATGTTCAATACCATTTGCAATGGATGCTCGATTACAAAGTATTTGGCTGTGACTGGGTCTTTTTCGAGCATGCTATCTCCCTGCCTCGCTCTACGTCTTGTCGTGTCGAAGTGCATGCCCAAGCGCATGACATTTTGAATCGGCGAGTAAACCACGCTTCCGATTCCCAGGCATCCCAATCGAGCTTCCAAGACGATCCTGTGGTTCCCAGCTTACGTGCATTATGGAAGCAGTACCGAGAACGCCGCGCGCAATATGACATGGGCCCACCACCTTCTCTTACAGGCGAACGTTCCGTCGATGCATCGGATAGGGCGTGGGATGCTACGTCTCGTATGCTGTGCCAATGGGAAGATCGTGTTCGTCAAGCTCCTGCTGGACCTGCTTCGCCACCGCCACTTGATGCTCATGTGCCTGTTGCATATGACACCGTCGAACTGTTTCACGAGACGCGACCTAGTACGGCGCATGTCGAGACCTGCTCTTCGTCTACGTTGACTCCCTCAAGTCTAGTAGTGCCATCGACTCCGTCGATGAATTCGAGTGCTCCCATCTCCACGCCGCGGCCGCGCATCAAGTCGCGTCGCGCTACGTCCTCTCTCTTCTTGTTTCATGCACCGCCTTTGTCATGCGCAGAACTGGACCAAACATGGTCTCAATACAACTTACTGCCCATCGAGTATCAGACATGTCATTATACAAGTACCGCTGATGTGCCGCGGCATCATGGCTTCTCTACAGCTCTCGATGGACTCGAGGCGTTTCGCGGCCGCTCGCCTCGCCTTTCACGCGCTGTGGGTCGTATCCCACGGTGGCAATGGGCCCATGCACCTCCATCGCATGCCCAAGTAAGCGCGTGGCTTGCACCGGAAAGAGGCACACAGCCAATGATTCTGGCCACGCCTAACTCGCAGGAATCAGGGCCTTCGGAGAAAAAGTACCTCTCGACCTTGTGCATTGAAGTCCTTGTCCACACGCAGGGAGACCATGTACCCAATCCACAGCACGATCCCATCTCATGCATAGCTTACACGTGGATGGAAGAAGCGGATAACAGTGCCACGGGCTACGTGTATTCCTCAGGTGTGCTCCTCGTGAGTGAAGAACACGTCAAGCTGGCTCTCCCCATCTTGACCGTGCCCTCGGAACGCGCCCTACTTGATACGCTTATTTCGCTTGTTCGATCCTGGGATCCAGATATCCTTGCAGGTTATGATCTATCACGCTCGTCTTGGGGTCTACTCGCGAACCGTGCACAGGCCGCGCATGGAATCGACATGGCGCAGGAGCTCGGGCGCATGTACGGCGCGAAGGACTATTGTGGCCGTAGTGTCCTCAACGTCTGGCGCTTGATGAGCACGCACATTGCATTGTCGCAATACACGCTAGAGCATGTGGTGCTTCACGTCCTCCATGAGCGTTCGCCAGTGTACAGCTGGGCCACGACCGCCACCTGGATGCAATCACGCCAAGCGACAGACAGGGAGCGAGCGCTATCGTATGCGCTGCGACGCGTGAAGTACTGTGCACTTCTTCTCGCCAAGACTGAAGTATTGCTACGCACTGCCGAATTTGCGCGCATGTACGGCGTCGACTTTTTCTCGGTTCTCTCTCGTGGATCACAATTCCGCGTCGAGTCCGTCGTTCTTCGCATCACCAAGCCGCGGAGCTTTATGCTGCCATCACCATCCCGAGCGCAGGTAGGCCGCCAGAATGCGCCCGAGTGCATCCCGCTCGTCATGGAGCCGCTGGCTAACATGTACCACAGCCCTGTGATTGTACTCGATTTCCAGTCTCTGTACCCCTCGATTATGATGGCTTACAACATATGCTATTCCACGTGTCTTGGTCGGATCGCCCCATTCAAGGGCACGTACAAGCTTGGATTCACTGATTATACACCTGACGAACACACGCTGCGCGCGCTGCGTGATGACGTCTACCTCCTTCCCAATGGCCTTGCTTTTGTCAAGCCACATATCCGTGAGGGCGTGCTGCCACGCATGCTTCGAGAGGTGCTCAGTGCCCGGGTCATGACCAAGCACACACTTCGTGTGATGCACATGCATCGCGGTATGCAAAAAAGACTTCAAGCTCAGCAACTGGCCCTTAAGCTGCTGGCCAATGTAACGTATGGCTACTGCGGTGCTACGTTCTCAGGTCGTATGCCCTGCGTCGAGATCGCCGACTCGATTGTACAGGCAGGGCGCGAGACGCTTGAGCATGCCATGTCCCTCGTGGAGCGGACGCCTGAATGGGGTGCGGAGCTGGTGTATGGCGACACAGACAGCCTGTTTGTCCATGTGCCTGGCCGAAGTAAAAATGATGCCTTCCGTATCGGCCGTGAAATTGCTGAGCGTGTCTCAGCGCTGCATCCTGCCCCTGTGCTTCTCCGTCTGGAAAAAGTGTACCAACCCAGTCTGCTCGTTTCAAAGAAGCGGTATGCTGGGTACCGCTTCGACTCACCTCAACAGGCACGAGCCGTTCTTGATGTTAAAGGCCTCGAAATGATCCGGCGCGATGGTCATGCCGTGCAGCGGCGCTTACAAGAGGCTTGCATACGTCTCTTGTTCGAAACTCGTGACCTGTCGGCCGTCAAGCGCTACTGCCAGCGGCAGTGGACGAAACTGTATGCAGGCCAGATATCGCCGCATCTTTTGATCATATCTCGTCAGGTGAGACTTGTGTATGCATCACAGGCATCTCTGCCGCCGGGTGCTGTCGTCGCCATGCGACAACATAGGCTCTTTGGACTGGCGCCTCACGACGGTGAGCGTGTCCCCTATCTCATTGTGCACGGTGCTCCCGCGTCCAAGCTGCAAGACTTGGCAATTGCCCCTTCGGAGCTGAGCACATACCCGCTCCATATGGAGTACTATGTACAGCGCACGATTCTGCCGGTACTCGATCGCATTCTTGGTCTCGTTGGGGTAAATGTATACGCATGGCATGATGCTATGCCACGCACGGGCAATACGCGTGCATCGTGGTCCTTGGCACCCTCCTGCCACGTATGTGGATACAATGGACCCGACGACATTTGTGTCGATTGCTTGCGCAATCCGGAAACGTCCATGTACCGCGCAACCTGTGCCCTTTACGCCGCTGAGGCCCGGCAATTGGGCCTTTACTCTATGTGCACTACATGCGCTCACACAAAAGAGCAACCACCGTGCAAAGCCTATGACTGCGCCTTGCTTTACGCGCGTGCCGAACAAGAACGGCGCATTCGTGTCTTGTCCACGTTGCCTGCGCGACTCGAAAAAGCATGGCTTGCCGAACCGGACGAGCTACCCCAGTCCGACGCATGGACGTGGTAGTTAGCGTGCAAGAAGCGCGCGAGCCGTGAGAATGTCTTTGGTGAGGATCGTGGTGTTGGCACAGGCAACAATGACATCCTTGCTAAAATCAACGTGGAACGCTTGTTTGATACCCTCAGCGATGTTCTTTGCCTGATCTTGTGTCCACAACGTCAGATCGTCCTTGTCAGCCGACTCGTAGGCATCTATCGCTGGCGACGAGTCGACGAGCGCAAAGCGCACAATCTTGGCGAGGATCATGTATGTCTCGTCGAAAGACATAGGATCCGCAGGCGTGTCGACATAGATGGTGAAGCGCTCGCTCCTGGCGAGCACGTCGTGTGTGTTGTCGTGATGGTATCGCATCTCGTACGTGCCCGGTGTCCAGGGGAGGCGCGAGCCTTGAAACACACTTACACCATGTACCTGGCGCTTATCCATGTCCACATTCGAAACGCCTTTCGTGCCGAGGCTGCCTTGCTCCGTGCCGAGGTGCACGGGGCCATCCCACTCTGCCTCAGCAATGCCTAGCCATTTGCCGCGCGACCTCGTTCGGGTGACAAGCATGTGGCCATGGCGCTCATCGGTGTCAAGTGCCTCCACTGGGTAAATGCCGATCCAGTCGCGCCGGGAGTGGTTGTGTGCGGCCGCCCACTGCGTCACAATCGGTTCACCGATATGGAAGCGCTGCTCCTTGGTGTGCTTCGATGCGATGGGCGATACATGGTACTTGGCCTGGTCAATATCACGCACGGAATCGCCAGTGCGCATAGTAAGAATATGCTCGGTCTTCTGTTGAAGTAGAGTGCGTGCCTGGTCCACAATATGCTCCATATGCGGCCGGCTTTTGTCGAAAAATTGGCCCATGAGTCCCTGTGCCTTTTTGAGCGCATTCTCCAGCTCATGCACGCTAGGCTGGGCAACACTGAGCCATTGTGAGCGGCCGAGCTGCTTGAGCTGCTTCGTGACACCCGAGTCTTTGCGTACATCAGCGCCGTACACACGGCGCATATGCGGACCTTCGACACAGCTCAAGAACCACCAATGCGACATATGGGAGATGGCTGCGACGACAATGGCACTCAGACTGCCGCTTAGCAGCGCCATACCAAAGATGGCCGCACTGCCCATGGAGCGCTCGGGGTTGTTGAGAAAGCGGTAAATACCCGTATAAGATAGGCGCTTGGGGTATGCATCAATGAAAAAGTCGCCGTACAGCCATCCAAAGGGACCCAGCACTCGGTACGAAGACCGAGCGCTCCAGATGTGTAGAAGAATCAACAGCACACCCAGGACGTAGCGCAGCTTGTACAGCTCATCTGTCCATGTCATGTAGCTGCACAGGCTCATCAGTGCGAATGAGGTGTATGTCATAATCAGGCTTGTGTTGTAAATGGCTTTCCAGTTCGTGAAAGCCTCTTTTACTGCAGCATCGCCATCCTCAAAGTGGTAATGTTTCAGAAAATGGTGCACCACCCATCGCTGCTCAGACTGCCATCGAAGGGCCAGTCCCAAACCGAACGAGTGGAAGAGACGCCAGGCTAATGCGTGTGCGACAGAAATGACAAGAAGCGTCGTATGGCTACAGTGGACAAGCACCACAGGTGCAACAGCGTACGCCACACAAAGTACCAGCAAGAAGTCGCTCGACCGGAACAGATCCATGTGCGAGAAAATCACATTATCCCCGTGGAACAGGCGATGATGCAGGTCATGCGCATTCGTTCGAGGTGCGTCAGGGGGTGTCGCTTTGGTGCTGTGCTCCTGCTCGGAGACACGTGCAGCAATGGGCACACGTTCACCGTACACACGGTCCATGTGAGGATTCTCAAACGCCACGAGAAATAAAAGCTGCAATGCGTGAGCGGCCAGCGATACAAAAAACACCATGTAGCTTCCTGTGAGGAGTGAAAGACCATAGTAGCCAATGTATCCAATGCTGTACATGGGATCAGGCGCGACTTCATACACGCCATCGAACTTGAGATTTTGGAGACACAGGAAAAAACAGTCGCCCCAGTACCACGCGTAGTCTTTGACGACACGGTGCGCATCTAGCTTTACCCATGCATTGAATGCAAGGAGCAAAAGACCGATACACCACCGTACAACAAACAACAACATGCCGTAGTTTCCAAGGCCTTGTACATGAGACAGGCTGAAGAGCGCGTACGCTGTCACATCATTCAGGAGTATCACGTCGACCAAGGAGCGAAAAAGAATCCACACATTGAACTCATTCGGCATACATGTCATGTCGTATGCTGCACCCAACTTCGTCTTGTAAAAGGAATGAATCCAAGCATGCATGCGCGGTGCTTTCTTTGCATCTAGCCATCCGCGCCTCTCGACAAACCTGACGATCCAACGCGTTTGGCTCTGTTTGGTGAGTATGTATCCAAGCCCTCCATTATACGTTATGCGCCATATCGCAAAGTACACGAGGAAAAAAGTTTGTGCTTGCTCGCGAGTCAAAATGCAATATAGAAAAACCTGACAAAGCAAGAGGCCCAGCAATACGAGATCTAGCAGCGTCTTGGGATGTTGAGGGTGGAAAACAGACTTCACCATGTCACGCGTTTCCACAACACGAAAAAGCTGTCCATCGGGCGTCCGACCAAGCACTAATTCTGTCGTGCGAGGCGCCTCGTCTCTCTTTTCATCCTTATCTGTTCCTCCGGGTGTGGCATTTGTGGGATCATTCGCCTTCACATTCGCTGCTGGACGCCGACGAATACCATCAGTCGCGTGCAGCTCGTCAAAGGAGCTACTATGCGTCGTCATGGCGCGAGAAGCACCGTGATGCGCCTCTCTTCTGGCACCTATTGCGTGCTCAGCACTCATCCTCCAGTCGATGCGAGCACCCCATACTCATGCCACGTGGCTTAACTAAGACTATCTCGGGCGGGCGTAGCAACTCAGCCGGCTACTCGGTGGCAGCACCTACTCTGTGTTTCTATGCCAGCACCAGCTGCAATTACTGGAGGATCTGCTTGTCGAGCACCTTGCCTTCTTCATCGATCTTGTAGACAATAGGCACACCGGTACCGAGCTCGGTCTTAACAATCTCCTCACCAGACATGTGCTCCAGGTCCATAATCAGAGAGCGGAGCGAGTTGCCATGGGCCGTCACGAGGATCGACTTGCCAGCCTTCACAAGCGGCAGGATGTGCTCGCGGTAGTATGGAAGCACACGGTCGGCCGTGAGCTTGAGCGACTCACCGCCTGGTGGAGGCACGTCGAACGAGCGGCGCCAGATGTGCACCTGATCCTCACCCCACTTCTTACGGGCGTCATCCTTGTTAAGACCCGTGAGCTCACCGTAGTCACGCTCGTTCAAGGCCTGATCCTTGGTGATAGAAATGCCCTCCTGACCAATGGCTTTGAGCTGAATCTGGAGCGTCTTCTGAGCACGCTGCAAGTCTGACGTAAAAGCTTGGCTGACCTGTTAGCGGGTGTTTACTCTTGTCCAACATACTCAAACTTGGTCTGTACAAAGGTCCGGCATGCATAGCCGATTGTGTGAGTACCATTGGAATAGTATCATACGTACGTAGCCAGCTTTCTTGAGCTCCTCAGCACCCTTCAGGGCCTCCGCTTCACCGAGCTCCGTGAGAGCGGGATCCTTCCAACCAGTGAACTGTCGCGTAAATGTAAAGCCCACATACAAGGTTCAGCTTGTTCCATTCTGATTGACCGTGACGCGTGAGAATAAGAGTTCTAAGCAGTGTTAGTTACCCTATCCAACAGTATACGTACCCGACCATTCTATAAAAACGCACAGATGCGAACCCGAACTGCTGTACCGACTCGGCAGCCGCCATGTAAGCGGAGTCACACGTGGCCATTTCCAACCTCGGGTGAATGCGGAGAAAGCAAGTGATGTCTGTTTAGGCCACGTGGAAGCGCAAGGTACTATCTGATAACTAGTTCGCGAAATTTTTTTAGACGACCTGCCCATTGAACACTCATTGAAGAGCTCGTTGAGCGAACTGAAGGCAGTGTTTCAATACAATACCCTTGAGTAACTGAATGAATTGAATAATCTGCAGCTTCTTGGGTGTCCGCGGTCCTTATTCGAAAGTATGGCGCCCAAGCTGAAAATTGCGGTGGTATGTGAGAGCTAAATATTACATCTGGTGCTGACAACGCGTCAGGGTGACGATACGTCCTTCACGAAAGAGCAAAATCCGTTTACTATCATGAAAAATGTACAGCTGCTTTCGCGCCTTCATGGGATACTTGAAATGTCTGAGCGTTTAGAGAATGCATCTTGGCGTCTCTGGCACACGCAATATGAAAAACAAAGGGTATGTTTTTACTTTTTTCTCCCTATTAACACAAAAGAAGAGTCAAAGCACATCAAAAAGATGGATAGAATTCCAGAAACTCCCATCTTTGTCTTTTCCCTCACCTTCTGACCCTCTTTCATCCTCGACGATACCCATTACTCATGGTTCCATGGATGTTCCCCAGTTGGCTCTTTCTGCGTTTGCGGAAAAATGCAATTCGCAAAAATTAGATATGCCCACAATGTGTGAATCAACTAATCTTTTACAACAAAGGGTGCATGAATACCCTCATGTTTCACAATCGATACCTGATTCTGTGCCAATAAAACAACATTTGTCTTCTGCGGACTTGCTTCAGCTGAACCCTTTCGAAAGTACCACACAGGTATGTGGCATGCAGGGATGCAACGTATACGCAGGTCAAGACTTGCTTATGCAGGCATTGGCCAGTGCGTCATCTGAACTTTCAGGTGAAGCACCGATAGGCACCCTCATGAACAAGGACCCGCTGACGGAAAACGAACCGACCCATACCACCTTTGTGTCCAAACCATCTGACGAAAGAAATGCATGGAAAGAGAAAAATGCAAAATTGAATCCTGAAGCATCTACAGAGAAACCTAACGTCGATGTTGAACCAGAAGAGCTACCCATCTGCAGTAATTGTGGTACAAATAATACGCCTTTGTGGCGCAGGAATCATAATACTCTCTTGCTCTGTAATGCGTGCGGCCTTTATTTAAAAATTCACAAAACGCACCGACCGTTAATGCTAAAAAAGCGCCATCAGTCAGGCAACAGCTCACGGACACACTCACGGGAGGGTTGTTATGGCCCGGCAAGCACAGGTTGCACGAACTGTGGTACAAAAGTCACACCACTATGGCGCAAAGGGCTAGGAGGTGCTTTGTTGTGCAATGCATGTGGACTGTACTTAAAATTGCACCATGTAAACCGACCGGTCCGATACCGTGCGGATTTTATTCGCAAACGTTCACGCTTCGATCACAAAGAAAAACAGAGTCAACCAGATTCTCCCGTGGCACATATCGAATCCCTTGGGTCATTAAATGACCATGTGAATCATTCCTATGGTCAAACCTGGCCTAGTTCTTCACCATCTTTGCAGGGACTGGACTCGAATGACTATTCCATTGTTGCGCCTTGCCCCGACCGTTGTGATTCTGTCTCTGAAGCCAAGCTTGTGCTTAACATGTCCGAAGAATTGTTGTCCTCGCCTGTATCTATCGAATGCTGTGCATCAGAAAATTGCACCGGTCCTGTGTTATTAAACGACCCTTCACTCTTCGAGTATTCTAATCAAGATGCTCGCATGGTGGACCTCGACTTGCTCGCTATGGACAACGACGCGCTGATGTCTCCGGCGCTACCTGACTCGGATAAGCATTCGTTGTGGCCTGTATACCCTCCCTTGTAGCAAGCTTCCAACGCCCCTGCATGCTGTCTCATGCTACGTCGCACCACGCTCGAGCACTGGCCTGCTCTTCGGCCCACAATGCATGCCTCTTCTCCATAGCCAACATTAATAAAAATGTGTGTGTTGGTGGCTGCAGAATCTCGGAATCAGGCCACATGCAAATCTGTGACTTGACCGCGGTCTGTCGGACTGCTTGTCCATACCAAGGTGGAGGTTTTGCATGCAGGATAGGCCCAATTGTGTTGAATACCCAATCCTCAAGGTACTACCTCCACCCTGGCGCGCGTCGTGTTGATGCTCGATCACGTGAAAGCAAATTAACAGCTGCGTAATACGCCTCTGGGCATGCCTCTGCAGAGGTTCGCCCAAAAAGGCGCCCGATCGCGTGCCAGCCAGTGCTAAAACAAACAGTTTGCGCCTGGTTGCTCTTATCTGGAGGAACATTGGGCGTGCCTACCAGCAAGTCAAACGTCCGGCGGACCCCAGTCCCAGCAAGTGAGCAGAGGCAAAGTTAGCCTGTTCGTCTGAGTCCCTGACGCTTATCACGTCAACCGGACGAGGTTTTCTCATTGAAAGTCGCACCACGCTCAGTGTTTGATCGTACTACTGAGTGCATTGCCGATCATAAGGCATGCCTCGTATCCCTGTCCGGGTTGAGCCATATAGCTCGCCATCCAAACAGCACCGGCACTACAAAAGCAAGCGAGATCAGGTTCTCCGCTCGCTTGGGAAGGCCGCTTATATCAATGGCAGTCAATTCGCACTCTTGCTTGTGTCTGCTCGAGGTGACGTTGAAACATACGCTAGCGATGCGCTTCAGGGTCATCTAGACACATGGTTCGTGAAAAGTGGCATTGCCGACGAGGCCCGACAACTTGCACAAAAGAGTCACGATGAAAATCATCCTCACTCGCCCACTTTTGACGCTGATGAAGAACTTACTGAAAACGTAGAAGATGTCTGTGCATCAGCATCGGCATCTTCGGTCCCCAAGGCCACAGATGATCCCTTCCTTGACTCATGGAACTCTTTGCCCGTGGGAACACCCAAATTAGAGCGAAATGCTGACGAATGGGACAACGTACTGAAACAAGAGATCGTTTCTGATGACAACCACAGCCTCATGGAATCCAAAGCTGACACGTACAGTCCTCAGCCAATCGCTCTCCCCCAAACATCCACGCCAATTCATCCTAGCTCTAATACCCCGTTACCTTCCAGTCGCACTCCCATGCATACCGCGCAACCAGGTTATACGCTTGAGCTCAAGGATGAGAATGCACGTACTGAATTTATTGAGTTACGATTCAGTCAGCTTCAGCAGGTTATGTGCAAAATGATTGCGAAAGAGTGGGTCAAAGTCATTGAACCCAAAAAGCAAACGCGCTTCCCTTACAACAAGGGAGATGCTGGAAAGCCAACTTGGTGGCCTGCTGATGTTCGACACAAGGAGCCTGATCATCTAATGAAGCCAGAACGGCACGCCTTGCTCCTTGCCATCCTTCGTTCACCACAAACACGCATTGCACGTCTCCAGTTAGCGACAGCCGAGGTGATTGCCCTGATAAAGGCCGGCAAGGTTACCTATCTGATGGACGTGTACCGTGTAGCCCGTGAAGAGGAAAGGCTTCGTGATGAGGGTCTAGATCCTAATTCTCCTATTACCGTAAGTGTATCGTCGCTTGAAGGTTGGGATGCAGCTAATGGATGCGCTTCAAGAACAGCAGTTGGATCATCAATCAAAATGATTGAAAACACCCGAAGTAAAGAATGGAAGGTTGAACGACGTGCATCATCCCGTTTTGACGAAGATGAAACATCTGAAATGCGCAGCACAATGTCATGGACACCCGCGACCCAAAGATCATACCCTTCTAATGTCAGTTCAATCATGCAAAATTTCGCTCAGCTTCCGAATCACATGTCCCCACACGGCATGGATCATCGGACAGCGGTAGAAATGCCTTCTAAGTTAGGCTTGACAACAAACGTACCTCAGGATCCTGCGATATTTTCTCCATCCATGTCTACTGACACGCAACCTCAGAGAGCTTCGTTTCATGGATTAGGCGTAACTGTGCCTCATGTACAGAGCCCACTGAATGCAGTGCGGTCAACACCTGCCGCATCGAGTGAAAACGTTGATATACCTCGGTCCGCATCTGTTTCTTATCCTGTCACATCCGTGCCCATGCGACCTGCTCACTCATCGCCTGCAAACTTTAATCAGCCAGAAAATTGGATGGATATGCGATACGCACAAAGGGCTGTGCCTCATATGCATTTCGAACATTCGACTCATCATGGAATGGACATGAAAACACTGCCAACGCATCAGCAACCACGACCGCCTTGGGAATTTCAAATACCTGGAACGCCTTATCATCAGCCTCCGCAAGCTTCATTGTGGGCTCCTATGCCCGAGACGCCTATTCATCGATCTCATCCTGTTATGCCTATGCACATGGGTATGAATACTTCGCCAACCCACGACGTTATGGTCTCCAATTCATTTGACTCTAGTTTCTCGTCATCGCATTTAGGCCCGGTCACGCCTGCACAGGCCCCTTTTGTTTTCATGAATGGTCCAGCAGCGTCTTATCCGACCACTAAATCGCCGCCTGTGAATCACGCCATGACATTTCAGGATTTCGGTCTATCTCAAGTGCCGTCACCATCTCAAGATATTCATTCTGTACAAGCAAAGCAGCATGGTCAATATGCATCTTTCACGTCCGCACCTATGGACTGGTCGACGCGCTAGTGTCTCGCCGTTTAACCATGAGATGCTCCTGGCTGCACACTCTTGGCCCTTGAAACTAGCATTTGAACACGTTATACCCCTCTTTCCCCCGTTGGATGTAGTGACTCAATAAAGTAATGTATGAGCTATTTTTCAAGCTATCTCTTATGGTAATCTCAAGCTTCGGATCATGCCACGAAGCTGGGAATTTTGAGTATACAACAAGGTTCGAGTCATCATTTCATGGCGTACTGCCTAGTCCATTGACGACTCGTTTCGATTGCATCTTTCTCGTTCGTATTGTAGTGCTCAGCCACATCATTTGACAGAGGGTCATCAGGGTTGGGTGCAGACAATAGCGCCTGGATCGAAAGCAACACTGTCCGGATTTGCAGAGCAGGTGACCATTTGTCTTTTAGGATATCTAAGCAAATGCGACCCAGTTTGTCGATGTTTGGGTGATAAATTCGCGTTAAGAAGCGGACCTTCGGAGGAGCCATAGGGTAATCTTCAGGAAGAAAAAGTTCGAGTTTGAATGTACCACCTATCGTGGTCAGACCTGGATGCACATACCTTCAAAGGGGCTTTGAGATGGTCCTGCCATCTCTACGTCAAAATATCTCAGATTATCTTCATGTGGCGTTGCCTTGATTCCAGGTGCTGGATCTGCTATAAGACGCTCTGTTTCCTGCAATATGTCAGTAATTTTCGCACAAACCTTTATAATACGCTTCGGTAATGCCATAAGGTTCGTGACGGCACAGAATGCACGCTCGTAATCGGATGCCAAAGTGGCTAGGAAATATTATGTGAATATTTCCAGTGTGGAGGTAGGCGACCTACCGGCCTCTAGCTGTGCGGCTGTGACTCTCATGAACCTACACGCTGTGCATTACTTTCATTGACCAGCGAGTAGGTTATTTAGGGAGATGCCTCCTTCCGTTTTCTCTTCAAGTGAAAAGACATTAATCAAGTCCGTGTTCCCCTCCTCATCATACAAAATTATCACGGTTTCGCCCGCTCGTATCTATGCGGCTTATCCGACACCTGACCGATGGTATTACCTTGGCGTAGAAGGGGCACTAGCATTCGTAAGAGACGCGAAAAATACATTTCATTTCAAACTGGTTGATCTTGCATCAACAGGCACTATATCTTGGGATCACGAATTGTATGATGACTTTTACTTCTATGAAGACAAACCGTACTTCCACACATTTGCAGGGGACCATTGCATGCTCGGACTGTGTTATGCAGACGAATCAAGCGCAGAGCAAATGTATAAGAAAGTTTCTAATCGTTCTAAATATATGAAGTCTTCTTCTGGCTCGTCTGGATTCGGTCTTGCTAAAAAGCTGACCAATTTTATGAGCTCGTCCTCATCTGACGACAGAAAAAGCAAATCTCATGTCTCAGAAGATACCAAATTGGAAGCAGGTCTAGTCGCTCAGCTGAGTAACATGGGTGTTTCCGAATCAGATATTCGAAGCAACGAAGGATTTATTCGAGACTTTTTGGGCCATGGAGCTGGGAATGCAGCCTCGGCAGCTGAGGGATACACCGGAAGACTTCCCCCGCCTATCACCGATACGCTTTCTATGCGCCATGCACCACCTCCGCCCCCATCTGCAGCGTCTACGAGTTCCTCAGCTGCTGTACCAAGACTTCCGACGCGTAATGTGTCCAGTACAGCGGTCCCTCCTCCAACTCCGCCCATCAGCACTCGTCCCTCTTTGCCTCCTGCACCGCCTGCACGTCCGAGTGCTGGGACAAGTACAGCTCCGCCGCCGCCACCACCACCGCCAGTTGGCGGACGCATTCCTCCTGCTGTCCCATCTCGTCCTTCTTTAGGGGGACGTGGTCCACCGCCCCCTCCGCCTACGCGTCCTTCCGCAGTTGTTGGGGTACCACCAGCACCACCAGCACCACCAGCGCCACCAGCGCCACCAGCACCACCAGCACCACCAGCGCCACCAGCACCACCAGCGCCATCAGCACCACCAGCACCACCAGCACCACCAGCACCATCTTGTGCTCCTAGTGGTGTGTCTGGGCTTCCACCTCCTCAGCCTGGTCGCGATGCATTGCTTGCTAGTATTCAAGGAAAGAGTGTGAAGGACCTGAAAAAGACGGACTCTTCCGTACCGTCACCCATACCCACAGGTGGTTCACCTCAATCTTCTACGAACACAGGCACAAATGGCGGTGGAATGGATCTTGCTAGTGCCTTATCTTCGGCTCTGAACAAGCGCAAAGACAACATGGGTAGATCGGATGGAGAAGAGAGCGATGATGATTGGTGATTGCGCACCTTCCAAGTGCCCATAAACTTTATGACGCTGTCCATACTATACGTAAACCACACACATTAAACCTGAGGCACGTATGCACTCCAATCAAATAAAGTTAAGGAAGCATGAAGATAGAAGTCGGATACAAACAAAACTACGGAGGCAGATTGTCATATTGCAACACACATTATGCATGAAACCATGTGCGTATCCGAGATTTTAGCACAGCTCAGTGGCTGTAATTTACTTCTTCTTCGAGGCCTTCTCGGCAGCCTTGGTGACCTTGCCACCCTTGCCAGACGACTTCTCAACCGTCTTCACCACACCGACAGCGACGGTTTGACGCATGTCACGGACAGCGAAACGACCAAGAGGAGGGTACTCGTTGAACGACTCAACGCACATGGGCTTGGTGGGGATCATCTCAACCATGGCGGCGTCACCCGACTTGATGAACTTGGGGTTCTCTTCGAGCACCTTACCCGAACGACGGTCGATCTTCTGCAGGATATTGTTGAAACGGCAGGCAATGTGAGCCGTGTGGCAGTCAAGCACAGGCGAGTAACCGTTGCTGATCTGACCAGGGTGGTTCATCACAATGACCTGAGCGTTGAACGAGGCGGACTCCTGAGCGGGGTCGTTCTTCGAGTCCGAAGCCACGTTACCACGGCGAATGTCCTTAACCGACACGTTCTTCACGTTGAAACCAACGTTGTCACCGGGCAGACCCTCAGCGAGCGACTCATGGTGCATCTCAACCGACTTAACTTCAGTAGTGACGTTCGAGGGAGCGAACGTAACGACCATACCGGGCTTGATCACACCAGTCTCGACACGACCCACAGGGACAGTACCGATACCACCGATCTTGTACACATCCTGGAGAGGGAGACGGAGAGGCTTGTCGGTAGGGCGCGTAGGGGGCTCAATGGCGTCAATGGCGTCAACGAGCGTCTTACCAGTGACCTTGCCGGACTTGGTCTCCTTCTCCCAGCCCTTGTACCAAGGCATGTTGGTGGTGGCCTCAATCATGTTGTCACCGTTCCAACCCGAGATAGGCACGAAGGCAACCGTCTTGGGGTTGTAACCAACCTTCTTGACGAAGTTCGACACCTCACGAACAATTTCGTTGAAGCGCTCCTCCGAGTAGCCAGTGCTGTCCATCTTGTTCACGGCAACAATGAGCTGACGCACACCGAGCGTGAACGAAAGCAGAGCGTGCTCACGCGTCTGACCGTCCTTCGAGATACCAGCCTCGAACTCACCGGTACCACCAGCGATGATGAGGATGGCGCAGTCAGCCTGCGAGGTACCCGTGATCATGTTCTTAATGAAGTCACGGTGACCAGGGGCGTCAATGACCGTAACGTTGTACTTGGGGGTCTCGAAGCGCCACAGGGCAATGTCGATGGTGATACCACGCTCACGCTCGGCCTTGAGCTTGTCAAGCACCCAAGCGTACTTGAACGAACCCTTACCGAGCTCAGCGGCCTCCTTCTCGAACTTCTCGACCGTACGCTTGTCGATACCACCGCACTTGTAGATAAGGTGACCAGTGGTCGTCGACTTACCAGAGTCGACGTGACCAATGACGACCAGGTTAACGTGCTGCTTCTCCTTTCCCATTGCTAACTGTAAGAGTGATGAAGGTGGGAGAAATAGGTTGTAACAAACCGACCGGGTTCAAGTACTTTGCCTCCGCCTTCCTCTGGCCCTTTTCTTTTTCTTCACTGGCCGTTTCTTTTTTTCTCGCCCGTTTCGACTGACAACGGGGCAATCATAGTTAACGATTGGGAGTTTCATACGCATCCTTACGATCGCCTGCAGCTACGTTTCCCATGCTTCGCTGGCATTGACTGGAAACTGACCTCCTCTTCCAATCATATCCTGACTATTGCACCGTGGAAAAATCATCAAGCTTCGTCTATAACAGCACGTGATTGACACTTGCTGCTACACGTGCTCTAGCATAAGCCTCCACTTTTGGTTGACGCGCCATGTTGGTCCACGCGTCGAGGAGCGGAGCGTCATGTCAAGGCGCGGAGGAGCAGCTTGGCAGAGAGCACCTGTCCACAGTTATGTGACCCCTCGCACGTACGCACAGATGGTACACGACACAAATAATTCATCCTCGCCACCAATTATATCTCAGCCACCCCCGCTTGCCGTTTTAGGACGACCAACAACGGCGTTACCTCCTGTATCTGTTCAACAACCTGTACTAATGGCCACCTTTTCCTACGACGAAAACAGATCCTTATGCTTTAATAATAGTGCGAAGCGCTGGTACAAAATGCCACCAACAAGAGAGAACAGCGCACAGGGTGCTGATCTGAATGTGGGCTTTGAACGCTACCAAGAGAAACCGCACGTGCCAGATCCGTTAGACTCTGTACTCTACACGATTATGCATCAAAGTCGCGCCGGTATATCACAGGAAGAGGCTGTACAAGGCAAGCTAAGTGTACCTGCCGACAGCTTAGAGCACGAGATGTTGCGTGCGCAGGTTGTCACTTGGCGAGGCATTTTGACGAAGCTGTGTACTGCTTGGAGCTGCCATGTAGAGGCTCCCACTATGTTTCGAGAAGGGTTTGAGCTCAACGTGATGATGCTTGGTGATACTCTAATCATGGAAGAGGTGCCCCCTACAATATTCCAGAGGCAGAACATGCAATCAGGCCGGCCTAAGTCGAGACGGTCTCAATTATCCTCGTACTATGGCTACAGTTTTGAGTCTTATTGTACGAAGTCACGCCCAGGTTATGCTCAGACTTGCGGTCCTCCAGGCTGGAGTGGTGACGTGAACACAAACGTGCAATGGGGGCATATCGTGAAGACTAAGCTGGGACATACCCGCATCATAATAGGTGGTGAAGTCGACTGTGTTGAGACGCTCGACGCGGGGACAGACCATGAAAGAGAAGGCGTTGTCGAACTCAAAACAAATCTACAAATTCAGAGTGCAGAGGATCAAAATCGGCTAGATGCCAAGATGCTGAAGATGTACATGCAATCTTTCTTGCTCGGTGTGCGTTCAATCGTGATTGGTTTCCGGGACCAACAAGGAACGCTGCTGTCGCACTCAATGTATCGCACTGCCGATTTGCCACGCATGGTGCGTGGCCATACTGCTGAATGGAATGCCAACGACAACTTGGCGTTTGGTGCAGCCATGATCGACTTTATCCGTCATGTTGTTCGCGCTGAAACTGAGCGTTGGTTTTTCCACTTCGCCCAACGTGTTCGAAGAAACGAGCACATGTTTGGTCCCTATGCGTGGCGGGTGCACCGCTCAACCTCTGCATTTCTGGCACATTTACCACTGCCTGCACTCCAAGATGCTGAGCAAGAATACCCCGTGTTCCGTATCAGGTTTGAACCGCCTTTCTCACATGTGACGATACGCTATGTACCGCCATCTGAATTGGCCATGGATGGTCGCCGTCAAGCTCGTTGCGGACTCGTACCTTCCGACTTTTATACATGGGCCACCGAGCCTATGGCGCATTTGTTACGGGATGAGATATGATCTACTGATGTAAGATTGTATATAGAAAATGACTTTGTTATATCACAGGATGAGTTATGAAGATGTCTTGGACGAAGAAGATTTCACATGGTTGGGGGCGGCGCCGTCACAACACTTGGCGTCGCGACACTCCTCTTCCTGGCATGCAAGCAAGCAGGCCATATCCCGCTCTGCTATCTCTTCCTTTACGCGGTGGCCATCGGGCGTCAACAAATGGCCATGCTCGTCGAATCGGTTTTTCGATGCCACAGCCACCCCGCTTAGTTTAGCCGCTTCGTTCAGACCACCAGGCACAAACTCTGGCTGGATGGTGGAAGAATGAATACCCCAGATGTGCAGCGTGCGGCGGACCTGATCAGCAATGTGCATGTACCGATCCGTTTGTTCACCAGAGCAGTCGACCATAATGTGCAAACTTGCCACGTTTTTGTTCTCGTTCAGTTGCCAGACGTGCAAGTCATGCACACTCAACACTCCCTCGATGCGCAGCACCGAGTCACGCACGCCACCGAGTGATACGGTTGTTGGCACTCCCTGGAGCAAAATGAAAGAGGCTGACTTGACCAGAGGCAAGGCAGATTGGAAAATGATGCATGCAATGATGAAGGAGATCACCGGGTCCGCATAATGGCGCCACGAATAGTGGGTGAACAGGATAAAAGCACCGACAAAAATAACACCAACATTACCAATGGCATCACCCAGCACGTGCAAAAACACACCTTTCATGTTCATGTTGCCATGCGAATGACCACCGTTCAGCGCCATAGACTGGCGATGACGACGAACCTCCTCTTCCGTCGTTGCATCCGCCTGGGACAGGCGACGTGTGCCAGTCGCATGGTCATGGGACGAAGATCCTGCAGCACCATATGAGTTCGTAGCGTATTGAGGCGAAAGGAGCTGTTGGCTTTCGCCATCTCCGCTCTTAGATGCCGTGTTGTCGTAGCCGAGGGAGTGAGCCTGGTTCATCACAAAAGCACGAGCCCTAGCAGGATGGCCGACAATGTCACCTACGTTCTTGTTGAACTCGGTAGTTCTGTCATCGTGCTCATGCTTGCGGTCGTGCTGATCATGGTCATGATCATGCACAACACCGCTTTCGATATCGTGGTGGTGATCGGAACCGGCATGTGCGTGTGAGTGGTCGTGACCGTGGCTGTGGCTGTGCGGGTGTGCATGGCCTTGGAAAAGGAGCAGTCCGACAATATTGGACAAAAGACCTAAAGAGCCGACGATGACGACTGTGCTGGGGTTTGACACCTGGGGCTTGGCGACAAGGCGTTCGAGGGCTTCCATAAAGATGCTGAAGCACAAAGCCAGAAGGAACACACCGTTGAACAGTGCACCCAGGATTTCCGCGCGCTGCCATCCATACGAATACTGCGGACTCTTTCCGCCTTTCTTTACGAGGCGCACAGCGTACAGAGCTACCACAAGCGACATGATATCGTTTAGCATGTGGAAGCTATCTGCCACCAGAGCGAGAGAGCCGACAGCATAACCGCTGATAATCTCGATGAAGAAGAAAACAATATCAATTCCCAGAAGGATGATAATCTTGGCCTGATTATCCAGCCCCATGTTTCCGTGCTCGGTGGCAAACAAGAAGCTGTCCAAAAAGAATCCGCCGCCATCGCAACGCATCACGCCCGCATCAATTTTTATTATTTTTATTTTTTTTTACGCCAACATTTCTCACACAAAAAGGCTCCGACGCGGCCGACAGCGATGTGCGCCGCGAAAACGTGCAACGTTGTTCCATGTGCTGAGGTAGTGCTTGGTGTATGGCAAGATATTTTGCTCGGGCCCTACATAGCTATACCAAGGGAATGTATGGACACCAGGTGACAAGCAAAAGCTACCAGGGCACTTTTCAGCGCAAGCTCCCTTGCCAAAGAGTGGCCATGATACATCTTGGGCTCAAGTGTTGAGACAAGGTGCCATACGGTGTAGACGCTTGCTCATGAGGTCCTGTGCCCTTGCTCGTTAAACAATAAGGAGCATCCGTGGCCGAAGGCGCGGTCTTGCTCTGCCCTCTGAGGATCTCACGTGACGAAACGCAAGTCCATGGCCCTCGATCTGGGCTGTGGGGGCTTGGGATTCGTGTGCCATGTCGCAGGCCGATGCGGGTGCCGCCCAAGCCAGGCCTGCGATCCTACCGCGCATCGACGCAACGCGCTGTTTGGTGCAGGCGGACCATTTGATTGTTTCGATACATGAAGTTGTGCGGCAGATAGGCTGGTTCCTTGAACGCCGGGCGCAACTCGTGCGTGAAAGACGTCCCCCGCAAGATGGCATACCTGCTCTGTCTCCACTCATGCAGGCGTGCCGTGCCTACTACGAAAATGTAAGCACACTCTCTGATCAACTCTTGCACGCCCAAATGCAACTGGAGCATCTTCTTGCTCAGGCCCATGCACCTGTCTCGACGGAACGTGACGCGACGATGCTGCCAAGACCGGAGCCCATGCCGCTGGACCTGTATGGCATGATGTTTCCGCTTGGATTGCAGGGTGAGGATGTGAAGCCTCTTTTGAGCGCCGAATCGGCTGTCGGCGTGAGCGATGATACCCATGAGCCATCTCCATCGTCCGACGCCAAGCGACGGAAGACGGACGACGACGGGGTGCCTCTCGATACCGGAGCCTCGCCCGAGACAAGCCAGCCATCAGCGAGAGATATGCTCGACTTTTCATGGCTGGATTTCGCGTCAACGGACAAAAGCACACCCGCATCTGATATCCTGTCCTTTCCTATGGACGGCAGTGCGCCTTAGCTCTGCAGCCAGTCGAGCTGTACGATGCGCAAGAGCGTAGCACTGGGACTAGGCACGACACTGCTTCGTTTTGATGCGCTGGACGCATAAGCCGCGCGGGTGATCGCTGCGCATACGGGTTTGTCGGCGGCAAGGAGCGCCTCGAGATCCAAGCGCTGGATGATCTGCAGAATGGAACGCATACTGACTGGCTCCTCCGTCTGATCGCGGCGAAAGAATGGTATAAGAGTCATGAATGACGGCGATGAGCGCGCTGCATCTCGCTGCGCAAGCTGTGTGTCGATGCACTGCAACATGTCTGCCAGCAGGGCCCAATGGGTATGTCGTGCTGCACCGGCCATAGGAACGAGTTTTTCGAGAGTGTGCCGTGAGCGTGCGAGTTCGTATACGAGCCAGTGTATCTCGGCAGGCGTCTGTAGGCACCGGTCTGAAAGCACGAGGACAATCGCGAGTGTCTCGAGGAGGCATGGTGCGAGTGCCTGAATGCATTCGCGACTCAGCTGCGCCTGACGGGCCACGACAAAGTCGGCCGTCGCCAGGATGGCGCGCCACACTTCGAGCCAATCGTACTCGAGCTGAATGCGGTGCTTGGCGCATAGGAGCGCGACGCGCTGCACAATGATCAGCGCCGTCCGAAAGCTCGGCACGTCCAGACGCTTGCTGCGATTATAGGTGAGAAAGAGGGTCACGTTGTGCAGGATAGGCACGACGAGGCGGCGGGGCCGTTTCGTGCCGGTGTGCGGAGCGAGAGGCAATGCGCCGGGCTTGTCGCGGCACTGCACGATGCGTTCCACGAGCGGCGTCGGCAGTGTGTCTTCGTCGACAAGCAAGCGGTGCGCAGGCGTTGACGTGTCCGTCGGGCCAAGTAGGCCTAGGAGAATTTGCAGCGTCGTGTGAGCGTACGTAGTGGCTCGTGCATGGCTCGCGGCATGGGTAAGGACGAACGATGCCACGGATAAGAGGGGCACGACAAGCGGCGTGTCTGTCTCGAAGACAGCGTGGCCGAAAGCGTCGTTGGAGAGCAGCCAGACCCATACAGCCAAGAGCAGCCATGCGCAGGGGGGTGGCAAAGTTGCCTGGCTGGGCGCATGGCCCATCCAGTCGTGCCATATACTGTGGTCTGGTGGGGCGTAGGCTTCGAGCATGCGCGTGAGGCCTTCTGAGCACGCCTGGGCTAGAAGTGTGGGGTCCTGGGTATCACGCAGGCGCCGCTGGTACGGTTGCATGATGGCGGAGCTGAGCACGGCCGTCGGCACGTCGACGTCCAGGGACCTTGCCGCGCCGTGGACGTGTCCGGCCGTCGCTAGGAGCGCTGTCAAGAGGGCGATCTCGCAGCGCATCGTCGATGAAGCGGCAAGCATGGCTTGCATCGCAGCGGCAAACAGGTCACGGTGCAGGAGGTATGTGCTCAGTGACGAGCTGCTGGTATAGGCTGCCACGACAACGGCGAGTCGCAGAGCGCAGTGTTGCTGCGGTCCAGGTGCGGTGCGCAGCGTGCGGTCGATTACCGACATGAGTGCGTAAAACACATCGTCCGCCTCGTCCATGCGTCCTGCTAGGAGCGTGATCACGTCCAGCGTGAAGTTGGTATAGGCCTTGGGCAGCAGGGCGCAGGCCAGTGCCTCAAGTGTATCCATTGCATGTGGAACGAGCGCCTCGTCGCCCTCGACCCATACGCGCAGCGCTTCTTTCCACAGAGCCGTGATATTATCGCGGCGGCGCGCATAGCGATCGTCCAGCAACTCTGTGGGTGATACGCCAGCAAGCAGGTCCAGGATCGTAGCACGCTCTACCGGCATACTCAATATGTCCGCCAGGTACTGTGCACGTGGTGCGGCATTCGCCTTCTCAGACACGCGCTGGCTACGCTCGCCATCGCCCGCATCCCACGGATGCTCCCCCGCGAGCAGAGCCTCGTACGCTGCACGGAACGCCGTCGGAGGCATGGTAGGAAGACAGGCCAGATCCATCTCCACTTTTTGCGTCCATGTCGTCCAGTGGTCCGCCGCGGATTCGAGCGCATTTTCACAAGCCGCGCGTGCGCCTCAACTTTTCGCGGAATGCGGCGGGTGCGGCAGTGACGGGTGACGGGCCGAAGACGCGGCCGTACATGCAGGGGTACGATCGAGAGCTTGATAGTGAGGACGATGAAACAGGGGAAGGGATGGCGTTTGAAGAGCAGTTGATTCTGCGTGTGCCTGATGGGCCAGGCGAGCACGGCGAGTTGGATGCGCTGCGTCAGGCGATTCGGCGGCGTGGTGAGTATGATGACGTGTGGTTCAAGTTCAAGGACGCGCGCCGCGCTGTGTTCCACATCGGCCGGCAGCTGTATGCCGCCAAGCTCGTCGACCTGCCATGCATCGTTGAGTCGCACAAGACGCTCGATAACAAGCAGATGTTCAAGATTGCCGACATCTCGCAGATGCTCCTTATCGAGCGTCCGATCGCTGACGAGGCCGAGGCGACGGCCCAGTCGTCCCACAAGAGCTCCAACGACGACTACATATATCCACATGGCATCACGCCACCCATGACGTGGGTACGAAAGCGCCGCTTCCGCAAGCGCGTGCACAACCGATCGATCGATACGGTAGAGATGGAAGTCGAGACGCTGCTCAACGATGATAAGCGCGCCGACCGTGTCGAGTACGAGTTTATCGATCCGGCACTCGCCGATCAGATGGAGCAGGACATTGCGCAGCAGAAGCTGCATGCGCACGCGGAGCGCACGGCGTCCGACGAAGAGCACAAGCCTGAGGACGAGTCGCGAGCGCATGCTGAGGCTGAGGAGGAAGAGGATGATGACGACGATGACCTGAATGTCGACCAAGATCTAGCGGCCGAGCTCGATGCCGCCCTAGCGCGTGAGCAGGGCGCCGAGCAGAACGACTCAGCCAGTGATGCAGGCGCAGAGAGCACAGGTGATAGCGATCTCGAGGACCTATGGGACGACGACGACGAAGACCAGGCGGATGGCGAAGAAGACGTGCCTAAATCCGACAAGGAAGACGATGACGACGATGACGACGGCGAAGAAGAAGCCGAGCGCCGCGTACGTGAATCACAGCTGGAGGCTGAGTGCCGCGAAATCGAGACGCTCATCAAGCGCAAGCAGCACGACACCGAGAGCACCATGAATACCCTCATCAAGAGCCGACACCAGCAGGCGCTCCGCAAGCTGCAAGTCGAGCACGAGTCCAAGAAGCGGCTCTTGGGCGACCTCAAGCATATTCGCCGCACCCGTCGCGAAGAACGCGCGGCCCACGCCCGGTCGCAGCAGGATGCCCACGCGGAAGCATCCACGGACCCATCGCCCACAGAGGCGTCGTAATGTACAATAGTGCTATCAAATCTCCTAGAAGAGGTCGCGAATGTGCGTCGTACACGCGAGCGGCTCGCGCTGCTGAGCCAGCAGCTGATCAGCTCCTTGCGCCTCGCTGAAGCGCAAATCGACCCACCGCTCCGCCTCGGCATCTCGCTGTGTCGCTAGCCCAGACGAGGCCTGTGCGCCAAAGCGCGGTGTCAGCGCCGTGCGCGCCTGGGCTTCCGTGCGCATAGATACATTCAGCGGAACCACATGAGCGCGGCGTGCGTCCTGGGCATCGCCCTCATCGTCTGACGTCGGCATGCGTCGGTTCTGGTCCTCGGCCTGACTCATCAAGTCCACATGCTGCATCGACGGACGCAGCTGCAATACCGCATCAAGCGGCACAAGATGCAGCTCACCATCCCGCACTGTGCCTACCATATAATGAGTGGCGTTCGGCACAGCATGACTTTCGAGGCGCATACGGTCAAACCGCGACGGCGCATCCATGGCACGGTCTTCCTGCTTCACGGTCGGCTCGCCAGGCGTCGGAATTACACCCATACTCGCAGAGTTCTCAGCCCACTCCATACCGCGATCATGGTTGTACACAGTCTCACGCATATCCAATGGAATCTCCATCTCGACGCGGTTGGCATGCGGCCGCCACCGACTCGTCACACGCTGACCACGCTGCGCGGCCGTCGCAGGCACAGGAAGCGGACGACCGCGCGCGTACAATGGGTATTGAAAAAGTTCCAGGCGCGAGCTAGGCGGCACCGATGCCGATACATAGACAGGCAACGACACGACGGGTTCGGCCGCCGCCGCCTCGTCTTGTGCCATGTCGCGAAAAAAAATGCGCTGGGCGCCGCGGCCTGGCGTGGTCAGCGCCCACAGCCACGTGGCCAAAAGAGTTGCCTACGTCACATGGGACGAGCGGGTACCACGTCCCATCCCCCGACCATGTTTGTCCGTGCTGCCGCTATGACGAGCGCTCTGCGTGGTGCCGCGCGTGCCTTCACGACGGCATCCGCTGCACCAGTGTCGCGTGCTGTGCCCCTCACGGTGGCCGCCACCGTGGGCGTCGCTGGCCTCTCGCTGTACTCGCTCCCGAGTGTGCAGCTCGAGGGACCCCGCACGATTGCCGGTGAGTACCAAACGGCGAACGAGCGCAGCTTTATTATGATCAAGCCGGATGGCGTGAGCCGTCAGATCGTCGGTAAGATCGTGGACCGCTTCGAGTCGCGTGGCTACAAGCTGGTCGCCATCAAGTCGGTCGTGCCGTCGGAGCAGCTCGCCAAGGAGCACTACTCCGACCTGGCTTCGCGCCCCTTCTTCCCCTCGCTTGTGAAGTACATCACGCAGGGCACGCCTGTGATCGCGATGGTGTGGGAAGGCAAGGACGTGATCCGCCAGGGCCGCCGTATGGTCGGTGCCACCAAGCCCTTGGAGGCTGACCCCGGCTCGATTCGCGGTCAGTACGCCGTGAGTGTGGGTCGCAACATTATCCATGCCTCGGACGGTTTTGACTCGGCTACAAAGGAGATTGGTCTGTGGTTCAACGAATCCGAACTGGCGTCGTACGAGCCGTGCACGTGGGGTCAGATCATGGCCGACAACTAAGTAGCTTAGACAAGCACCATTTTTGTTCGCCCACGTTTCGTGTTGCGGTCTTTTTCGATGCCGATCTCGACCGTACAGCGGTCGAAGATGCCAAGCGTCACATCGCGGCCCAGCTGGGAGAGTGACGCCGGGATCGTGACCTGGTACTCGTCTGGGTCAAACTGGCATTCGCCTGGGAAGGTTATCACACCTTCGAGGCCGTACTTGTTCACAAACACGGCCAGTCCATTCCGGAACGTGCGTACAACATACGCATCTGCCCGCAGCAGGCGCTCCTGACCGACCTTGGTAGCGTCCACGCCTTGCTCTGCATTTTTGGCGCTTATAGCCAGACCCACAAAGAATTCCACCGAGGCCCGCCCAGCCATCTGAGCAAGGCGGTGCCGCTTGTTGACATTATCCAGCACCTGGTCGACATAGTGCTTGCTGTACAGATTCGATGGCAGAGGCTCGTACTGGATAGCCGCAGCGAGTTGGCGATGCGCTAGCACATCTGCGTACCGACGAATCGGTGACGTAAAATGCGTATACATATCCATGGCCAGACCATAATGTCCGAAGCTATTACGAGGCACACTGCCCGTACAGAAGTATTCAGCCGAAAGCATGCACCGCGTCGCCAGGATGCGCACAAGTGTATTAAATGCTGGGTCACGCGTATCAGCACAGCGATCCAGCGAAGCAGCGAGGGCGCCAGACGATGACACATCGAGATCCATGCCACGACGCTTTTTGAGAATGTCCTGAAGCGTCTCAAAGTTGTCCGCCGGTGGCGGTGCGTGTCGACGAAGCACACCGGTGGTGGGGTATGCCTCATAAATGCGACGCGCCACGCTCGTGTTCGCCAAAAGCATGAACTCCTCGACAAGGCTATTGGTCTCGCGCATTTCCTTTTGTTCAACATCAATAGGCGCCGACGACTCAGCACTATCGAGATGGATTCGCACCTCGGGACTCGCGAGATTCAGAGCGCCAGCCTCCATACGTCCCCTGCGCAGTTTGATGGCCATGTCATTCAGCAGGCGAATGCTCTCTGTTATGGCATCGTTCAACGACAGATCGTCCTTGCGGTTCTGGGCTTCCTCATACGTGAACGCAGCCTTGCTTGCAATGACTGACTTGAAAAACCGCACATTCACGACCTCAGCACTGGGTGTTAGCTCCCACACCGTGCTAAAGGCAAGGCGCTCCACGAATGGACGCAGCGAGCACAAGTTCGTACCAAGAAGGTGGGGAAGCATGTCAATGCGTCGGTCAACAAGATACACGGTGGTACCTCGCGACGCGGCTTCGGCATCCATCGGAGTGTCTGGTCGCACAAAAAACGATACGTCAGCGATGTGCACACCTGCCTCAATGTTGCCATTCGGCAGGCGCTTGGCGTGCAATGCATCATCAATGTCCTGGCACCCCGGTGGGTCAATACTGCATATATTTTCTGCCCGCATATCCACACGATCACGCCAAATGGCCAGCGATCGTGCGTCCTGCTCACCTTTCGGCGGGACCGTCCAGTGGTCACCTTCAGATGGCAAACACGCCAAAATGGACTTGCTGAATGGCCGGTACGGCACGTCAAACTCTAAGAGCAGACTTTCTTGCTCCGCTTCCTTGCTTTCAATAGCACCAAGCGAGCGAACAAAGTGACCTTCGGGGTAGCGCGACGTACTCTTCCATTCGTCCATTGTCACCAAAATCTTGCAACCCAATAACGCCTGCGCCTGGCGCGTACGAATCTTGATGCGGGGTATTTTGCGATCCACAGGCGAGGCAAAGAGCGTCTGGGGACCCAAAGTCGCCAAAGCACGCTCGTTCACAGAGCTTGCATCGATATGCGCGACATAGGAGCGCCAGTTGCGGCGCGCAATACCGACAACACGGCCTGTTGGCTGCGTATCCCCACCGCTCGATTCGGGTTGCGCTTCCAGCCCAACGTCCTCATCTTCATTATCACTGTCGCGTGCATCGTCGTTTCGTTGTGCTGACTCGGCTTCCAGCACGGCATCCGACGCACCTTTCCATTCACTTTGGGGCAAGAGTGCAACGTACACGACATCTCCATCGACAGCACGATTCATAGCCTCCCGTCCCTGCAGCAAAATGGGCTTGGACAGAGCCTCAGAGCGTACAGCACCCTCCAAAAAGTTGTAGGCGTTCGCATTGAAAAATCCTTTATGTAACGTACCGGCCTTGTATCCTGCCTCAAGCTGCGTCGTTGGCCAGTATTCATCAAAGACGCGTGATCCGCGAGGAGCGCGATTTTCGTCGACTGTGCGTGCAGATAGCAGATCCGAGAGCTGTTCAGCATTCTGGAATCCAGTAATGTATTCTCGCACACTACACGCCTCCAAGCCCTCGACACGCGCCTTGTGTACATTCTCGACATCTTCACTCACAATCACAGTAGTATCTGCGTGTCCTGGAAGAGCATGCGTTCGAAGATGCGCCGTATAATATGCCGCTGCCTGACGGATCGCACGGTCATTCCGGTCGTTTGGGGACTCGTCTGCGAAACGCACGACATTCGTGTCTTGATGAAAGTCGTTATAAAAAAGCCAAAACCGGCGATCTGGATCCATAAGAAGAGTTCGCAGGCGGTTGTACAGAGGCATGCTGTGATTCCGCACCTCATTTGCCACCGTCTGCATGATGATCACGTTGGTAAAGACAGGAGACTCGAGCACATCCATTTGGTGCAGGATCACATTCGTGTCCACTACCACATAATGCTTCTTTCTCGTGTAGGTATTCTGCGTGCCATGCTGATCTAGGATAGGCGGTGGCGTGCCGTGTTCAACGAAGGAAGCACACGCCTCACACGCAATACATCCACAAGGCACATCGTCGCGCTGGTATGTCTCGCGCACTACAGCACGCACTTTACCACGCGCTGTCTTTCGATGGAATTTGAAGGTCGATGCAGCGACCTCGCCGGCTGTGCTCGCGCGCTTTTGCACACGAATCACCATGTTTCAAGGGAAAAAATGGGCGATGCGCGACAAACGCTCACGGTGGTGCAACCTCCACATGACCGGCTCAACGCACACCCCTGCCTATGGCCACTACAGGAACAAGAGCTCAGATACAACACTCAACATGATCGCGAGAAGTAGTTTGTTCACCGTTGCTCATCGTGCTGCTTTAGACCCTACCGCTACCTCGCTTACGACGGCTTGGCATCTGAACAGGCTCAATGCATGCACCGCCGCCAAGGCCATGTTACTATCACGTGGCGATGACGTGATTGGTAGGGAAATGCAACAAGTGCGATTCGCTCGTAATGAGCCGGCGCTCTGCAGGAAAGCTGGCTGCTCGACACACTTGATCGAGTCAGCAGACCTCATTCTTTTCTTCGTATTCACAGCATGAACGAGACGTCCATGCAAGCTGCATGGCATGTGGCCCAACATGCGGCTCACCATGCCGTGGCTGTGGATATGGATGACATGCTCGCTCTTTCTGGCAAGTCTGTGCAACGGATAAGCTCCGCAGCCGATGTGGGATCTGTGGTGCATGAATTAGCATCGGCATCAACCAACCCCGAGCCTATTGCGGTGTTCATGCGTGCATCGCCACAAGGCCTCTTGCGTCTTGTGCCACATCTCCCTGCGCTTGCAAAACTCCCGGTCGTCTTCCATGTCGAAACGCCACAGGCGTTGCACGCACATGTGCTTCAACTCCGCCACAGTGGTATTTCCATGGTGTATTCAAGCGGTGAACCGCTTGAAACTGAAGCTTATGCGCTTTTCGCTCATATACTCGCAGCCAAGACTCATACAGGCGCTCTGCACTTCTTCGATACCGTCTCAGCTAACAATTTGCCCTCGACGCAAGCCTCTCTGCTTCAAGTGCCTTTGGCTCCTGAACCCTCCGAGTTGTCAGATGTTACGATTAAAGGCATTTTTTCTGATGTCAATGAACGTCTTGGCACTGATATTCAGGCGCTACGTGTACTAGGCGCCCATGCCACGGATACGGTGGCCGTGATGCTAGGTGCTGAGACAACCAAACTTTCTGCCTATGTTCCGATCGTGTCATTGCACTTGGTTCGTCCACTCAGTGCGAGGTGCCTTGTCGATTCAATTCCGACGTCGGTGAAACGCGTCGCCGTCTTGGAGCATAGCAGTAAGCGCACTACGCGTCTCCCCCCCGTTCTGGTCGATGTGGCTAGTGCTTTCCAGCATGTGTCGGACCGCCAAGTTCCTGTTCTTGTGAGTGGACTGCTGAATGAATTGGATGATAGTGCTGGTCCCGCTCTTGCTGGAGTTCTTGCGTCTGAAGAAACGGCGTCTTTCACACTGGGCTCGGAGAAGCCGCAGAAATCCGAAGCTGTCGTCCCCAGGACATTTGAGCACGAGCATGCTTATCATACAATGCTCGAAATGCTGTTTAAAGACCGCTTGGACATTGTGAATGCCCCATCGGACGACTCGCACCCAGGTGCCTCGAGTCCCGAGTATGCATTTGGTATCGTGCTTTCTCATCTACTGAAAGAAGAGACCCTTTTGTCGCGGGCCCAGCGAATGGCCGATGACGCTGCGACGCCGTCGCCACTGCAAAAGGCCCTGCAAGCTTGGCTTTCGAACCGACGCGATGCAGCACATGCTGAAGCTGTGCAAAAAGCCCTGGAAGGCGTGGCGTCCACGGACGCTGAAGCGCTTCGCTCGACGAACCTAACTCAGAGCTCACGCTGGATTATCGGAAACGATGCGTGGGCTTATGATGCCGGTATGGGTGGTGTGCACCACGTCATTTCGTCGCAGCGCAACGTGAACATGCTCATATTTGATTCCGTGCCGTACACCCAGCGTGATTCTGTGCCATTGCATCAGCGCAAAAAGGACATTGGTCTCTACGCGATGAACTACGGAAATGTATATGTCGCCAGCACTGCGTTATACTCGGACTACACGCAGGTGCTTCGTACGCTGATGGAGGCCGACAAATTTGATGGTCCATCGATTGTGTTGGCGTACATGCCGTATCTCACGAGCAATGTACCCGCTCTTGATGTTTTGCGTGAGACCAAACTCGCTGTCGACTCGGGCTACTGGCCTTTGTACCGCTGGAACCCGAGTGCCGGCGTGAGTGGCCTTCCTGTCTTCCAGCTGGACAGTGTGCGTATTCGCCAGCAGCTACAAGACTTTCTGGACCGCGACAATCATCTTAGTTTGTTGGCAAATGTGCGTCCTGAGTTGCCATATGACCTTGCAGCATCACAAGGTGCGGCATTACGTGAGAAGCAGCGCGTCAAGGCTAAGGAGGCGTATGACCAGCTCCTGGGCTCTATGCAGGGCCCGCCCTTGCTTGTTCTCTTTGCATCGGACGGCGGTGGCGCTGAGAAGGTCGCTAGGCGACTCGCGACGCGCGCCAAGCTGCGTGGTCTAGGTGCGCGTGTACTTGCGATGGACGATTACCCTGTGGACGAGCTCAGCTCCGAGCCGAATGTCGTATTCGTTACGTCGACAGCAGGCCAGGGTGAGCCCCCGCAGAATGGTCGCTTGATGATGAAGGCGCTGGCCAAGCAGCCGACGGGCCTGCTTAATGAGGAGACGCGCTTTGCTGTGTTTGGCATGGGCGACTCGCACTACTGGCCGCGTCCCGAGGATGCAGGCTTTTACAACAAGCCAGGTAAGGACCTGGACAAGCGCTTGGCAGAGCTGGGTGCGTCTCGTATGCTCAACCTAGGTTTGGGTGACGACCAGGATGCAGATGGCTGGCAGACAGGCTACAAGGCATGGGAGCCCCAGCTCTGGAAAGCGCTTGGCGTTGACTCGGTTACCGTCACTGAGGCAGAGCCTGAGCCTATCACGAACGAGCACATCAAGGTGGCGAGTAACTATCTCCGTGGTACGATCAGTGAGGGTCTGCAGGATGCTTCGACTGGTAGCATTTGTGAGACGGACACGCAATTGACCAAGTTCCATGGAACCTACATGCAGTACGACCGTGACACAGTTGACGAGCGTAAGGCGGCGGGTCTCGAACCTGCGTACGGATTCATGATCCGTGTTCGTATGCCCGGTGGTGTATGCACGCCCCAGCAATGGCTGCAACTCGACGACGTGGTGGAGAAATACGCTGGTATCAAGTCACTTAAAATCACGACTCGTCAAACAGTGCAGTACCACATGATTCTTAAGCGCGACATGAAGAAGGCAATGCAGGGTATCAACAAGAGCATGCTCGACACGATCGCTGCATGTGGTGACGTGAACCGCAATGTCATGTGCTCGCCAAACTTGCACCGCGAAAAGGTGGATGTGGTCATGGCTCAAATTTCTAAGAAACTATCTGAATCACTGCTGCCACGCATGAATGCGTATCATGAAATTTGGCTTGACAAGGGCACGGACAGCTCGAGCAAGCTGCTTGTGGGTGGTGCGCTTCAAGATTATGAGCCACTGTACGGTCCATACTACCTGCCGCGCAAGTTCAAAATTGCGATGGCTCTGCCTCCACGTAACGATGTGGATGTATTCGCACACGATGTTGCTCTGATTGCTATTGCAAACAAGGACCACACGGAACTGCTTGGCTTCAACGTTGGTGTTGGAGGTGGTATGGGTGTCACGCATTCGATGAAGGCAACGTACCCGCGATTGGCCAGTATTATCGGCTTTATAACGGTCGACAAAGTATACGACGTGTGTCGCGAAATCTTGCTGATTCAGCGCGACACAGGAAACCGCCAGAACCGGAAGCAGGCACGTCTGAAATACACGATTGACAAGTACTGGGGCGGCACCGACAACTTCCGCGCTGAGCTTGAGCGCCGCCTTGGTTATGCGTTCGAAGAGGCCAGGCCCTTCAGCTTCGAATCCAACACGGACGACTACGGCTGGCTGCAGGACATGAACGGCAAGTGGCATTGCACGCTGTGGCTCGAAAATGGCCGTATCATTGATGAACCGGGCATGCCTTTCCGTACAGGTCTGCGCGAGTTGGCCAAGTTCCACAAGGGCACGTTCCGCCTCACGCCAAACCAGCACATTATTGTATCCGACATTAATGAGGCGGACAAACCCCGTATTGAGGCGCACCTGCGCGAGTACCGCATGGACAACTGGGAAAAGTCGGGCCTGCGTCTTAGTGCAAGCGCATGTGTGGCATTTCCGACATGTGGCTTGGCTATGGCTGAGTCAGAGCGCTATATCTTCAAGCTTGTTGACAAGCTCGAGCGCATCTACCTCGCTAATGGCCTGAAACACGACGAAATTGTCATGCGCATGACTGGCTGTCCCAACGGATGTGCACGACCGTGGGTTGCTGAGATTGGATTTATTGGCAAGGCGCCTGGCACGTACGTCATGTGCTTGGGAGGTGGTCATGCCGGTCAACGTCTCAACAAGATTTTCCGCGAGAGCGTGACAGAAAAGGAGATTATTGAGATTCTCGAAATTTTGATTCCTCGCTACGCGCGCGAGCGCCTCCATGGCGAGCCATTTGGTGACTGGGTTATCCGCGCCGGTATCATTGCCGAGACAACGCACGGAGCGGCATTCTATGACAACGTTAATACGGGCAAGACGCTCGAAGAGTTGGCAGCATGATCTGATAGGATATGTATGGTAGGACGACTTGGTTCGTGTCATGCGCGTGGAGTCCACGTGTTGATATCCGCACGGAGTAAAAAACCTGTGTTCGCAAATGGTTTTGAATGGAAGGGCGAATCACAAGAAAGAATGCGAAACCCGAGTGATCTGTGCGGAAAATTCCCTGGAAACGGCGCCCTGGGCTTCGGAGGCGGTTCCTTAGCCCTCGTTCCTGCTGCACATCATGAGCGGGACAAACCAAGAAGCCATTCTTGGTCAGATCTTGACAGGCATCTCGGATCTTCGTCGTGAAGTGTATCGCCTTAGCGATCGTCTTGATAATGTTGAGCGGACTGAGCCCAATACGCCGACCGCCGCCAATTTCTCTCCTATCTTCTCGCCGGCGCGTCGTCAGAGCTTCAGCGTGTACCAGTCGTCACTTGACCATTGGACACCCGAGCGTTCCCGTCCGCATGCCAAGTCGGGTCTTTCTGTCACACAGGAAGAATCACAGGTTGAGCCTACCGACCCGTCCCTGAATCTCTGGACGGTTGTGCCTGCCGGCGGTGCTGGCACGCGCTTGTGGCCTTTGAGTCGTGAAAACTGCCCCAAGTTTTTGCTCGACCTGACGGGCGCAGGTCGCAGCCTAATTCAAAACACCTGGGACCGTCTGCTGCCGCTCTCTGGTGTTGAAAAGTTTATGGTGGTAACGGGACAAGCCCATGTGGGTGCCGTGTCAGAACAGCTTCCGCTAGTCCCTAGCGCCAACCTTTTTGCCGAGCCATCACCTCGTGAATCGATGGCTGCCATTGGCCTGGCTGCTGCGGTGCTTGCGCTCCGTGACCCCACGGCCGTCCTTGGCTCATTTGCTGCCGACCACATCATTTCGGGTCGTGAAGCGTTTGAATCGTCTGTGCGTGAAGCTGTGATGGCCGCTCGTGATGGCTACCTTGTTACGATTGGTATTGCACCATCGCATCCCTCGACGGGCTTTGGTTACATCAAGCTAGGCGGCAAACTCGACATCGCTGATGCTCCTAATGTGCAGCGCGTCGAAGAGTTCAAGGAGAAACCTGACGCTCGTACGGCAAGTGCATACTTAAGCACTGGTGAGTACCGCTGGAATGGCGGTATGTTTGTGGTAAAGGCTCAGGTGCTGGTGGATATGATGGCTGTGTATGTGCCTGAGCTGCACGATGGTCTGCAGAAGATCGCCAAGGCCTGGGACACGCCCGAGCGCCAGACTGTACTTAACGAGGTATGGCCTGGCCTCCCCAAGATTGCTATCGACCATGCTGTGGCCGAACCAGCGTCCAAGACTGGTCAGGTGGCCGTCGTGCCTGCTACGTTCGGTTGGGATGATGTGGGTGACTTTGCTTCGCTCACTGATCTCTTGCCTGCTGAAAAGAACCAGGCTCGTGTGCTCGGTGACCCAAGTCTTGTCGTCACGGAAGGCCAAGTGGGTGGTATTGTGGTACCTGCGAGCGGCCGGAAAATTGCCTGCCTGGGTATGGACGACGTGGTGGTCGTCGACACGCCAGACGCACTGCTGGTCACCACGCGTGCACGCAGCCAAGATGTGAAGAAGATCGTGGCAAAGTGCAAGAAGAACTTCCCCGAGCTTTGTTAAACAACAAATAGCACCCTCGAAAGTTGAATGAATCACGTAATTTCATTTGTGTCTACAATGTATCCGAGAGCTTATCCTTGACGCTGCATGTCAATCTAGTGTCACGTACCTGTTTGTGCTTTGCATTCTTGCTGCATATCACATATAGCCGCCCCTTACGACGCACAATGGCACAGTGATTACACATGCGCTTCACAGACGAACGGACTTTCATGCCACGAGCCAGAGGGGGGACAATAGGCTGCGGTATCATGGCCCGCTGGATCATCTGTACCTGCATAGGCCGCATCATATTCAAAGACGGGACACGCGCCGAAGCTACTGCTTGCCGAATGATCGGCACGCTCGCACGCAGCAACATGACGTCGTTGTAGAAGGCAAGAAGGCTGAGCAATCGCGCGGATGGAAGAAGAGCTGCACGTGACGTTTGCCAGGCCCTTGGAAAAAAAGTCGGCTTGATGCACGGCCCTAGCTTAGCAGTTCGACGATGTCGTCATTGTCTTTGGCGGCATGCGGGATATTGACGTCAGAACAGCTGATCCAAATTCTAAAACGGAATGAATCATCGTCTGACTCCATTTCGAGTGGTGCAAAATCTGCGCCAAAAATTGACATTTTACGGAGTGCGTGGGCGGACGATACGATGTATGTGCCTCGCAAAGTCGAGCTGATTCTCGATTGCACACTAGATATCATGACATCGAGTGCCAAGGCCGGATCTAGGGTCGAACCCAAATACCTTGAAGCGGATTATTGGGAGCTGCTTCTACAGGTTCTATCTACGGTTTCAGGTGATTCTGACTTCTTGCATGCAATCGTATCGAGACACAACGTGCTCACCCTCGTATCTGCATTGTCAGAAGAACCATCAGCAGACGCATGGAGAAAAGCTGTACCAGTTCTTACCATACTGCTGCCGGCATGCATTCGACGGATCGGTGCGAGCCAGATCGACGCGGTCAATGCGTGTTTCCGCGACTTGATCAAGGTCATGGCACATGTTGATTTAGCCAGCATGGTTGAGACCTGTACTCACATGTGGGAGGCTGTGTGTAAGCCCTGGGCATCTGATCTTGCCCTCGGCTCAAATGCAAAAAAGAGTGCAAAGTTTTTCGTGGCCGAATCGCTGCTGCCCTATGCAACCGCTCGTATACATACGGACACGACATATCTCGCTGAATTACTGGATCATGTGGCAGGCCTGTCGCTTTATGGCCCCTTAGCATTAGAACTCAAGGCCAGCGCCACTGCCATTCCCGATTCAGTCGATCTTCTGACATCATCACTGTGTGCATTGCTCCCATCTCATCCGGCCTACGATGCGGTGCTGGCACCGCTGCTGCTTCATCTCGTCAAACATACATCTGCAATGCATTCTCATGCCCCGCCCGCTATCATTCGACATGGCGCGTTAGAACGATGCCTCGTGCCCCTTGCCTCTGCATTACTTGCCTTGCCTGACAAGGTGCCGACATTACTGTCACTCGTTCAAGCTATTGATCAGAGTGGCTTATACCAGCCCGGTGGTGACGACCAAGATACTTGGACAACTCTATGGACAAAGGTCTTGGCTTATACCCTGCGCGATATGGACGCGACCGCTGCTGGACGAGACACGTCTTTTTCCCTGCTACACACCTTGTGGCGTTTATGTCCCGAAGAAGTGGCTCATCATTTGACCACTGTTTGGACACATGCGGCGCGCCTTTCAGTGAAAATGCCAGCATTTAATACTGCTTTGGCACTTGCGCATGCTGTTCTTGCGCGCGTAAGTCAAGAGCGTCGTCTGCCGTGGCTCCTGGATACCCTTTGCGAGGCGTGTGAATCTCTCAACAAGCCTCTATCTGAGCTCATGCAGAGTCCTATCTTGTGCGTGCAAAGCGCACGCGCGTGGGAAGAGTCGTTAACCAAACACGCTACGATCGAGCAAGCACATGCTATGATGCTCGACATGTTAAGTAAGGTTCGCTCTGCCCAGTCTTCCATGACAGTATGCATGACATACTTACTTTGCCTCCTGGTACCAAGTTTCACACCACTCGGGGATCAACGCGCGCTGTTAGCCGATTGGGCTGCATCTTGTATGAACGCGTCCGACTCGTTGGTGGTTTCTGTCGGCCTTGAGCTGCATGTACGTCTCGTTCAGTGTGGCTACTGTATCACATCTCTTCCGTGTGAGCGGCTGTCAGCTTATCTCTCGGATGCAAAATGTGACACGGTGCTGCGCTTGTCCTCTTTTCGCGCTCTTTGTTGTGAAGCCGAAGTCACAGGCACCCCGCCGCCGTGGAACGAGGATGCTCTTATTGACTTGTTACTCGCTGGTTTGCACACAGATATGGCGCCTAGTACCTGGGATGGCCAAGTGCTGGGCTTGACGGAAACGGATCAGGCACCTGTTGCGTTATGGCGCCTGATCACGACAAGGTGGCTTCACATCATCGAACAAATGGCCTCTGATGCGTTGTTGGATCATCTTGTCGCATTTATGGCTCAGACATTGGATGCGCATGACATGTTGCGAACAGTGAGTGTACTTTTACTCCGCAATGCCCAATTTTTTGAGCAAAAGCGGTGGCAGGCCGCTGTTTTACGATACGCGCGCGTATCATTGAGCGGCAAAGATGCTCTTCGTACGGTGCGTATACTTACGCGTGTGCCTGTTGAATACGTGACTCGCCCTGTTGCTTCGGAACTCGCGCCGTATTTTTGGCAACTGGATCACTCCCGAGTGCAGAATGCCGAACTGAAGCAGCTCTTATTTCGTTGGCTGCAGGCCTATCCACATACTGCCTCGTTTGCGACGCCGCTAACCGCTTATGTTGATGCATTACTCAAGTTGCCACAAGCTTATTTGAATGGCGCCCACGAAACTATGAGCTTGTCTCTTCTTCGTGCCATACTTCCGCATGCCAAAGAAGCATCTTTGCCGATCGACGATTGGATGTCTTTGGCAGCAGCTTCCAAACCGTCACCTAAGCGACATATGGCACGGTGTGCTTTGGCGGAGATCTTACCTTTTGCCGTCGACAATAGGATCTTGGCATGGATGCCGACGTTGGCCCCATCCGTCGAGTCTGCTGTCGCCCAAATTCACTCAGACATGTCGTTCGAAAGTGCCAAGGAGCTTGCGCTTCTTTTTCGGATCTTGGCGGCCTATCTACGAGCACATCCGCAGAGCACGGCACCTTTGTTGCAGGCAGTAGATGCTTTGTGTTCTTCAGCAACACCACATCTTGCACCCCTCGCTCCTGCGCTACTATCGTGCATTATGTCCGTTGCTCCTGACAAAGGCAGATTTATGCACATGGTATGTGCTTTTGCCATGTTATCCTCGACCTTTTCTCAAACATCTGATGACCTTATACCCCAACTTGTGGCTGTGATCGAGACGATGGAAGTCGATGCATATGGCTCCACCCTCAATGCGCTAACGTCCTTGTTTCATACCGACACGACATGCACCTTGAGCGAATTGGTATCTTTCCTCCAAGTTATTGCACTCATGTTCCAGCATGCACCTCCGCGTTCAAGCCGGGCCTCTGACAAGTGCTTTTCGCATCTAGTATTATCGCTAGGCCCAATGGCCACGCATTTTCCTACGCTCACCAAGCCCATCGTGGAAGTGCTCGTTTGCGTGTGTCAATACCGGCCACACATGCTGCGTCCCTTTGATGTGCCGCGAATTTTGGCTCTTTTGGGCATCTTACTTGGGCCTCGCTTGGTAGAACCTGTCGATGAGCACGACGCCAGTGCTATTTTTGGTGGCATTTGTGGAGTGCTTCGATCCCTCATTCGACACCGCAAAGATTTGATCAAGCCATG